>Ga0163144_10004346_pt1 | contig 31956 bp, 24 predicted proteins | sample OliLak19BULKMAT1_FD_123175 | JGI IMG/M metagenome (GOLD analysis project Ga0163144, IMG submission 123175) | Freshwater microbial mat bacterial communities from Lake Vanda, McMurdo Dry Valleys, Antarctica - Oligotrophic Lake LV.19.BULKMAT1 | ecosystem: Environmental > Aquatic > Freshwater >... | reverse complement strand
TGCGGTCGTAAGCTCCGACGTTTCGATCGTGAACGCCGCACCGGTTGTCTCAGCTTTTACCGCCTCGCCTAATCCTGCCGAAGGTCGCGTGCCGGTTACTCTCACCGCCGCGGCGAGCGACAACGACGGCGCTGTCGCGTTTGTCCGTTTCTACCGCGACAGCAACCAGAACGGTAACTTTGATGCGCAGACCGATGTGCTGCTCGGCGAAGATAATAATGGTTCAAATGGATTCACAACCACTTTTGAGACGGCATCATTCACCTTCGGAAACAACCGCTACTTTGCAGTCGCCACTGATGGTGAGGGGCAGTTGGGAACGCCGGTGAGTGTGGTGGGGCTTATTAACTCCCCGTTCTCAATCGGTTCGCTAACGGCACCCGAGACAATCCTCCGCAGAGAACGATTAAACATCGTGGCGTCGGAAATCTTTACTCCAGCGGGTCGGACATTGCGAACGCTGGAGTTCTACGCGGACACCAATGGCAGCGGCCAGTTTGAGGAAGGTGTTGACCGGCGGGTCGGCTCTGCCAACAGGCTCTCAAGCGGCACGGCCTCGGTACGAGTCTCGACCAACTCACTTCAGGCGGGCAATAATGTATACTTCGCGCGTCTCCAAGATAGTGCACGTGAATGGAGCCCGGCCACAAGCGTGATTGTCAACGTATTGAACAATGTGCCCGTTGTGCGCTCGCTCCGGGCAAACCCCTCCACGGTGAGGAATCTGGGCGACGCCATCAGCCTGAATGTAAGTGGCCAGCGAGATGTTGACGGGCGGATTGCAGAGGTTCGCTACTACCGTGATACAGCAACCGACTCTGCCGCGCTGGACGGCGTGCTTGATCCCGCGGTCGATACGCTGCTGGGCACCGTCGACCGTTCTTCGGGTGGTTACAGGTTGTCAGTTAACTCAGATTCATTCGTTGTAGGCGTGAACCGATTCTTCGCGGTTGTTGTGGATCTTGACGGGGCGGAATCCGCCCCGGTGATAGTAACCAATATTATCAATGCCGCGCCGGTGCTCGAACAGTTCGTGGTGACCCCCGAAGCAGGAGCGCGCAATATTGCGATATTTAACTTCACCGCGTCAGGTGTGGGCGATAGCGATGGTAGCGTCAGGTCTGTCGAGTTTTATTATGATACCAATAGTGACGGAGTTCTGAATACTCGACAGGACCGCAGTCTTGGGAAGGCCAAGTTCATCGACGGAGTTTGGACTCTCGACGTGAAGGGAAATCGGATTCCCTTGGGTACCGTCACGCTTTTCGCCCGTGCGGCAGATAATGCCGGTGCTTTTAGTTCGCTGCGAACCGATCAGGTAGTTGTGTCGTAAGTACTAGTAGGCCACCATCAATGGCCGCCAACATTGGCCTTCAACATTGGCCCTCAACATTGGCCACCAACATTGGCCACCAACAAGGACCAGCATCCAAGTGGTTGCTTGCTTCAACGCACGATGAGATTCTGCTTGCTTGCTCTCTAGCCGAGCATGCGGGCATCCGGGCATTCGAGCACCAGATCAGCGGTTAATGTAAAGTAGCTCCACAGTCTGCAAGACTTTCTGCGGCGCGACCGGACCGACGACAGTTGGCACTTCACGAATGTATTGGTGTGGCCTTAGGGCCACGCTTTGGTGGTCTGGTAAGCACCCCTACAGCCGCGATAAAGCGCCCTTCGCCATTTCGCATCTCCTCACCCAAGTTAAGTTAATTCGCACTACTTAAACTTAGCTGAATGTGGCGTAGATAGAAAAGGTTGGCACCGTGGCCAACTTCGTCACTTCCCGAGTTCGCCCTTCGTTGGCAAGCGATCGGATCGCCGCGGCGATCAAACATGCTTCGCCACGTCGTCTACCAAACAGCGTACTAGCACGCCAAAACACTGGCTGCGCATGGTAAAATTGAGATGGTTTGAGTCGCCCTCCGGCATTAACAAGTGCCGCGCTGACTCGCCGTTGATTTGTCTTCCTCTTTCCGGGCAACACACCCTCCCGCTTTTGGCGGGGTGTTGCCTTTTTTGGCGGGGCTGGCGTTGGCCAGCCAGCAACATGCGATCTCCCTCGATGTAATATTACTACTTACCGGCGCCGAGTTTTCGTCGCGGTTTCAGTTCTCGCGCAGTGGGGCTGGCTCACGCAGGTGCTCCACCGAAATCTATGTTAACGCCTGCACTCGGCTGCTTGCTGGCAAGCAGCGCAGCGTGAGGCTAGCAGCGTCGGGTTGGCTAATCCAGCGATTCGTGCCGTTCTACCGCTGGCTCATAACGCTCACGCACCCAACGCGATGCAGCGTTGCGGGGCGCGGTTTCGATAGAAAGATGATCCAGGTATCGCCGGAGCGATTTATCATCAAACTGACGTAAGTATAACTCGTTAACGGTCTTGTTAACGCTTATGATGGCGTCGATGAGTTGAGTGCGTTTGAGGACGTGCGGAATCTCGCCGCCATCTCGCTCGTCCATGAGCAGTTTTTGTTCCAAATGTTCTAGCTCCTGTCAGTACCCGGCATTACTTACGTTAAGCCGCAGCGTCCTTGCCACGGCCCATGATTATTGCCCGCCCGCGCCGCCCAAGCGTCCGCTCCCCCGATACGATCGGGCCCCGTGCCAATCCTTCCTCAAACCCTGCGCGGATTTCTACCCTGTTCGCTCTATGTAAGTGCCAATCACGGTGAGCTTCACGCTATTGAACCGCCGCAGCCCGGAGGCAGCTCGTTTGGCGTGGTCTCGCTCAATGAGTCGGCCGCGGCAATCGGCACCCACGCCGCAGGCCGTGAAGAGTTGGCCGCCAAGACGGTGGCGGACGCCGCGAGGCTCATCTCTCAAAACCCACTAAGCCAACTCCGGTTGATTGTTCCCAGCGGGCGATTAGGAAGCGTTTCTGAGGCGGGATCTTTGGCTTGGCTGCCCTCTGCACGGGCTGATTTTTCGGCGTGGTGTACAGCGATCGAGCGGGTAGCGCGGGCGGACATGGAGCTGGTTATCTGGCCGCACGCATCGGGTTCCATTTCGGACGTTCCTTCTCTGCAGTCGTTTTTGAGAGAGCGGGGCGGGCGGTGGAAGTTCCTGTTTGATCCAGTGGCCATGTTAACTGAATCAATGTTGCCTCGACAGGAGGATCACTTCGATCGACTCTTTGATTCGCTGGCCGGGCACCCGCTCGCGGCCGCGGCGGTGGTGGATCAAGCCGTGTTTGAGCGGGCGGAATCGCGGTGGCAGGGGGTTGCGTTGGGGTTGCTGGTACGCCGGGCTTCGTGATGGGGCGGGTGAGGCCCGGGGGAAAGGTGGACTAGGGTTAAGGAGACGGGGCGATCCTATACTTGGCGGCATGTCGCAAGCTCCTGCCAAAGTCACTCTTGATCACCCAATCTTTAAGATAATTAAAGAGGCGTTCCCCTCGGTTAAGTTCAAGGGGACCGAGTATCGCGGGCAATCTTCACTGCTGGTGGAGAAGGCGGACGCGCATGCTGTTCTTGCGTTCTTGAAATCTGACCCGCGCTGTGCTTACAACTTTCTGAGCGATGTGGGCGGGGTAGATTACTTAGGATACCCGGCGCCGATGCCGGGGCGCTTCGCTGTGGTTTACAACCTTTTGAGCCACTCGCGCGATGACCGTTTTTTCGTGAAGGTCTATCTGAATCCGTCGATGCCTACCGATGGCATTCTCTCCGACCCCGCGTTACACGTTGATTCGGTGTGCGACCTTTGGCCCGGGGCTGAGTGGCCAGAGCGAGAAGTCTTTGACATGCTGGGCATCCGCTTTGACGGCCACCCGGACTTACGTCGCATTCTGTTATGGGAAGACTATCCCGCCCACCCATTGCGCAAAGATTATCCGGTGCGAGGCCGGGGCGAGCGTGAACAGTACACGGTGGTTGATCGAACCTCGGCTTAAGATTTTGTTAGTGCATCGCGTTTGGTTTTTCGGTAACTGCGCACGCGGTCGGGCTTGGCCTGCTGGCCGGGCGAACTGACCGGGCGAACTGGCTGGGCGAACTGGCGCTAGATACTTGCCGTTATTCTGGTTCCCCGGGGTGACCGTCGTTTTCAACTGACATTTAACTTTGACGGTAGGAAGATGTTGGGAGCGGCGCTCGCACCTAGATTCGATGGCAACTGGCGTGCAGGCGGTGACGGAGAAGGTGTGTGGGCGCATCATAACCTATTGTTCAGGCCGCGTGCATGAGAAGCGAATCTGTGGGTCGGCTGTCTGGCGTAGGCCACGGTCGGGAGGGGTACCGGCGGCGAGAGTAAGTCATGTCTCCGAATCAACTGTTAACTCTGGTGGTTATGTTGGTCGCCGGCTTTGTGCTCCTGTGCTGGGGGTGGCTGGGCCGAAGAATCAACGATCACCCGGTCTGCCGCGACTGTAAGTTTGACTTGGATGGGGTTTGGCCCGATGCCATCACTTGCCCCGAGTGTGGCTCGGGGTTAAAGCGCGATGGCGCGGTGCGGGACGGAGTGCGGCGGCGGATGTGGCCGTTGGTCTTGGTTGGTTTGCTGGTTACGTTGACGCCGATCGTTCCGCTGGCCGCTGTAGTTGTCGCCGCGATCACAGGGCGAGACCTGGACCGATTCAAGCCGGTGGGTTTGCTTTTGTGGGAAGCCGGTCAGGCGGACGTGGTGCGCACCGAAAAGATTGCCGACGAGTTGATGACCCGTACCCTGGCGGGCACGCTCGCGGGTGCCCAGTTGCAGGATGTTATTACATTCGTTTTAGACCTTCAGGGCGATGTAACAAGGCCATGGGCCGAGACGTGGGGCGACCTGATCGTGCAGGCGGAGCTCATGGGTGTGCTTACATCCGAGCAATCCGGTCGGTTCCAGCGCCAGCAGCCGGTTTTCGCGGTGAGCGGCCGCACCAGCGTGCACGCTGGCAGCACCGTGCCGCTCATTGTAACTTTGAAGGAGATGCGTTGCGATAGCCGAGCAGCGCGAACTATTACGTTAGCACTCGGTAACGTGAAGGTGAATGGCCGAGCGGTGGACCAAGAAGCCGGGGAAGGCCGCGAGAATGGCCGCCGCGGAGCAAGTGGGAGGAACCTAAGTCCCTTCGGCATCAACGGCCCTTTGGGAGGGCTTTTTACCACCGGGCAGCAGTCGCTAGGAACCGTGTACGTGGGCGGTAAACGGGGTAATAACCCTTTCGGGGGGCTGTTTGCGACAAGCACTTCGTTGGGCGTGGCGGTGAAGGTTCCCGAGGATCTCGCGCCCGGTCCCTATGAACTTACGTTTGATCTTGAGAACGCGGGTGGGGTGGGTGGTGGCGGCTTTACCGTCATGGTAAACGGCCGGCGGCTGGGGGGGACGGGGGACGACAAGTCCGCGCAGGTCGTCGCATCGCTCAAAGTTCCGCTCACAGTTCAAGATAAGCAAACACCGCTGGTGGAAGCTCTAAAGCCCGATGCGGCGCTTCGTGAAGCGATGAGGACAGCGCTGACCCCGCGGCGTGCGGAACTAGCACTCGACCTTCGTTCGCCCTCTGGCCTTAACTCTTCGCCGATGCGGATGATGATGGGTCCGGAACTGGTTGCAAAGGTTGCTTTTGCGACGAAGGACCTTCCCGCTCCGGTCGCGTTTGATGTGTTTTTAAAGAACGGCGACCGCGAGTATGCCTTGGGGCCGCTGACGAAGGGAAAGACCCTCGCATCCCTGGTTCCCAAGGATAGGGCCACTTTTTATTCCTCCTCATTTACGATGATGGTCAACGGTCAGACGGTGAGTTCATCTAGTTCCAGCACGGGCGACGACCCCGACATCACAGTGTTAACAACCCCGGGGGGCGGTAACCTTTCGGAGACCGTGGATGTTATATTACGTCCCAGCCCGGTGCTCGCCGCGTCAACCACGGACCTTACCCAATTTTATGGCGAGGAGATCGTCTTTCCGGGCGTAAAGATTGATCGCTCGGCGGCGCGAGGGATGCTCGAGACTACGCCGCGGCGTCGCAGTCGGTAACGGCTGCGTTGATGCCGGTGAGTGGTGAGGTGGGGCAAAGCATTTGCAACCGGCCTCAAGATGCGCGGGTTGGGGCGTGGGCCGCGAAGGTCGGGGGCTCCTTACAGATGAGCAAAGAAAAACCGCGAGTGTGCCTTTGGGCAAACTCGCGGCAAATGTAATGTTATTACAACCTTTGGGCTGTGATGTGCTAGTCTGTTGCGCGGCGCTGTGTGTGGTACGCCGGCACCAGTGATTACTTATCGGTGGCGATGGAGGGCTGATCACTCACGCTGGTGGTGCGTGCGGTGGCCTTGGCCTTCACCGGATAAAACGTCTGATTCTGGACCCCGAACTGAGTGGAAGCCTGAGTACCGTTCTGGCCCGTTCCGACATTGGCCGATGCGCCGTTGTTACCGTAGACGGGGCGGATGGCGAAGGGGCCGCCAAGCGAGACGCGATTGTAAGTGGTTTCGTAGACCTTAAACTCGTTTCCATCGGTACCCGTGGTGAAGAGAGTGTAAGTGAACGTCTCCTTACCGTTGAACGTGGTGGTGCCGCGGCTGGTGCCGGGCTGGCCAGTAATGGGGCTGGTGACGGTGCCGGTCCAGGCGAAACCATTATCGCCGACCTTCTGGCCATTATAATTAGCAATGTCGGTGTTTTCGGTGTTCACCCATGAGGCTTCGTAACGGTTCTGGGTGGTGTTAAAGCCCATGAAGCCCATGCTCTTAAACTGCTTGCCGAAGAGTTCACCTTCGACATCGCCACATACGAAGCGTCCGCCCATGGTGGGAAAGAAGCGGGCGCGGCCGGTGGAGGTGCTAGGAGCGGCGTTAGGAGCGTTCCAGGCGTTGGTGGTTGTCGTCCACTCGCCCAGGAATGATAAAGTTAAATCCAAGTGCTGCTTGCTCGGGCGCTGGGACGCGGCGAACGCGGGGAACGCATCGACTCGTGCTAAGTTCTGCTTGGCGAACTGGGTTCCGCTTTGGATGCCGACAGGCCGGTTGCCTTGGGTGCCGGGGGTCTGCGCGATCGGCCCGTTCTTGGTGGGCTGCACGGGCGTATTTTTATTAGTTATAACTGCGGGTAAGTTGGCCACCTGATGAATCTGCTTGTTTTGAATCCGAATGGTGGGCTGCTTGACCACGCTCTGACCCCCAATGGTCTTCGTTGTGGCGGGGGCAGTAGGGGTCGTGGGGGGGGTGAAGGAAAGGGTGTGGGCCGCGGCGGTACCGCAGAGAGCGATGAGCGCGAGTGCAATTACGTTGACGTTGTTCCGCATTATTCAAATCTCCAGAGTTAAGTAATTGGGCGGCTGGCCCATGAAGGTGAAGGGATCACGCGGCGGTCAGAGCGACCACCGCCCGCGAGGAACCACGCGCCCCGCTGCCGTGTATCCGACGCGACATCAGAGGTATCGAGCACGGGGAGGTAGGTTGTTTATTTACTCGTGGTGGATTATTGAAAGTTGCACGCCGCGTGCGAGGATATTCCCCCATACGGGCTGCGCACACGGAACGGACGGCGTTTCAGCGGCAGCGAACGCCTACTTCGCGTCTATTCTCACATGCTCGACAATCTCAAGCCCAAATGCTTCCAGCCCCGGTAGTTCGCGGCGGCTGTTACTGATCAGCCTGATCTTTGAAAGCCCCAAGTGCCGCAGAATCTGGACGCCGATTCCAAACTCGCGCTGGGGCATGGCTTCGGTCGCCGCTAGCAGCGCGGGTTCATCGGGGTTTGGTTGCTCGCCTGAACTTCTCAGAGTTTGGAGTTGACCTTCGAGGTTAAAACCGCTATCGCCTGTTCCACTTGCCGGGGGGGTGTGCCCGCTGGCAGTGGTGCGGAGGTAGACGAGCGCGCCGTGCTGCTCGCGGCTTATCTTTTCGAGTGCGGCGTTGAGCAGGTCGCCGGTGGTGCCGCCGGGTGCGCTATCAAGGTCGCCGAAGACATCGCCTAATAAATTGCGTCGGTGCATGCGCACCAGTGTGGGTGCCGGGGTGGGAAGAAGCGAGCCGCTGGGGTCTAAACTTCCCACGCCGCCAGCGGTCAGCACCAGGTGGGGCAGCGGATCAACCAGACTTTCAAACATAAGTGCCTGAAACGTGCCGTGGCGGGTGCGGATACTGCGTCCGCCGGGGGGGCCGATGCGCTTTACCAGGCTCTCGCGATGCAGGCGGTGCTGGATGATCTGGGCCACCGAGCAGACTTTGATATTATGTTTCACCGAGAAGACCGCGAGGTCGGGCACGCGTGCCATCTCTCCGTCATCGCGCATGATCTCAATGATAAGTGCAGCATCGTACAGCCCGGCCATGCGGCATAAGTCCAGTGAACCCTCTGTCTGACCGGTGCGGACAAGCACGCCGCCGTTGCGCGAGCGCAAGGGGTTGATATGCCCGGGTCGCACAAAATCCGCGGAGGTATTGCGCTTGTCGATCATCATCTGGATGCAGCGGCTGCGCTCCGTAGCAGAAACCCCGGTGGTAAAGCCGTGGCGAGGGTGGCCGTCGACAGAGATGGTAAAGGCGGTGCCTCGTTTACTGGTGTTGACCGCACTCTGGGGCGAAAGGTCCAGGCGATCGCAGTCGGCCTCGCTCATGGATAGACATAAATAGCCACGCGCGTGCGTGAGCATGAATGTAATCGCAGAGGGTGAGCAGAACTGTGCGGGCAGCACCAAATCGCCCTCGTTCTCGCGACCTTCATCATCTGTTAAGATGATCATTTTGCCGTTGCGGAGGTCTTCGAGAACGTCTTCGATCGGCGAGAATGGAGGCAGGGGTAGGTGCACGCGAAGATGGTAGTGGCGTGAAAGCGGCCGTCGACGTTTAACTGCGCTGGGGACAGTGGAGCGACATTGAGGCCGGTGCGGCATAAGTTTGGTTACGTTTGAGCAGTGTCGGTCACCTTGCGGCTCTTTTGTTGCGATACGGGTTTGCTATTTTTTAGGAGCGAGAGAGCACAAGGTTTGACACTTATAACGTGTTCGCTGGTGCGTCCGCGCGCTTCGCTTGCATCCTGCGGTCGTCTTGCCGGTTGCTCGCCGCGAGCGTGCTGCTCCTGGGAACCGCAAGAGCTGTCGCGGCGTAGAGTGGGACGTTGTCGGCCCATACTTAACTTAAGGTTAAGCTTAGCCTCCGGTGGCTATCAACGCGCGCTTCCAGCACCGGAGCACTGGTGTTCCTTGCCACTCACGAAAGCCTGCCTTCGCCAGCACGGCGGCGGATGCGTGGTTGTCCCATAGGCAATCGGCGTGAAGCATGACAATGCCCTGTGCCACGGCGAAATCGCACATCGCTCGCAGTGCTTCAGTGGCGAAGCCGTGCGAGCGGGCACTCGCGCAGATGCCGTAGCCGACCTCAGTCTCGCCGCGGATCGGAAGGTATTTAAAGCCGATCTCGCCGATGATGGTCGCGGTGTCGCGGCGGATGATTAAGCGCTGCAATTGGGCCAGACTCGGATGTTGAAGAAGGGGTGCCGCGATCCGCGGTAAGACCTCCGCGAATGAGGGGTTTGGCCAGTCTGACGCGGCATTGAGGTCCAGTTGTTCACCAACACGCGAGGGCGCGATTAAAGTGGCTTGCATCAAGGCGTGCGAGTAGACATAGAGGTCAAGCCGTGGAGTGTGTAAAGTGGGCATGTCGAAGCGGTGATGTGGCTATGTACTGATGGGGTAGATCCACCGTTGCGGAGGGGCACGAGAGCCCTCCGCGGGTGCTGTCAACAATAGGGCATGCTGAAACTTCCGATCCTTATTTCCTCTTGGAACGGCGCGCCCGCGACGCGGCGTGCATCGGCTCTTCATACCGGGGGCATGCCGCTGCTTGATGCAATCGTCGAAGGTGTTAAGTCAGTAGAGGATGATCCGGAAGAACTTTCGGTGGGTTACGGTGGGTTGCCTAACGAGGAAGGCGAGGTCGAGCTAGACGCCGCGGTGATGGATGGACCGTTGCACAAGGCCGGAGCGGTCGCGGGGCTTTGTCGCATTCGTCACGCCGCGGCGGTAGCGTTGGAAGTGTTACGTCGCACCGATCACGCGCTGCTTGTGGGCGCGGGGGCGTTGAAGTTTGCCAAGCAGTGCGGGTTTCGGGAGGAAGACTTGCTGACGCGCGCGGGAAGGGAGGCTTGGCTGGCATGGAAAGCGGAACTTTCAACCAAAGATGGATGGATCTCCGCAGATGAGGCTGCGAGCGATTATGGGCATGCACGCTGGGCGGGGCACGAGGCGAACCCTGCTCCGGGTGGGCCGCCGATTTCGCCCGCGGGGTCAGCTTCGCCGGGGCCGAACAACTCGAAGGTGGCATCAAAAGTGCCGTTTACGTACGGCACGATCCACGTTTCGGGCCTCGACCTTAATAATAATTTATATGCATGTACGAGTACGAGCGGGCTTTCGTACAAGATACCCGGCCGTGTGGGTGACTCTGCGATCATCGGTGCTGGCATCTACACCGACAACGCCGTGGGGAGCGCGGGCGCAACGGGCCGCGGCGAAAGCGCACTGCATAATTGCGCGGCCTTCGACGTGGTCCGCCGAATGGAGGCAGGGGTCGATCCGACAGAGGCGGCGCTGGCAACATTGCGAAATATGGCGGAGCGAACAAGAGAGAGGCGTTTGTTGGCGGAGCCGGGGAAGCCTCATTTCAATGTCACGATCTACGCGTTGCGCAAGGATGGAGTGCTGGGAGCGGCGTCGATGCACTCGGGCTACGAGTATGTCGCCCAAAGAGGGGATATTACGAGCGTTGAGAAGTCGGCGAGCATTTTCACCTAAGTGCCTGTTTTGCAGTGGTTTAGGAAATTTGTCGCGAATATTTTCGATATTTCGCTTGAATCCATGCACGCTCTGTGATAGTCTATGAGTGACTTCGGTGCCATTGTCGGCGTTGGTTTAGCCAACGCCGAGCGATGGTGAAAAGGGAAGTGCGGTTAAAAGCCGCCGCGGACGCGCCGCCGTAACGGGTAGAACGCGACTGATCGCAGGTGAGCTGGCAGGGCTGTAGGAGCCATGTCCTCACCGACCACTGGACTATCAAGCCTTTCTGCGATTGTGCAGCGAGGGACTGGGTTCGGGAAGGTTGATCAGTCGTAAGCCCGGAGCCGGAAGACCTGCCGAAGAACTGTCGGATGGCCCTTCGCGGGCCTGTGTTTATTTTGGTGCTCTCCCACCAAGGTGTATACAGGCAAAGGGAAGAACCGGCGATTCTTTTAGCGCCGCTGTCTCCGCGCTGATTGCGTCTCCTGTTTTTGTCTTCTCTTTTACTCGCGATAGGTCACGTTTACGTGGACCGGTCGGAGACATTTGCCCTGCGCGAATCAGGGTGTGACCGCCCCGCTGGGGCAGAGAGATAGACGGAAATGATAGAGAGATCAGGCGAACACAGGGCAGGCAGGCACAGATCAGGCAGCACCGCTTACAAGCCAGTTCTGAGCGAGATTTTTGTAACGTTTGGCCGAATGGCCGCGGGCGCCGTGGGGCGGGCGGGCTTGTTGAGTGCGGTGGTGGCGGCAGCGGCGACGAGCGCGTTCGCGGCGGACCCTTATGCCGATAGTGTTATAAGTTATGTCGCGGGCGGCGGCGCTGCGGGGCCGTATAGTAACTCTTCGGTTGTGCTCGGAAGCCCGGAGCGCTTTACCGGCGAGGGGGTTTTTCCCAGCGTCGTAACCCCGTTCAATCCCGCGTTTGGCGTGAATGAAATTATTAATATTACCTCGGGCGGCTCTATAGTTGTGCGGTTTGATGAGCCGATAGTCGATGATAGTAATAACCCGTTCGGCATCGATCTGATCGTGTTCTCCAACACCTTCTTCGTCGATGATGATTACCCCTTCGGCTTGGTCAGCGGGGTCTTCGGCGCGAGCCAGTCGGGGCGATTGGACGTTTCGGTGAACGGAGTTGACTGGGTCGAAGTTAATTCAGCGCGGCCCGATTCGCTCTTTCCCACGCTGGGTTACAGCGATCTAAGCGACCCCTACGCCTTGGTGGCGGGCGCGATTGAGAGCGACTTCACCAAGCCGGTGAATCCGGCTTTCAATCCTCTGGGAGCGACCTACGCCCAAGTTCAAGCGGCTTACGACGGTTCGGGTGGAGGGACGGGTGTTGACCTCGCTGGTACCGGGCTTTTGAGCATTTCCTACGTACGCGTGCGAAATGTCGGGACGAGCGGCGCGTTGCAGATCGATGCCTTTTCTGATGTAAGTGCCGTGCCCGCGCCCGCCGCGTGGCTGGCCCTTGCACCTCTTGCGTGCGCGACCATCTCTCGTCGCCGCAAACGGGTCAAACGATAGATAAAGAGAGTACGTGCGGCTCGCCGAAAGGTGTGCCGCACGTCTTAGCGGGCGATCAGAGCCTAAGACGCGGGCGCGTGCAATCGCGGTGAAGGGGCAAAGGTATACCTCCGTCGCCGCAGTACGCCAAGGCTTGGTGGCCTGCAAATGTTACGTCGCGGATTCGGTAGATTGTCTGAGTCCGTCTGATAGCGTGAGTCTGGCGGGGCTGGGAGCGGCTAGGCAGGAGTCGCGGTCATTGAGACTCGGTCATGGAAACTCGATCATGGAGACTCGGTGCGGAGTAAGACGCAAGGGGGTGGGCCAGGTGCGGATGTATTATGTTATGTCTAGAGTTTGCAGGTATTTACGTGTGAGTATCGGGCCGCTAGTGATGCGGTGCTCAAGCCTAGTTCGTGCGAGATTCGCGGGGATCACGGGCTTATTAAGCAGTCTCTCATCCCTGGCCGTGCTCGCCCCGGCCCAAACGCCGCTGGAGCGGGGGCTGGAACAATCCTGGACACACCTGGGTGGTTCGGCTCGTCGCGCAAGTTTCGTAAGCTTCCCCGCTCCCCCGTCGACGGTCCCCTCATGGGCCGCAACGCACGATATTAATAATGATCCGATCGCATTCATTGGGCAGGCGCCCCTCGCGGTGTACGCCGGTTCAAATGTAAGTAACGGAAGGGTTTTCGCGGCCGGGAGGGTTGATGTATTTCCCTCGCCCCCCAACCCATACAGGCTCTACGCCTTTGATCGGTCTACCGGCGCGACGGTCTGGCAATCCCCCATCGCTTTTCCTCGGAGCAACTCTTTTTCCGCGCCAGCTATCGACGAACACAACAGCACGGTCTTGTATTGTTCCGGCCCACAGGTGCAGGCGTTTTACATCGCTGATGGTGCGCTCGCCTGGTCTGCCACGCTGAACCGTAATATCGTCAACGCATCTCCGCTGATCGTCTCGGATTCGTCAGGCCGCACCCGAGTCTTCATCACTGATTACGACGGGTTCGGCAACTCGTCTCGCATTTATTGCATCAACGCCGATGTCTTTGATGCTCAGCGAAACGCGTGGGCGCCAGGAGAAGTTGTCTGGTCCGCGGCGATCGGCGCGGGGTCGGGAAATAGTGTAAGTTATCTTCCTGCCGAGAGAGGCGGCCAGGGGCTCGTCTTCGTCCCCACGATCGCGGCTTCGAACTCTGGCTCGGTGCCGGTGCCCGGCCAGATTTACGCCTTCCCTTTGGAGAGTGTGGGCACCGGCGTGCCCGTTTGGACGTTCTCTAACTTAATTAATGAGGGCTACTTCGGCGGGCTGTGCGTGGTGCCCGCGCCCACTGGTTCAGCTCCTGATGTGCCTCCGGTGATCTTCGCCGCCTCGTACGCGTTTGATGGCGGAACAGATACTGCAAACCTGGTGAAACTCAACGCGCGGACGGGTGAGCTGTTTTGGTCGGTCCCGTGCAACCGCACCAGTTCGATTCCCGTTCCGCTGCCCGCCGAATTCATCGCGCTCGCTGGCGGCATCGATGGACTTTTCGGCTCGGTTTCGCAGGTTCAGCTCTTCCAGGATTCCGGCTTTGCAGGTTCCTTGGCGTGGGATACCACAGGCGTTTTGAGGGTTGGCGGTTGGGCGAATCAGCCGATCTTAACCCGATTCGGCGGACGTAACCTTTTGGCCGCGGGATCGCCGCCTGCTCAAATGTGGGGTTTCTCTTCCTCGCTCTACCTGCTCGACCTTTCCAAACGCCCACCCCAACCCGGCTTTGTCGTAAGAGAATACTTGGGCGTTGGGGGCAGCCCTGCGATGGTCGGTTCTTCCCTCTACTGCATCGGAACATTGGGTTTGGTTGCTTTCGGCCCGACCCCCGACGATCTGGATGTGGATCGTTCCGGCGTGGTGGATATCCGCGACTTGTACGCCTGGGAGGCGGCAGGCACGCACGGTGATGTTAATCGTGATGGGGGGATTGATTTCCTTGATCGGGAAGAGCTTATGACGGCGTTACGCGGCGGCGACTCGGTGTCGATGATCGGAGAAAGCCGATGAGTAAAAGTAATCAAACATATCATTCTCCGTCAAAAGGCGCGCCTTTGGCGCAGCGGCGGCACGCTGGCTTTACATTGATCGAGTTACTCGTGGTCATCGCCATTATCGCCCTCCTGCTGTCGATTATGTTACCCGCGTTGGGGCGGGCGCGAGAGATAGGCCGGCAGACCGCCTGCCTCTCAAACTTGCGACAGTTGACTATCGCGTGGACGTTATACGCTAATGCTTACAAGGAGCGGTGCATGCCGCTTGCTTACTTTCAAGCCCCAGAAGTTCCCGCAGGCGGCGAGCAGCTGTTTTGGTGGGGAACGCACGGCTTTACCAGCGGAGGTGTTGACTTTCAGAAGGGTTTCATCGCCCCGTTCCTTGATACAGCGATATCGATAAAATCAGTGCTCGAGTGCCCGAGCCAGCCTTGGGGAAGTTATCGAGCGCAGGGCCCCAGCCCAAATCCGCAGCTCACCAGCACTTATGGTTACAACGGGTATTATTTCTCACCCTCCAAGACGCCCGGTTGGGCGAGCAGCATCGGTCGCCGACCTTGGAAGCGGCTCTTTGAAGTCCCCCGTCCCGAGAGTGTCTTCGTCTTCGCCGATGCGATGCTTCCGGGGGGTGTGCAACGTAACTGTGCACTGCTAGATCCTCCTTTGCTCTATTCCTTCGGCTATTGGGACGTGAACGATTCTCCCACTACATCATTCCGGCACTCGCGGCCCAGGCGTAAAGGTCCCGGATCCGCCGTCACGGCACGCGCTGATACTTCGGTTCGGGCAGTCCAAGGGAAGGCTGAGTGGATGGTGGACGACACCGGCACCATCGGATCGGTAGGCTTGGACTGCAAGTATTATGTTCCCGATGCCAATGAGTGGTAGTGATTCATTGGCCAATGGCCTGACCTTGGTAGCACAACCGATGGTGAGCGGTTGCAACTGCGAACGCCGAGCGCCGCTTGGTACTTTGCCCGCAAAATCGCCGCTCACGCTACTACGCTTGCGCTCATGTCGCTACCGCCACCCTCGCTGCCCGCAGTCACGAGCCGACCTATCCGGCGGGCGCTTCTTTCAGTTACCGACAAGCGAGGCCTCTTGGAGTTCGCCCGCGGATTAGTTTCAAGAGGCGTAGAACTTATCTCAACGGGCGGCACGGCGAAGGCACTCCGAGAACAGGGTGTTCAAGTCACCGCCATCGAGGATGTTACCGGCTTCCCAGAGATGATGCACGGGCGGCTGAAAACGCTTCACCCTAAAGTTCATGGCGGTTTGCTGGGCCTTCGAGATTCGCCCGAGCACGCCCGGGCGATGGCTGAACACGGTATCGAGGCGATCGACCTGCTCTGCGTCAACTTATATGCGTTCACCCAGACCGCTGCGCGGCTCGGCTGCACGCGTGAAGAAGCCGTCGAGAACATCGATATCGGCGGGCCTTCGATGATCCGTTCGGCGGCTAAGAATCATCTTTATGTTACCGTTGTTACCGACCCGGCGGACTACTCCGCGGTACTCGCCGAGATGGATAATCATCACGGCGCGGTCTCAACCCACCTCCGCCAGCGGCTTGCGGCCGAAGCCTTCGCGGTGACCGCAGCTTATGACGCGGCGATCGCCTCTTACTTATTGAAATCGGTTGCCGGGCAGGCCGTGGACGGCGGTGAAGCTTCACCTTTTCCCGAGGTTCTATGCCTGGCCGCTCGGAAGGTAAATGATTTACGTTATGGTGAGAATCCGCACCAGCGTGGTGCGCTTTATGCCGCGGCGGGCGCAGGGGCGCTCTCGATCGCGCACGCGACGCAGCACCACGGCAAAGAACTGAGTTATAATAATATTAACGATGGGGCGGCAGCACTGGAGCTCGTAGCCGCACTAAAGTTACAGTATCCCAGCTACGTGGGTGCTTGCTGTGTCAAGCACACCAACCCTTGCGGGGCGGCCATCGTGCTGCGGTGGGGAGCGGCGGAGAGTGCCGCGGCGATCGCGATTGACGAGGCGATCGCGGGCGACCCGCTCGCCGCGTTCGGCGGAATTATCGCCTGTAACGCCCCGGTGGACGTGGCCGCGGCGGAGCGATTGTGCGCGAAGGATGTCTTCTTCGAAGTTGTCATAGCCCCATCTTTCTCTGAGCAAGCCCTCGCGATGCTTATGTCGCGGTGGGCCAATCTGCGAATCGTGAGTGTTCCGGGATTGGAATCACCCACCGCCGTGGCCAGTGATGCACTTGAGATTCGGTCGATCCGGGGTGGTTACCTCATGCAAGCGACTGATTCGAGATTCTCGTCAGAGGCAGAGCGGGTTCATGCAGCAGGCCCAGCCCCCTCGCCATCCCTGCGACAGTCCGCAGGTTTTCTGGAAGTTATCGGCAAGTTTTTGTTCAGCAATGCGGTGGTTATTGGCGGGCCATCGCCCACGCGGCGATCAGATCAGACCAGTGTCATAAGGATGTTCGGCGCGGGAGCGGGGCAGATGGATCGCGTTGCTTCATGCCGCCTCGCCGTTGCGAAAGCGGGCGACCTCTCGATCAACGCGGCGGCCTACTCAGACGCGTTTTTCCCATTTGCAGATGGGCCTCAGGTGCTGCTGGACGCAGGAGTGCGGTTGCTGATGCACCCGGGCGGTAGCAAACGCGATCAAGATACTTTCAACCTTTGCAATCAGCTGGACGCGACTTGCTTGGTCTCGGCGATCCGTCATTTTCGGCACTAAATGCAAACCGGGTTGAGTAACCGAAACTCTGGACGGCGCGATAACGTATACCCCTCTATGTCAAAGGCTGTCATTGATCCCGCAGAAGTCCGTCGATTCGCGCTGGAACTCAAACGTTTCAACGATTTTTTGCAGCAGCAGGGGACGGTCGTCACGGCGCGGCTGAATGATCTGGGGCAGACCTGGCGCGACCAGGAGCATGTTAAGTTTGCGGAAGAGTTTGACATGACGATGAAGCAGCTGACGCGGTTTACAACCGCCACCGAAAAGCACATACCGTTCCTCATCCGTAAAGCCGAGAAGATAGAAGAGTACTTAAACCAACGTTAATAAATGGGTACCCAGGTACGGATATATGATCGACGGGCGCTGCTGGATGCCAAGGCCGCCTTGGTGAAGTTCGCCGAGCAGGTGGGCGCGGCGCTTGCATCGATGGATTCCGATGTGGCCCGGCTTGGCCAATGGTTACATCAAGACCGTCCATCGCACTGGAAGCGAGAGATTCGCCAGCGCGAGGATGGCGTGCTCGCCGCGAAGACGGATATTCAACGTAAAATTATCGCCCAGGCCCCCGAGCCTGTTTCGCTGATCCTCGAACGCAAAGTGGTGCAGCGAGCGCAGGCCTACACCGAAGAAGCGAAGCGGCGCTACCAGAAAGTGAAGCAGTGGGGCCCGCGCTGGGAGCGCGATTCCCTGCTCTACAAGACCACGGTTTCAGGCCTTACCGATGCGATCAACCGCGATATTCCGCTCGCGCTCAACCGGCTTGAGAAAATGCTACTCGCGCTCGAAGCTTACGAACGTATCGCACCCCCCGATGGAGGAGACGGCACGGACACGGGAGTGACCTCAGATGTAATTGATATTCCACTGCTTCCAACGCTTGCGATGCTAGCCCCGCCCGCGTCCATCCCAGCATCCACTTCAGATTCGCCCGATGATATTAAGATCGATTACGCCACCACGAGTAACTCGCCGCCCGCTGCGTTGGCGGGGTCGGACCATTCCGGTTTACCAGATTCACCAAGTTTGCAAAGTGCATTACGCTCGGCAGATACGCTCGCCGCGGACGGTCAAGGAGGCCGAGCCTAATGTCGGCAAACGCAACAAAAGCCAATCTCATCGATGCCCTCAAACAGCTCCGGGCCCGCTGGTCTCATATTAAGATGATCTGGCAGGACGAAGCCGCCCTGAAGTTTGAGCAGGATGTCATAGATCCGCTGGAACCCGCGATCCTCTCCGCCGCGAGAGGTGTCGAGCATGTCGGAGAGCTTATGGCGCAGGTCCACCGCGAATGCGGCGATGATCACAGAGACTAATTCGCTGTGGTGAACCTTCTCTCTGCTGCACCGCTTACCAATGCGCGCCGTTCCCAACTGATTTGGCAGACGTCACCCGGCTCAACCTCCGCAGTAACAAAGTACCCGCGACTGCTCTTCTGCCGATTGCTGCCGTTCCTGACTTCCCGCAGCCCTACCTCATATACCCACCCCCCGCAACTCGCCACGCGTCGAGCGGTACACTGATTCAGTTGCCGTCCTTTCCGCACCAACGCAGCGTGCTCGTTAGATTATGAACCAAAACCTCTAAGGAATACGCGTGCCACAAGGGATCAGTCAAACTTCAACGCAGTCGTCAGAGGCCACCACCGTGAGCGGTGACGAGGGCGATGGCTCGCTCCCAGCGAAAACCAGCCCGAATCTGAATATCTTTACCCCGGTAGCGCCAGGAGCAGGACGCCTAACCGCCGGGCAGGTAGACTTAGCCATCGTGGAAGATTCCGCTACACAACGACAACTGACGCTTCTCAATCAACTGGCTGCGCTCGTCGCCTTGCGCTCAAAGGCGCAAGAGTGCGCCGAACGTGAGCGTGGGCAAACTCTACGGACCGCCGACGCTGACCACGAGCAAGCTCAGCGAGCCGCAGCCGCCCTGCACGAGAAGGTTATTAAAGCAACCGAGCAGGCGTACCGCACCCAACTCGCAGTTCTTACCACGCGTTCCGAAAACGAAGTTAAGCAGGCCGAAGAACAGCGTCGTAAAGCACTCCACCAGCAACTGGCCGAGACCAACCAGTTGGAAGCAAAGGCCAATGAGCGACTCGACGAGAAGACCTGGCTCGCCGACACGATGCTCGAATCCACCGCGAAGAAGGCCAAGCAAGATTTCGATGCGGCGGCCACGCAACTGAAACAACGCGAGCAGGACATAACCAATGCCACCGCCCAGGCCAGCGCGATGCTCGCCTCCGGCCGCTTTGCACCCCTGCCCCACGCGCAGCCGCACACGGCGGGAATCGACGAGCGAGTGCTTGTCCCCGCCACCGAACTCGCTGAATCCGCGGCGGAAACCGCACGGGCCTTAAGTCTGACTCAGACGCTCGAGGTTCGATCAACCCCAATGCTTTTGAACACGGGGTTTGTGATGGGGAGCGTGCTCGGGGCGACAGCTATCGGTGCGATTGTCGGTTCCGTGCTGGGCGCGACCGCGCGCGAGGCGGGGCAGGAGACGGTGAAGCAGATCGCAATCTTCGGAGCCTCAGCGGGCGGCGGCGCTATTCTGTTATTTCTTATATTGAGATTCGTGCTCCGGGCGCGAGTTGCTCCCGTCGCGGGTCAGCTCGCCGCGTCGCTCGCGCAGGCGGCCTGGATCAACGATCGCGCCCTCAAGGCAGTCACGCTCGCACGCGAGGCAGTGTTGCGCGATGCGAAACGTAAACGTGATGAAGAGTTAATCGCGGCGACGCAGCAAGAGAAGAGCTCGCTGCTGCGGATTACCCACCGACGCGAGGTCGATGAGCCCGCGATGCGCTCCAGCCTTGACAACACGCTGACGCGGCTGCACGCCGCTCACGCCGCGGCACTCGTTGCGCTTGAGAAATCGGTAGCGGCCAAGAGGGCTGCCGCCGACCAGCAACGCGACGCTACCACGAACGCAGCGCAGGAATCCTCTAGCACTCAGCGGCATCAGGCCGCGCAAAACTTCCAGAAATCTCAGGAGCAAACTTCCTCAGACTGGAGCTATGGGCTCGGCTCGATCGACGCGGAGCGCGCCGTGATCGACTCTGCGGCGATGGCGGGTTGTGAGTCTTGGGAGTCGCTCACAGCTACCAGCTTTGTTCCCCCGGTTGAAGTTCCGTTGACGGTGCGCCTGGGCAGTTACACCGTCGCTCCCTCTCAGTTGCCGGGGGGCATTCCTCCTGATGAAATTTTGCACGGCGAGTTCGCACAGCGATTCCCTCGCGGCGAGTTCTCGCTCCCCCTCACGCTTGATTTCGAAGCGCGAGCATCGCTGCTTATCTCCTACACGCCCCAGCAGCGCGAGGCGGCCATCAGCACGCTCAACAACGCCATGATGCGGTTGATCACCGCCCTGCCCCCCAGCAAAGTTCGATTTACGATCCTGGACCCCGTGGGATTGGGCCAGAGCTTCTCCGCGTTCTCGCACCTGGCCGATGCGGACGAAAAATTAATTAATGATCGCGTATGGACGCAGGCCAAGCACATTGAACAAAAGCTCACGGACCTCACCGAGCATATGGAAACGGTGATCCAGAAATATCTGCGCAACGAGTTCGCCACGATTCAGGAGTACAACGCCCAAGCCGGTGAAGTCGCTGAGCCGCTGCGCTTCCTGGTAATCGCAGACTTCCCGGCAAACATAAGCGAGCAGTCCGCGAAGCGCCTGGCCAGCATCGTCACCAGCGGCCCTCGTTGCGGCGTGTTTACGCTTATCGCCCACGACGCCTCGGTCCGCGCACCCGCCTGGTTGCCGCTGGGCGAACTGCAGCGGGCCTCGCTCTGGTTGCGGTGGGATCAGCAGTCGGCTCGATTCGTCCGCCAGGATCACCCGCTCTTCGCCGCGTGGCCCATCAGCCTGGAGGTTCCCCCGCCAGAATCACTTACAACCGCGCTGCTCAAACGAGTCGGCGAGCTCTCCAAAGAGCTGGGCCGGGTGCGTGTTCCGTTCAACATAATCACGCCATCAGACCCCTCTCAGGTCTGGTCGCTGCGCTCCTCCGACGAGATCCGCGTGCCCCTTGGCCGAGCCGGTGCCACCAAGCTTCAATATCTTACCTTGGGGCGTGGCACGGCGCAGCACGCGCTGATTGCAGGCCGAACCGGTTCGGGTAAGTCAACCCTGCTGCACGTCATCGTCACGAATCTGGCGCTCTGGTACAGCCCTGACGAGATCGAGATGTATCTTATTGACTTCAAAAAGGGTGTTGAGTTCAAGGCGTACGCCCAGCACCGCCTCCCCCACGCCAAAGTAATTGCAATCGAGAGTGAGCGAGAGTTTGGCCTCTCGGTACTGCGCAGGCTTGATCAGGAACTCACCCGCCGCGGCCAGCACTTCCGCGAATGCAACGTGCAGGATGTCGCTTCCTTTCGTTCCAAGAATCCCGGCATAGCCCTCCCGCGCGTCCTATTGCTGGTGGACGAGTTTCAGGAGTTCTTCGTCGAGGATGATAAGTTGTCTCAAGAGGCTGCGCTGCTTTTAGACCGTCTCGTCCGCCAAGGCCGCGCCTTTGGTATGCACGTCGTGCTGGGAAGCCAGACGCTCGGCGGGGCTTACTCCCTGGCGCGGAGCACACTGGGCCAGATGGCCGTCCGAATCGCTCTTCAATGCAGCGAGGCGGATAGTTATCTTATCATGAGCGAAGATAATGCCGCGCCGCGACTACTTAGTCGCCCCGGTGAAGCTATTTACAATGATGCTAGCGGTATGATCGAGGGTAACAACCCCTTCCAGATCGTCTGGCTCCCCGAAGAGACCCGCGAACGTAGCCTGGCCTCCATCCGCAGCAAGCCCCTTACACCCGGCGGACCCCCAGTAGACCAGAACTGGAACGCGATCGTTTTTGAGGGGAACCAGCCAGCCGACATTGAACGTAATCTTCGCCTCCGCGCCCTTGAAGCCGCTCCCAAAGCTGGCATGAACGCCCTCCTGCCCGTGCAAGTTTGGCTGGGCGATGCCGTGAGCATCAAAGACCCCACGGCCATGCTCTTCCGCCGTCAATCGGCGAGCAACCTGCTCATCGTCGGTCAACAGGAAGAGAGTGCGCTCAGCATGATGTTCGCGGCGGTCCGCAGCATCGCGGCGCACGCCGACCAGCAGCCCTCTATCGTGGTGCTTGATTCCACCCCCGCCGATTCCACCGACTATGAAGCGCTCGGGGCCTACACCGCCAAGCTCATCGGCGAACAAAACATAAGTATACGTACGGCGGGCCCGCGTGGCGCCGCCGCTGCTATCGACACCATCGCGGAAGAAGTCGCCCGCCGCGAGGCCGACGGCCGCGCCGACCAGCCACCTATATTCATAGTTATTATGGGTTTGCACCGCTTCCGCGATCTGCGCAAGCAAGATGACTACTCCTTCGGCGCCGATGCCGACGCTCCCAAGCCCGACAAGCAGCTCGCCAAAGTCCTGCGCGACGGTCCCGCGTTCGGCGTGCATGTCATCGCCTGGTGCGACACCGCGGCGAGCCTGGACAGAACACTCGAACGTCAAACCGCGCGTGAGTTCGAAGCCCGAGTTCTCTTCCAGATGAGTGCCAACGACTCAACCAACTTAATTGATGCTCCTTCCGCGGCCACGCTTGGCCGCAACCGAGCGCTTCTCTACCGCGAGGAACTGGGAACAATCGAGAAGTTCAGGCCCTATGCCGCGGCCGACCGGTAGCACCCGCCCGCCGCCTACCCATCATTTCAGGCGTTTGCGGGCGGCTTCTTCGCCTCTCTCCCGTAAATCCTGCATTACCCTCCCTTTACTAAGATATAAATTAAAAAGGCCGCCCGAGGGGGGCGGCCGTAAGTCTCAGGATGTTATATTCCTAGTTATGGGCCCCGGTTCTCAGCAGCCGCCCGCGCTCCAGACGGTGAAGAACGCGGCGACGTCCGAACCATCCACGCCGCCGCTCTGGTCCACATCCGCGCAGGGGGCCCCGGCCGCCCACTCGGTAAAGAATGCTTCAACATCGCTGCCGTCAACGCCCCCGTCTTGGTTGTAATCGGCCGCGCACTGCGGGCAAGCGATTTCATCGCACGCGGTCCGCTGCCGCAGCTCGACACGTTCCTGTGGAAGGTCAATCTGCTCACTCCCTAAGCTTTCGACCGAGGGCGCCCAACGAACACGCTCCAACGGGAACTCTTGCAGCTCCGGTTGGAACCGCTCGCTCAAACAGCCGGTGTCAAATGATGCATCCGCATGGATAAGCTCGATATTGTCTTGAAAGAGAACCGAGTCACGAAGCGTGCCGCACAACCCATGGCCACCCGCCGGATTCTGCGGCGAAGGAACCATGCCCAGGGCAGATGTAAGTAGTCCTGCGCGGAGTGCGGTGATCGGGCTGCCGCCGAAATCTAAAAGTAATAACTGGGCGGAGCTGGAGTCCGGAAACCGGCCATTCCACCCCCCGATTGAGATCTGGCGTTCGTTCTCTATGAAGATGCTGCGGTAAGCACTGCCCGCGTCCCGCTGCAGTTGGCTCCACACCGGCGAAAAGTTGGAATCAACGCGGACGGCGTGCAGGTTCTGCAACCCGCGGCGGCCCAAGTTGTTTCGCCCACTGAAAACTACATCACCTTCTGGGGTAAGCGTGAGCCCATCGCCGGTGGCCACATATTCGGTTCCGTCAGCAAACGCCGCACGGAACTGAACCGCGAAAAGTGGGTTCCCGGACCGCTCAATTCGAATTAACATCGGTTCGTCGCTCACAGTGCCGTCATCTCTGAAGACGCGCTTTGTGCCGACCACCGCAAAGCTCGCATCGCGCGGGTTCTGCACCGCGTCGCTGAACGTAAGCACGGATCGGTCCGGTTCGGAGGCGTCTGAGTACGAGTTGTTATAGTAAGGATTGCCCGAATCATCAGTATAGATAAACTGTCCGTTCTGGCCGCGACCCTCGCGAACGAATCGACCGGTGAGGCAGTAGCCGCCCCGCACTTCGCGAACGCTTACGCCAGCACCCGGGCCGTGAACAATATCCGAGTTCGAATCGTCGCCCACGTGGGTCCAAGCCCATTGCAGGCCGCCCGTGCTATCAAGCCTGAACATCATCAAGTCCAGCGGTTGATCGATGCCACGCCGCTCGGCACCGACGATGTAACCTTCATCGCGAGTCTGGCGGATGCTGTACCCCACCTCGTCCTGATCGTTGCCGTAACGCATCGACCACTCCACCGCGCCGTCACGACGATACTTTACAACCAGTACGTCTGTCCTTCCTTCCACGGGGTCGATATCGCTGATCGTGCCGACTGTGACCCACCCCCCATCGCGAGTGTGGTCAATCCCGTTGGCAGTCTCAAACAACTCCGGCGTCCCAACGATCGTGTTAAACCCCTGCGCGTTCGCGAGCGAAACGCAGGCACCCGCTGCTGCAATAATTAAACTTAAACGTAACATGTATTCTCTCACTTAGCGTCCCACCGCCGACAGCGCTCACCCACGCGGCGACTCGCTGCCAACGCGATCACTTACTGACTCTGTGGCCAGCCTACTGCAAGGCCGTTCTGATTACAAAGGATAGCAGTCAGCGTTCGCCGCAGCGACCATGTTTAAACCGTTGTGCCCAGTCCAGTTCGCAGAATGCAAGCATCCGGGGATTTCCCCAGAAGCGAAATCGGCCCGGCGTGCGAAATCACGCCGGGCCGTTTAATCTTACAAGCGCGAGCCCCGATCGGTTCAAACCACAGCAATATCGTACCGAAACTCTATCAAATCAGACATAAACTTCGACCAAAACATCTCATCGACGGCGGCGACCAACCAAAATCCCCGCACCAGCGAGTATTCCGAGCACGCCTGGAGTCGGCACCGCACCGGGAATGCGGAAGACTAGAAACTCTTCATGGTTAAAGCCGCCGCGGAGTGGGTCGGCAGGTCCGTTAGGAGCGCGATGCCAGATCCAACGAGCACCAGCAGAAATGCCCGAACGAAATCCCCAAGGGCCAACGCCGTTCAGGTTGTTCGAAGGGTTGGTCGAAGTGGGAATCCATAGGCCGTTGTTCTCTGCGTACGCGATCGCCGCGTCGGTCTGGGCCTGTGTGGGCTGCAGGTTCGCAGGCCATGGATTCGTAAAGCCCAGCTGCGACAAATACCGCCCGGCGGGAAAGACTTCCCAAACCGCCGCACCGGTGGAAGTCGTAAGTCCCAAGGTGGTGTTCGTGAAATCAGCGATCAGACCCTGTGCAACGCTGTGGTCAGACGCAGTCGTTACATACACATAATCGCTACCGGGACGATTCAGTGCGGTGTAATTGTAAGTGGTCGGCCAGCTAGCCCCCCCGCCTGCGACGAAGCTCGTCGAAGTGGAACCGCCGAAGTAAATATCAAACTGGTTGTCGCACGTGATCGCAATCGTCCAGTCGTCCGCACTGGCCGCACCCGCGAAGACCGCCAGCGCCACAACCGCAGTTAACTTTGTCATTGTGTCTCTCCCTAATCATCCAAAAAGGTCCACGCCCGACAGGGCGCGATACCAAAGCTCTCTAATAAAGTATAGCCGCTTCTGCCGCCTCTCCAAAGCGATTTATGCAGCATCCTGGACGTACGGGTCCCTTAACGCGCAGGGCATACCGATTAAAACGCATATCTCGTACCACACCGCCGTGCAGAACCCGCCCGCGGTCACGAACTTGATTACGTTAACCCGTGCCAACGCTCCAGATACGTCGCTTTACCCAATGCAGTTACCGGTCGTAGACGCTCGCCGCGGCGATGACGTGCGGCCCAGCTTCATCGCACACCGCGAGCGAGCCGCCCGGAAAGAGCGTCGCCGCGCCGTAAGCTCCGTCCTTGCGAAGTGCATAAAACTTAAGATCAAAGTTAACCCTTCCGTCGGGGCCTTTGAGCCGCTTTTCCTTACTTTTGTCTACGACACGCTTGGCCGCCTCAAGGCACGCCTGGGTGGGCGTAAGCCCACGCCCCATCAGCTCAACAATTAAGAACGCCGAGAGATTAGCGATATTACTCTCCCCTCGCCCAGTGCTCCCCGCCGCGCCGATAGCGTTATCGCAGTAGTTACCCGCGCCGATGATGGGCGAATCGCCCACTCTCCCTGGTATCTTCCACGAGAGTCCGCTCGTGCTTGTGCAACTCGCCAAGTCCCCCTTAGACGTTACGATCGAGCAATGCACCGTGCCGGTAGTTTGCTGCACAGGCCCTTTACCGTAATCAATGCCACCCATCGTTCGAGAAGGCTCGTTCCAAACCTTTCCAATTACCTCGTCGCGTTCATCATCGCCCAGGCGATCATCCTGTTTGCTCATATTCTCGCGCCACTTCTGCCACTCCGCCCGCGATCTTTCAGTAAGCAGGTTCTGCTCCGTAAAGCCCATCTGCTTCGCGAACGTGAGTGCCCCCTCTCCAACCAGCAGGCAGTGATCGGTGCGGCGAAGCACCAGCAGGGCCACCATCGCGGGGTTCTTAATATTACGGATGGAAGCTACCGCGCCGCACTTGTGAGTAGGACCGTACATCACGCTTGCATCCAACTCCACGACCCCATCCTCATTTGGAAGGCCCCCGTAACCCACGCTGGTATCTTCAGGGTCATCCTCGATGATCCGCACCCCTTGGACAATGCAGTCCGCAGGATCATAACCCTCTTCTAATAACTGATACGCCCGCTCAGTTGCCCGCAGACCATTGACCGACGCCACCGACGCACTCCCCCGATGACTGTCGCCCACGTTTGTCGCTTCCTGGAGAATTGGCGGCGCAGCTGCACCAGGCGGCTGCCCCCACGCGTCGCTGCTCAATCCTGCCGCGAAAGCCACAACCGGAGAAACCGCCAAAAAGGAACGCCGACTCAGATTGCTCATCCGCAGTCGTAGGCACGCCCCAAATCAATGTCGACCTCAAGCCCTCACCCCTGGGCACCGCAACTCGGCTCGCGCAAGCGACTAGGCCCGCGCAAGCGACTAGGCCCGCGCAAGCGACTCGCGTCGCGCAGGCGACTCACACTTCCCGTACCTTAATTTGTGATCCATCCGCATAGACAACCTTCACCCGGCTACCAGATTGCACAAACATCGTCTCGGCCAAAGCATCATGGCGCACTCCATCTATTTCTACGACGCCGACGGGCCGGAGCGTGGTGATAACCATTCCCTCGCGGCCCACCAACGCTGCCAACCGCTCTTTCTCCTTCAACTCCTGCAGTTGGGACTCCTCTAAAGCCTCCTCAGTTGGCGCGCCGATAATCCGTCTTCCCATCGGCGTGCTAGGCCAAATGCGAAACGCGAACCCGGCAAATGCTGGTAACAGAATCACCGTCGCAAGCAATCCAGAAAAGCCCCACGCTGTATCATAACGGAATAGGCAGACCAGTCCCGCCAAACCCGCAATGAGAGCAGATGTGCCAAGTAACCCGCCAGTCGGCAGGAACAGTTCAACCAACAATAAAACAAACATCAGCGCGAGCAGCCCGACGCCCCAAGTACTTAAATCCATATTGGCAAGTGTATGGAACGATGCCGCGGTGCAGCGGGCGTGCTGATTTGCCCAGCATCCGGCTCTACGCCAGTCTCGCGATCTCCAAGTGACCGAAATCTGCCGTTCTGCCAGATCGGCAGGGGGTCGGGTTTTCTGCCCACGTCTGCTGACCTCACCCTGAATGAGCTTGCCCGCGGCTGCGTCTTCATGCTTCGCCGCGTCCGCAACCGGACTACGCAAAGGCCTTTACACCTCATGCTCGCCGCAGTTCATCTGGCACGCTGTTTGCAGAATGGCTACCAGTTACCAGTTAAGGAGCAATTGCTATGTCGAAGATCATCGGTATTGACTTGGGTACGACCAACTCGTGCGTGGCAGTGATGGAAGGGGGAAGCCCTAAGGTTCTGATTAACTCTTCGGGGAATCGAACCACTCCGTCAGTTGTAGGATTTACAGAAAAGGGTGAGCGTCTGATTGGCCAGCAGGCTCGTCACCAGCAGGTTACCAACCCGCGCAATACTATCTTTTCGATCAAACGTTTCATGGGCCGCCGACGCGTTGAGGTCTCTTCCACTTCCGCCAATAGCTACGGCAAGGGCGGCAACGAAGAGAGCAATGTTCCTTACACGCTCGTTGGCGCGAATGACGACTTCGTGAAAGTAAAAGTAAACCAAGGCGAGTTCACGCCCCAGCAGATCTCCGCCTTTATTCTCCAAGACCTCAAGAAGACCGCCGAAGATTATCTGGGCGAGGCCGTTACTCGCGCGGTCATCACCGTACCCGCTTACTTTAACGATGCTCAGCGCCAGGCGACTAAGGACGCGGGCGAGATCGCCGGTCTAAAGGTTGAAAGAATTATTAATGAGCCCACCGCCGCGGCACTCGCCTACGGCCTTGACAAAAAGAAGAAGAACCAGAAGATCGCGGTCTTTGATTTGGGCGGCGGCACCTTCGATGTTTCGATCCTTGATATCGGCGATGGCGTCTTCGAAGTATTAAGCACCAACGGCGACACGCACCTGGGCGGCGACGACTGGGATCAGCGCCTCATTGATCACATGGCGGAAGAGTTTCGTAAGAAGGAAGGCATCGACGTTCGCAAGGACCCGATGGCCCTCCAGCGTTTGAAGGAAGCAGCGGAAAAAGCCAAGATCGAGCTTTCCGCCTCGCAGGAAACTACGGTAAACCTGCCCTTCATCACCGCCGATGCCAGCGGACCCAAGCACTTACAAATTACAATCAGCCGAGCCAAGTTCGAGTCGATCTGCAACGATCTCTTCGAGCGTCTAAGGGAGCCCTGCCTGCAAGCACTCCGCGACGCCAAGGTCGATGTAAGCAAGCTTGACGAAGTGGTGCTGGTCGGCGGCTCCACCCGCATGCCCAAAGCGCAGACGATCGCCAAGGAGCTCTTCGGGCGCGAACCCAACCGCAGCGTCAACCCCGACGAAGTCGTCGCGGTGGGCGCGGCGATTCAGGGCGGTGTTCTCGCTGGCGATGTGAAAGATATTCTCCTGCTGGATGTAACTCCTCTCTCCCTGGGTGTTGAAACCATGGGCGGGGTGATGACCAAACTCATCGAGAAGAATACCACGATCCCTACCAGCAAAAAAGAGATGTTCTCTACCGCAGCGGACAGCCAGCCAAGCGTGCAGATTCATGTCCTCCAGGGCGAACGTGAGTTTGCTAAAGATAACCGCACGCTCGGGCAGTTCGAGCTGGCAGGCATCGCCCCCTCTCCAAGGGGCACGCCCCAGATCGACGTCGAGTTTAGCCTTGATGCCAACGGCATTCTCACGGTGACCGCCGCAGACAAGGGCACGGGCAAGAAGGCCGATATTAAGATTACCAACAGCGGCGGTCTCTCAAAGGAAGAGATCGAGCGGATGAAGCAGGATGCGGAGCTGCACGCTGCGGAAGATAAGGCCCGCCGCGAACTGGTAGACCTGAAGAATCGCGCCGATGCCTCGGTGATCCAAACCCGCAAAGCGCTAGAAGAGCACGGCGGCAAGGTAAGCGCTGAGACCCGTGGGGCAGTTGAGAGCGCGATCTCAAACCTCGAAACTAAGATTAAGGGCGATGATAAGTCCGCGATCGACGCCGCGATGAAGGAGCTTGAGAAGGCCAGCATGGAACTGGGCAAGGTCGTTTATGAAGCGGCCAGTAAGCAGAGCCCCGAGGGGTCAACCGCCGAACCTAAGCCCACCGGTGGCGAGCGCGACGATGTCATCGACGCAGAGTTTAAGGTCAAAGACGAGAAGTAACTTAAGGCCCGCCAGCAGCATAAGTAACCAAGGCCGCAACGTCAAGTTGCGGCCTTTTTCCTTGCCCACGTGTTCACCGGAGCGCCCTCGCCCCTTCCCGGCTTCCCCAAGGCTTTGGATGATTGCGCGCAACATAATAAAATGCGGCCGTCCGCCACCTCGCCTTTGAGATTGGACCGCAATGGCATGTGGTCGAAGGATCAAGCCGGGCAAGCAATCCGCGAGCAACTCCCCGGCCATTCCCCGCGCTTAATCAAGCCACCGCGCTCAATCAAGCCGCCGCGCTTGCTCCCCCGCCGAAACCCAGGCGCGTGCGCACCAGCGTCGCTCGCGCCACCTTGCGCTGTTCCTGATCAAGCTCTTTCCCCACCGCCCGTTGCAGATGGGCGGGCTGCACGAGTAACGTAAGCTGATTAATCTGCCGAACATCAAGCGGCTGTCCCGCGCGATCCTTAACAATCCCAACCAGAACGCCCATACGAATCAAGCTCAACGCCTGCATTGCTTCCTCCGTGCTCAGCAGCCGAGCGCACGTAAGCAGCCCCCAGGCACGCATGACCTGATCCTCAATTCCAATCCGACGCCGCGACACCAACTCTCGCCTCGCGAACCGTTCGTACTCCACGATACGCGGAATTATGTCGCGTTCGAGATCCGCGAGTATCACCGATTCGCTCTTACCCAAGGTTGTCTGGTTACTTAACTGATAAAAATCGCCCAGCGCATCAGAGCCTTCTCCGAAGAAACCGCGCACCGCGAGCGACATATCCTGCGCCGCCCGCTTCACCTTCTCGATCTCCCCGGTTAAACGTAAGCCCGGCAGGTGCAGCATCACGCTCATCCGCAGCCCGGTCCCGACATTGGTGGGGCAGGCTGTAAGGTAACCAAACCGCGAGGAGTAAGCATAATCTATTCCCGCCTCGATGCGGTCGTCGATCTCCTCGGCTTGCTTCCACGCCGTAGCGAGCGCAAGGCCCGAGCGGATGACCTGGATACGCAAGTGATCCTCTTCGTTCACCATGATGCTCAGCCGTTCATCGGGCAGCCCGATCGCCACGCCGCGTGGGTCCTCCGCCGCGCCCGGCCCGCCCACCCGGCCTTTGCTCAGTTGCTTTGATATTAAGTGCCGTTCCACCAGCAGCATCCGGTCCAAGGGGCTCGCATGATGAACTTCACACCACACAAACTTCGCCGCGATGCCCGCACCCAGCACACATTCGCGGCACGCCTCCAGCGTCATAACTCGTTCGCGCCGCGTTGCCTTGCCTATGAACGGATGACCCGCGACATTGCGTGCAAGGCGTGCTCGCGATGAAAGCACAACATCGGCAGAGTCTCCTTCAGCACGCAGCCATTCGGTCATCGCATCAAACAGCGGTCCGCCAGAGCCCGGCGGCGGAAGCGGAGCCGAGGGTGGTGGGGGTGGTGGTGGTGGGGGGGGCGGTGCGGGCGGATTGGTTGGAGGTATTCCGTTCACGCGCTGCCTTTCGGCGCGTCGGGATTTGAAGGAGCATGAGGCCCTGAGTGTCCTCCAAGTCCGCTGGTGTCGGAAACTTGCGGCCCCGTTCCCTCGCCAACTGACAGTCGTCGAATCTCATCCCGCATCTTTGCCGCCAGCTCGTACTGCTCCTCGGTCACCGCCCTGCTTAACTGCGCGCCAAGCGATTGTAATCTTCGAGCCCGATCTTCTTGCGTCAGCGCCACCGTCATCGGAGCTGTGGGCCGCGGCGACAATCCTTTGCTCAACCGCTTGGGCTGCTTGCCCATGTGCGAGACCCCGCCTTCATGGGCACGCTCCAGCAGCGGGCTGAGCAGGTGTTCAAAGCATTTATAACATTCAGCGCACCCCAGCACCGCGTGTTGCTTAAACTCTGCAAAGGTAAGTCCGCAACAATGGCACTTGCCCGCTCGCCCGTTTGTGGGCGGGAAGCCCGGTGTTCCGCTTTCGCGTGTCGCCCCGCCGCCCGCAGAAGTTCCGCTTCCTGCGCCCGCCGCAACTTCAATCGAAAGAGTACCGCCTTCACCAACTATAATCTTTGCCACCACGTCCGCTCCGGCAGGTGTCCGCGCCCCCGTCTCTTCGGCGGCATCGGGCGGATTCTTACCTGTCTTGGCTCGCTTCTCTTGGCTTTGTGCCTTGTCTCCTGGGGCAGTGTGGTCATCGTCAGGGTTGAAGGGAGGCAACGAAAGATAACTCAGCGGAATATCTGTGGGGAGGTCGCCCGAATCATCGGATGTAACTTCGATCTCATCATCGCCCGCCCGCGAACTGGGCGGCAGGATTCCTAGCCGCACGGCGCACCGC
>Ga0163144_10004345_pt1 | contig 31958 bp, 22 predicted proteins | sample OliLak19BULKMAT1_FD_123175 | JGI IMG/M metagenome (GOLD analysis project Ga0163144, IMG submission 123175) | Freshwater microbial mat bacterial communities from Lake Vanda, McMurdo Dry Valleys, Antarctica - Oligotrophic Lake LV.19.BULKMAT1 | ecosystem: Environmental > Aquatic > Freshwater >... | reverse complement strand
TCGTCAAGGCTGTCGCCAAGCCTGTCGTCAAGGCTGTCGCCAAGCCTGTCGTCAAGGCTGTCGTCAAGCCTGTCGCCAAGCCCAAGTCCCAGGCCAAGCCTGTGGCAAAGTCCAAGGCCAAGCCTGCGGTCAAGGTAGCCAAGAAGGCCAAGCCCGCCGCGAAAAAGAAGGCCCCCGCCCGCAAGCGGTAGGGTTCAAGTCCGGAAACCGTCCAGTAGTCCTGTCAGCCGCTGCGCTGCGTCGTTCAGGCGTGCCGCGGCGGTGGCCATTTCCTCGGTAGCCGCAGCCTGCTCCTCCGCTGCGGCGGACACGGAATCCCCCGTTTCGGCATGCTCGGATGCCGCCCGCGAAACCGCCGCAGTGTATTCGAGCATCGCCGCGATCCCCTGACGTGCCGCCGCGGCGTCCTGGACCACTCGACCCGCCACCCGGTTGGCCTCAGCGATCCCCTTGGCGATCTCTGCCAGCGCCGTGGCAGCCCGGTCCGCGGTGGCCTCGATGCCGAGCACAGTGTTGGTGCCGGTCTCGAGAGTGGCAGCGGTGGCATGGACCTGCCGCTGAAGTGCTGCCACCGCCCGGTCTCCCTCCTCAGCCACGCTCTCGCACAACTCCCCCAGCAGCCGGATTTCCTCTGCCACTGCGGCGACGCCCTGCCCGTGAGTCCCCGCTCTCGCCGCCTCAATGGAGGTATTGACGGCCAGGACCCCCAGCTTGGTGGCCAGTTGGCGGTCACGCTCGACGATCCCGCCAAGGCGGTCGGCCTGCTTGGTGGCCTCGCGCACCTCGATCGCCGAGGTGCGCACCGTTTCCCGGAGCGTCAGGAGGGTGGCTGAGGCTGCCAGGACATGATCGCGGTGATCGTCCGCCATAGTGGCAATCGATTCGGCCACGGCAGTGACGCGCTGGGCGGCCCGCAAGGTGGCGGAGCCTGACTCCCGCAGCTCTCCAAGCCGGATATCGGCCTCGCGAAGCGCATTGACCTGCGAGTCGGCTGCCTGGGTCATCAGGACCATCGCCTCGGAGACTTGGCCACTGGTCGCCGCCAGTTCCTCACTCATGGCGCTGAAGTCACTGGCGCTGGTGCCGATCTCGCGTGATTCCTGGGCGATCGCAGCCAGGAGGTGCCGGATCCGGCCTCCCATGGTGTTCATGGCACTGCCGAGCGCCGCCAGCTCGGCGGGCATGCCGGACAGGTCGGCGGCACGAAGGTCGCCAGCGCTGAATCGCTGGGTGGCGGCGACGAGTCGGGCCAGCGGGCCATCGACCGACCGGATGGTGCGCCACGCACTGGTCACCCCGATGACCAACGCCAGGAAGAACAGCGCCCACAGCACCGTCCGGAGCCTGGCGGCGGTCTTGCGGAGGTCGTCGGCCTGGGTAAGCGCCCGGGACCACTGGAGCCCGCTGAGTTTCCTGACTTCGTTGAGGACCAGCGCCGCCTCCGCGTCGGCACGGGATTCCGCTGCCGCGGCGCGTTCCAGTTCCCCGAGAGCCTGCCAGGCCATCGCGGTGGCGTAGGCCACCTCCATGCGCGCCTGGGCCTCGCTGATCCGGTTGAGCTGGGCCTGGTCCTCCGGGCCCTGGCCCTTGAGGAGTCGCAGTTGCCGATGCAGTTGGTGGGTCGAATCGGTCAACGCGGAGAGGGCGATCTGGTCGTCGGGGCCGGGCTGGCTGAGTTCCCGATCGGCGAGCCGGATCTGCAGGGTGATGGCATCGGTCATCGCGGCCCTGAGCCGGCCGCCGTCGACCAAGGACCCGACCGCCTCGGTGGTGGCGCGGTCCAGGTTGGACATCGCGGTGGCGCTGACCACCGCGAGGACCAGGACCAGGGCCAGCAGGAGTGCCATTGTGGCGGCCAGGCGACCGCGGAGACTGGTCCCCCCCCTCATCGGATGACCACCCGCTCCAGCCGGCCGCCCCGGACCACCGCGATGCCGACCGACCGGCCGGCCAGGTCTCCCTGGTCCGTGAACCCAATCGTCCCGGTGACCCCCTCGTATGATGCGGTGGTCTGCCCGACAGCCGCGATCGCCGCCCGGAGGCGCTGGCGGTCGGTACCGACCTCACGGATGGCGACGGCCAGCAGGTGGACGATGTCGTAGCTGGCCGCCGCAGGCTGGTTGGGGAGCGGGAGTTCGGGGTAGCGGAGTCGCCAGGTCGAGAGGAACTTCTGGATGCGGGGCTGGTCTTCCGTCGGCAGCCAGGCGTTGGAAATGAAGACCCCCTCGCCCACCGGGCCATCCCCCTCCAGCCCCTCCAGGCCATCGCCGCCCAGTACGGGCAGCGCAATGCCCCGGGCGCGTGCCTGTTCCAGGATGATCCGGGCTTCCTCACGGCTCCCTGCCACCACCAGGGCCTGGGCCTGGCCATCCCGTGCCACCAGATCGAGGTAGGGGGCCACATCGGTTCCGGGATCGAGGAACGGGAAGGCCCCGACGATGCTGCCTCCGCGACGCTCGAAGGTCGCGGCGAATGCCCCCTTGATGCCGCGGCCGTACCCATCGTTGAAATACAGGACCGCGACGCGTTGGATGCCCAAGCCCGCCCAGGCCCAATCGGCCAGCGCACGACCATGTTCCAGGTCGGTCGGGCAGGCGCGGAAGAGGTGGGGGCCGAGGGCGGTCAGTTCCGGGGCGGATGACGAAGGGGTGACCACGGCGATCGGGTTCTGCCCGCTGCCATAGATGGGTGCCGCTGCCAGCGTGGTGGACGACCAGACGTGGCCGATGACCGCGACCGCCGTGCTGGCACGCAGGGTACCGGCCACCGCTACCGCGCTATCGGAATTGCCATGGTCATCATACGCCGCCAGCTCAAGACGGCGGCCCCGAAGCCCCCCGGCGGCATTGATTTCGTCAATCGCCAGCTGGGCCGCCTGGACCATGGTGGCCCCGGCAGGGTTGGCGAATGGGCCGGAGAGCCCAATAACGATCGGCGGCGGGTCGGCGCAGGCGCCGAGCAGCCCAATGCCGATGGCGAGACAGAGGTGGCGGAATGGGCCGGCGGCTTGCCGATCTTCGGCGCTGGCGGCTGCAGCAGGTCTGATCGTGGGCACGGCGGAGGTTAAGGCGGGATGCCCCGGCGGGGCAAGCCTGCCAGCGCGGCTCAGGGAGACGGCAGGCTGTCCAGCAGGCGTCCGTCGAGCAGGCTGACCGAGGCAACCAGACCACCGGCCTCGCGGCGCACCGTCAATCGCAACATCTGGCGGGCGCGGATCCACTGGAAACTCTCCTGGCCAGGACGTCGCTGGGGGTCGACCTCACCATAGGCGTTGACGAGCGTCGCGTGCCAGTCCGCGACCTGCTCCGCGGGGAGCCGGGCTGAAACCAACGCAATGCCAACCAGTCCATCGACCAGTGACACCGTCAGGGTGGCCACCTGGCCGTCGAGAGTGGCCTGGGCGCTGCAGGCTTCGATCCGGGGTTCGCGGGTGGGTCGACAGCGCAGCGAGGTGCCGTGCCTGACCAGGACCGAGTCGGCCCCGGCACGGGTCATGGCGGCGCGGAGTCCCCGGAAGGTGAGCGGGGCCTGGGACGATTGCGCCGAGACCGGAACGGACCCGCCGACCACCAGCGCTGCCCAGGCCAGCACGATTGGAAGCCAGCGGGTGGCCGGCGTCACGGAGAGTACCCCTGGCCGGGGTGCTCCCCGAAAGTGCAGCCGATCAGGCCTTGCGGACGTTGGCGGCCTGGAGCCCCTTGGGTCCGTCCACGATATCAAACTCGACGGCGTCTCCCTCGGCGAGCGATCGAAACCCCTCCATGGTAATGGCGGTGTGGTGCACGAAAACATCCTTGCCACCTTCCTGCGCGATGAAGCCAAACCCCTTTGCATCATTGAACCACTTGACGGTGCCATTCGCCATTGCCACAACCTCGCCGTGGGGGAGCCACTGGCCCCGGGAAATCCCTGGCCCGCATGGCCAGGTAAAAAAAACGCCGTCCGGGACAGGCGCCGGGCGGCAGATGCAGCAATCAGCGGAAAAGGGACCTCAACGCCAGGACCATGATTCCCAAGCTCAGGCCGGATTCTGGATTTGTCAATATCCTACCGCAGGGTTACCCCGGCGACCCGGAGTTCGTGGCTCAGCAGGCGCCGTTTGCGCTTGACGCCCCCGCCGTACCCCACCAGCGTCCCGCCCGAGCCGACCACCCGATGGCACGGGATGAGGATGGCCAGATGGTTGGCCCCGGTCAGCTGCCCGGTGGCCCGCGGGTGCATGCCAGCCTCGCGGGCTACCTCGCCATAGGTACGGGTCTGGCCAAAGGGAATGTTGCAGATGGCCCGCCAGACCGCCTCCTGGGCGGGGCTTGGTGGGAGCCAACCCGGGAGCCAGTCGGGCCAGTGGAACGCCTCGGGTTCGCCGGCAAAGTAGCGGTCCAGCCACTGGCTGGTCCGGGGGCAGCTCCCCGGCGATACCGTCACCGCACCCCGCGCGGTCGTAATCCGCTCGATCCAGCGCAGGTGGAGTGCTCGCCGGGGAAACTCGACGACCAAGGGGCCTTCGGGGCACTCCACCAGGGTGAGCGGTCCGATCGGCGAGGAGTAGGTCGTCCATTGCAATTCCATAGGCGCCTCCGCGGCTCCCCAAAGCTAATCCACCGCAGTAGCTTACCGGGATGATTGAACCGGGAACGCTGGTGGTCCGGACCTTCCTGGACCGCGCCGAAGGGCTGAGTCATTTCTTCCTCCGGGCGGGCGAGGCCCCCCGGCTGATCGCCTATGACGATGTGGCTGGCTGTCCGGTCGAGACCGCCCTCGGTGCTCTGGAATGGACCGGAGCGGTCGGCATTCTTCCCGATGACGACCAGGTGCACGCCGCTCGACTGACCACCGAGACCGCGGCGGCGGTGGTGGAGCGGCGGAACGGCGACGTCCGGCAGTACCTCTACCTTGGTCCCCGCCTGGACCCGGTCAACATGGACACCTCGGAGGGGAGGGTGTTGTTCGCGGACCCGGTCGGGGTCAAGGCGGTAGAATTCCAGCAGCGGGCGCATGCCCTGGCGTTTTTCTTTCGCGCCACCGGCGGGGTGGGGTGCATGCTGTCGCTGATGGGACGCCGGGCACCGGAAATCCGGCATCTCCGCCGCTGGTTCGGATCGATCCTCCGCGAACTCGACCTGCCCCGGCAACTGGTCGGCGGCTGGTTCGCCTCGAGCGCGGCGGGGGCGCTCTTCGCGGGGACCGAGGACGAACCGTCCTTCAAGTACATCGAGGTAGGAACCGAGAGCTAGGCCCGCTCGGGGCAGGGGCCGGGGCAGCAGAAACGGCCGCACGGGAAGACCCGTCGCGGCCGTTTCTCACGCTCAGGAGCGAGGGCGCTGGGCAACAAGCCGGGTCGCGGTCCGGCCGGTCCCAAAGCACCCCGAGGCGCCAGATCGGGGTGGGCAGGGCACGCGACGTACCCCGCCATACATACACTCCAATATCGGGTCTTGTCAAAATGTCGCAAGTGCCTGAGTTTATTCGGGTTACGCTGTTTCAAATGGGCCTGATGTGGAGAGGTAACCGCCTAATTTACAGGCAGTTTCACGCGGTTTCCACGTGGTGTGGATGATGTGGATTGGTACCAGATGTGGGAATGGGGATTAGGGAATAGGGAATGGGGGGATGTGCTGGCGGATCAGAACCGAGCGATGATCAGAACTGGAAGCATCGACCCCGGCATCACCCTCACGGGGAGCCTCGGCTGCCCAATGCAACAGTCTGTCAAGGTCTGCACCATTCCCGATTCCCCGGCCTCCTCACCCCCCCCAATCGCTCCGTCCCCGATAGACCTTGCGGTTCTCCAGGCTCCAGATGCGCCGCGTGCTGATCGATTCGCCGTCGTTGAAATTCTCCGGGCTGGCGACTGCATCTGCCATCGCCGCCGACTTGGCGCTGGCATTGTCCGCAAAGTGGAGTACCTCGGCCTCCAGAGTCATGGGCAGGACCGGCGCCCCATACTCATGCCGACCGTGGTGGGAAAGAATGAGGTGCTGGAGCAGCAGGAACTCTTCATCCGAGCATGGTGGCGACGCCGTGTCCTGCACCACCCGGTCCAGCATCTGGGCGCCCAGCACCACGTGGCCGAGCAGGGCGCCGGCGTCGGTCATCTCGAAGTGGGTGTCCCAGCGATACGATTCGAGTTTGCCGATATCGTGAAGCAGCACGCCGGCCAGGACCAGGTCGCCGTCGGCGCCACTCGCCCGGCTCACGGCCCTGGCAATGGTAGCCACCTCGGTGGTGTGCTTGAGGAGGCCGCCAAGGAGGGCGTGATGGCCTGAAATGCTGGCGGGACACTGGCCGAACCGCTCGCGGAATTCAGGGTCGTCGAAGAGCAGGGCCAGCACGGCGCGGAGCCGCGGGCCGCGGATCTCACCCCGCCATCGATCGAGGACCTCCCAAAAGGGGGCCGGGTCGTGGATGGCGGGGAGAAGCTGGCGGGAATCGACCGCGTTGCGCGGCAGGATCCGGAGCGAGGTGACCTTGAGCTGGCGGCGGTCGCGATAGAGCTGGACTTCGCCAATGACCTGGGCCACCTGGCCCTTGCGCAGGCCGGCCACGAGGTGCTGGTCGCCGGGCCAGAACGGTGCGGAATCCAGCCGTCCGGACGCATTTCCAAAGCTGAGAATGGTGTGGGCCGTCTCGCCGCTGCCGCGACTCGCCACCTCGAGAATGACCAGGGGGCTTTGGACGCGATCGCCGGGTGCGAGCTCAGGGAGGGAGGGTGCGGCGGCCATGTCGCAAAGATAACGACCGACCGAAGGGTCTGGCCCAGGGGCGGGTTGCACCGGGGTCACCGGTGGCCAGCCGTAGCCGCGGCGGTGCCGTGACGATAGCTTGAACAGATGCTTGATGCCCATCCGACACCTCCAGAGTCGCTGGCCGAGATGGAGCGACGGCACATTGCCCGGACGCTCGGCTACACCGGGGGGAATCGGCGGGATGCTGCCCGCCTGCTCGGGATTGCCCGGTCGACACTGCTGGCCAAGATTCGCCGGTATGGACTGGATACCGTCACGGCAGGATCCGAAGGCGGCCCAGGCGCGAAATGACGATCCGGGTCGAGGCGGTGCCCCGGGAGAGGATGTAGGTACGGTTGCCGACGCCCAGCATGAAGCCGCGGGAGTCGAAGGTCATCGGCGTGGTGGGGCCACTGAGGGAGACGGCGTCGGCGTCGGCCCCTGGGCGGGTCCAGGTTGGGGTGAATGTTCCCCCGATCCAGGTCCGCTGCTGATAGGCCGAGGCAGAAACCACGAGTTCGCTCCGGGCGCCGGCCAGCCGGGCAGCGGTCCGGGTATCGGCATGGGCTGCGGCCAGGCGGCCCACCTGGAGGGCCACCAGCGCCCGGTCCCTGGCCGCAATCGCCGCCGGCGCGCCGAGGGCGAGCAGGATGGCCATGATGGCCATCGCCAGCAGGAGTTCGAGCAAGGTGGCGCCGCGGGTCATGGTCCACGATAGCCACCGCAGGCTGGCGGTGGGTAACCGAAACTGTTCGAACTGTATCCTCGTTATGCATCACCGCGGCTAGGCCGCGTCCGTCGCCCGGGATCCGGGTGGATCTGTCGTCTGAGGTATCTCTGTCTGGAGGGGACTGATGGGAACCGTGCTTTTCTTTGTCGTCCTGGCCGCCCTGGTGTTCTGGATGATCGGCGCCTACAACACGCTCATCAAGCTCAAGAACCAGGTGGTGAACGCCTGGAAGCAGATCGATGTCCAGCTCAAGCGCCGGCACGACCTGATTCCCAACCTGGTCAACACGGTCAAGGGGGCGATGGACTTCGAGAAGAGCGCCCTCGAGGCGGTGATCAACGCCCGGGCCCGGGCCATGGGGGCCGAAGGGGTCCGCGAGACCGCCCAGGCAGAGGGGATGCTGACCCAGGCGCTCGGCAAGCTGTTCGCACTGGCCGAGGCGTATCCCGACCTCAAGGCGACGGGGAACATCGGCCAACTCCAGGAGGAGCTGACCAGCACCGAGAACAAGATCGCGTTCGCCCGGCAGCTCTACAACGACACCGCGACGCAGTACAACACCGCGCAACAGCAGTTCCCCACCAATCTCATGGCCGGGGTGGCGGGCGCCTCCGTGGCGGATCTCTGGGAAATCGAGGACGCCGCTGAGCGGGTGGTGCCCACGGTCGACCTCTCCTCCGGGCCTCCCAAGGCGTGAGCGACGCGAATCTCTTCGCCCAGCAGGAGCAGAATCGCAGGCGCTCCTTCTGGCTGGTGACGGGATTCATCGTGTTCTTTGCCTGGATCGGGTTCGGGGGAGACCTCGCCTGGTACCTGGCCACCGAAGGTGCACCCGCCGGGAGCTACCAGCACGTGGTGCCGTGGATGGGGCTGATCTTCGTCGTGATCGCCGGCGGGATCGCGTGGTACGCCTGGCGCACCGGCCCGCAGAAGGTGCTGCTGGCCGCCGGGGCGTGGGAGATCATCACCCCCGACACACCGGAGCGAGAGCGGCTGGTCAACGTGGTGGAGGAGATGGCGATCGCCTCGGGGCTGCCGCGCCCACGAATCTGGGTGGTGCCCGACGAGGACCCCAATGCCTTTGCCACCGGCCACGACGAGCGGGACAGCCACGTGGCGGTGACGGAGGGGCTGCTCAAGCTGCTGGGCCGCGATGAGCTCCAGGGGGTGGTGGCGCACGAAATGGCGCACATCCGCAATTACGATGTGCGGCTGATGACGCTGCTGGCCGCCCTGGTCGGGGCGATCGCCCTGATGTCCGACGTGGGCCGGAGGTTTTTCCGGTATGGGGGGCGGGTCAGCGGGTCAGCAGGTCGGCGGGTCGGTGGAGGCCGCGGCGGTGGGAAGGGTGGCAAGGGTGGGGCGCCGGTTGTCCTGGTTGTGCTGGTGCTCTGGCTCATCTCGCTGGCCTTGGCACCGCTGATCAGCCGCCTGCTGGCGATGGCGGTGAGCCGGAAGCGGGAGTTCCTGGCCGATGCCACCGCGGCGCAATTCACTCGCAACCCGATGGGGCTGGCCAGTGCCCTGGAGAAGATCGAGGCGGTGGGAACACCGACCCATCGGATTACCAGTGGTGCCGCCCACCTCTGCATCGTGGACCCGCTGGGCCGCGCCATCAACAACCGGAGCGGTCGCCTGGCGGACATTTTCGGCAGCCACCCTCCGATGGCGATGCGACTGTCGCGGCTGCGCGGGATGGCGTATCAGGAGGCGAAGCGGGGAGCGGGGAATGGGGAATAGGGAATGGGGGCTTGGGGCTGGCGAGTGCTGTGATGCCAAGCAGGGGCACCGCACAACGGCCCCGTCAGATGGCGGGGCCGCTGTGGTATTGCCGGGATTGTCGCGACCGAGACCCTACTTCATCCAGGTGTCCTCGAGAACCGACACGGTCTGTGAGTATTCTTTACCGCTGACCGTCAGGGTCACCTTGTACAGCCCGGGTGCGCCCATGCGGGCAACGCCGGCGGCCTGACCGCCACCGCCGCCACCACCACCGCCGAAGCCGCCACCACCGCAGCCTCCTCCACCACCGCCACCGAAGCCGCCAACGCCCTGGCCAGCCTGCACCGGGCGGGGATCGCTGCACATGTTCCACTGCACCCGGTGGACGCCGGCATCACCGGACACATCGATGGTCCGGAATACCGTGCCGGTTGCCAGCTCGGTAATACTGAGCTTGACCGGATCGCGCGACGGCGCCTTGAGGTAGTAGGAGATGGCGGTGCCGCTCGGGGCGCCCTCGCCCTCGAAGTTCTTGTTGCCGGTCACCGACCGCCGCATCCGGATGTCCTGCTTCCACTGGACCGCCTCGCGGGGCTGGAAGAGGATGACGTCCTGGGTCATTGCCTCGGTGGTCAGCTGCTGCAGCGGAGAGATGTCGTCCATGATCCAGACGCTGCGGCCGTGGGTGGCCAGGACCAGGTCGTTCTCGCGGGGGTGCACCAGAATGTCATCGATCCGGACCACCGGGAGGTTGGTCATCAGCGGCGTCCACGCCTTCCCCTCGTCCACCGTCACAAAGACCCCGAACTCCGTGCCGGCGTACAGCAGGGACTTGTTCTTCGGGTCGGCGCGCACGGTGTTCACGTTGCCCATCGCCGGCAGGTTGCTGGCAATCGAGGTCCAGGTGGCGCCGTAGTCCCGGGTGATGAAGAGGTACGGCTTGAGGTCGTCGCTGCGGTGGCCGTCGAGCGCGGCGTAGGCGGTAGCCGGATCGAACTTGGAGGCTTCGATGCGGGAGACGTAGTACTCCCTGGTGCCGCCGGGGATGTTCTTGCCGACCTCGGTCCAGCTGGTCCCGTCGCGGCTGACCTGGATGTTGCCGTCGTCGGTGCCGGCCCAGTAGATCCCGGGCACGATGACCGACTCGTCCAGGCTCACGATGCTGCCAATGATGTTGACGCCGTCGTGCCTGGAAAGAATGCAGGGGCCAACCCGGGCTCTGGCGCAGATCGGCAGCGAGGCGGACAGGCCCATGATAGTGCGGGTGTCCTTGTCGATCTGCCGGGTCAGGTCGGGGCTCATGGTCCAGGTCTGGCCGCGGTCGCGGGAGACAAAGAACCGGCTGCCACCCAGCAGCACGGTGCTGGAGTTGTGCGGCGAAAGCATGAACGGGGTGTTCCAGTTCCAGCGGATCTGGGTGCCCGCGGCCGGTGCCGGCACAATGTTGCCGACCCCGCCTGCGCCGAATCCGCCACCGCCCCCACCGCCGCCCCCCCCACCGCCGCCGGCACGGGGCCGGATGCTCTGCGAGCTGCCGGTCCGGAGGTCGACCCGGTTCACCGAACCATTCTGCGACTCAGAGTAGATCGTGGACGGATCATTGGGGTCCATGGCGGTGTAGAACCCATCGCCGCCGCCGACCCGGAACCAGTCCTGCAGCAGGATCGGGCCGGTCCGGGTGGAGCTCGGTCCGCACCAGCTGCCGTTGTCCTGGAGCCCGGTGCAGACGTTGTAGGGACGCTGCATGTCGACCGAGGCGTGATACGGCTGGCCCATCGCCCAGGTGCGGAGCGATTCCCAGGTGTCCCCGCCATCCCGGGACACGTCGATGGAACCGTCGTTGCCGTACATCACGTGGCGGCTGTCGTTGCGGTCGATCCAGATGGCGTGATGATCCACATGCCCCTGGCCGCTCATCGTCGCGAAGGTGGCGCCACCGTCGGTGGACTTGTAGGACTGCACGCCGGCGGTGTAGACGGTGTTCTCGTTGTTCGGGTCCACCCGGATCTGGCTGAAGTACATCGGCCGGGCGTTCTGGTTCCCGCGGAACTCCCAGTTCCGGCCGCCATCGGTGGAGCGCCAGATCCCGCTGACCTGGGGGTCGGGCGGCAGGTTCTGCTGGCCGCCGAACCCGCCGCCGCCGGCCGGGGGTGCCTGTTGGGCGGCGCGCGGCTCCTTGTCGGGAGCCACTTCGATCTGGGCGTAGATCACGTTCGGATTGGAGCGGGACCAGTCGAGAGCCACCCGTCCCATGGTGCCGTTGGGGAGTCCATTGCTGCTCACCCTGGCCCACCGCTCACCGCCGTCATCACTGCGCCAGATGCCGCTGCCGGCGTTGCCGCTGGCAAAACCCCAGGCGGTTCGCTGGCGGGCATACGTCGACGCAAAAAGAATGTTGGGGTTGGTCGGGTGGATCACGATGTCATTGGCGCCGGTCCACTGGTCCACCGCCAGGACATGGCGCCAGGTGCGGCCACCGTCGGTGCTCTTGAACACGCCCCGCTCGACATTGGGCCCGAACAGGCGGCCGATCGCCGCCACCCAGACGGTGTTCGGGTTGGTCGGATGGACCACCACCCGGGCAATCGACTGGGTTTCCCGGAGGCCGACATTCGTGAAGGTCTTGCCACCATCGGTGGTCTTGTAGACCCCGTTGCCGAAGGAGGAGGACTGGCGGTTGTTCGGCTCTCCGGTCCCGACATACATCACGTTCGGATCGGAGGGCGCGATCGCCATGTCGCCGATCGAGTGGGTGGAGTAGGTGTCAAAGATCGGGGCAAAGGTGGTGCCGGCATTGGTGGTCTTCCAGATGCCGCCGGTCGCAAAGCCCACGTAGTACGTGGTGGGATCGTTTTCCACCACCGCAATGTCGTCGACCCGCCCACCCTGGCCGATCGGTCCGATCGAGCGCCACTTGAGACCCCGCAGCAGCGGGTTGGTGGAGGCGTTGATCATCGGGGTGTCGGCCGACTGAGCCGACAGCGGGGGGATGCCTGGGGCGGCCAGCAGGGCGCCTCCCAGGGCCAGCAGAATCAAGCGGTGTCGACGCATCGGGAATCCTTGGACTGTGTGGGACTGGGGCGGTGGCCGCGGAAACAACCTTCAACTGGCAGGGATTCCAGATAGAGTAGCCCCACTTTGGCGGCGGCGCAAACCGGGGCTCGGCCCGCTCGACTGTTCCGGCCAGTCGATCCAACCAACGGCCCGATCCGGGAGTATATTGCGTGGATACCCCTGTTTACCACCAAGGAAAGACACCGATGACTCCCCGTTCGGCACCCTTGTCGCGCGCAGGCGCGGCGCTCCTGCTGGTTACCGGCCTGGTCCTGACCGCGGCTCCGGTAGCCGCCCAGCTGCGCACCACCGAGACCCGCGATCCGGCCCAGCAGCAGGACACGTCGTTTGCCAGGGCCTACAAGGAGTGGCTCCCCAACGCGCGGCTGGGAAGCCCCCTGGTGGACCACCTGCCCCGGGTGCCGGGAATTCCGACCCCCAAGGACATCCTGGGGTACCATATCGGTGCGCCCAAGATCCTGACCTATTACGCCGACCAGCTCCGGTATTACCGGGCGCTGGCTGCCGCGACACCACGGGTGCGGGTCGAGACGATTGGCCGGTCCGACGAGGGGCGGGAATTGGTCGTGGTCTGGGTCTCGTCCGACGCCAACATGGCGGCAGAGGCCAGCAATCGCTCCAACCTGGCCAAGATTGCCGATCCGCGAGGCCGCTCCGAAGCCGAAATTGCCCAACTGATCCGGGACACCAAGCCGCACTACCACCTGATGGGCGGGCTCCACAGCGGCGAGACCGGCCCCTCCGAGATGCTGATGGAGCTGGTCTATCGCCTGGCCACCGAGACCTCGCCGGTCATTGCCGGGATCCGGGAAAACCTGTACGTCTCGGTGACCCCGGTGGCAGACGCCGATGGCCGGGACCGCAACGTGGACTGGTTCCTCCGGAACCTGGAGATGGGGCTGACCAATCCGCCGCCGGGCGGACAGGGCGGGCAGGGTGGTGGCGGCGGTGGTGGTGGCGGCGCCGGTCAGGGGGTTCCCGGCGTGCCGTACTGGGGCAAGTACGCCTATCATGACAACAATCGTGACATCAACCTCGAGCTGGTCCAGATGCGGGCCATCGCCGACTGGTACTTCACGGCGCACCCCCCGATCATGCACGACCTGCACGAATCGCTGCCGCTGCTCTACACGTATAGCGGCGCGGCACCACAGAATCCCAACCTCGACCCGTTGCTCTTTGCCGAACTGCCGTGGTTTGCCAACTGGGAAATGGCCCAGATGACCAAGTACGGCATGCCGGGGGTGTACACCCACGCTTTCATGGATGGCTGGTCGCCCGGGTACCTCGGGTCGATTGCGTACAACCACAACGGACTGATGAAGATGTATGAGACCAATTCCGGCCGAGACCTGGACACCGCCCAGGTGGCCAGTGCCTTCCGTCGGGCGGCGGCGCGGGCAGATTCCGCAGCCCGCAGCCTCCCGGCCGGCAGCACCGGCCGCGGTGGCGCGGTGCCCACCGGGCGAGGCGGCGCCCAGGCGCGGGAGTGGTATCGTGGCATTGCCATCGATCCACTCGATTCCGACCTCTTTACCCGCCGAGCCAACGCCAACTACATGCAGACCGGCGTGCTCTCGGCGCTGCAGCTGGCGGCAATGTTCCCGGCCACGGTGCTCGAGAACTTTTACGTCAAGACCCGGAACGCGATTGCGGATGGGATGGCCGGCGGTCCCTACGCCTACCTGATCCCGGTGCAGCGCGACATGACCCGGGCGGTGGAGATGGTCAATATCCTCCGGACCCAGCGCATCGAGGTTGGCCAGACTACCCGTGAGCTGACCCTCGGCGAGAACAAGTATCCGGCGGGGTCGTTCCTGATCAAGCGAAATCAGCCGTATGGCCGGCTGGCCAAGAATCTCCTGGAGCGGCAGCAGTATCCCGACGCCCGCCTCAACACCTACGACGACAGCGGCTGGACGATGGGCCTTGCCATGAATGTCCAGGTGGTGGAGGTGACCGATTCGACCATCCTGAGTGCGGCGGTGACGCCGGTCGATCAGGCGGTGGTACCGGGACGCCTGGCCGGCAATGGCAAGGCGGGGCTGGCCGTTGCCCACTACGGCTCCAACAATATGATCACCTTCCGCTACCGGCTTCGGGATATCCCGATGCAGGTGGCGGAGGAGAAGTTCACCGCCGCCGGGATCGAGTTCCCGGCGGGCTCATTCCTCGTGGCCGACTCCATTCACGCCCCGGCGGTGCGGGCTGCGGTCCAGGAGCTCGGCCTGACCGGCGCCGCCCTGGAGAACTGGCCGGCGGTCCGGCTGCACAGCGCCGACCTGCCCCGGGTCGCGATCTACACCCAGTGGTCGGGCACCCAGAACCTGGGCTGGTACCGGCTGACCTTCGACGCCTTCGGGATTCCCTACGACCTGATCTACAAGGAACGAGTGGTGCAGGGGAACCTGCGCTCCCAGTACGACGTGATCCTGATCGCCGAGCAGAACCTGAGCCGGCAGACGGTCATGCAGGCCCCGCGCTCGACGCCGGTGCCGTACCAGAAGACCGACAAGTACCAGTTCCTGGGCATGTATGGCGAGACCGATGACATGACCGGCGGCTTCGGGCAGGCCGGGGTGGACGCGTTTGCCGCCTTCCTCGAGGGCAACGGCACCCTGATCGCCGTAGGCGACGCCGCTCGGCTGCCGATCGAATTCGGCTGGGCCGGTACGGTGGCCCGGACGCCGGTGGAGGGGCTGGTGGCCCAGCGCCCGCTGGTGGAAGGTGAGGTGCTTCGTCCCGAGCACCCGGTGTTCTACGGCTTCGAGGCCGGGAAGATCCCGGTCAAGTACGTCGGTGGCCAGCCGTTCGAGGTGGGGATCGCCAACGAGGCCAACGTGCTGGCACGCTATGTCGGTGGCGAGGCCGCAGTGCTGTCCGGCTTGATGACCGGGGCCGACGCCTTGAAGAATCGGCCATTTGCGGTGGACATTCCCGAGGCGTACCGCGGCAAGGGCCGGGTCGTAATGTTCTCGAACAATCCCATCTATCGCTGGCAGAACCACGGCGAGTTCGGGATGATCTTCAACGCGGTGCTCAACTGGAACGATGTGGTGGCCGGAACCAAGGAGCCGGTGATTCCGTAGTAGCACGGATAGGACAGATGGGACAGATAGGACGGAAAGGGCTGTGAGGGCGGGGGAACTCGCGGCCCTGTGTGCTCGAGCCGATTGAAGGACGTCTACGAGGTACCCTACCCAGAAACCAACCAGGAGGAATAGTGCGCATTCTCGCTCTGGCCATGATGGCCACACTCGTGACAGGAACTGCCATGGCCCAGGACGCCGACCGCAGCGTGGCGGACGGCGGCATCAAGGTGGCAGGCTGGAAGGGCCGGGTGGATCGCCGCCCGACGTCGCAGGGAAAGACGATTGCCGATTCGCGGATGGTCGCGGATGGGGCCAACTTCCGCCTTTCGGTGGGCCCGGCGGGCAATTTCTGGAATCCGGCTCACACCGCCAGCGGCGACTATGACGTGAAGGCGACGTTCAAGGAACACAAGATGGCGGCCGACCATCCCCACTCCTACGGGATCTTCATCGGCGGTGCAGCGCTGGAGTCCGACATGGAGACGCTGGCGTATTGCATTACCTATGGCACCGGGACCTTCTCCGTCAAGACGTTCCACGGCTCCAAGGTGACCACGTTGGTCAATATGGAAGCCAACCCGGCGGTCCATAAGGCCGATGCGAATGGTGAATCCACCAATGAAATTGGCTGGCGGGTGCGCGGCGGCAACGCCTCGTGCGTCGTGAACGGCACGGTGGTGCACAGCTTCCCGAGCAGCGAGCTGATCGCCGCGGACAAGCTGACGTCGCTGAACGGGAATTACGGTATCCGGGTGAGCCATAACCTGGAGCTGACGGTGTCCGGGCTGGCAATGACGAAGCCGTAGGGAGACAGGTGTCGGGTTTTGGGTGTTGGGTGCCGGCGGTTCCTATCCTACGCAGGGCACGGAACTGCCGAAACCTGACACCCGACACCCGGCACCCATTCACCCCCCCCGCCGCGTTGCCTGATCCCGCCGAACCGTCTGCCGCTTGCCCTTGATCTTGGTGGCCCTGAGCGCCGCAATAACGGGATTGACCAACTCTTCCGGCAGTTCCACCAGCGAAAAGTTGTCGGTTATCTCGATGGCGCCGATCACCTTGGCGTCGAGCTTGGCCTCGTTGGCAATGGCGCCGACGAGGTCGGCTGGGCGCATGTTGTCCTTGCGGCCTGACCCGATGTAGATCCGGCTCATGCCGGGCTGCTGTTTCTTGGCCGCGGCCCCGGATGCCAGGCGCTTTGCGGGCGCCGCGGATTTCTTCCCGGGCTGGGGCGGATTCAGGTCGACGGCAGCGCCCTCCGCCTCCTCCCCTGCTCCAGCGCCTACCTGGTGGGCCAGCTTCACCGCCGCCATCGCGATATCCATCACATCGTGCTCGGCGGCAAGTGATTCCACGATGACGCGATAGCGGTCGAGGTCACCAGCCAGGATCGTCTCGCGGATCGTGCCCCGGGTCAGTTCGAGCAACTTGGCCCGGACATCGTGGACGGTGGGCAGCTGCTCCGTGCTGATCTTCTGCTTGGTCATCAGCTCGATATTCTTGATCAGGCGGTGCTCGCGCGGTTCCACGAAGGTGATCGCGACCCCTTCGCGGCCGGCGCGCCCGGTCCGTCCGATCCGGTGGACGTAGGCTGAAGGGGATTCCGGCACGTTGAAGTTGACCACGTGGCTGATCTGCTCGATATCCAGGCCCCGCGCGGCCACGTCGGTGGCCACCAGGAGGTCTACGGTGCCGCCACGGGTGCGCTTCATGACTCGTTCCCGCTGATCCTGGGTCATGCCGCCATGCAGCGCCTGGACCCGATACCCGCGTCCACCCAGGCTTTCGGCCAGACTGTCCACCTCATGCCGTGTGCGGCAGAAAACCAGCGCCAGGGTCGGCGCCTCCAGGTCCAGCACCCGGCCCAGCGCCGCCACCTTCTGAGGCCGAGCCACGACATATACGGTCTGGCGGACCTTGGGGAGCTTGCCGGCGGCTGTCTTCTCCCGGGCCACCAGAACGCGGGCGGGATCATTGAGGTGGCGGTCGGCGATCTTGGCAATGCGCGGCGCCATCGTCGCCGAGAACAGGGCGGTCTGTCGGGTCTCCGGCGCGGCATCGAGAATCGCCTCGATTTCATCGGCGAAGCCCATGTCGAGCATCTCGTCGGCCTCGTCCAGCACCACCGCAGAGAGTCCGGCCAGATCCAGGGTGCCCCGACGAAGGTGGTCCAGCGCCCGACCCGGGGTGGCCACGACCACGTGCACCCCGCGACGGAGGATCCGGATCTGGCCGCTGAACTCCTGGCCGCCGTAGATCGGCACCGTCAATGCGCCCATGGCCCGGCCGTAGCGATGGAATGCCTCGGCCACCTGCACCGCCAGCTCACGGGTCGGGACCAGGACCAGCAGCGCTGGGCGGGAGGGAACCGGCTTCGTATCGGCGATGCGTTGCAGCAGGGGCAGGGCAAAGGCGGCGGTTTTGCCGGTGCCGGTTGCGGCCTGGGCCAGGATGTCGCGGCCTTCCAGCAGCGGCGGGATCGCCTGCTGCTGGATCGGGGTCGGTTCTTCGTAGCCGAGCGCGGTGAGGGCTTCGACCAGGACGGGGGAAACGCCGAGTGCGGCAAAGGTTGGGATCATGGGGGAATATAAGACGGACAGGACGGACAGGGCGGAAGCTCCGATCGGAGCGCGACTGGGGAACGGAGCCGCCGACACCCGACACCCTGTTCCCCATTCCCCATTCCCCGCTCGCCGTCGTACATTCAAGGGTTCCTCATACTGGAGCCCCCCTGACCGACACTGTCGCCCGCCTCAACGCGGCGCTGTTCGACCGGTATCATATCGAGCGAGAGCTCGGTGCCGGCGGTATGGCGACCGTGTACCTGGCGCAGGATCTGAGGCATCACCGCCAGGTGGCGATCAAGGTGCTGCGGGAGGATCTTGGCGCCTCGATCGGGCCGGAACGGTTCCAGCGGGAAATCGAGATTGCGGCCCGGCTGCACCATCCCCACATCCTGCCACTGTACGATTCCGGCGTTGCCGACCGCCTCCTGTTCTATGTGATGCCGTACGTGGCCGGTGAGTCGCTGCGCGACCGTCTGGCCCGCGAGGGCGAGCTGCCGATTACCGACACGATCAAGATCCTGCGAGAAGTCGCGGACGCGCTGGCCAAGGCGCACGGCGCCGGGGTGGTCCACCGCGACATCAAGCCCGACAACGTGATGCTGGCCGACCGCCACGCCCTGGTGGCGGACTTCGGCGTGGCCAAGGCGGTAAGCGAGGCGACCCAGGCCGGCGGCATTACCACCGTGGGCGTGGCGCTCGGCACTCCGGCGTACATGGCGCCGGAACAGGCCGCCGCCGACCCGAACACCGATCACCGGGCCGACATCTACGCCTTTGGTGTGCTGGCCTACGAGATGCTCAATGGCGAGCCGCCGTTCACCGGCAAGACGGCGCAGGCTGTGCTGGCGGCGCACCTGACGGAAGCCCCAGCCCCCGTCACCAGACGGCGCCCATCGGTGCCGCCGCCGCTGGCGGAACTGGTGATGCGCTGCCTGGAAAAGAAGGCGGCCGACCGGTGGCAGACGGCCGACGAGATCGTGCTGCGACTCGAGGCCATGGGTACGCCAAGTGGTGGCATGGAACCGACCCGCGCCATGGCGGCTTCGCGGGCAGGGGCGGGTGGGACGATGCGGCGGTGGCTGATTGCCGCCGGGGTGCTCGTGATCGCGGCCGTTGGTGCATGGGCCGCGCTCCGGCCCAGCGGCGGGGCCAGTCTGGATCCGGACCTGGTGGCGGTGCTGCCGTTCCGGATCAACACCACCGGCGCCGACCTGGGCTACCTGCGCGAAGGGATGGTGGACCTGATGGCCACCTTCCTGACCGGGGATCGGGGCACCGCCCGCTCGGTGGAGCCGTCCTCGGTCATTGCCGAGTGGAAGAAGGCCTCGGGCGGGACGGGGAACGACCTGACCGAAGCAGAGTCGGAGGCCCTGGCCCGGATTTTGGGTGCCGGGATGGTGATGTCGGGCTCGATCGTGGGGGATGAGTCGAAGCTGGTGATCAGGGCCTCGCTGACCGAGATCGGGTTTCGCGGCAAGGCGTATCAGGCCAATGTGGAGGGACCAGCGGTCCAGATGAACAGCCTGCTGGGGCAGCTGGTGGGACAGCTGCTGACGCTGGCGTCGGGAATGACGGTGGAGGAGAGCCGGGGCGTGTTGACGACCTCCCTCCCTGCGCTGAGAGCCTACCTGAGCGGGCAGGCCGAGTATCGCCGCGGTGCGTTCCCGGAGGCGGTGAACCGGTTTACCGAGGCGCTGCAGGCCGACTCGAACTTTGCCCTGGCCGGGTTGGGTCTGGTTTCGGCCAACGGCTGGGCAGGTACTGCGACGGGGGAGATGTTCGACCTCGCCACGCGCGCAGCCTGGAACAACCGGGAAGCACTCGGTCCCAAGGACCGGGCGGTCATCCTGGCGGCGCTCGGTCCCAATGGCACCGAGCCCAGCTCGCTGCGGCAGGAACTGCAGGTCCGGCTGGAAGCCACCACCGTGGCGGCAGACCGGTCGATCGTCTGGTACATGCTCGGCGACGTGTACATGCACGATGGCTTGTATTTGGGCGAGCCCAACTGGGCGGAGCGGGCGGAAAGCGCCCTGCGCCAGTCATTGGCCCGCGACTCGCTCGAGGCGGGAGTGATCGGCCACCTGATGCTGCTGGCGATGAACCGAGGTGATTCCGTGGAGGTATCCCGGTTGTACGCACTGTTCGACCGGGCCGCCGGGCAGAATGACGATCGGATGCACATCGACTTCATCGTCGCCAGCTTCCGCGGAGACTCTGCGGCAGCCAGCAGCCTGCTGGATCGGGTGCATGCCTCCTCGTATGGGCCCGACCTGTCTTCCTCGGCGACGTTTGCCATTTCGCTGGCGCCCCAAATCCTCCCTGGGCTTCGGCGTTGGGCCGACACCCTGCTGCGTCCCGCCGCCACTCAGCCTGGCGGGACCGGCTTCGTGGCGCTCACGGCGGCCATGATGGCGTGGGACGCCGGACAGCCTTCGGCTGCTGCCCGGTACCTGCCGCAGTTTCCCCCCAGTCAGGATGGGCTGCTGCTCGCTGCCGCGCTGTTCGGAGATGGGGACTCAGCAACAGCGGCGAGTATCGCCGACCGCCTGCGCTCGAGCGGCGAATCTCCGGTCATGCCCCCCGGCAATCTCTGCGGACTGGCGCTCTGGGACCTGTCACAGGGTCGGACTGGCGGGGTGGCCGGGGCGATCCAGCGGCTCCGGGCGCTGCCCACCCCGCGCAACCCGGCCTTGCCACCGACTGGCCGTGAGCTCTGCGCCGACGTCCTGTCTGCCACCCTGGCCCAGCAAGCCGGCGCCTCCGATGCGGCAGCACAGATTGATGCGCTGGACCGGGTGTTGGGGCAGGGCCCGAGTCGCAACATCACCTGGGAAAACCTGGCGGTGGCCAGGCTGCTGGAGGAGCGGGGGGAGTATGCCCGCGCCGCGAAGGCGGCGTCGCGGCATCGCGTCTACTATCTGTATCCCGCGTTCCTGGCGACGCATTGGTATGAGACGGCCCGGCTCTCGGAGCTGGCTGGAGAGCGGCAGGCGGCCATCGACAACTATTCGAAGTTCATCACCCTCCGAAAGAATTCTGAGCCCTCGCTGCAGCCCAAGCTCGAGGCCGCCAAGCAGGCGCTGGCGCGCCTGGTCGGGGAGAAGAACTGAATGACGCGGAGCCAGTCATGAGCCACGGTGAACCGCTGGACGCCATCCGCGCCGCTCTCGGCGATCACTACCGGATCGAACGCGAGGCCGGCGCCGGTGGCATGGCCACCGTCTACCTGGCCGAGGATTTGCGCCACCACCGCAAGGTGGCGGTGAAGGTCTTGAAACCCGACCTCGCCGCCTCCATGGGCGCCGAGCGGTTCCTCCGCGAGATCGGCATTGCGGCCGCGCTGCAGCATCCGCACATCCTGCCGCTGTACGACTCCGGCGAGGCCGACGGGTTCCTGTACTACGTCATGCCATACGTCGAGGGGGCCTCGCTCCGGAACCGGCTGGAACGCGAGGGCGCGCTGCCGATTGCCGACGCGGTCCGTATCCTCCGAGACATCGCCGACGCCCTGGCCGCGGCGCACCGCCATCGGGTGGTGCACCGCGACATCAAGCCCGAGAATGTGATGCTCTCCGGCAAGCATGCTTTGGTCACTGATTTCGGGGTGGCCAAGGCGGTGAGCGAAGCCACCGGCGGGCACGCGCTGACCAGCGTGGGGGTGGCGTTGGGTACCCCGGCCTACATGGCGCCGGAGCAGGCCACCGCCGACCCCTCTACCGACCACCGGGCCGATATCTACGCCTTTGGCGTGGTGGCCTACGAGCTGCTGGGCGGACGGCCGCCGTTCCAGCATGCCACCATGCAGGGATTGATCGCGGCGCACCTCACGGTGCCACCGGAGCGGCTGTCGGTGCATCGGTCGGCGGTGCCGCCGGCGCTCGAGGTGCTGGTAATGCAGTGCCTGGAGAAGCGGGCTGCCGATCGTCCCCAGAGCGCCGATGACATCCTGAGTCAGCTCGAAGCACTGCCGATGAGTGGCGCCATGACCCCGACCGGAATGGCGCCGGCCACGATGCCAGTTTCCCGGCGTCGGGTGCCAGCGCTGGCCTGGGTCGCTCTGGCGGCGGTCGTTGGCATTGGCGGGTGGTGGGCGACCCGCGCTCCGGGGGTGGCCCTGGATGACACCCTTGTACTTGCCCTGCCGTTCCGCGTCAGCGCCACCGCGCCGGAGATCCTCAATCTCCGCGAGGGGATCGTGGACATCCTGCAGGCCTCCATGGGCGGCAGCACCGGGCCGCGGGTGGTGGCGGCCCCGACGGCGATCAGTGCGTGGCGTCGGGCCGGCGGTGGCGCCGAGTCCGACCTCGCGGATGCTGACGCCGCCGAGTTAGCCCGAGGTCTCGGCGCCGGTTCCGTCTTGACGGGGAGCATCGTCCAGCAGGGCGCCGGCTTCGTCATGAGCGGGACGCTGACCCCGCTCGCCGGTGGGCGGCCAGTGCAGGGTCGGGTCGAGGGACCGGTGGACAGCACCCTGTTGCTCGTCGGGCGCCTGGTGGGCCAACTGCTGAGTCTTCAGGCGGGTGAGGAAGCCGGTCGCGCCAATTCGCTGGCGGACGTTCCGCCCCAGGCATTGCAGGCCTACCTGGACGGCCAGCGCGGCTGGCGGGCGGGCCGCTGGGCAGACGCGTTCGATGGCTTCGGCCGCGCCCTCGCCGCCGACTCGACATTCGCACTGGCGGGGCTCTACCACTCGCTTGCCGCGGGCTGGAACCTCGGCAGCCCCCCGTCACCCGGGCCGGATATCGCGCGCGCCAACCTGCACCGCCTGAGCGAGCGGGACCGCATCCTGGCCAGTGTCATCCTCAACCTCCCCGGCGACTCCACCATCGCGGGGCGCATTGCCATCCGCGAACAGGCCGCCTCCGCCCTCGCCGACCGCGCCGAGGCCTGGTACCTCCTCGGCGACTACATCTACCACTACGGGCAGCTCGCTGGGCTCAATGAGTCGGAGCAGGAGGAACGGGCCTGGGCCGCTTTCGGCCGGGGGCTGGCCCTGGATCCGGGGTTCGGCCCGATCCTGACTCACACCGCGGATCGCTGGCTGTTCGGCCCCGCCGCTGACACCGCCAGGTACCGCGCGATGCTCGATTCAATTCCCTCGGTGGGACAAGATCGCTGGAATACCCTCCTTGCCGCCTATGTGTTTGCGGACTCTGCCCGGCTGGCCATTGTCGCACAGTCCGGGACCCTTACCGATCTCTTCAACCTGGCACTTGTTTCCAGCTGGACCGGCCACTCAACCGATGTCATTTACTGGCTCCGGCTCCGGGCGGCACGCTCCACCAATCAGCAGGAGCGATGGACCAACCTGCAGGCTATCCGAGCCACCGCGTGAGCGGCTGGCCGTCCGATCGAGGCGGCGGGGGTCACCCAAGAGATTCGTCGGCTGGGCCCCGAGTTCGCCTCGGTGAGCGATCGCGAGTTGGTGGCGGCGGCCCTGTTTCTGGATGGGGATTCAGTGGGTGCAGCAGCCGGGGCCGAGCGCCTGGGCCAGATGGTCCGCACGGCGGGATCGGGGGCGGTCGGCCCCGAGGCCCTCTATGCCGCCTGGTTCAGCGGTCTCTGGGGAGCGCGATCGGGAGACCGTGCGAGCGCGTCTGCCATGGCGCAGTCGCTGCGTCGGTGGGGGCCGCTCCAGCCCACGGGGAGTCGGCGGGCCATCGCGGGGATCGGCGCCGGGCTGCTCGAGTTGATGGCAACCACTGACCAGGCGGACCTGCGCCGTCGTGCCCTGGCACTGGAGACGATTCTCGAGGCGGGTCCGATCATGGATCCGCTGGCGACCGCGACCGCCAACCTGCTGATCGCCCGGGCGTTGGGCGAAGTACGCGAACCGGCAAGAGCGGCGACGGCGGCGGGGCGATATCACCAGTTTGACAATGTGCTGCATGTGACACAGGCCAACGAACGTGCCCGGCAGGCGCTGGCCGCCGGCGACACCACGACCGCGGTCCGCATCTGGCGGTACTACCTCAGCTTTCGCAACGAGGCCGAGCCCGCCCAGCGCGCCAAAGACGACCTGATCCGGCAGGAGCTGGCGCGGCTGGTCGGGGAGCCACGCCCTCCGACACCCTGAACCCCGCAACAAAACCGGGGCCCCGACCGGGAGCCCCGAAATTCTCAATTTCTACCTCCCACCTCCCACCTCTCACCTCTCACCTCTCACCTCTCACCTCTCCCCCTCATCCAGGAACACCAGCGCCTCATTGCGAGCCACGACCCGCGCCAGCGCCTCGAGCACTCTGCCATCGATGGCGGTCCCGATCAGGTCGCGCATCCGCTCCACTGCCAGTTCCGGGACCATCCGCTCCTGGTAGGGTCGCGAGGTGGTCAGGGCGTCGTAGATCTCGACCGCGCCGATGACCCGGGCGCCGAGTGGGATCTCCTCACCGGCCAGCTGGTCGGGATAGCCCCGGCCATCCCACCGCTCGTGGTGGTTGCGCACGAAGGCGATGATGTCCTTGAGGTGTGCCAGCGGCGCCAGGATCTGTGCCCCGGCCACCGTATGCAACTTGACATGCTCGAACTCGGCGTCGGTCAGCGGGCCTTGCTTGTTCAACAGTTCCTCGCGAATGCCGATCTTGCCGATGTCGTGGAGCCGTCCGGCGGTACGGATCGTCTCCACCACCTCATCGTTGCACCCCATGTCGGCCGCAATCGATGCCGAAAGATCGGCCACCCGGGCAGAGTGCCCGCGGAGGTAGGGATCCTTGGCCTCGAGGGCATTGACCAGTGTCTCGAGGGTGGCCACCGAGATCCGCTCCAAGTTGGCGCGCTCCATCCGGAGCTCCGCCGTCCGGACCGCCACCTCTTCCTTGAGCCAGTGATTGATCTGCTGATTCTCGATCAGGGTGTCGCGACGGCGCAGGGCCCGCTCAATCGCGGTCTGGAGGTCGGGAAGATTGACCGGTTTGGTGAGGTAGTCCATGGCGCCGCCCTGCATCGACTTGGTGGCGCTGCTGGCGTCGTTGACCGCCGTGAGCATCAGCAGGGCAACCTGCGGCTCCAGTTCCAGGATGTCGGGCAGCAGGTCGATCCCGCTGGCGTCGGGCATCCGGATGTCGAGCAGCATGCAGGCAATCTTCTGGCGCTGGAGGATGGCAATCGCCTCGGCCCCGCTGGCTGCGGTGGACACTTCATAGCCCTGCTGAACCAGGTAGCGGCCGAGGCTGGTGCGGACCGGTTCCTCATCGTCGACAATGAGCACGGTGGTCGGGCCCCGGGGAAGGGTCCGCAAAGTGCCAATGGATGAGGCCAGACGGTCCACGAGTGTTTCCAGTCGCGAAGAGACGGTCTTCGAAGCTATTCCCCCAGCGGGGGGGGAGTCAATGAGGGTGGTCAGCCCACGAAATCAACCACCACACGGCTGGGGATGAGCCCGGCCTCCGCGGCACGATCAAGCAGGAGTTGAACCGCGGCTCGGCCCCGGTCGCCGTAGTCCACCGTCCAGTCGTTGACGTACATCCCTACAAACGCATCGGTTCGTTCCCGGCCAATGCCCCGATTGTACTGTTCCGCATGCTCCAGGGCCGCCGTCCGGTGGGCCAGGGCGTGGACAATGCTGGCCTTGAGATCCCGCGCCACCTGGGCAATCGTCTCGGCGCCGAGGTCTCGGCGCACCACATTGCCACCCAGCGGCAGCGGCAGGCCGGTCTCGCCGAGCCACCAGGCGCCAAGGTCCTGCCAGAGATGAAATCCTTCGTCGCCAAAGGTGAGCTGCCCCTCGTGGATGACGAGGGCCACGTCGGCATCGCCATGGCGGCAGGCCTCCTGCACCTGGTCGAACGGGACCACGACGGGGATCGCGTCCGGCTGGTAGAGTTGGAGGGCCAGGAATGCGGTGGTCAACTTGCCAGGGATTGCCACGCGAAGGCCGGCCAGCCCGGCCCGGGGGTCCGACGGGGCAGCGGACAGCGCCACCAGGCGCGGCCCGTAGCCGTCGCCCATGGAGGAGCCGCTGTTGAGCAGGGCGTAGCGATCGGCCAAGTGGGCGTAGGCATGGATCGAGACCGCAGTGACTTCCAGCTCGCCCCGCATGGCCCGCTCGTTCAGGGATTGAATGTCCTGCAGCTCATGGACATAGCGCAGGTCGCCGGTGTCGATCTTGCCCTCGGCGAGGGCGTAGAACATGAAGGCGTCGTCGGAGTCAGGACTATGGGCGACGGTGATGGTGCGGGGGGACATGGGTGCCTGGAGTTTGGGGAAAGGGGTGCCGGGTGCCGGGTACCAGGTATCGGGTATCAGGTCTCATGTATCGGTATCGGTGCCGGCGGCCCCTGCGCACCTGGCGGCACCAAAGGATGAGTCTGCCAGCTGCCTGATGCGGACCCGGTACCCGCCCATTCCCGATACCTGATACCTGATACCTAGTTCCCGGCTCCCGCCTTGAAGGCATCGAGTACGTTGCGATGATCCAGGTATTCGGGATTGGGCTTGCCAATCTCGGCCGCCCAGCTGGCCAGAAACCGACGTTGGGCATCCGCCAGCGTGGCGGCGTCTCCGGACATCTCGGCCAGCGCACCGCGGAGGACGAGCCCGATCAGGTTGGCGGGTTCGGTCGTCAGAATTGTGTCGGCCATGGCACGGGCGGCGGCCATGTCTCCCCCCTGGGCATGGAGCAGGGCGGCATGGTAGCGGGTGTCGGTGTCGACTTCGGGCAATTGGGCGTACGCCGAGAGGGCCATCGGCAGGAAGCTCTGCACGGTGGCGCTGTCGCCCGCCTCGGCCGCGGTCATGATCCGGTCATTGAGGCGGATGAACCGTTCGATCGGAGTCATCTGGCTGATGTCCGGTGGGGTGGCGGTGGCCGGCTGGGCCACGCCGATCCCCCCCCCAGCCGGGGCCGGAGATGAAGGGCCGGCCACCTTCCAGACAATCGCTCCCACCGCCACGATGATGATGGCTGCCGCCACGATCCAGGGGCCCTGGACGCCGCCGGTCGACGCGCTAGCGGCTCCGCTGGGCGGACCGATTGCCGCGCCGCTGGCGGCTGCCCCGCAACGGTGACAATAACGGGCCGAACCCTTTATGGCAGTGCCGCACGAGGGGCACGGGAGCGGGCCGGTAGGCGAGCCGCATTCCTGGCAGAATTTTCCTGAGCAAGTTGCCCCGCACGAGGGGCAACGGGACTGGATCTGGGGGTGGGGCTCTGACGGTGTCATGGAGCCCAAGATAGTCGGCCGATGGACGCCCCGGGAGCGCAGGCGCTGGCGTCCGGGGCTTCCGGTGGCTAGCGTTCACCTCAAGGAGAAGGAGCGAAATGGATTCATCCCCGACATCCCCAAGCCCTCCGGGGCCTGCTCCGGCCGCCGGTCGCCATCTCGGTGACCTCACCCGGACCGGCACCACCTGGCAGGTGCACGTCGAGACCCGTCCGCAGGGGCAGTTGACGGCAGGTCGGGTGCACTTTGTGTCGCCCCAGGCTTCCCGGGCCACCGGTTGGATCTTCCTGGAATGGACCGAACAGGATGTCCTGCACCGGTTCAACGAGTTCAGCCCGATCGAGCTGTGGAAGCTCCTCGAAAGTCTGGAGTAGCTCCACTGCAGGCTCCCTCCTGGTTCGGCTCCGGACACCGCCAACTCCTCGCACTGGTCCTGCTGCTCGCTGTTCCGGCTCAGTTGGCGGGGCAGGACACCCTCGCGACCCCGGTCCCTCCGAGGCGGGTTTCCCTCATCATCATTGAGCGGGAGAATGTCTTTGGCCGGGGAGAAGCGCGGGACTTCGTCTCCAAGCTCGTCAACCGGATGCACGCCACGACCCGGCTCTCCACGATCCGGCGCGAGCTTCTGTTCCGCGCCGGTGAACCGTTCGACTCCGCCCGCGCCGCCGAGAGTGAACGCAACTTGCGTCGGCTCGGGGTGTTCCGGTCGGTGTCGATCGATACGGTGCAGCGCGGGGACGGGGTGGTGGTCCGGGTGCGCACCGCCGACGGCTGGAGCACCAAACCCGACTTCCGGTTCCGGTCCACCGGTGGCCAGATTACCTACACCGCCGCCCTGGAGGAGACCAACCTCCTGGGGACGGCGTCCCAGGCGGGTATTCGCTATCGCAAGACCCCCGACCGCTCCTCGGTGCTGCTCCATTTTCGTCGGCCCCGGCTGGTGGCCGGGCGGGTCGGGATTGACCTGCAGTACGATGATCGGTCCGATGGGCGGCTCTACTTTGCCCAGATCAACCAACCCTTCTTTTCGCTCTCGTCCCCGTTCGCGTTCCGGGCGGATATTGATCATCGCGAGGAGCGGATCCTGCGGTATTACCAGGGCGAGGCCCGCGCCCGGGACACCCTCCAGCGTCGGTTTACCCTGGCCGGGGCCGCCGCCAGTTGGGCCATCACCGCCGGGTCCGGGGGCTACCTTCGCTGGGGCGTCCAGGGGCAGCTGCGCCGGGAGGACTACGTGCTCGATGGCGCCGCGGGACCGATTCCCGTCACCTGGACCGGCGCGGTCGGGCCGTACCTGCACTGGCGTCGGGCCCGGTTCGTGGTGTCGCGCGGGTTTCAGGGGGTGGGTCGCTCGGAGGATGTGGATGTGAGCACCACGATCCTCGGCGGGGTGATGTTTGCGCCGCAGGCCCTGGGGTACGAAGCCGACGGCCTGGCCACCTTCTTCAGCGGTCGCACCGGGGGCGTCAGTCGCCATGGCTTTGGCTACCTGGACCTGAACGCCAGCGCCATGTTCTCTGCCACCGGCGTGGACAGCGCCTCGGTCCATGCCGCCGTGACCTGGACCTTCCAGACCGGCGCGCGGTACCTGGCGGTGGTCCACGGCGCCGTGGGCGCCCAGCACAACCCGCGACCGGGCCAGGAGTTCGACCTGGGCCTCGGTCTCGGTCCCCGCGCCTCGCAGATCCACGCCTTTACCGGCAATCGGGCGTTCTTCCTGAGCGGTGAGTATCGCTACAACGTGGCGGATGAGGTGCTGAACCTGACGGGCATGGGGGTCGCCGCCTTCGTCGACTATGGCGGCGCGTGGTATCAGGGCTCAGGGGTGCGGACCGGATTGCAGGCGGGGATCGGGCTCCGGCTCACTTCATCGCGGTCCGCTCGCCTGGAGGCCACCCGGATCGACCTGGCCCGGCGGTTCCCAACAGGCTCGGACCCGGGAGGCTGGGCAATCGTGATCGGGAAGGGATTCCCGTTCTCCAGCAACGGGCGGCTCGACGGGTGAAGGGTGAGCCAGAAGTGAGAAGAGGGAAGCGAGAAGCGTGTTGACGAGCCGGCCCTATCCCTCCTGAGTTCTCGCTCCTCGCTTCCTTACCAGCCCATTGCCGCCCCATCCCGTCGCGGATCGGCCACCCCGATCAGCATTCCCCGATCGTTCAGCAGGATGGCGTGCACCCCGCCGAAGGTGATGTCCGCCACCCGACTCACCGTCAGGTAGCCACGCTCCCGCAGCGACTGGTACACCGCCGGTGCAAACCCAGGCTCCACTTCCACATTCGCCAGTCCGCTCGGTTGCAGACGCGGCGCCGCGATGGCCAGCCAGGGGTCTTCGCCCAGGGCCAGCATCCGGAATGCCACCTGGGTAATCGAAGTGGGGATGTAGGCCGACCCCGCGGCGCCGATGACCAGGCGCGGTTCAGCACCGCGAAGCATGATGGTCGGCGCAATCGTGGAACTGCCGAAGCGGGAAGGCCCCCGGGTCTGGGCGTCGAAGTTGGACGCGCCGGAGTTCAGGAAATAGCCGTTGACATACACGCCGGAGCCGAACAACACCCCGACGGTAAAGGTTACCGCCACCGCGTTGTGGTCGGCGTCGACAACACTGAAATGCGAGGTGTGGGTCGCGGCCTCTCCCTCCCCGACATCGCCCGCACTGGCGTCGGCCGCGCCGGGCGGCGAGGCGTCGGGGCCGAGCCCACTGGCGGGCCAGCTATCGAGGGCATCGCACTGGACGCCGGCGGAGCCGGAATCGGCGGCCCAGGGGTCGCCGGGTGCCAGGCGGGTGCCCGGCGGCGAGCTGACCAGATCTGCCCGGGCGGCCGCAAAGGCGGGACTCGCCATGCCTCGCGCCGGGACGCCGTAATACGCCGGGTCCCCCCGCCAACGGCTCCGATCCGACGCGGCGACCCGCAGGGCGCCGACCATCGTCGCGGCGGCCTCCGGACTTGTGGTGGCCGATCCCAACTGCTCCGCCCCGACCGCGCCGAGCAGATTGAGCGCCTCGAGCACCGTCACCCCTCCCAGCGGCGGCGGCACGGTCAGGACGGTATGCCCCAGCCAGGAGGTGCACAGCGCTGGCTTCCCCTCCGGCCGGTAGCCGTTCCAGTCTGCCAGCGTCAGCCGGCTTCCCATTCCCTGCAACTTGGCAATCGCGCGCTCGGCCAGCGGGCCACGGTAGAATCCCACGGTGCCCTGGTCGGCGATGGTCTGGAGCGTGGCGGCAAGTTCCCGCTGCACCAACCGGTCGCCGACCCGGATCGCCTGTCCCCCCGGCAGGAACAGGCTTGCGGCGACGGTGTCGGCGGCAAGCTTGGCCCGGGCCGATTCGCTGGTCCGCGATAGCAGCGGTGAGACCGGGAAACCCTCCCGCGCCAGGCGAATCGCCGGCGCCATGATCTCGGCCCGCTGCAGCCGCCCCCATCGTGCGTGGGCCTCGAGCATCCCCGCGACGGCGCCCGGAATCCCGGTGCTGCGGGCGTTGATCGGCTGGCCGGCCCCGGCCGTGTCCACCCGCGCCCAGGCTGGATCCGCCCCGGTGCGGGCGTAGAAGTCCAGCGTCTCGGCCCGGCCCTCATTGCGGAGCCAGACCACCATCCCTCCACCTGCACCCAGCCCGGTCTGCGAGGGGTCCACCACGCCCAGCGCAAATGCCACTGCCACGGCCGCGTCGATCGCATTGCCGCCAGCCCTGAGGATTTCGAGGCCCGCGGCGGCGGCGTCCGGGTGCGAGGCAGAGACCATCCCCTGGCGGCCCTCGGCCCGCTTGCTGAAGGCGGGTGCGGGAGCGCCAGCGGGGGCGGGGGCGCATGCGGTAATGGCCGCGAGCAGGAGGAGGGTTGGGCGCATGCGCATGGGGCGGCCGGGAGTCGGGGAATGGGGAATAGGGAACCGGGAATGCGGAGCCTACAGGTCAGATTCCCGTGTGGTCGTCGCAGATGCTCCGTTTCGGGCTGAGGGCGGGAGGGGGTGGGGCGGGGCCAGTCCGTGGACCCCATTCCCCATTCCCCATTCCCTGTACTTACGGCACCAACGCCGGCTTGACCTGATCGCGCCCCTTCTGGAGGTAGGGGATGCCGTCGGTCATCCATTTCGGGCTCGGCATGCCGCGCAGGTGGTGGTCAAAGAATTCCATCGTCTTGATGGCAATATCGGCCTGGTTGGCGCGCTTGGTCGGATTGTGCTCATCGCCGTTGTAGTTCACCATGTAGGCCTCCTTGCCGAGCCGCCGCATGGCAACGTACATCTCGATGCCCTGATACCAGGGCACCGCGCCGTCATTGTCGTTGTGCATCATCAGCAGCGGGGTCTCGACCCGGTCGGCGTGGAAGACCGGGGAGTTTTCCAGGTAGCGCAGCGGGTACTCCCAGAGCGACCCGCCAATCCGGCTCTGGGTCTTTTCGTACTGGAACGACCGCGCCAGCCCCGAGCCCCACCGGATGCCGCCATACGCGCTGGTCATGTTGGCCACGGGTGCCCCGGCCATCGCGGCGGAGAAGATGTTGGTCCGGGTAATCATGTACGCCGTCTGGTACCCTCCCCAACTCTGGCCCGCCGTGCCCACGCCCTTGGGATCCACGAATCCCCTGGCGATCAGGCTCTGCACTCCGGGCACGATGGACTTCATGGCGTCCGGACCGGGATACCCCGTGCCGTAGTTGATGTCCGGGAAGAAGACCAGGTAGCCGTTGGACACGTACCAGGTTGGCTGCACCGTGTTGCGGGGGTAGCTCATGTTGTAGCTGTGCAGGCCGTCGCTCAGCTTCTCGTAGAAGTACACTGCCATCGGGTACTTCTTGGCGGGATCGAACCCGTCCGGCTTGAACAGGATTCCCTGGAGCGGGGCGTTGTCATCGCTGTTCCATTCCACCAGCTCGGCGGTGCCCCAC
>Ga0163144_10004342_pt1 | contig 31966 bp, 25 predicted proteins | sample OliLak19BULKMAT1_FD_123175 | JGI IMG/M metagenome (GOLD analysis project Ga0163144, IMG submission 123175) | Freshwater microbial mat bacterial communities from Lake Vanda, McMurdo Dry Valleys, Antarctica - Oligotrophic Lake LV.19.BULKMAT1 | ecosystem: Environmental > Aquatic > Freshwater >... | reverse complement strand
GCGAAATCGCCGGTGGCGCCGGCGACGCTGCGGTCGAGCACGCCGCCCACCGCTGCCTGATTGGTGGTTTGCGCGCCCCGCGCGAAGCCGCCGGGCTTTAGCGTCAGGTAGGCGTTGTTGTTGTCGTAGCTGAGCGACGGCTGCAGGAACGGAAGGCTGCTCGTGGCATTGGCGAAGGTGCCGCTGACACCGCCAGTGGCGTTCAGGATGGTGTAGGTCGTGCTCATGGCATAGGGGCCGCTCGCGTCCGGCAGGACGGCGACGGTGCCGCCGTTGATCGTAGCCGTTCCCGGCGCACCTGTGACGTTGATGCGGTCGGCCTGGCCTGCGGCATTGGCCTCGACCTGGTAGGTGCTGCCGGCGGCCTGGGTGTACGAGCCGACGACGCTCAACGTACCGATCGAGTTGCCCGGCGCCATCGTGCCGCTCATGTTCACGTTGCCGGTGATGGTGCCGACGCCGCCGAGATTGCCACCGCTGCCCACCGTCACGTTGCTGGTGATGCTGCCGTTGATGGCCAGCCTTCCGCCCGAGACCGAGGTCGGGCCGGTGTAGGTGTTGGCGCCGGTCAGGTTCAAGGTGCCGGTGCCCTGCTTGACCAGCCCGCCGGTGCCGGTGATCACGGCGGCCACGCTGGTGTTGCTGGTCTCGGCCACGGTCAGCGTGCTGGCGCCCAGCGAGATCGTGCCGCCGCTGCCCGACAGCGATGCCACCGTGAGGTTGTTGCCGTTGAAGTCGAGGATGCCGCCGTTGACGGTGAGGGCGCGCCCGACAGGGTGAGCGTGCCGGTGCCGGCCTTGGTGAGGCCGCCGGCGCCCGAGACCGCCGTCGACAGCGTGATGTTGCCGCTGGTGGTGTTGAAGGTGCCGCCGCTGGCGCCCAGCGTGACCTGGCGCGCCGAGGTCAGGGCGGCCGTTGGCTGGAGCGTGCCGCCGTTCAGCGTGAGCCCGCCCGATGCCGCGCCCATGCCTGAATCGGCGCTGACCGTCAGGGTCGCACCGCCGGTGACGGCCGTGCCGCCGGTGTAGGTGTTGACGCCGGTCAGGTTGACCTGGCCGCTGCCGATCGTGAGGCTGCTCGAGCCCGCGATGACGCTGGAGATGGTCCCCGTGCCGGTCTGCAACAATGTCGTGTTGCCTGTCAGGAAGGTTGGCAGGCTGTTGGCAAAGCCGCTCTGAAGATCGACGTTGCCGGTCAACGACAGCCCGGCCGTCACCTGGCCGATGACGCCCGAGGCGCCGGCCCAGGCGTAGCCGACAAATCCGCCGATCGGGTCGTACAGATAGTCGAAGCCCTGGAAGAACTGGCGGCCGGTGTTGAGGAAGATCGACGCGCCGGAGACCACCTCGACGGTGTTGTTGGGGTTGAGCGGATTGCCGGCCACGCCCAGCGTGTAGCTGTAGTTGGCGGGCTGCGGCGTGCTTTGTCCCGGCAGGAAGAGCTGGACCTGCGCGCCGCTGGCCGTCGTGATGCAATTGCCGCCGCCCGGCGGAGTGGGGCAGGGCGACGTCGTGAGCGTGTAGCCCGGCGGCGGCGTCAAGTACGAATAGCCGATGCCGGCATCGGGCAGGACTTGGCCGCTGCCGGTCACGCCGCCCACCGTGATCGTCATGGGCGCCTGCTGCCAGGCCGGCGCCGGCTGGCCCGAGTTCGCCGCGTTCGGCGTCAACTTGACGAAGGCGAAGTTGCTCGAGGGATTGTTGCCGTTGACGTCGGCGGTGTTGCTGAGGCCAAGCGTCACGCCGCTGTTGGTGATGAGGTAGCCGGGGCGGAGCGTGCTGATCGGACTGCCGGACTGGAGCGAGGTGATGTTGATGAAAGGGTTGGTGTTGTTGTAGGCGGCGGGCGCATTGATCGAGCTCGACCCGCGATCGAAGCCGACGCCCATGTAGGCGACGCCCGTGGGATTTGAGCTTGGCGTGCAGGTCCGGCCGGCGATCGTGCAGGTCTGGTTGGTCACCAGCAGCACCGTGACCTTCGCCGTCGCCAGCGCCGCGCCGGCCACCGAGGCGACGCCGGGTGATGAGACGGTGGCTGTGTTGTTGATAACGACGTTCGTCTCATAGAAGGTGCCGGTAGAGAGCAGTCCGCTGCTGCTGTAGAACTGACTTCCCGTTCCGACGGCCCTGTCGTTCGGTCCCGGCCTGAAATTGTCCGGCGTGACAATGATGCCGGTCGATCCCGTATCCATGACGAATTTGGTCGGATTTCCACCCGTCATCGTGAGATAGATGCTGGCCCCGTTGGTCGTGCTCATCGCGCCATCGGCGAACGAAATCGTGGGCAGGCTGGTGTAGCCGCCGTAGAGGTTCCAACTCTGCGCGAACGCCGGCGCGCTCACGGCGATTGCGAGCCACAGGCCCATACCGGTGACGCGGGCTGCGAGATCGAACCGAGGGATCATCGACACGATGTGAATACGCACTTCTTTCGGTGTTTCTTCCAGCGTTGGACTACCCGAAATGAGCCGGTGTCACCAGGTCATGCGCAGTCCGGCACTGAACGCGTGGTTGTCGGTTCCAGTGCCGACTTCACCGTCGTAGCGAAAATGGAGCGACGTGCGCTCGGCGATCAAGGTGTTGGCGGCGAAGCCGAGAGAAGCGGCGTCGCGCTGCGGTGCTGCGCCGAACACCGTGAAGGCGGCGCCCGGCGCTCCGGCGAACGAGGCCGTCACGGGGCGCGAGACGCTGGCATATTCGTGGACCCAGCCGAGGCGAAGCTGCAGGACCAGCCTGTCGCGCCAGCCGGCATCGATGCTGCCGGCGAGTTCGGCGCCGATCGTGCTGCGGAGCGAATTGACCGTCTGCTGCGCCACGCTGAGATTGAGCGAGCCGGCGCCGGTCTCGCTGAAGGCGGCCTGGCTGTTGTTCATGCCCTGCAGCCGGACGAACGGTGTCAGGGAGGCGGCGGCCCGCTCGTAGATGCCGATCCTGTAGCCGGTTTCGACCTGGCCGATGAACTGGTTGGCGCTGGTCTGACCAATTGCTGTCCGCGATTGCAGGCCGGGGATGGCGATCATGCGGGTCATCTGGTTGTCGTTGAAGCCGTAGCCCGCCTGGGCATCGAGGTAGAACGCCGACTGGACGAAGGAGGCGTAGAGGGTGGCCTGGTAGCTGTTGGTGGTGCCGCGGCCGCTGAAACCGCTCAGCCACTGGTTGCCGCTGGAGAAGCCGATGCCGAGGCCGATGAGCAACTGCGGATCGAGGCGGTAGTCGATGCCGGTGGCCACGCCGCCGGCGTTGTAGGTGACCGTCGCGGCATTGCCGTTGCCGGAGACGCTGCCGGTGCCGCCCAGCGCGCTGCCCCACAGGCTCCACGGGCTTGGGGACTGGACCCTCTCCGGGGCGTCGCAGGCGAACTCGCAGGCCTCGGCCAACGCGACACGAACGCCGCCGCCGATGGTGCGGGCGGCGGCCATCTGCTGGCCGACAGTGTTCATGAACAAGAGGCCGCTGCCGATGTTGGCGGTGCTGAAGCCCGAGTAGTTCTGGCCGCTGATCGCATCCATCGCCGCCTGGCCCTGGGGCAGGCTGAGCGTGGCCATGGTGCCGATGAACGTGGCGAAGTCGCCGGTGGAGCCCGCGACGCTGCGGTCGAGCACACTACCTACCGACGCCTGGTTGCCGGTGCTCGCGCCAGCCGCGAAGCCGCCAGGTTTCAGGGTGAGGTAAACGTTGTTGGTGTCGTAACCCAGTGAGGCCTGGAGGAAGGGATAGTTGCTGGTGACGTTGGCAAAGGTGCCCGTCACGCCGCCGGTCGCGTTGAGGATGGTGTAGGTCGTGCTGGGCGCATAGACGCCGGGGTCGGGCAGCGCCTGGACCGTGCCGCCGTTGATCGTGGCCGTTCCCGGCGCGCCGTTCACGTTGATGCGGTCGGCTTGGGCCGAGGCGTTGGCTTCGACCTGATAGGTACTGCCGGCGGCCTGCGTGTAGGTGCCGGTCACGGTGAGGGTACCGATCGAGTTGCCGGGGGCCAGGATACCGCTGTTCGTGACGGTGCCGGTGATGGTGCCGGCGCCGCCGAGATTGCCGCCCGAGTTCACGGTGACGTTGCTGGTGATGGTGCCGTTGACGGCAAGCCTTCCGCCCGAGACCGAGGTCGGGCCGGTGTAGGTGTTGGTGCCGGTCAGGTTCAGCAGGCCGGCACCGCTCTTGGTAATGCCGCCGGTGCCGGTGATGGTCGTGCTGAGCGTTGTGTTGGTGGCATCGTCGGCGATCAGATTGCTGCCGCCCAGCGAGATCGTGCCGCCGCTGCCCGCCAGCGAGCCCACCGTCAGGTTGAAGCCGTTGAGGTCGAAGGTGCCGCCGTTCACCGTGAGCGCACCCATCGTCGGCAGCGCCGTGGAGCTGCCCAGTCGAAAGGTGCCGCCCGAAACGGTCGTGCCACCCGAATAACTGTTGGTGCCCGACACCGTGAGCACGCCGGCGCCTGCCTTGGTGAGGCTGCCGCTACCCGACATGTTGCCGGCATAGGTACCGGCGGTGGCCTGGTCGAATACCACCGAGGCATTGTTCGTGATGGCGCCGCGCAGGCTGGTGGTGTTGCCTTGCAGGACGCCGCCCGACACGGTCGTGCCGCCGGTGTGGGTGTTGGCTCCGGTCAGGATCACGGTGCCGGTGCCCTGCTTGCCGAGGCTGCCACTGCCCGACATGTTGCCGGCATAGGTGCCGTTGCTGCTCTGGTTGAACACTACCGACGCATCGTTCGTGATGACGCCCTGCAGGCTGGTGGTGTTGCCCTGCAGCACGCCGCCCGACACCGTCGTGCCGCCGGAATAGGTATTGGCGCCGAGCAGGGTAAGCGTGCCGGTGCCGCGCTTAACGAAGGCACCGCTGCCGCTGATGATCGAGGAGAGCGTCGTGCTGCTCGCGCTGTCGGTGGTCAGCGTGCCCGCACGCAGATCCAGCATGCCGCCGGTGCCGGACAAGGCTCCGACCGTCTGGGTGCGGCCGTTGAGATCGAAGGTGCCGCCGTTGATGGCGAGCGCGCCGGTCGACAACAACGCCCCGCCGGCGCCGAGCCGCAACGTGCCGCCGTTCACGATGGTGCCGCCGCTATAGGTGTTCGCGGCGCCGAGGATGAGCGTGCCAGAGCCGAGCGTCAGCGAGTTGGGGCCTGTGATGACGCCGGAGATCGTTGCCGTTCCCGTTCCGGTAAAGGTCGTGGGGCCGAACAGGTAGGTCGGCAGGCTCGAGGCAAACTGATGGGCCAGATCCACGGAACCGGTCAGCGCGACGCCAGACGTCGAACTGCCGGTGGCGGTGCCGACGGTGGGGCCGGTCCAGAGATAACCGACGTAACCGTTTTCGTAGTCGTAGAGATAGTCGAAGCCCGCGAAGAACTCGCGGCCGGTATTGACGAAGATGGCACCGGCGGGCAGCACCTGGACCTCGCAGGGACTTACCCCAACGGATGTCGTGCAGGTCTTGTGGGGGATCGTCCGGGCGTCGAACTCGTAGAAGGCGCCTTCGCCGTTCTGGCCCGGCATCCAGATCCGGATGCGGGTGCCCGCCGGCACGTCAAACCCGGTGCGCAGGCCTGTGTCGGCGGTCGGTGGCGTCAGGAACATGTAATTGATGCCGGCGTCCTGGAGGATGGTGCCGTTGCCAGTAAAGAAGCTGCCGGCCGAGAGGGTCATGCTGGTCGCATTCCAGTCGATGGAATTTTTCACCAGCTTCACGAAGGCGAAGTCCTGAGTAGCGCCCGACGTAAGGCCGAGGATGACCTGGTCGTTCTGGACGATGTAGCCCTTCTTCAGATCGGCGACCGCGCCTGTGCTCACCCATGTGAGGTTGAGGAACGGATTGGCTTTGACCGGTTCGGGATTGCCGGCCGAGTCCTTGCGGTTGAAGCCCACCCCCATGTAGGAAAAATTCGCCTCACTCGGGTCGGCAACATAGAGCACCCTGACGGACGAGGTGGCGACGTGGGTGGTGCCGGCCTGGTCGTAGATTTTGACGTCGGTGTCGTAGTAGGTGCCGGTGTAGCTCAGCCCGCTGCTGCTGTAAGTCGTGGTGCCCGTGCCAAACGACTGCTGGCCGGGGGTCGGCTGGAAGTGGGCCGATCCGACGACAATGCCGGTCGAGCCGGTGTCCATGATGGTCGCAACAGGCACATTGGAGGTGCCGCCCGTCAGCAGAATGTTGATCCTGGCCGGAACGTTGGGGGCCATTGCCGCGTACCCCAGCGTGAGGGTCGTGCCGGAGGTGGGATATAGATTCCAGGCCGGCGTCTGCGCCGACGCCGACATGCTCGCGGCGAGCGTGGCCGTCAGAAGTGCGGAGCTTGCGAGTAGCTGGGACCTGAATGACACGGACGCTGTGGCCCCCTGCGCCACCCTCCGCTAATTCGAAGGGAGGGGCGTCGACGCTATGAGCGATTGGCATGCGACCGGTGGCCTTCTCGCTTGTCGCGGCGCCAATATGCGCCATGTTCGTATTTTCTCTACCAATGAACTACCCGGAATGAGCCAGTCGACCGCCCAGAACCAGCGGTTTATCTAACCAGAGGTGTGCCGATGCCCCGTGTCAGTGAAATCGAGGAAGATGGCGGCGATCCGACCTTGAAGGCGATCTTCGACAAGCAGCGCGAATTGTTCGGTGGCCTGCTCAATCCCACCAAGGTGCTGGCGCATTGTCCGCCGATCCTGCGGGCCGCCGGGCTGCTCGGCCAATCGATCGAGCAATCGGGCCTGCTGCCGAAGTCGCTGCCGCCGCTGCTCTATCTACGCGTGGCCACGATCAACGGATGTCCCTTTTGAATGGACATCAATTCCAGCCGTGTGCTGGAAACCACTGAAGGCGGGATGGACAAGCTCGCGGAAGTCACGGACTGGCGCGACAGCAAGCTGTTCAGCGAGGCCGAGCGGCTGGCGCTCGAATATGCCGAGCGCATCACCTACACCGACCGACAAGTCGACGATGCGCTCGTCGACGGACTGAAGCAGCACTTCACCGATGCCCAGATCGTCGAGTTGACCGCTGCCATCGCGATGGAGAATTTCCGCAGCAAGTTCAATCCGCCGCTGGGCATCGAGGCCCAGGGCTTCTGCATGGTGCCGAAACGGTAGCTGACGGCGAGAGCCGTTACTCCATCTCGATCTTGAGCGCCTTCAGCTTCTTGCCCCAGAAGGCGTGCTCGTCCTGGACGTACTTGGTGAACTCCGCCCGGCTGCGGTTGGGCGGCAGTTCGAGGCCGTCCTTGGCGAGCGCGCCGGTGTATTTCGGATCTCTCATCGCCACCACTGTCTCCTTGTGGATGCGGTCGAGGATGGCGTCGGGGGTCTTGGGCGGCGCGAACAAGCCGTGCCAGCCGGTGACGGCGACATCGACGCCCTGTTCCTTGAGCGTCGGCACGTCGGGCAGCGAACTGACGCGCTTCTCGCCGGTCACCGCCAGCGCCTTGAGCTTGCCGGCCTTGATCTGGCCGACGGCCGGCGGCAGCGAGGAGAAATTCATGGTGATGATGCCGCTGATGACGTCGAGGAGCGCCGGGCCGGTGCCTTTGTAAGGAGCGTGCGTGAGGTCGATGCCGGCCGCTTCGGCGAACAGCGCGCCTGCCAGGTGGTTGTTGCCGCCGACGCCCGATGAGGAATAGGTGAGCTTGCCCGGCTCCTTCTTGGCGAGCGCGATCAGCTCCTTGACGTTGTTGACCGGCACGCTCGGGTTGACCGCCAGCACATACTGGTAATCGGTGGTCTGGATGATCGGCACCAAGCCCTTCAGCGTGTCGATCGAGGATTTGAGCACATGCGGGTTGGTCACAACGTTGGTGCCGACGGCGTAGAAGATCGTGTAGCCGTCGGGCTTGGCGTTGGACACGAAGCGCGCGCCGATGGCGCCCGCGGCACCGCCCTTGTTCTCGACGATCACCTGCTGGCCGAGCAGCGGCGTCAGCAGATGGCCGAGTTCCCGCGCCACGATGTCGGCGCCGCCGCCGGCGGCATAGCCGACGACGAAGCTGACCGGCTGTGTCGGCCAGGCGGCCTGGGCATGCAGGGCCGAGGGCAGGACGAGGGCAGTCGAGCCGAGGACGAGGGCGTGACGGCGGGAGATGGTGGTCATTGTTTCCTCCTAGTTCTTGCCGGCAACGTAGCGCCCGGCGCCGTCGCCCGCCAGCTTGCCGAGCACGGCGCCGGAGACCAGGCCCGTGCCGCCGGGGTAGTTGTGATAGAACAGCCCGCCCACCAGCTCGCCGGCGGCGAACAGGCCAGGAATCGTGTGGCCATCGGTGCTCTCGACCTCGCCCTCGTTGCTGATCTTGAGCCCGCCGAAGGTGAAGGTGAGGCCGCAGGTGACCGCGTAGGCCTCGAACGGGCCAGTGTCGATCGTGTTGGCCCAGTTGCTCTTCGGGACCGCGAGGCCCCGGGTACCGCGGCCGTCCTTGACCGCCGGATTGAACGGCACCTCGGTCATGACGGCGGCGTTCCACTCCTTGATCGTCTTCAGGAAAGCCTTCGGGTCGACGCCCTCGAGCTTGCCCGCCAGCTCCTCGATCGTGTCGCCGCGCACCTTGGTCATGCGCTTGATGCGATATTCGTCGCGCAGCTTGTCGAGCACCTTCGAATCGAAGATCTGCCAGGCAAACTGCTGCGGCTGGCTCAGGATCACGGCGCCGTACTTGGCGTAGGTATAGTTGCGGAAGTCCGCGCCCTCGTCGACGAAGCGGAGCCCATTGGCGTTCACCATGATGCCGAGCGGGTAGGAGTGTTTCTGGAAATTGTCGCCGACTTCGAGGTCGCCGAACTCCGGCGCGTTCATGTCCCAGCCGACGGCGTGGCCGCCTGACCAGTTGCCGTGCGCCTTGGCGCCGATCGCCAGCGCCATGTTGATGCCGGCGCCGGTGTTGAAGCGCGTGCCGCGCACCTTGGCGAGATCCCAGGTCGGCCCGAGATAGCGCGTGCGCATCTCGGCGTTGCTCTCGAAGCCTCCGCAGGCCAGCACCACCGCCTTGGCGCCGATCCGCACCTTGCGCCCCTTGTGGCGGGCGATGACGCCGCGCACCACGCCGTCTTCCTCGATGAGGGAGACCGCCGCTGTTTCGTAGTGAATGGGAATGCCGGCCTTCACGGCCGCCTTGTGCTCGAGATCGACCAGGCCCGGCCCGCCGCCCCAGGCCTCGACCGCGAGGCCGCCCCAGAACTTGTACTTGCCGTTCACCTTGAAGGCCTGCCGGCCGTAGCTCGGCTGGAAGCGCACGCCCTTGGAGCGCATCCACTTCAGCGTCTCGAAGCTCCGGCCGATCAGGATGTCGGTGAGTTCGGGGTCGCAGCGGTAGTTGGTGACGCGGCCCATGTCGTCGAGGAACTCGTCGGCCGAGTAGCTGCCGAAGTCGACGTCGCGCTTCTCGTCCGGGGTGAGGTCATAGAGCTGCACGAGATCTTCTACGCCGTGGAACACCACGCGCATGGCGCCCGCGGTATAGGTGCTGTTGCCGCCGCGCTCTTCCTCGGGCGCAGCCTCCAGCATGGCGACCGTGGCGCCCTTTTCGCGTGCTGCAAGCGCTGCACAAGCCGCGGCGTTGCCCGCGCCCACCACCAGAACATCGACCTGAAAATCGTCCACGCACTGCTCCTCGATTTTGGCCCCAACTTTGCGTTAGAATAGCGCAATGGGTGATCGTTTCGACCGTCTAGGGGTCCGGCATGCCAATGTCGAGGCCCTGCTGCGCCGGCCAGGCATCGGGCACAACAACGGCCCGGTCTTCGACATGTCCTGGGAAGCCTGGGTGTGGCGCCGCGCCGCCGCCAAGGCCTGGAAGGCGCCCAAGCCCGAAGTGGCGATGATGCGGATCAAGCGGGCCGAGCGTCTGGGCATTACATATAAAGAATTGACCTCGGCACTGATGGATTCCGGCGCCTATCTCGGCGCCGCCGTGCTGCCGCTGTCGCTGGCCGCCCGCGTCCGCCGGGGACCGAACCGCGAAATCGTGGTCGAGCCGCGCAACTCGATTGCCGACCTGGTCGCGAAATTCCGCGGCCGCCTGTTCATCCTGGGCGACATCGACGCCGTGCCCGCGATGAGCGAGGCCGAACGGGCCGAGTTCCTGCTGCTGCTGAACCGCGCCTTCGACGGCAAGGTCGAGGCGATCGGCTGGGGCCATGACGGTCCCGCCATCCGCGCCCTGCTGAAGGCCAACGCGCTGCCGCACCAGGAGGCGTTCCTGGTGGGCTCCGGCATCGGCCACCGCGTGCTGGGCGAGAGCGCCGGCCTGCCGCTCACCAAGGATATCGATACGTGGCTGACGTAGAGCCGCCCCTCAAAGGCGTCCGCGTCGTCGAACTCACGCACACCATCCTCGGACCGTCCTGCGGCATGATCCTGGCCGATCTCGGTGCCGAGGTGATCAAGGTCGAACCGCTGGACGGCGACCGCACGCGCAAGCTGCGCGGCTTCGGGGCCGGCTTCTTCGGCTACTTCAACCGCAACAAGAAGAGCCTGGCGCTCGATGTCGACAAGCTGGAGGGCAGGGCGGCGCTGGTCAAGCTGCTGCAGTCGGCCGACGTGCTGATCGAGAATTTTGCTCCCGACTCGATGGCCAAGCGCGGGCTGGGGCCGCAGGATCTCGAGAAGATCAATCCGCGCCTCGTCTATTGCGCGCTCAAGGGCTTTCTCCCCGGACCGTATGAAAAACGCCCGGCGCTGGACGAGGTTGTGCAGATGATGGGCGGGCTCGCCTACATGACTGGGCCATCGGGCCGGCCACTGCGTGCGGGCACGTCGGTGGTCGATATCGTCGGCGGCATGTTCGGCGCCTTCGGCACGGTGCTGGCGTTGAAGCAGCGCGACAAGACGGGCAAAGGCGGGCTGGTCGAAAGCGCGCTGTTCGAGTCGGTGGTCTTCCTGATGGGCCAGCACCTCGCCATCACGGCGATGAACGGTGCGCCGCCACCGCCGATGCCGGAGCGCGTGAGCTCGTGGGCGGTCTACGAGATCTTTGGCACCTCCGACGATCTGCAGGTCTTCGTTGGCATCACCAGCGATGGCCAGTGGAAGCGCTTCTGCGAATTCTTCAAGCAGCCGGAGCTCGCGAACGATCCCAGGCTCGCCAGCAACAACCTGCGGATCGAGGCACGGCCGTGGTTGGTGCCCAAGGTGGCGGCGGTCTTCAAGGCCTACACCAAGCAGGCGCTCGAACAGATCTGCCTGGACGCCGACATCTCCTTCGCGCCGGTCGCGCGGCCGCAGGACCTGTTCGACAATCCGCACCTGTTGGCCAACGGCTCGCTGGCGCCGACGACCCTGCCGGGCGGCGTGAAGACACGCCTGCCGCTGCTGCCTTTCCAGATGTTCGGCTGGCGGCCGCCGCTGGTCAGCGATCCGCCGGAGATCGGCCAGCACAATGACGAGGTGCTCGGATCGCTGGGCTACGACGCAGCGGCGATCAAGGCGCTGACGGCAAAGTAGGCCGTCGCATGGCGAAGAGATCGGCGTGTGGCACGACGACAAGCCGGACTGGAGCGAAGTGCCGGCCGCCGAAGGTGCCGAGCGATCTGCGACCAGGCAATCTGCCCACGATACAGACGACACAATTTCACCGACCCGCAATACGTCGATGATACGCAAGTCCCTTAGACAGAATTCACCGGCAAGGGCAGTCTCGCCCCGCCGCACGAGACTTCGGGGATAGCGTCATGTTCCAGATCATCGGTTCCTTCCTGGCCCTCGCCACCGTCATCGCCACCCTCGCCGCGGCGCCGGTCTACGGCCTCGCCTTCGCTGTCGGAACACTCGTCTGGGTGGTCAAGGCCAAGCCGGCCCAGGCCGCAATCCAGCACGACGCCCCGCAGGGTGGCGTCGTCATTCTGGCCCAGTTCCGCTAAGTTCCAGTTTCGGCCGCCGCCCTTTGCGGTGGCGCTCTTTTCGCTCCCGTTCCGCATTCGCGCATCAGGACGAGCGATCCATCTCTGCCAAAGTCCTATCCGATCTCGGCCTGCGCCCGTTGCACTTCGACGGCCAGTGGCCCGAGGCTGTCCTGGCAGGCGGCGCGGTCGCCCGCCTTTGCGGTGCGTTCCAGCGTTCCCGCCGCCTCGCCCAGCGCGCGGGCGCCGACCGCCAGCGCGCTGCCCTTTAGGCGATGGGCGGCCGCCGCAAGGGCCGGCAGGTCGCCTGCCGTCATCGCCGCCTCGATATCGCGGCGCGACTCGCCGGCGGTCGTGGAAAATTTGCGCAGCAGGTCGCGCCGTGCCGCCTCGTCGTCGGCGATCCACGGATCGAGCACGCTACGGTCGATCGCCGGCTTGGCCCCGGCGTCGCCGCGCAACCAGCGCTGCAGGGTGGCGCGCAGCCGATCGAGGCTGACCGGCTTGGACAGATAGCCATCCATGCCGGCGGCCCGGCAGCGCTCGTCCTCGCCCGCCAGCGCGTTGGCCGTGACCGCGACAATCGGCGTATGCGCCCGACGGTCGGCTGTCTCGAGCCGGCGGATCTCCGCCGTCATCTCGAAGCCGTCCATCTGCGGCATGTGGATGTCGGCGAAGACGATGTCGTAGGTGCCGCCGCGCCACGCCTGCAGGCCGGCCAGGCCGTCGGCCGCCGAGTCGGAGGCGACGCCCAGCGCACGAAGCTGGCGGACGAGCACGTCGCGGTTGATCGGATGGTCGTCGACCACCAGCACGCGGTTGCCGGCAAGGCTCGTCGATGCGGCCGCGGCTGTCGTCTCGGCCGGACTCCGGTCGAGGGGCAGGTCGGTCAGTGGCGAGTCGGCCGGGGCAGCCAGCAAGACGAGCGTCACGGTGAAGGTCGAGCCGGCGCCGGGGGAGCTCTCGGCCGCCACGTCGCCGCCCATGAGCTGGGTGAGGCGCCGCACGATCGACAGGCCAAGGCCGGTGCCGCCGAAGCGGCGTGTCGTCGAGCTGTCGGCCTGGGAGAAGGGCAGGAACAGCCTCTGCTGCTGCGCCTCGCTCATGCCGATGCCGGTGTCGCTCACCGACAGCATGACGCGCGTGCCGCCTTCGCCCAGCGGTTCGGTGCGGGCGCGGATCATGACGCCGCCGCGGTCGGTGAACTTGAGCGCATTGCCCAGAAGATTGAACAAGATCTGGCGGACCCGCGTGGGATCGCCGACCAGCGCATCAGTCGAGCCCGGCGCCACGGCGGCCACCAGCGACAGGCCCTTGCGCTCGGCCTGCGGCCGGAAAGTGGCGATCGCGCCCTCGACCAGACCGGTCAGCGAGAACGGGGTCTCCTCGAGTTCGAGGGCGCCGGCCTCGATCTTGGAGAAGTCGAGCAGGTCGTCGATGATCCGCAGCAGCGCCTGCGCCGACTCGCGCATCGTGGCCACCGTGCGGGCCTGCGCCTCGTCGACACCCTCGGCCTCCAGCACCTCCATCATGCCGAGCACGCCGTTCATCGGCGTCCTGATCTCGTGGCTCATGGTAGCAAGGAAGGTCGACTTGGCTTGGTTGGCGGCCTCCGCGTCGGCGCGCGATTTCTCGGCGCCGGCCAGCGCGCGCTCCAGCTCGCGCTGGCGCTGGCGCTCTTCGGACACGTCGCTCACCAGAATGACCGACCGTCGGTCGGCCTCGTAAGGCATCGACACGCGGGCCCACTGCTTCGGGCCGTAGGGAATCAATGCCGGTCGCCCGGACCGGATCGTGGCGAGCTGTCTGTCGGCCCAGGCCGCGGAATCCTCGTCCGGCGGTACGACGACCTTGCCCGCATGCCGCATGGCGGCGTGCAATTCGGTGCCAGGCGTCACGATCTCCGGGAGGTGACGCATGAAGCGGCGGTAGGCCTCGTTGCACAGGATCAGCTTCTCGTCGCCGTCGAGGAACGCGATGCCGTCGTCCATCGCCTCCATGGCGAGGATCAGCTTCTCATGGGCGTCGGCTGCCTGCCCGCGGGCGCGCTCGAGTTCGGCTTCGCGCGCTTTCAGGTCGGTGATGTCGCTGTAGATGCCGGCAAGGCCGCCCTCGGCCGTCCGGCGTTCGCCGATCAGCACCCAGCGCCCGGTGGAGAGCCGCGACTCGATCGGCTCGCCGGGTTGGCGCCGTCCGGCCATACGCCAGTCGAGCCATTCCTCGAGGCTTCGGTCGCCGAGCGGTATCTGGCCGCGTCGCGCCGCGGTTTCGAGCATGTCGCGGACATGAACGCCTGGCTTGGTGATGTCGGCGATGGCTGGATAGTACTCGAGGAAGTGCCGATTGCAGAGGACCAGCCGGTCGTCGGCATCGAACAGCACGAAGCCATGCGGCATGGATTCTATGGCATCGGTCAGGCGCTGCATGGTGCGCGCCGACGCGTCGCGGGCGACCTCCAGGTCGCGCTCGCGCGTCTTCGTTTCGGTCAGATCGGTAACGAGCGTGACGACGCCGCCCTCGCGTGTGGGGTGCTTGGAGATCCGGATCCATTGGCCTTCGCGCGTCGCCATCTCGCGTTCGCCGAACGACGTCTTGTGATGGGTGACCATCTCAGCGATCCAGGTCTCGCCGCGCGCGGCATTTTCCGGCTGGGTCAATCCGCGCCGCGTCATCTCGCGCAGCATCTCCTCGTGTGCCATGCCGCGTTCGAGCAGGCCTGCCGCGCGGCCGCCGGCGGCCGTCTCGTAAGCGTCGTTCCAGACGATCAGGCGCGTGTCGGCGTCGTGGATCGAAAAACCAGAGGGCAGGGCGCGGATGGCATCCTCGAAGCGTTCGCGCTCGCGCGTGGCGTCGGCGCGCGAGCGCTCCAGTTCCCGCTCGCGTTGCTTGAGTTCGGTGATGTCGCGGTGGACAGTGAGGACGCGCCCGCCGGGCAGAGGCCTGTACGTCACTTCGACGGTGCGGCCTGTGACCGTGACGCGACGTTCCGCCGGTTGGCCGGGCTTGTCGAAGCGGGCGACGCGGCTTTCGATCCAGCCTTCGAGGCCCTCCGGCAGCGCCTCGACCGGGCCGTAGTCGCCGCGGTTCGCGCGGTAGCGGATGATGTCGGCGAAAGTCGGCGTGGTCTTCAGGATCTCGTCGGGCATGTCGTGCAGCTTTGCCATCGCCCGATTCTGATAGATCCAGCGTCCGTCTCCCTCGTAGAGCATGGCGCCGTCGCTCATGTTGTCGAGCACGGTGCGCATCGTTTCCTGGGCGATGGCCACGTCCCGATGCGCCTTGTCGAGATTCTGCGACAGATCCGCGGCGGCGAGATCGCGCACGATCTGCTCGCGCGTGTGCCGGCGTTCGAAATGGGCGAGCAGGTTGATGACCGCCAGGTAGACGAAGGGGACGGTCGCCAGCCAGTGCGCCTCGCGGCTGCCGTGGCCCAGCATCAGCACGCTGGCGATCGGCAGGAGCAGCGCCAGTCCGCTCAGCAGGAAAGTCGGACCGTGCAGGGTGCGGGTCGGGAGCCAGCCCACGGCGAGGCAAAGCGCGAAAGACCAGAGCAATCTTTCGTGCTCGCCGGGTAGCGTAGCGAACAGCCCGCCCATCAGGCCATTGGCGAAGGAGGTGCATATCGCGGCGGCGGCATAGAACAGGCGCCAAGTGGCAAGGCTTTGCACTGCCGGATCTCTGCGAAATGCCTGACGGGTTCGCCACGATCCCACCAGCGAGACGACGTAGAACAGCGCCGGCATGGCGAGCATCCAGACCGGCGCGGCCCCGGCATAGAGCAAGGTCGCGGTGACGGCGATGACTGGAAAGACAATGAACCTTGTCAGTACCGGGCTGGCAATCAGCCGCTCCGTCACGACCCGCGCGACGCGGTCCGGAGTGACGGCAGTCGTATCCACCTGTTTCATGAGCGGCATGTTGCCGTTCCCCTGTATCGCGGATGTGTCGCCAGGCGGGTGCTTTGTATCGTCGCAGTCGCGGAAGCGGTCCGACGATACAACGGCGACACGAAGCCGCCCAATCCGGCGATACGGACGACACACGATGGGAAGAGCGGCGACACGGCGACGATACGGGACACCGGCATAGTCTGTTCATCGGCAGACGGCATCCCGCAGCCTGCCAAATCTCGATACGGGAGACAGACAATGTTCAAGACCTTCGCCACGATCGCCGCCGTCGCCGCCCTCTCGGTGGCCTCCATCGCCCCGGCTCATGCCCTCATCACCGGCAACGGCCTCGACTGGAACGCCCTCACCGACAACGCCCTCACCGACAACGCCCTCACCGACAACGCCCTCACCGACAACGCCATCACCGAGAACGCCATCACCGAGAACGCCATCACCGAGAACGCTCTCGACTCGAACGCCCTCACCCAGAACGGCCTTAATGCCGGCGGATCGGCCCTGACGATCCAGGCGATCGAACTGCCGCCGGAAACCCGCTGATCCCACCGGCACACGGCCCGTCCCTCGCGACGGGCCGTTTCCTTTTTCGGAGGCCCCCATGCGCCACGCGTTTCTTGCCGTCCTTGCTGCCATGACCCTGCCGGCCTTGCCCGCCGCCGCCCAGCCGGCTCCTTCATCGGCGCCGCGGGTGGCGGTCGCGGGCACGGAGTTCGTGGCCACGCTCGCGGACGGCCGCACCCTGCGCAGCCGGGAACTCGTCGGTGCCGTCCTCGATCTGCGTGTCGGCGGACGACCGATGCGGGTCCGCATCGCCGCCGTCGAGCCCGACCCCAAGGATCCCAGCGGCACCGTCTGGCTGCACACCCTTGAAGCGGCCATGGCCGACGGGACATGGGCCAACGTCTGCGACGCCGGGCCCGATGGTCGCCGCCAGGCCTTTCCGCTCGCCGGCGGACCGGACGGCACGGAATTGAGTTGTACGGGAGGCGCGATCGCCAAGTGCGTGCGTTTCGGCTACCGGCCCTGGTCGACGACGGCCGACGGCGCGCCGGCGGCGCCGCTGCACGCCGCCTGCGTGCGCCTGGTGCGCGGCGACTACGGCGGCGCCCGCGGCTGGACGCAGAACGGCATGCGCATCGACCTCTACGACGACCGCGGCGTCCAGAAGCCGGACAATGCGCCCGACGACGCCTTCGAGGCGGGCTGGGCCCCGAATGGCGCGGTCTGCGTCCACCATGTCCGCGTGAAGGAGAACGTCACGCTGGCCGAACTGGAGGCGCTCTATCCGGCGCTGCGTGGCCGCACCGGTGAGATTTGCACCGAGGATTTCGCCCGCGCGCATGGCGCCATCCTGTTTAACAGATCGCCCCGCTAATCGCCGTTGGTCCTGTGCCGGCGTGTGTTAGCTTGGCGGCGGGGGAGAAATGGACAAGCGTCAGCACATCGTCGTCGTCGAAGACGAGCCGGCCCAGCGCCAGCTCCTGCTCGATTATCTGTCGAAGCAGGGCTTCCGGGTCACCGGTTTCGAATCGGGGGTCGGCTTGCGCAGCATGATCGAGCGCGAGCTGCCGGCGCTGGTGCTGCTCGACATCGGCCTGCCCGGCGAGGACGGCTTCGCCATCGCCCGTTGGCTGCGCGAGAAGAGCGGCAAGGTCTGCATCATCATGGTGACGGCGGCGGGCGACACGGTCGACCGCGTGGTCGGCCTGGAAACCGGCGCCGACGACTACATCCCCAAGCCGTTCGATCCGCGCGAGCTCTTGGCCCGCATCAAGAGCGTGCTGCGCCGCGCCGGCGGCGCTGTGACGACCGGCACGGGACCGCGCGTGCGCATGGGCCGGCGCGTCCTCGATCTCGACAAGCGCGTCCTGGTCGATGCCGATGGGACCGAGGAGGCGTTGGCCGCCAGCGAATTCGACCTGCTGAAGCTCTTCGCCGAGAACCCCAACCGGCCGCTGGCGCGCGACTGGCTGCTGGAGACGGTCGGCCATCGCGAGATGGAGGTGTTCGACCGTGCCATCGATCTGCGGATCACCCGGCTCCGGCGCAAGATCGAGAAGGACGCGGCCCACCCCGAGGCGATCCGCACCGTGCGCGGCGTCGGCTACATGTTCGTGCCGCCCAAGGATTAGTTGCCCTCCCAAATCCGTTAAAAACCAACGGGAACATAGCTAGAACTTGTGTCAATAAGATAAATCAGAACAGTGGGTTAAATACCCTCTTGTCGGTTGGAACAAAATAGGTACATTGGCGCTCTACCCGCTGCGGACTTATCCGCATTGCTGCTCCTGACAGGGGCGTGGGATACCGAGGAGAGAGCCAATGTCGGCGATGCTGAAAGTGGTCGAAAAAGAAGGCATGGAAAACAAGAACAAGGCGCTGGACGCCGCGCTCGCCCAGATCGAGCGCGCCTTCGGCAAGGGCTCGATCATGAAGCTCGGCCAGCGCGAAGCCGTGGAGATCGAATCGATCTCGACCGGCTCGCTCGGCCTCGACATCGCACTGGGCATCGGCGGCCTGCCCAAGGGCCGCATCGTCGAAATCTACGGCCCGGAAAGCTCGGGCAAGACCACGCTGGCGCTGCATGTGCTGGCCGAGTCCCAGAAGAAGGGCGGCTCCTGCGCCTTCATCGATGCCGAGCATGCGCTCGATCCCGGCTACGCCAAGAAGCTGGGTGTCGACATCGGCAACCTCCTGATCTCCCAGCCCGACGCCGGCGAGCAGGCGCTCGAGATCGCCGACACGCTGGTGCGGTCGGGCGCCATCGACGTGCTGGTCATCGACTCGGTGGCGGCACTCGTGCCGCGCGCCGAGCTCGAGGGCGAGATGGGCGATTCGCTGCCCGGCCTGCATGCCCGCCTGATGAGCCAGGCGCTGCGCAAGCTCACCGGCTCGATCTCCAAGTCGAACACGCTGGTCATCTTCATCAACCAGATCCGCATGAAGATCGGCGTCATGTTCGGCAGCCCCGAGACCACGACCGGCGGCAACGCGCTCAAGTTCTATGCCTCGGTCCGCCTCGACATCCGCCGCATCGGCGCGCTCAAGGACAAGGATGAGGTCGTCGGTAACCAGACCCGCGTCAAGGTCGTGAAGAACAAGGTGGCGCCGCCGTTCAAGGTCGTCGAGTTCGACATCCTGTACGGCGAGGGCATCTCCAAGGTCGGCGAGCTGGTCGATCTCGGCGACAAGGCCGGTATCGTCGAGAAGTCGGGCTCGTGGTTCTCCTACGACGGCACGCGCATCGGCCAGGGCCGCGAGAACGCCAAGCAGTACCTGCGCGACCATCCCGATGTCGCCGCCGCCATCGAGCAGAAGGTGCGGGCCAACGCCGGCATCATCGCCAACGTCCTGATGGACGGCGAGAAGAACGAAGAGGACGACGACGACAAATAGTCGTCTTCCTCTCTCTCTATCCGAAATTAAAGAGTCTTAGCGGCCCGATCCCTGTCTCGGGTCCCCCGGGCGGTGCTGTACACCCACGCGCAGCACCGCCCATTTTATTTGCGGCCGATCCCTTTGAGGAAGCGCTGCACCCACTCAGGTCCCGTCCTTCGTACATCACTACGAGGACGGGTCGCGGCCCAGGTCATCAGGCCGGCCAGCGGGAACCAGTCCTCGCCATCGTCCTGCAAGCCGCGCGCGGCCATCGAAACCTTCGGCACGGCCACCGGCGTCACACCCTCTTGAGACGGGCCGGCGCAGAGTTCGGCGGGCGAGGTCACGAGATACTCGCGACACACCAGCGGTCGATCGGGATGGATCGAGCAGCTCTCGTCTTCGAGAAACGGGCAGGGGATGGCGAGCGCGAAGTAGGCCAGCGACAGCTCGCGGTCGCTGCGCCCCGCACGGTTCGAGAGGCCGGCATCGTCGAGCATCGCCTGGGCGGTGGCGAAGCGGGCTTGCAGCCGGTCGCGCCGTTCCACGGCCATGGTCTCGACCAGCGCCAGCAATCGTTCACCCTCCGTGCGCGATACAGGCACGAGCTGGCGGCAGCAGGCGCCGCAGCCCTTGCGGCAGGAGATCGCCTCTCCGCTCTTCATGAGGCCGGCTTCGGCCGCCGCGACCACCGCGTTCACCAACGCCTGCAGTGCCGGCACGACGTCGGTCGCGGGCACCGGGGCTGACGGCACGGTGATCGGATGGACGATCCTGAGATCGCCCACGGTGAGCCGGAGAGTGGCGGTAGAATGGGCCTCGGCGGCCATTTCCGGACGGTTCCCTGTTCTGGACTTGGGCAGCAGCCGCACGCTACAAGGCCCGCATGCAAAGCGTCAGCGATATCCGCCGCACCTTCCTAGAATATTTCGGCAAAAACGGCCACGCGATCGTGGAATCGAGCCCGTTGGTGCCGCGCAACGACCCGACCCTGATGTTTACCAACGCCGGGATGGTGCAGTTCAAGAACGTCTTCACTGGCCTGGAGACGCGCTCCTATGTGCGCGCCACCACGTCGCAGAAGTGCGTGCGCGCCGGCGGCAAGCACAACGACCTCGAGAACGTGGGCTACACCGCCCGCCACCACACTTTCTTCGAGATGCTGGGCAACTTCTCGTTCGGCGACTATTTCAAGGAACGCGCGATCGAACTCGCCTGGAACCTGCTGACCAAGGACTACGGCCTGGCCAAGGACAAGCTGCTGGTCACGGTCTATCACACCGACGACGAGGCGGCGGGCTTCTGGAAGAAGATCGCGGGCCTGGGCGACGACCGCATCATCCGCATCCCGACCTCGGACAATTTCTGGGCGATGGGCGAGACCGGCCCGTGCGGACCTTGCACCGAGATCTTCTACGACCACGGCCCCCACGTTCCGGGCGGGCCACCGGGCAGTGCCGACCAGGACGGCGACCGCTTCATCGAAATCTGGAACCTGGTCTTCATGCAGTACGAGCAGCAGACCAAGGAGACGCGCGTCTCGCTGCCCAAGCCGTCGATCGACACCGGCATGGGGCTGGAGCGTCTGGCCGCCGTCCTGCAGGGCAAGCACAACAACTACGACATCGACCTGTTCCGCGCCTTGATCGAAGCGGTGGCACACGAGACCGGCGTCGATCCCGATGGCAAGCAGGGCGCCTCGCACAGGGTCATCGCCGACCATCTGCGCGCCACTTCGTTCCTGATCGCCGACGGCGTGCTGCCGTCCAACGAGGGCCGCGGCTACGTTCTGCGCCGCATCATGCGCCGCGCGATGCGCCACGCCCACATCCTCGGCGCCCAGGACCCGGTGGTCTATCGGCTGGTGCCGACCCTGGTGCACGAAATGGGCGATGCGTACCCTGAGCTGGTGCGGGCCCATGCGCTGATCACCGAGACGCTGAAGCTCGAGGAGACACGCTTCAAGAAGACGCTGGGCACCGGCCTGAAACTGCTCGAGGACGAGACGCGGGACCTCGGCGCCGGCGGCACGCTCAAGGGCGACGTCGCCTTCAAGCTCTACGACACGTTCGGTTTTCCTCTGGACCTCACGCAGGACGTGCTGCGCGCGCGCGACATCAAGGTCGACAACGAGGGCTTCGAGAAGGCGATGGACGAGCAGCGCGCCAAGGCGCGGGCCGCCTGGGCGGGCTCGGGCGACACCGCCTCGGAGGCGATCTGGTTCGACGTCCGCCAGAAGGCCGGCGCCACCGAGTTCCTGGGCTACGACACCGAGCGCGCCGAGGGCCAGATCCGCACCATCGTGCTCGATGGCAAGGAAGTGCCATCCCTCAAGGCGGGCCAGACCGGCTGGATCGTGACCAACCAGACGCCGTTCTATGCGGAGTCCGGCGGCCAGCAGGGCGACACCGGCCGGCTCGTCAGCGGCGCCAACGAGGCCTCGGTCGGCGACGTCCAGAAGATGGTGGGCGATCTCCATGTCCATCACGCCGCGGTCGAGAAGGGCGAGCTCAAGGTCGGCGACGACCTGGTCATGACCATCGACCCGGTCCGCCGCGCCCAGCTGCGCGCCCACCATTCGGCGACCCATCTGCTGCACGAGGCGCTGCGCCGCCATCTCGGCGGCCACGTCACGCAGAAGGGCTCGCTGGTGGCACCCGACCGGCTGCGCTTCGACATCAGCCACACCAAGCCGGTGTCGGCAGGCGAGCTGCGCGCCATCGAGGATGAGGTCAACGACCGCATCCGCCACAACTCGGCGGTCGAGACCCGGCTCATGACGCCCGACGAGGCGATCGCGGCCGGCGCCATGGCGCTGTTCGGCGAAAAGTACGGCGAGGAAGTCCGCGTCCTGTCGATGGGCGGAGGTGGGGGCGGCGATGCCCATGCCGAAGGTGGCGAGAAGTATTCTGTCGAGCTCTGCGGCGGCACCCATGCGCGGCGCACCGGCGATATCGGCCTGTTCAAGATCGTGGGCGAGGGCGCGGTATCCTCTGGCGTGCGCCGCATCGAAGCGCTGGCTGGTGCGGCGGCCGAGTCCTACGTCCGCCATCAGGCCGACCTGCTGAATGAAGCCGCGGCGACGCTGAAGACGCGCCCCGAGGACCTGCCGGCGCGGCTGGCGGCACTGGTCGACGGTCAGCGCCGCATCGAGCGCGAGCTGAGCGACGCCCGCAAGGCGCTGGCGCTGGCGGGCTCCGACTCGGGTGCGGGCAATGCCGCAGCCGACGAGACGCGCGACATCGGCGGTGTGAAAATGATCGGGCGTGTGCTGAACGGCGTGCCGGGCAAGGACCTCAAGGGCATGGCCGACGAGTTCAAGAAGAAGCTGGGCTCGGGCGTGGTCGCTCTGATCGGCATCGAGGACGGCAAGGCCTCGGCCGTGGTCGGCGTCACCGACGATCTTTCCAAGAGCCTGAGCGCCGTCGAGCTGGTGAAGGCCGGTGTCGCGGCGCTGGGCGGCAAGGGCGGTGGTGGCCGGCCCGACATGGCTCAAGGCGGCGGGCCGGATGTGGCCAAGGCGTCCGACGCGTTGCGCGCGATCGAGGCGGCGGTCGGCGCCGCGGGTGCGAAATGAAGAAGCTCGCGCTCCTGATGGCAGCAGCGCTGCTGCTGGGCGGTTGCGGGCAGAAGGGCCTGCCGAAGGATGACGCCCAGGCGGCCCAATATGCCAAGGACGAGCAGGCCTGCCGGACGCAGGTGGGCCAGACCGCCAAGAGCGAGCGCACCATCGAAGACCAGCGCCGCTCCACCTTCGACGGCGAGCGCGAGCGTTTCGGCCAGCAGGGCCTCTACACGACCATGGCCAACCAGGGCTACACCAACAATTTCGACCGGCTGCTGGCCAGCTGCATGGAAAACCGCGGCTGGGCCCCCAAGAAGAGCTCAATCTTCCCCAAACTCAGCTGGTGATGAGGCTGTTGACGGAGAAGGGCCCCGTTACGATCCGGCTCTGAGCTCGTCGAGACGGATCTCGGCCAGCGCCTTGAACTCGCCGGCGGGATATTTTTCCAGGTAGGCGGCGAGCGACGCCGGATTGTCGCTCTTGCGCACCGATTCCCAGAAAGACAGCTCGACCTCGCGGTCCTGCGGGTCGCGCATGCCGCCCTGGTCGGAGGCGAATTCCTCGAGGCGTGTGTGCGCCAGCGCGGCGAAGGCGCCCTCGGGATATTGCTCGATGTAGGCCTCGTAGTCGGCGGGACGAACGCTCTCCTTGATCGACTCCCAGAACACGATCTCGACCGACTGCTGCTCGGCCGGTGTCGGCTCCGGGAGCGGCTGCTCGGCCGCCAGTTCGATCGTGGCCGGCGGTGGCTCGGCGTTGCTGCCGTCGGGAGCGGCGGGCAGCAGGCGGAAGACGCGGATCGGCTGGGCGATGTTCTTGACGGTCTGCTCGCCCAGGTCCTCGAAGCCGTAAGGCACCTTGTGCCTTATGTGGTCGCGGACGCCGCGCGAGATGCAGATGCCGCCCGGTTCGGCGAGCCCCTCCAGGCGGGCGGCGATGTTGACGCCGTCGCCAAAGATGTCGCCGTCCTTCACCATGACGTCGCCGACGTTGATGCCGATGCGGAAGTGCATCTGCTTGTCGTCGGTCAGGGCCAGGTTGGCCTGCTCGAGGTCGCGTTGGATCTCGACGGCGCAGTCGACTGCGGCGAAGACGCTGGCGAACTCGGCCAGGATGCTGTCGCCGGCGGTACCGCAGATCCGGCCGGCATGCTGGGAGATCAGCGCATCGGTGATGGCGCGATGGGCCGACAGCGTCGCCAGGGTACCCTCCTCGTCGGTGCCCATCAGGCGGCTATAGCCCTCGATGTCGGCGGCGAGGATGGCGATCAGCTTGCGTTCGAGCGGCGGCGCTTCCATGTCGGACGTACTCACTAGAAAAAGAGCGTGAAATGGCGCTATTGCCGGCACAATCCTAACGGCGCCGGGAGGGGGCCGGTTCCAGCTCTCGCCGGGATAACTCCCTCCGGGCGATGCTCCGGCCACATCGTTCGGCTTCGGCGGCAATTTCCTCATCCGCTCGCGCGAGCTGTTCGCCGACGGCCGCTTCGTCGCCGTCTCCACTGCCGCTTCGGCAAGGTCGCGATCTACGTGATCGGCACCAGCCGCAGCACCGAGGCCACGATGATCCTGGCGGCGCCGCTCGACGGCCAGGTGGCGGGCTTCGTCCATGCCTCGTCGATGGACGGCATCGCGGGCTTCGACCCGAGGAAATTCCGAAGCCGCCACCTCGGGCGACGCGGCCGTCGACAAGATCAAGGCGTGGATCGCGGCCGGCCGGTAGTGTGGCAAAGAAAGTAGGGAGCATAAGAAAAAGGCGGCCTTTCGGCCGCCTTTTCCCATTCAGATGAAGTCGCTTAGTAAGGCGCGGTGAAGGGCTGGCCGGGCCAACGATAACCCGGAGCCGGCAGCGGCAGCTTGTTGTCGATATGGGACTGCTCGAGCGTCGCGATGCCCGGCTGGTAGTTGCCCGCCTCGCACTGGGCGATGGCTGCGGCTTCGCGGGTATCAACCTGCGAGGTGCGGAACTGGCGCCACTTGTCGCTCAGTGCCTTACAGTAGGCGGCGGGATCGCGGAAGATCCCGGGGACGCCGGCAACCTGGCCGTCCATCACGATCTCGACGCGGCGGTTCTGCGGCTCGCGGACGCCGTCGCCGGTCGCGACCAGGGGCGATGCTTCGCCACGGCCGACCACGGAGATCGACTGGGCCGGTACGCCGTTCTGGACGAGAGCGTCCTTCACGGTGTTGGCGCGACGGAGCGACAGCGCCATGTTGTAGGCCTCGGAGCCCGACGTGTCGGTATGTCCGGTGGCGGTCACGCGGGCACTGCCGCGGCTCTTGTAGGCTTGGGCGGCCTGCTGGATGGTGCTCTGCGCCTGGGCCGACAGGTTCGAACGATCCCAATCGAAGAAGACCATGAACGAAGTAGGCGGCGGCGGAGGCGGAGGCGGCGGAGCGGCCTGTTGTGGCGGCGGGCTATCGCACGCCCCCAGAAGTAACGCGGCGATACCGGCGACAAACAGCTGCTTTAGCATTGGTGCATTCCCCTCAAGGTTTGGGACCGAGCCTGAAAGACCCGGCCACTGAGGGGTCTAACGCCTCTATTCCGCCTAGGTTCCCGAGGAATGCGGATTTTTTGGCAGTGTCCGAATCGCCGTTCGGATCGCCTGGCCGGCGTCTATCTCGTGGGAAGGCCAGGTGGCAGCGGTTTCCCCGGCACCGGTCGTATCTCGGCCGGCGGCAGTTGGGCCTCGCTCGGCGTCGCCATGCCGAGCTCCTCGCGGCTGCCGGGCAGGGGGCTGACGGCGAGGCCGCGAAAGTTGGGACCGGTCGTGGTGCTGCTGCCCGGCACGACCGGCGGCCCCGATTCGGGCAGGTTGATCAGGTCGTTTGGATTGCCGGTGCTCCTGTGCTGGGCCTGGACCACCATGGCCGACGGCATGAGCGAAGCGGTCATAAGGAGGGCTGCAAAGATGATCGGTTTCATCGGATGCTCCGCGGGCGACACTCCCTCAACAGCCCACCCGCGCCGACGTTGCCTCTGCATCCAACAAAAGGCCCGCACCGGCAAAACCGAGCGGGCCTCGACCCGGCCGGTACATCCGCGGCCGGGTCGGTTGGAGAATCGGGCTCCGGGGATACAACGGTGGGTGACCAGATTGGTTGCCGTGCGTCCTAAGCCCTGAGGTGGGCGAAGAATACCTTGCTGTCGATCCGCCAGCCTTCGCCCTGTCGGACAAGCACGAAGAAGTCGGTGTAGCGGGTGCCGCGCCAGTTGAGCGCCTCCAGCCGAGCCATGGCCGCATCACCAGCGTGCTCCATCGACACCAACCGGGCCTGCAGCCCCGGGGCCGCGCCGCCCTTGGCGACGGCGTCGCAGAATTCCTGGAGCGACCAGCTCACCGGCTTGCCGCCATAGCTGCCGCTCACCCGAGCCCCTGAAGTGAAAGCCGAGCGCAGCAGCGCGATGTCGGCGGACCGCGCGCCGTCGATGTAGCGCTGCAGGGTTTCGGCGATGGCTTGCGGGATGGCGAAGCTTTCGGTCTCGTTCTGTTGTGTCATGCGTCTCTCCTGTGGAGAGGCACACTCGCCCAAACCCGTCCGGCATGTCCTTGCCTTTGTGCCTCCCGAAGGCCTATCCATTGGCATGATATTGCGCCGGTCTGCGTTAAGGAGGGGGAAGATGCCAAAGGAAGCGCTCGATGCCCTGGATCGCCGCATCGTCGCCGCCCTGCAGGCCGATGGGCGTCTCAGCAACGTCGACCTCGCCGAGCAGGTCGGCCTCTCGCCGTCGCCCTGCCTGCGCCGAGTCAACCGGCTGGAGCGCGACGGCTACATCGAAAGCTACCGCGCCATGCTAGGCCGCAAGCGCATCGGCCTCGGCCTCAGCGTCTTCGTCGGCGTAAAAATCGAGGGCCATGCCGACGACCGCGCCACCACTTTCGAGGAAGAGGTCGTGGCCTTCCCGGAAGTGATCGCCTGCCACATGATCGCGGGCGAGGCCGACTACCTTCTGGAAGTCACCGTGCCCGACCTCGACGCCTACCAGCAGTTCCTGGTCGGCAAGCTCCTGAACCTGCCGCTCGTGCGCGAGGTCAGGAGCAACATCGCGATCCAGACATTGAAGGCGGGGGCGCCGTTGCCGTTGGGGCATTTGAGGTCCCCGAGCGAGACGTCGCTGGTGGGATTTGGTCGCCCTAAGGAACGGAAGAAATGAGAGGTCCCAAGTGACTGCCTGGAACAACATCTTGCTGACTGGAGCCGGCTTCAGCAGGAATTGGGGCGGATGGTTGGCTAGCGAGGCATTCGAGTACTTGATCGGGTGTCGAGGCCTGAATGCTGTCGCACTTCAGATGTTGTGGCATCACAAGGATCGTGGCGGCTTCGAAGCTGCTCTCGCGGCACTGCAGGGAGATGCTCGCACATCAAAAGCAGCGACCAGCTTGGAAGCCGCTATATCCGGGATGTTTCATGACATGAACACGGCGTTTGCTGACACAGACCTCACGTTTTCTGGAGGCGAAGTGGATGCCCTTGAGACATTCCTGACGCGGTTCAATGCGATTTTCACTCTCAACCAAGACACGCTACTGGAGCGACACTATCTTAATGATAACGTATGCCTTCTCTCCAATAGGCGGTGGGATGGCTGGACGTTACCGGGACTTACGCCAGTTGCTGACCCCATGGGGTCTCCTCTTACTCCAGCGACAGTCAAAGATTGGACACCCGCCGTACCTCCGTTCAAAGTTGACGCGCGCTGTCAGCCTTACTTTAAGCTCCACGGGTCAAGCAATTGGCTAGCCGCTGGTGCGGGTGGTGGCACGCGTCAGCTGCTGGTTCTCGGCGGAAACAAGAGCAAGAGCATCACGGATGCTCCGTTGCTAAAATGGTATCATGAGCAATTCGCTGAAATGCTTGCGAAACCAAGTACCCGACTCCTGATCATCGGGTATGGTTTCGGGGATGACCACATCAACGCGACCCTAAAGACTTCAGCCGAAGGCGGCGCGCGCATGTTTGTAGTCGATCCCAATGGCGTAGACGTGATGGATAGCAATCGGCACATCAGAGCGCAGGGCGGCATCTATGCTCCTGGTGATCTCGCGAAGGCACTTTGGCCTGCGGTTGACGGTGCTTCCCGAAGGACCTTGCGAGAGATTTTCGGAAGCGATGCAGCAGAGCGGCAGAAGCTGATGCGCTTCTTTAGTTAGCTCTCAGGCTACTATAGGCATGCTGTCGTCGAGATCGAGGCGAGCTTCGGCGCGAATACGCGAGGATAACCCAGCGGCCGACATCGGACTGAAGTCCAATCACTCCGCCGCCCGCACGCCCTGCGTCGCTGGAGTCACGGCCTTCATCGTGCCGCCGTAGCGATCGGTGAACGCGGTGGTGTCGATCTCGTCGAGCACGATCTCGCAGTTCAGCACCTTCTCTTTCCACTTGAGCAGCTGCGGATGCGCGGCCTGGAACTCGGGCATGACTTCATTGGCGAACAGTTCGAGCGATTCGCAGATGTCCTCGTGGCGGTTCTTGCCGGCCTGGTTCAGCAGCACGACCTGGTCGATGTTCGACTCTTGGAACTTCTTGAGCTTGCGGCGGATCGTGTCGGGCGAGCCGATCAGGCCGCCGCGCAGCGACGCGGCGTGCTGCTCCGGATTGGCCTTCTTCCACTTCTCATACTCGTCCCACATGTTGACCGTGCCGGCGGCCGGCCGCCGCCGGTCGGCGGACTGGCCGTAGAAGCGCAGCGCGAACTGGAAGAAGGTGTCGCCGTCGGCACGGGCGCGCGCTTCCTCGTCGGTCTTGGCGCACATGAAGAAACTGACCAGCGCGATGTTGGGGTTGCTGACGTAGTCGGCGAGCTTCTTCTGCCGCTTCACGAAGGCGTTATAGTAGGCGTGCACCCAGGCATGCGCGGCATCGGCCGAGACGAACTGGAAGCCCAAGGCGCCCATGCCCCATTCGCCGCACTTGGCCAGCGTCTGGAGCTGCGAGCAGGCGACCCACAGCGGCGGGTGCGGCTTCTGCATCGGCTTGGGCACCACCATGCGCAGTGGAATGTTCCAGGTCTTGCCCGCGTGTTCGCTGGGGCCGTCCTTGAACATCGGCATGATGGCGCGCACGGCCTCCTCGAAGATCTCGCGCTTGTTCTCCATGGTGACGCCGAACGGTTCGAGCTCGGTGATCGAGGCGCTCTCGCCCATGCCGAACTCGCAGCGGCCGTTGGATAGAAGATCGAGCGTGGCCACGCGCTCGGCGACGCGCGTGGGATGGTTGGTGGTGACCTGGAAGATGCCGTGGCCGAGGCGGATGTTCTTGGTGCGCTGGCTGGCTGCGGCCAGGAAGGATTCCGGCGACGGCGAGTGCGAGTATTCCTCGAGGAAGTGATGCTCGACCTGCCAGGCGTGGTCGTAGCCCAGACGATCGGCGAGCTCGATCTGGTTCAGCGCGTTTTGATAGAGCCGGTGCTCGTCGCCCTCTTTCCAGGGGCGGGGCAGCTGCAGTTCATAGAAAATGCCGAATTTCATGGGGCGCCCTCCGCTGGGGAGAGGATGCCCGCAAATCAGGCCGGTGCAAGAGGGGCTGAAACACCATTTCGCTGGAAGAGATTCAGTTCGGACGCATCACGGCGGCCAGCGCTTCAAGCAACGCCGGAACCTGGTAGGGCTTGGAGATGACCGGCCGAGTCCAGTGACGCTCCGGCACGGTGCGCGGTTCGCCGGTGACGAAGATGAAGGGAACGCCCTCGGCGGAGAGCCGGTCGGCCACGGGAAACACCAGTTCCGGCCCCAGGTTCACATCGAGGAGTGCAGCGTCGATGTGGTTGTCGGTGATCTTCGCCAAGGCACGCTCGACCGACGAAGCCGGCCCAATGACGCGGCATCCCGCGTCTTCCATGACCCTTTCGAGATCCAGGGCGATGAAGATGTCGTCCTCGACGATCAGAACCTTGCGATCCGCAAAATCGAGAGTAACCACCTGTTTGCCTGACTGGGTCGATTCGGACCCGTTGCTTGAATCACGTCCAACGGGCCTCCAGGCAAATGGTTGCGTCGCTACTCCGCCGCGGCCTTCATCGCCTCGGGATTGCGCCATTGGTGAAGCAGCTCGGCTTCCTTCTTCTTGGCCTTCTCGAGATGCGCGTCCTTGATGTGGCCGTAGCCTTTGATGTCGTCGGGGATCGTTGCGAGCTTCACCGCCAGCGCGTAGTTGGCGGGCGAGAGGCCTTTTAGCAGCTCGGCCACCAGCGTCTCGTACTCGCCGATCAGCGCGCGCTCGGTCTTGCGCTCCTTTGTGTAGCCGAAGATGTCGAGCTTCGAGCCGCGCAGGCCCTTCAACTTCGCCAGCATCTTGAAGGCCGGCAGCATCCAGGCGCCGAACTCCTGCTTGATCAGGCGGCCGGTCTTGGGATCGCGGCTGGAGAAGATCGGCGGCGCGAGGTGGAATTTGAGCTTGTAGTCGCCCTCGAACTGGCCGGCGAGCTGGGCCGCGAAGGCGGCATCGGCATGGAGCCGCGCCACCTCGTACTCATCCTTGTAGGAGAGCAGCTTGCTGTAGTTGCGCGCCACGGCCTCGGCGAGACCGTTGCCGCCGGGCGTGGCCTTCTGCTCGGCCGCGCGGACCTTGTCGACCAGCGCCTTGTAGCGCTGGGCCAAGGCGTCGTTCTGGTAGCCGGTGAGGTGCTTCATCCGCACGCTCACGATCTCGTCGAGCGTCTTGGCGATGCGCGTGAACGGAACGACCGTTGCAGGTGGCGCGGCGAGCTTCTCGACCGCGGCGCGATCGGCGGCGGCGCGGCGGCCCCAGCGGAAAGCCGAAGTGTTCATGGCGACGGCGGCGCCGTTCAGTTCGATCGCCTGCTCCAGTGCCTCGTGGCCGATCGGCACCAGGCCCTGCTGGTAGGCATAGCCCAGCATGAACATGTTGGTGGCGATCGAATCGCCCAGGAGCGCCGTGGCGATGCGCGTGGCCTCGATGAAATCACAGGCGTCGGCGCCCGCACCGGCCTCGATCGAGAGTCTCAGCGTGTGCGAGGGGAAGGCGATGTCGGGATGGCGGGTGAACTCGCCGGTGATGGTCTCGTGGGTGTTGACGATGGCGCGCGAGGTACCGGGTTCCAGCCGGGCCAGCGAATCGGCGCCGGCACTGACCACGAGGTCGCAGCCGAGGAGCAGGTTGGCGCCGCCGGCGCCGAGGCGCACCGCGTGCAACGCCTCGGGTGTTGCGCCAATGCGCACGTGGCTGATCACGGCGCCGCCCTTCTGCGCCATGCCAAGCTGGTCGAGAACGGTGGCGCCTTTGCCTTCGAGGTGGGCCGCCATGCCCATGATCGCGCCGATGGTGACCACACCGGTGCCGCCGATGCCGGTGATCAGCACGCCATAGGGTTTTAGGGCGATCGACGGCAGGGTGGGGGCGGGCGGCAACGCCGGCTCGCTCGTCTCTGCGGTCGCGGACTTGCCGGCTTTACCTTTGCGAAGGCTGCCGCCTTCCACGGTGACGAAGGATGGGCAGAAGCCTTTTAGGCAGGAGAAGTCCTTGTTGCAGGACGACTGGTCGATGGCGCGCTTGCTGCCGAACTCGGTGGCGACGGGCACGACGGAGAGGCAGTTCGACTGGGTCGAGCAGTCGCCGCAGCCCTCGCAGACCGCCTGGTTGATCAGCACGCGCTTGGCCGGATCGGGATAGGTGCCGCGCTTGCGGCGGCGGCGCTTCTCGGCGGCGCAGGTCTGGTCGTAGATCAGGACCGAGACGCCCTTGACCTCGCGCAGCTCGCGCTGGACCTCGTCGAGCTGGTCCCTGTGATGGAAGGTGACGCCCGGCGCCCATTCGGTGCCGACCGGATACTTGCCCGGATCGTCGCTCACCAGGGCGATGCGATCGACGCCCTCGGCGCGGACCTGGCGGCTGATGCGCCAGGGTGTGACGTCGCCATCGTGCGGCTGGCCGCCGGTCATGGCGACGGCGTCGTTGTAGAGGATCTTGTAGGTCATGCTGGTCTTGTTCGCGATGGCGTGGCGGATCGCGAGCAGGCCGGAATGGAAGTAGGTGCCGTCGCCCAAATTCTGGAAGACGTGCGGCGTGTCGGTAAAGTGCGACGCGCCGACCCAGGTGGCGCCCTCGGCGCCCATGTGGGTGAAGGTCTTGGTGTTGCGCTCCATGGAGATCGCCATGGTGTGGCAGCCGATGCCGGCCAGCGCCATCGAACCGTCGGGCACCTTGGTCGAACTGTTGTGCGGGCAGCCGGAGCAGAAGTAGGGCACGCGAGCCATGCCGGATTCGTTCCGCACCTGGCGGCCGCCGCGGCGCTTCAGCCCTTCGAAGCGCTGCTTCGTGCGCTCGCTGAAGGCTTCCAGGCTGAAGCGCG
>Ga0163144_10004339_pt1 | contig 31975 bp, 30 predicted proteins | sample OliLak19BULKMAT1_FD_123175 | JGI IMG/M metagenome (GOLD analysis project Ga0163144, IMG submission 123175) | Freshwater microbial mat bacterial communities from Lake Vanda, McMurdo Dry Valleys, Antarctica - Oligotrophic Lake LV.19.BULKMAT1 | ecosystem: Environmental > Aquatic > Freshwater >... | reverse complement strand
CTCCCAGGATGAGCGGGCGTTTTCGTTTCGAAAGCTCAGCCGTGCTTACGCAAAGGCTTCCTTGGATCCTGCACGTGCGGATGCTCGTTGTAAAAAGCGTCCAAGCTCTCCCGCGTCACCTCCACCTCGATCACCCCCTCTTTGGCGACCTTGGCCTGACACCCCAACCGACTGTTGGCGCGCACGTCGAACGCCTTGTCGAGGATGTCTTCTTCCTCTTCTTCGGCCTCGGTCAGTAGCTCGCGACCCGTGGTGACATACACGTGGCAAGTGGAGCAGGCGCACACGCCGCCGCAGGCGTCACCTTGCGGGGCATCGTTGGTCTTCGATGCGCTACGCAGATCGGTGCCGAGAGAGACCTCCGTCTCCCAGGTCTTGTCGTGGGCCTTCCATCGAATCGTCGCCATCACAGTCCCTCTCTCCGTCGCGCGTGCTCTTCGACATGGTCGTCGACGCCTCTCGCGTGCGCGACATCGCCTTCGATCGAGTCCAAGTTTTTGCCGGCGATGGCGCGTCCGACTGCGCGATCCATCCGGCGGCCGGCCCAGGCTTTGGTGGCGGTGTCGAGCAGCTCGACCCGCGCGTGAATCACGCCAGGAGAGTTGCCGCTGATCGCCACCGCCAGCTCGTTGGCTGCCGTCTCGATGCGCTCGCGCTCGCCTACGTCGAGCAAGTCGCTGTCGATCGTGAGCGCCTGCTTGGTCGCCGACAGCACGCGGCCGGCTTCGACGCGCTCTTCGATCAAGCGGCGCGCGTGCAAGTCTTCTTCGCCGTAGTCGAGCGCTGCCATCAACATCGCCTCGACCTCTTCTTCAGCGAGGCCGTAGCTCGGCTTCACCTCCACCGTCTGCTCGATGCCCGTGGTCAGCTCTTTGGCGTCGACCTTGAGCAAGCCGTCGGCGTCGACTGTGAACGTGATCTCGAGGCGCGCGAGGCCAGCTGGCATCGGCGGAATGCCCTTCAATGTGAAGCTCGCCAGCGACCGACAATCTGCGGCGAGCTCGCGTTCGCCCTGCACCACGTGCAGCACGAAGCCTGTCTGCTTGTCGGCGTAGGTCGTGAAGATCTGCCGCGCACCGGTGGGAATTGTCGTGTTTCTCGGCAAGATGCGCTCGACAACACCACCCATCGTCTCGACCCCGAGCGACAGCGGCAGCACGTCGAGCAGCAAGATCTCGTCCTTGTTGCCCTCACCCGCCAGCTGATGCGCCTGAATCGCAGCACCGAGCGCGACCACTTTTTCTGGATCGATATCGGCGAGCGGCTCACGCTCGAACAGCTTGGCCACGAACGAGCGCACGTAGGGCACGCGCGTCGAGCCGCCGACCAAGATCACGCCGTCGAGATCTGCCGGCTTCACACCGGCGTCGCGCATCGCTCGCCGACAAGCCACCCCTGTGCGCTCGACGATCGGCGCCACCAGCGCATCGAGATCGCTGCGCTTCCACCTCATGGTCGCTGTATTGCCGCCCTCTGCTGCTTGAGAAAGCGCCGGCAATTCCATTTCGACTTCTGTTGTCTCTGTGAGCGCGTGCTTCAGTTTGCGAGCGGCATCGAGCGCAGTGCGCTTCACCACGGGGGAAACGTCGCTGAGGTCACCGGCTGTCATTGCCGCGAGCAGCGGCTCGGCGATCGCGCGGTCCATGTCGTCGCCGCCGAGCTGGCTGTCGCCACCCGTCGACTTCACTTCGAACACGCCGTCGTCGAGCCGAAGAATGGTGATGTCGAAGGTGCCGCCACCGAGATCGTACACAGCGAAGAGTCCGTCTTTCTTCTTCTCGATGCCGTACGCGAGCGCGGCGGCAGTGGGCTCGTTCAACAGGCGCAGCACATCGAGCCCTGCGAGCTTGGCTGCGTCTTTGGTGGCCTGGCGTTGCGCGTCGTCGAAGTACGCCGGCACCGTGATCACAGCGCCACCGACGCTCTTCAGCTCGTCGGCGGCCATCTGCTTCAACTTCTTCAAGATCTCCGCGGAGATCTCGACCGGCGTGATCAGGCGACCGCGCACCTTGAGGCGCACAGTCTTTTTGTCTTCGTCCGAGGTCGGCTCTGCGAACTCGGTGGTGCCGAGGCGTTTGGTCTCCGGGTCGTCGGCGCCGCGGCCCATCAGCCGCTTCACGCTGGCGATCGTGTTCGTCGGATCAGCCGCTGCCATACGCTGCGCAGAAGCACCCACGATGGCAATGCCACGCGCATCGAAGTGCACCACCGAAGGCACCAGCCACTGCTGATCGCAGTCTTCGATCACACTCGGCACGTCGTCGCGCATGCGAGCGACGATCGAGTTGGTGGTGCCCAGATCGATACCGATCGGCCGGGGTGCAGCTTTGGGGTCGTAAATCTCGAGCAGGTTCATGTTGCCAAACTCATGTAGCCAAACTCATGTAGCGAGCGCCTCTTCGAACGCCGAGACCTCGTCGAGGTAACGCTTGGCGTAACGCAGCTCCCCGAGCACCGCCTCGGCCTCGATGAGCTTTTGCGTGTCGCGGCCCGCTGCAGCAAGCGCCGCCCCGAGCTTGCTGATCAGCGCCGCCTCGCGCTGTTGCATCACCGCACCCAGCTCGACGACCTTGCTCAGGTTCTTGTCGCGCGCGGCTTCAGCTAGCTCTTCGCGTGCTTCCATCATGTCCATCAACAGCGCCGGCGACGCCTTGGTCTGGCTCGATTCACCTGTCGGGATGCCGTGCTGCTCGAACAAACTCTGCGCCCTTCGCACCGGGTCCTTCAAAATGCGAAACGCCTCGTTCACCTCGATCGCCCGCGACAAAGCCATGCGCCGCTCACTCGCTGCCTTGCCCACGTGCTTGTCCGGGTGCAGCACCCGCGAAAGCTCACGGTGACGGTCCTCGAGCATGGCTGCATCGAGATCGAAGCGAGGCTCGAGTCCGAGTATTGCGAAGGGGTCCATCTGGGGAGGAGAGGGAGAGAGATATTTACCGCAGAGGCGCAGAGGACGCGAAGGGGAGAATTTAGGGTTCGGTGAACGCTGTGGCGCCGCTTGCGTGAGGCTTTGGCGCTGGCATCGCGCCTGGCAGCGCAGGCGCGCAGCTGGACACAAAAAAACCTCTGCGCTCTCTGCGCCCGTCCTCTGCGACCTCTGCGCTAAATATCCTCTCGCTCTCCTGCTCTCACGCGACCGTGAAAGAGTGCCCGCAGCCGCATTTGGACGCTTCTTGAGGGTTCCGGAATTTGAACCCTTGGTACATGAGCGTCTTCTCGAAATCGAGCACCGAGCCGCCGAGATAGAGAATGCTCTTCTTGTCGCACAAGACGCGCACGGTGCTCTGACCCTCTTCGGGGAACTCGAGCACGGTGTCGCCGCTGCGCGGCGGGTCGTCGGAGAACTCGATCACGTACGAGAAGCCGGAGCAGCCGCCGCCGCGTACACCGACACGCAAGGCTGCTTCGGGGGTGCCGCGCTTCACCAGCGCCGCGCGAACGCCTTCGACAGCTTTGGGGCTGACGCCGATCGTGTTCTTGGCCACGCCCGACTCGAATTTCGGGACAGGCTTGAACGCGTTTTTCTGGGCTTCATTCAGCTCGGACATTGTAGTGCTCTGACATCACACGGCTCTTTTGACTATTGGGTGCGCAGCAACTCCTTGCGGAGCAATTAAACCAGCACGCGCTTGGCGGCTTGTTTGCTGCGGTAGTCGGCGATGGCGCTCTTGATGGCGTCTTCGGCGAGCACCGAGCAGTGAATCTTCACCGGCGGCAGGTTCAGCTCTTCGGCGATCATGCTGTTCTTGATGGTGTTGGCTTCGTCGACTGTCTTGCCTTTGAGCCACTCGGTCGCGAGCGACGACGACGCGATCGCCGAGCCGCAACCAAAGGTCTTGAACTTGGCGTCTTCGATCACGCCAGTGTCGTTGACCTTGATCTGAAGGCGCATCACGTCACCGCAGGCAGGCGCGCCGACGAGACCGGTGCCGACGCCGTCATCGGACTTGTCGAGCGTGCCGACGTTGCGGGGGTTGTCGTAGTGATCGAGAACTTTTTCGCTGTATGCCATGATGAGCTTCCTAACTTCTAACTTGCAGAACAAGCGGGGTTGGGCCCCGCGCGCTAGCGTCTTGGGGTGGGGCCCCGACGGCGAAGCCGTTGGGGCGGGGGCTGGCGACAGCCCCCGAGAAAATCAATGTGCAGCCCACTGAACTGTCGTGAGGTCGATGCCTTCTTTGTGCATCTCGTAGAGCGGTGACATGTCGCGTAGCTTGTTCACCTTCTCGATCACGAGGTCGGCGACGTAATCAACCTCTTCTTCGGTGGTGAAGCGGCCGAGGCCGAAGCGGATCGACGAGTGCGCGAGATCGTCGCCGATGCCCATCGCGTGCAGCACGTAGGAGGGCTCGAGGCTTGCGCTGGTGCAGGCCGAGCCGCTGGAGCAAGCCACGTCTTTGATCGCCATCAGCATTGCTTCGCCCTCGACGAAGGAGAACGAGACGTTGAGGTTGCCAGGCAAGCGCTTGGTCGGGTGACCGTTCAGCTGGATGTCTTCCAGCTTGGCTTGCATGCGGCTGAGCAGCCGATCACGCAGGGCGGCGATCTTGAAATTCTCGACCGGCCCGTCTTGTTTCAGGATCTCGGCAGCGCGGCCGAGACCGACGATGCCGGGCACATTGAGCGTGCCCGAGCGCATGCCGAACTCGTGACCGCCGCCGTCCATCTGGGCGGTGATGCGCACGCGGGGCTTGGACCTGCGCACGTAGAGAGCACCGACGCCTTTGGGCCCGTACATCTTGTGGGCGGTGATCGAAGCGAGGTCGACGTTGTCGAGCTCGACATCGAAGGCGACCTTGCCGATGCCTTGCACAGCGTCGCTGTGGAACAAGACGCCGCGCTCACGGGTGATTGCGCCGATCTCGCGGATTGGCTGCACAGTGCCGACCTCGTTGTTGGCGAGCATGATCGAGACGAGGATCGTCTTGTCGGTGATCGCCTTTTTCACGTCGTCGGGGTCGACCAGCGCGTCTTTGTCGACGGGCAGGTAGGTGACCTCGTAGCCCTCTTTTTCGAGGCGCTTGCAGGTGTCGAGCACGGCCTTGTGCTCGATCACGCTGGTGATGATGTGGTTGCCCTTCTCTTTGTAGAACTCGGCGACGCCCTTGATCGCGACGTTGTCCGACTCGGTTGCGCCAGAGGTGAACACGATCTCTTTCGGGTTCTTCGCGCCGATCAAGGCAGCGACCTTCTCGCGCGAAATGGCGATCGCTTCTTCAGCCGTCCAGCCGAAGCTGTGGCTGCGGCTCGCCGCATTGCCGAACTTCAGCGTGAAGTACGGCAGGATCGTCTCGAGCACACGCGGGTCGACCGGAGTCGTCGCGTGGTAATCCATGTAAATCGGCAGTTCCATCAGTCGCCTTTCGTCAGCTCGGAGGTCAGGCCACGATCCCAGCGACGAGATCGGGTTCTACTTCGCGTTCACGCAGCTGACATGCACTGCAGGTCGCTGCGTTCTCGACAGCCGGTGAGGTTGCCAAGAGCATCTCCGGCGGGTTGGGGCGCCCGCCGGCAATCGAAATCGGTTCGCACGAGTCACAGGTGTCGAGGTAGTCGATGCTGGCTTCCAGCTCGCGCTCGAGCACAGTGAGTCGCGCGATCTGCGCGCGCGTCTCTTGGAGCCGCTCACGGTAGGTGCCGCGCACTTCAGCCATCGCGCGAGCGGGTGACGGCGCGTGCTCCCACGCGGTCACGACTTGCTGGATCTGGATCAGGCTCATGCCCAGGTCGTGCAACTTGCCGATCCACCTCACGCGGGTGACGGCGGACGGGTCGTACAGGCGAAAACGCCCCTTGGAGCGAGCGTCAGGCTTCAACAAGCCGAGCTCTTCATAGTGGTGAATGGCGCGCACCGTTTTGCCCGCGGCCTTGGCCAAGTCACCGACTTGCAACAGCTTTTCTGACTGTGTTGTCGAGCGCGCGGGCCTGCCCAAATGAGAGCCAGCAGGCGGTTGCATCAGGGGCAACCGGACGACGGACTCAGTAGGGGGAGGGACAACTCGAACTCTCACGTGAACGTATGAGTTAGTAGGCCCCCCAAGCGAGGTCGTCAAGCAGAATGTGACGTAGCGTTACCCTCGGCACGCAGACCGCACCCAGCGACGCCGGTGATGTGAGTCGGATCATGAATGAAATTATTCCATCCATTTTAGCGGCTTATGGCAATAATAGTTTCATGTCCAGGCTGACGACATCACCGATGCCCGCGGTCGAACGGGTGTTGCTCGCGCTGGGCGAAAATATTCGGCTCGCTCGACGACGGCGGGGGTTGTCAGCAGCGCTCGTCGCCGAACGTGCCGGCATGTCGCGGCCGACGCTTCGCGCCATCGAGCAAGGTGCGAGCAGCGTAACCCTCGCAGCAGTCGCCAATGTTCTTCACTGCCTGGGTCTCGAGAAAGATCTGGGCCGTGTCGCCCGCGACGACGAGGTGGGTCGTCAGCTACAAGACGCCGCACTTTCGCCCAGACGAAGCGCAGCCAAGAGAGCTCCGCCACGTGGCACTTGAACGCCGCTCCGTCGAGGTCTGTGCGGGTTGGGTGGCGGGCCCCAATCGCATGGGCCTCCTGCACGCCACGCCTGCACGTGGCAAAGAAGTTTTCTCGTTCGAGCTCGATCGAGAATGGCTCGGCTCAGCCAATACCCACGCGCTGGATCCAGCATTGCGGCTGGGCCCTGGGCCTCAATTCCTCGCTGCAGGCCGTGACAATTTTGGGTTGTTTCTCGACTCATCGCCGGATCGCTGGGGCCGTGTGTTGATGCAACGGCGAGAGGCGCTGCTCGCCCGCGAAGGGGCACGCAAAGAGCGCAGGTTGACCGAGCTCGACTACCTGCTGGGTGTGTATGACGGACACAGAATGGGCGGCCTGCGCTTTCGCACCGACGGCGGGCCCTTCCTGGACGACGACGCCGAGCTGGCCTCTCCTCCATGGACCGCCCTCCGAGAGCTGGAAGAAGCGAGCCTACGTCTCGAGCAAGACGAGGAAGGCAGCGATCCGCGCGCGGCAAGGTGGCTGCGCATGCTCATCGCGCCAGGCCGCTCGCTGGGTGGCGCTCGACCCAAAGCCAGCGTGCTCGATGGCGCCAAACAACTTTGGATCGCGAAATTTCCGAGCGCGCGAGACACGCACGACATCGGCGCATGGGAGAGCGCGGTGGCTGCTCTCGCAGCGCGTGCCGGCATACATATGGCCGAGGTTGGGCGACGCCGCTTCGCGAGTCGACACCACACGTTTCTCACCAAGAGGTTCGACAGGACGAGCAGTGGAGAACGGGTTCATTTCGCGTCCGCCATGACCTTGCTCGAACGGGTCGACGGTGAAGAGGGCGCCAGCTATCTCGATCTCGCCCGCGTGATTCAGCGGCACGGCGCGTCCCCCGCCGCCGACCTCGAGCAACTCTGGCGTCGCATCGTGTTCTTCGTCTGCGTATCCAATGTCGATGACCATCTCAGAAACCACGGCTTCCTCCTGGGGCCGCGAGGCTTTTCGCTGGCACCGGCCTACGACATCAACCCAGTGGCGACCGGCAGCGGCCTCAGCCTCAACATCTCGGAGACGGACAACGCGCAAGACCTCGCCTTGGTGAAGGAGGTCGCAAAGTACTTTCGAGTCGACAGCCGCCGCGCCAACGTGATCGTCGACGAGGTGACCGCCGCCGTGGCCGGGTGGAGAAAAGCAGCAAAAGCAGCGGATCTTTCCCGCACGGAGCAGGACCAAATGGCGCCTGCCTTCCGCGTCGCGGAAGCGAACCGAAGCTGATCTCGCGTTCACGCGCGATTGCGCCGTTCAAAGAGCGCATCCATCGTGACCGAGACGTCGACCACCGCATGCCGATGTTTGTTGTCGGCTACGCCGTGGCTCGTCACCAGCGTCGTGAACAGCGTCTTCTTGGTTCGCGTCTCGCGACTCACATCACGTCGCCGCGGTGAGCCTCGCTCAGATCACCGCCAACAGCTCGGAGAGGGCAACAGCTCGAATCGACGGCGCGAGCGTTTGGATGCCCCCGGGCGAGCCCCGATGGACCACATAGCCGCGCACCGGCCCCTTGCCCTTCAACGCAAGGGTGAGCTCCGCGATCGCGGAGCCCATGGCTGCGCGAGGTGTTCGCGTTGCTTTCGCCTCGATCAGCAAGAGGGCGCCAGCGGACGGAACCACGAAGTCGACCTCCAGACCCTGGTGATCGCGAAAGAAGTAGAGCTCGCGTCGCCGACCGGCGTTGGCTTGCGCCTTGACGATCTCGCTTGCCACCATTCCCTCGAAGACGGCGCCAGCGAACGGCGACCGCAACAGCTCAGCGTCGGACTCGATGCCGAGAAGATGGCAGGCCAACCCCGAGTCAGCGATGTAGAGCCTCGGGCTTTTAACCAGCCGTTTGCCCACATTCTCGAAGTAGGGCGGGACGATCAAGATTTGCTGGGTCGCCTCGAGAACGTCGAGCCACTTCGAGATGCCTGGGACGCTCATACCGAGAGGGCTCGACAGATCCGTCTTGTTCAAGATTTGCCCGTGCCGGCTGGCAACCAACGCCATGAATCGACGGAAGGTGGCGAGGTCGTGGACCGCGAGAACCGAGCGCACGTCGCGCTCGAGGTACGTCTGCACATACGACGAGAACCAGAGCGAAGCGGCGCGAGGCCGCGCGACCACCTCGGGGTAGCCACCCCGCAACAAAGACACGCGCGCGCTCTCGGTAGTGGCGAGCGGCCACAGTTGAAGAACCGCCGCCCGACCTGCCATCGATTCGCTCACGCCCCTCATCAGCGCTGACTCTTGCGAGCCCGTCAGTATCCAGCGGCCGGTGCGACGAGGTGTGCGGTCGATGCGCGCTCGTATGTGGCCGAAGAGCTCCGGAACGTTCTGGATCTCATCGAGCACGGCGGGCAGCGTCAGGTCGTCGAGGAAGCCTTCGGGGTCGTGACGCAAGCGGCCCACGAGCGCCGGATCTTCGAGCAAGTGGTAGCTCGCGGCGGGAAACATCCGCCGCAACATCGTCGTCTTGCCCGATCTGCGCGGGCCTGTCAGCACCAGCGCTGGGAACTGCCTGAGGGCGGCAAGGACGCGCGGCTCGAGCTGGCGAGGTACGTAGCGCACCCAGAAAATCTAAACTAGCAGTTTGGTTTTTACAATGTTCACGCGCGATTACGCCGTTCAAAGAGCGCATCCATCGTGACCGAGGCGTCGACCACTGCCTGCCGATGTTTGTTGTCGGCCACGCCGTGGCTCGTCAGCAGCGTCGTGAACAGCGTCTTCTTGGTTCGCGTCTCGCGCCGAAAGGTCGTGCGTTTGTCGATCAGAGTCTGGGCGTACGTCTTGTCGACTACGAATCTTTCGTCGACGAATTTCATCTCGCACAGGTTCATGCAGCCGTCTTTGCGATCGATGACGAGATCGATCTGGGCGCCGGAGTCGCTGTCACCTCTGCTGTCGTGCCGCCAAGTGGACTCGACCGTCTGGACGGAGCCGATGCCGAGTGACCAGCGCAGGGCATCGATGTGTTTGAGGCAGATGCCCTCGAAGCTGTAGCCGCTCCAAGCACGCCACGCTGGGGAGCCACGAATTCGCAACCAAGTGCCGTCAGCGCGACCGCGGTGTCGCTCGATCCAACGGAGGTGAAACAACGAGTGTTCGTCGGAGAGGCGATAGACGACGTCCTTCTTGGCCAAGCCAAACTGCGCCGTTCGCATGATGAACCCAGACGCCTCGAGCTCTTCGAGCACGTCGGACGTCCAGCCCCCGGTCGGCAGCTTGGTGGCAGCCAAGAGCTCGGTTCGGGTCAGCCCCCTTTGCCGAGTTGCAAGGGCACGGACGACCTGCTCGTGACGTTCGGCACCATCGAAGAGCGACGCGTACACATTCTTGAACTCGTGCCGCAGCATGCCGTCCTTGGCGAAGCAAAGCCGGTCGATGCACTGGGCGGGCGACTCGCCACGGGCCATTTCTTTCAGATAGTGGGGGACGCCCCCGAGCGCCATGTAGAGCTCCAAGACTTGGTGATCTTCGAGCTCGACGCGACGTGAGATCAGATACGCGCGCGTCTCTTCGAGCGTGAAGGGCGCCAGACGAAGATGACGCGTAACGCGGTTGTGAAGGCCCCCGCGCGCACGGAGCAGGTTCTCGAGCATCCAAGAAGCCGCCGAGCCGCAGACCACCACCATGAGATCGCTGCGCTTGCTCGCCCACGAGTTCCAAAAGTGTTCGAATGCAGAGACGAACCCAGACCGGCGACTGGCGAGCCAAGGCAGCTCGTCGAGGAAGACGACTCGCTTGCGCTTTCGCTTCGGCAGGCGCTCGAGCATCGCCCCCAACATCGCGAAAGCATCAATCCAATCTCGGGGCGGTGCGGGACGGATGCCTGCCCCGAACGAGCTGCCGACGGCGTCCGAAAAATTGCGCAGCTGCTGCGCGAGGGTGACACCGAACATTCCGGTCAGCTCGAAACACAGATCGCCCGCCAAGTGCTGACGCACGAGGAAAGTTTTGCCAACACGGCGACGCCCGTAGATGGCGACAAGCTCCGGCTCGCCAGAGGCAATCGCCGTATCGAGTACCTGGCGCTCGAGCTCGCGGCCAACGACGAGCCGCTTGTTGGACGATGTCATCGGACTTTAAATACGCCAAAACTAAGACAAGCGGCCATCATTTGGCGGAATTAACGAATCTATTATTCCGCCAAATACCTGCACAATCTTTTAATTTGGCGGCTTATGTCGGCCGCCGTTGCCCCGATTTTACGCAAAATCGTCTATGTTCGCCGCTAGAGCAAACCCGATCTATCGTAGCGTTGTCCCGCGATGCGCCTACTGACCTTTCCCTTCGAAGAGCTGCCGCTCGAAGCTGCCATCGATCGCAGCCGTGGCGCCTTCGTGTTGGCGCAGCTGGCCCTCGAGAAGACGGATGTGCCGCTCGCTGTGCTGGGCGTCACCGCGATTCAGCCTGGCCCGGCGATCGTGCTCGGCGCCATGCAGCACGCAGCGCGCGTCGCACCAGGCGCGTTCGACGCCGCCACCAAAATCTCTGTCGTGCGCCGAACCACCAGCGGCACGGGCTTCTGTCTCGATGGCGGCATGTTGTTCACCATGGCGCTCTCTACCGCCGACGCTGCGTTCGCCGATGCCACCGCGCGCAACATGATCAACCGCTGCGTGCGACCGCTGCTCGCTGGCTTCGCGCGCGCAGGCTTGTCGGCGACCTATCTCGGCCGCGAGTGGATCGCGCATCAACGGCATGCGCTCGCGGTGCTCGGGGTCGACCTGAGCCCGCGTGGATCCATTTTGATCGAAGCTTGGCTGACCGAGAAAGGGCAACTGTCGATCCCGCGATCAGTCGCGTCGAGCCTCGAAGCCAGTTGTGATCGCTACCGCGGGCGCCCGCAGCGCTCGCTCGAAGAGGTGGCGGCTGGCCTGTCTCGCGAGCAAATTGCCCAGCGTTTTATCGAAGGTGCGGCGGATCGCTTGGGCGGTCTACCTCAACTGGTGAACGACATGCCCGCCGCCGATGTCGCTGCCCTGCGTGTCACGCGCCCCGACGACCCGTTGCCCGCCGACTTCACGCTATTGCCGCCGATCGAAATTCCGATCGGCTTTCTGGATGTGGCGCGAACCAGCGCCGGCTCGTCATGGGTCGGCGGCGACATGTTGGCCCCGACCTACGCCCTCGGCTTCGAACCGCCTGTCGATGTATCTGTGCTGCCGATGGAAGGAGCGCAGTGGGACAACGTAAGACGCGCACGTGACGCGACGCACCAGTGTCCGTGACCAGGGTCCATGATCAGTGAATGCGTGCGACGTCTGCGCATCGAATCGCATCCAATCCCAGCATTCCTGAGCTTTCCCGCTATCAGCGAGGAAGGTATCGGGTGTATTCTCGTAGACCACTTCCTGCAAACGACGGGGTGCTTATGGCCACATTGCGCGGTTCAGTTGTATTCGCAGCCTTGGCAATCCTCGCGACGGCCTGTAGCGCCGGTGCTGGGACCTCCAGCAACTCTGACGGGCCGAACAACGGTGGGTCGAACGGCGAGGGCGGCAGCTCGGGGCCCGGCTTCGGCGTGGGCGGCAACGGCGAAGGCGCTGGCGTCGTCTCCAGCTGCACCGACCCGACTTGTGTCGGCGCCACCCCGCAAGGCAACTGCGACACCGGCCTGGCGATCGATAGCGCCAACGCGATGGACGGCGCCAAGGCAATCGGTCTCTGCAAAGAGTACACAGAGGGCACTTGGGGCGTGAAGAGCGCGTCATGGGTTCGCTCCGACGGCCAGCCGCTCACCGGTTTGCTGCTCGACGGCAAGGGCATCCTCGACAAGTTCGGACCCATCTTGCCGCGCGAAGGCGGAGCGATGCTGGCCATCTCGTCGGGCGCCGCGCGCGACCCGTCGGATGTCGGCTACCAGAGCCCGAACGGCTACATGAAAGACTTCAACCCGCACGGTGCGCCGCCTGGGTATCCGAAAGAGTCACCTTCTTGTCCAGACGTGTTTACCGGGGAGCCCTACGACTCTGCGGGTCTCCGTCTTGTGATCCAGACGCCCACCGATGCGAAGTCGTTCAGCTACGAGTTCGACTTTTACACCTACGAGTTTCCCGGCTTCATCTGCTCGACGTACAACGATTTCTTCGTCGCAATGTTGAACCCGAAGATCTCGACTCTGCCCGACGGCAACGTCTCTTTCGACAGCGCAGGCAACACCCTCAGCGTCAACGCAGGCTTCCTGCAGGTGTGCACGCCGCAAACTGCCGGCGGCAAGGTGTTCCCCTGCGACCTCGGGCCGACAGAGCTGAACGGCACAGGCTTCGAAGGCGCAGCCGCCACCAGTTGGCTGCAGACCAAGGCGCCCATCGAGGCACCCGGTGGCGAAATCACGCTCGACTTTTTGGTCTGGGACTCGGGCGATCCGTCGCTCGACTCGACCACTGTGATCGATCACTTCTTGTTCGCAGCGGATGGGGCGACGACCGGTACCACTCCCGTTCCGGAGTGATCGCTTCGTCGTGAAACGCGAAACGGTCAGCGACCTCGCTGGCCGTTTTCGTTTTTGTCAGCCGTCGAGCAAGCGCGTCGCGAGATCGCGATAGCGATTCAACATCGGGACGAAACGCGCGTAGCCGAGCACGGCGCGCGCGATCGCAGTCATGCGCTGCTCCAAGGGCGGAACCACCAGCGGGTCGAAGCGCGGCGACTCCCCCGCTGGCGCCGCTGCCGACTCGAATTCGATCGCCAGCGAGACGCGCGGGTGGCCGCCGCCGTCGCACATCGAGCCCCAGTGAACGACGTCGAAATCCCAACCGAGCAGCGAGCCTGCTTTGGCGGGCAGCGCCCGCGCAGCGTGCAACAGCTTGTGAGTCTCGGCGAAGCCAAACGACGTGCGCTCGTGAAACGCCACGCCTTGAAGCTCGGCACCGAGGCGACTCTTGGGAATCACCATCATGCAGCCGTTCTCGAGCGTGGCGTCGCTGAGCGGGACCCACACCGAGAGGCGGCGCTGGCTGCCAGGCCCATCGACGTGAGGTGACCAGCCCGCAGCGCCTTTGACCGGCGAGACCCAGTGACAATAGATCTGCTCGCGGTGTCGGTACCCCTCGCCAAGCGCACGTGTCAGCAAACGCACCAGAGACGAGGATTGCGAGACGGCCCACACGGGCTCGCAAGCAAACGCGAACACCGCCGGCCAGCCCGCCGCCACGACACGCTCGACGATGCTGCGCAATGCCTCTGCGGCGCCCGGCGCGATCACCGGTCGTGTGGCGAAGTAGCCCTCTTCGCGAAAGTGCAGCGCGGCTCGTTCGAGCTCGGCGTCGTCGAGCCCCACCTCCGGCGGCAGCGCGGCGGTCTTGGCGAGCGCTGCCCAGTACGAAGGCGAGGTTGCGTTGCGGAGCAGAGTGTCGGTGAGCTCGGGGCTGAGCGCCGACTCGCTCAGCATTTGCTGAACGATGAGATCGACGCCCGCCTTCACCGAGTCATCTCAGTTGCTGGCCGACGCCTGCTTGGCGGGCTTCTTTTTGCCCTTTTTGCCTTTGGCGGGGCCCTTTGCGGGCGAGCCATCGGTCTTGCCGTTGCTCTTGCCGTTCGACTTGCCGTTGACTGCCGCAGCCGACGGACGAGAGAGGTCGTCGGCCATCTTGGCGGCGCGCGTCGTTTTCTCCCAGCTGAACTCGTTGCGGCCAAAGTGACCGTACGCAGCCGTCGCGTAGTAGCCAGGGCGGAGCAGCTCGAGCTCGTCGATCAACGCCTTCGGGCGCATGTCGAAGTTTTGGAGGATGTACTTCTCGAGCACCTCGTCCGCGACGCGGCCGCTGCCGAACGAGTTCACGAACACGCCGACAGGCTGCGCCACACCGATGGCGTACGCGATTTGCACCTCGCACCTGGAGGCGAGCTTGGCCGCCACCACGTTCTTCGCGATGAAGCGAGCGTAGTAGCAAGCCGAGCGATCGACCTTGGACGGGTCTTTGCCGCTGAACGCGCCGCCACCGTGACGGCCCATGCCGCCGTAGGTGTCGACGATGATCTTGCGACCGGTGAGGCCCGCGTCGCCGTTGGGCCCGCCGACCACGAAGCGGCCAGTGGGGTTGACGTAGATCTTGGTGCCCTTGTCGATCCACCTGGCGGGGATGACCTTGTTGATCACCAGCTCGCGCATCGCGTCGGTGATCGTCTTGTGCTTCACCGATTCGGAGTGCTGCGTAGAGACCACGATGGTGCCGACACGGGCGACGGCGTTGCCGTCGTACTCCACGGTGACCTGCGTCTTACCGTCCGGGCGAAGCCAGTCGACCTGCTTCTTTTTGCGCACGTCGGCGAGCTTGCGCGCAAGCTGGTGCGCGAACGAGATGGGCGCCGGCATGAGCTCGGGCGTCTCGTCGCAGGCGTAGCCGAACATCAGGCCTTGGTCGCCAGCGCCCTGCTCTTTGAACAGGCCGCTGCCCTCGGTCACGCCCTGCGAGATATCGGGCGACTGCTGCTCGATCGCAGTGAGCACGGCGCACGTGTTGCCGTCGAAGCCCATCGCCGAGTCGGTGTAGCCGATGTCTTTGATCGTGTTGCGGATGATGGTCGGGTAGTCGATCACCGCGTTGGTCGTGATCTCACCCGCGACGATCGCGTAGCCGGTCTTCACCATCGTCTCGCAAGCAACACGGCTGCGAGGATCTTCTTTCAAGAGGGCGTCGAGGACGGCGTCCGAGATCTTGTCGCACAGCTTGTCCGGATGCCCCTCGGTGACCGACTCGGAAGTGAACTGGTAGCGTCGCATTTTTGCTGTTGGCCTCGCGATGAAAGGGCGAAACGCTTACAAGCGCGCGTCTTCTACGTCAATTGGCCAGGCCAGAGCTTCGCGAGAAGATGTTCGGTGGTCGGCGTATTCCGCCCTGGGGTTCGTGACCTCACCCCCTGGTCGTTTCCTCCGCATCCTGGACGAAGCCGGGATTCAAGTCCTTCGCATTGCCGCGCACACCTTCGTGAGGTCCTGCTCCCCTCTCCCGGAACGGGAGAGGGCGCCGGGGGGGTGAGGTACAAAGCAAAAGGCCGGCGTTGCCGCCGGCCTCTCTGTCATTCAAAACGGATTGGTCACAGCCCGCCGGCAGCTTCGAGCTTCTTGACGAGCTCGGGGGTGAAGGTGCCTTGCGCGAGGCGGCCGCGGACGGTGGCGAAGGTCTTCTTGAACTCGGCCTCGTCGACCTTGAAGATCTTCATCTTCTTGGACATGCGATCGTAGGCAGCGCTGTCTTCGGCTTTGATCTTCTCGGTGAGCGCTTTGGCGGCGACCGCGCCGGTGTCGACGACGATCGTGCGAAGGTCGCCGGGCAGCGACTCGAGGCGCTTGTTCGACATGATGATGGCGCCGATGGCAGCGCCGGTGATCTGCTCGCTGACGCCGTCGAGGTGGCCGCCCCACTGGAGCTGATCGACTGCGAGCGCGGGTGCGACGAGCGTGTCGATGGTGCCAGTCTTCAGGTTGGGGAGCACTTCGGGGACATTGAGGGGGACGGGCGTGGCGCCGATGACCTGGTAGAAGACCGGGGAGATCGCGTCGTCACGCCACATGTACGGCTTGCGCGTCTTCAGGTCGGAGGGCTTCGAGATGGTGCCGCCCTTGGTGAAGAGATGCGCCATGCCGACGAAGCCCCAACCGAGGTTCTTCACGCCGGCGTCTTTGAGGCCGGTGCTGAACTCACCGCCGACGGACGCGATGGCCTTGTCGACCTTGGCCCAGTCAGTGAGCACGCCAGGCATCTGCATGGCGACCACGGGCTTGTAGAACTTGCTGAGGCCGACAGCGGTGACCGCTGCGCCGTCGAGCTGGCCCGCCTTGATCTTGCCGGCCATGGCGCCCTCGTCGCCCTGCTGACCGTTGTAGTCGAACAAGAGCTGCAGCTTCTCGTCGCTCTTCTTGAAAACGGCCTTCTCCCAGATCTGGAACACGCCGCCCCAGATGCTTTGTTTGGGAGCCAGCGTTCCGAACTTCAAAACCTCGGCCGCAGATGCCTCACTGGGCAGCAAGCCAGCGAAGATTGCCAGCGCCGCAAACATCGCGACCAGCGTTTTGTGGAGTTTCATGTGTGATCACCCTCGACGAAGAACAACGAAAGCCCGCTATAGCGGAGCCTCTGCTGACTGAATAGAGCCAGCGGAGTGAATAGGGCCAGCGGAGTGGGTAGCGCCAGCGGGAGGTGGACGAGCCGAAGGCGCCCGTATTCAGCTGCGTTTGGGGTACCGGTTCAGGTTTCGGACCAAGAGCTCGGTCACTGGCGCCCGCGTAGCGCCGCTCGCGCTGATGTTGCGGGCAGCGCGGATGTGCTGAATATCGAAACCTTTGTACAGCTTGCGAACCTCGTCGGTGTCGCTGTTGGAGAGCGCCAAGAGGCACCCACGCTCATCGAGCTCGCGAAACAGATCGGCCAGGCGGCGCTGATCGTCGGGGCCGAACGCTCCGTCATAGGCAGCGAAATTCGCTGTTTTGCTGAGCGGTACGTAGGGCGGGTCGAGGTAGATCACGTTGCCACTCTTGGCCTTCTTCGCCAGGTGCTCGAACTTGTGGTTGGCGATCTCGACGCCTTCGAGGGCGCGAGAGGCGGCCCGCAGCCGCGGGTGGTCGGCGATGTTCGGCTTTACGAAGCGGCCGAACGGCACGTTGAAGATGCCGGATCGATTGGTGCGGAACAGGCCGTTGAAGCAGGTCTTGTTCAGGTACACGAGCCACGCTGCACGCTCGACGCGTGAGCCTGTGCTACGCGCGTTGAAGCGCTCTCGCACCTCGTAGAAGTGCTCTTTCGAGTGCGCGTCGCGCAGGTGCTCGAGCGCTGTCAGCAGCGACTCGACATCGTCACGCACGATCTCGTAGGCGGTGACCAGGTCGCCGAGCGTGTCAGTGAGCACGACCTTCTTGGGGGCGCGCGCCTTCTTCAGCCAGAAGAAGAGCGCGCCGCCACCGACGAAGGGCTCACGGTAGGTCCGCTTGGCCAGGTCATGCGGCAAGAGCTCGGCGATCTCGGGCGCAAGGGACCATTTGCCTCCGGCCCACTTGAGGAAAGGCTTCGGAATTTCTCGGGCGAGCGGCAGCGCGGTTGCCACTACTGTTCCGCGATCCGCTCTTCGCGAGGGCGCGGGAGCATCGCTGCCTTGATCGCCGTGCGCGTCACCGTGAGGTGCTCGACCTGTGAGCCTCGGACCACGGTCACTCGCACGGTGCTGCCAACTTGGCCGCGCATGGCTTGGCGTAGATCATTTTTGGAGAGGCCCCGCACGAAGACGCCGTCGACCATGACGATCTCGTCTCCTACCATCAGGCCGGCCGCGCCAGGCGACGAACTGCTTGGAGCTTCACGGACGTAGAGCTCGTTGCTTTCTTCGTCGCGCCCCAAAACAACCCCGATAGAGCCAATTTCCGAGCCGGCTGCGCAGGCCCCGAGCGCACTCGCGGCGAGAGATGCAACGACAGCCAAAACGGGCAGGTGCGAAGAACACTTTGCACCTGGAGCCCCGCCTGCCGCGCGGTAGCTTTCCGCCATTAGAAGATTCGACTTTTCGTGCTTCACAGAACTCTTGTCGCGGCGACCCTGATCCTTCTACACGTTTTGTTCACGCAATGGCCACGCTCGAGCCAGAAGCTTTAGCTCGCGACAGCGCTCCGGACGAGGCCGGCGGGCCGGATCCAATTGCGGGCCCCAAGGGCTGGAAGCGCCGGCTCGAAGACCCGTTCAACACGTTCTACCGCTACCCGGTCGCGCTCGGCATCACGCGCCTGCTGGTTCACACGCGCATCACGCCGAATCAGGTCTCGTTGGTGCAGCCGATCTTCGCCGCTGCCGCGGGCTACCTGCTCACCTTCGACGACTTCCGCGCGCACGTGGCCGCGGCGCTCTTGTTCGAGACGCGATCGATCCTCGATTGTGTCGATGGCTCGCTCGCACGCGCCAAGAAAATGTCGAGCCCCAACGGCCACGCGATCGACGCGATGGCTGACTGGCTCGGCGTCGTGCTCTTGTACGCCGGCATTTTCCATTTCGTTTACCACCACCCCATCCCGGGTGTGTCGCCGTTGGCAGCACTCGGCATCGTCGCGATTGCGCTGCTGCAAGGTGGCCTTCGCTCGATGGCCGCCGACTACTTCAAGAACAAGTATCTCGGCATCTACGAGCGCGCGCGGGACGACGTGCCCGAGCTCTTGCGCGAGAAGCTCTTGGGTCTCGATGAGTACGCCTCCCCGTTCGCTCGCATCGACGCGTGGATCATGCGGAATGGTCACCTGCTGTTCGAGCTCGAGCGCTTCGACCCGAACCGTGTGCGCACGCTGAGCGCCGGCGAGATCGAGCACATGTCGCGCGAAGAGCACTCGACGAAGACGAAGCTCATCGGCTTCTTGTGGAGCATCTCCAGCGGTGACGCGTTCTTGTCCTTCGTGATCGTGTCGATCTTGCTCGATCGGCTGTGGCAAGGTCAGCTGTTCTTCGCGACCGTCGGCTGCGTGTGGATCGTGCTGGTGGTGATCACCAACGTCGCCTTCATCCGCTCGTACCGTCGCGCTCGAACTTGACCCGCTAGAACTTGACGTCGCCGCCGGCGATGCGCTCGGCCTTCTCGACGTCTTCTTGGAAGTCGATCTCCGTCCAGGCGAACTCGTCGACAGGCTCGTAGCCCCACACGATCTCGCCGAACGCGATGTTCATGGCAGCTTCGTATTCTTGGTCGAGGCGGCCAGCAGCGACCTCGGCATCGAGGATCTTGCGCATCACGGCGCCTCCCCTCGGGCCGACCTTGGCAAAACCGACCGCTTCACCCACTAGATCCCAAGGGGCGTGCGGGGCAACGCGGCGCGCGATCATGCGAATGCGGCCCTCGCGGAAGCCGAGCATCATCTCTTCACCCGTCTCGTCCGAACGCCGATCGAGCAGCACGCAGCTCTCGTTCTTCGACGCGACCAGCTTGCTCATCAACGCCGCTGGGTAGAGCACGTCGGCGTCCATCCAGATGGCGCCGTTCTCGAGCAGCGCACCCGCGACCTGCAGCGACACGATGCTGCCGCGCTCGAACTGCGAGTTCTCGATCAGCTCGATCGGCAGCGCGAACTGTTTGGCCGTCAGAAATTCGCGGATGCGCTCCTGCTTGAAGCCGACGACGATCGCGAGGCTCTCGATGCCTGCCGCGCTCAGGTTCTCGACGTGACGCTCGAGCAGCGCCTTGCCAGCGATCTCGATCAGGCACTTCGGTTCGTCCCGCTGGAGTCGGCGGCCGCGACCAGCCGCCAAGAGAATGGCTTGCTTCACGTCGAGCTCACTCTTTGATCAGTGCCCAGGCGCGCTTGTAGTCTTCGAAGGTGTCGATCTCGAGCCAGCCTTTGTAGACGTCGAGCGCCTGCACCTCTGAGCCGCGGTTGATCAGCTCTTGCACGATGTCGGTGAAGCTCGCGTCTTTGAGCGACTTGGCGTCGCCGACCGCACACTTCTTCGCGGCGAGCTCGCGATGGACGGCGTCGAGCTGTTTGGAGCCCTTTTCCGTGAACAGCGCCATGCCGATGAACTCGCCTTGAGCTTGCTCAGCCGGCACATTGCGACCGATCTTGGCGACCGAGTGAGGCACCTCGGCGCCGACGAAGCGGTAGCCCGCCTCTTGCGAGTCTTTCAGGGTCACCAGATCAGGCACGCCGCGGCCGCCGGGCGCATCGTTCTTGTCGCGCGCAGTGTACGCACGGTCGACGACCAGCGAGATGTCTGCCGGGCTCTTCAGCAGCTTCTCGAGGTGGCCACGCTCGAACAGGATGTCGCCGTACAAGAACAAGAACTGCCCGTTGAGCTCTTTGTTGGCGCGGAACAAGCTCTCGACCTCGTTGGTCGAAGCGAAGTCGTCGTTGTCGTAGTAGCGAAGGTTCGGCAGGTTGATCGCCTCCTTCTTGTAGCCGCGCACGACTGCGATGTCCTTGATGCCGCAGGCGTTGAGCACCTCGACCTGACGCTCGAGCACCGACTTGCCCTTGATGTCGAGCATCGGCTTGGGGACGTTCTCGGTCAGCGGCAACAGGCCCTGGCTCTGGCCGGCTGCGAGGATGACTGCGGTCACGCCGGGGCTCTCGCTGGGCATGAAGGCGCCTTCGTCTTTGGCCATCTGATCGACGCCGACGAGCTGGTACACGCGCGCGAGCGGCACGACTTTGTCTTCGACGCTGCCGGTGAACATCTCTTTCTTGAGCGTCTGCAGCGTCTCGGTCATCGCCTTGATCGACGAGCGAATCGCGTGGTTTGCGAAGATGATCAGCTTGAAGCCGGCCTTGTGCAGCTCTTCGACCTTGGTGTCTTTGTAGATCGTCGGCACGCACACGAGCGGCGTCGGGCGGTCCCAGAGCTTGGCGAAGCTCAGCACCTCGTCAGGGGTCTTCGACTTGGAGTGGATCAGCACCATGTCGGCACCGGCGTCGGAGTAGGCGCGGCCGCGAAGCAGCGCTTCTTCCATGCCCCAGCCAGCGATCAGCGCCTCGGTGCGAGCGATCACGACGAAATCTTTGTCCTTCTGCGTCGCCTTGGCTGCGCGGATCTTGCCGGCGTGCTCTTCGACGGGCGACAGCTCGCGCTTCACGCCAGCGTAGAAGCTGCAACGCTTGGGGAACACGTTGTCCTCGATGCACATGCCGGCGATGCCCGCGCGCTCGTACTCTTCGACGCAACGGATCACGTTGATGGCGTTGCCGAAGCCGTTGTCGCAATCGGCGATGACCGGGATCTGCGTGACGTCGGCCATCATCTTGGCGGCCGAGAGGCTCTCGGCCATCGTCAGGATGTTTGCGTCGGGCACGGCGTACGACGCCGAGATCTCGAAGCCTGACGCCCACAGGCCGTCGAAGCCCGCTTCTTCACCAATACGGCCCGAAAGCCCATTGTGTGCACCGATGATGACGATGGGGCCGGGCTGAGCCAGGCGGTCGCGGAGCTTCTTGGCTTTGCTGATCACGAATCGCCGTTACCACGGCGGCCGAAGCGCGCTCAGGGATTATCGTCGAGTTTCGGCAGCGGATAGACCGCGACCAGCCGAACCGGGCCGGCGTCGTGGTCAATCACCAGCTGGCAAGCCAGGCGTTCACCCGGAGAAGCCTCGAAGATCGAGAGAACTTCAGTCTCGTCAGCGGTCGGGTGCGTGAAAGTTTTCGCACCTTCGCGGACGTGGACGCGACACACGCCACAGCTGGCGGTGCGACAGGAAAACAGGATCGGCGCCCCGATGGCATCGCACACGTCGATCAAGCGCTCGCCGACCGGGACGTCGGCCTCTACCGAGCGGCCACCAACGGCTGCGACGATCTGCAAATGTACCTGCGCCGCGGTCACTGCTTCGGGCAGTTGGGGTTCTGCGCGAGCGAGTCGTTCATGGCCTTGCAGGCGGCCTCCATCGTCGCCGCATCCATGTTCTTCCACGCGTCTTTGGTCTGCTTTTCTGCGTCGTCCATCGTCTTCTTGATATTCGCTTGGACAGATGGCGGCGCGTTCTTCACGGCGGCATCGTTACACGCGCGCACCCTGACCCAGTACTTGTCGCAGGTGGCGCTGCCGGACGTCGGCTCTGAAGAAGGAATCGTCACCGGCCCCGAAAGTCGATTCGGGTCTTCGAGCGCCTTCAGCTTCTTTTCGGCATCTTTCAGCTTCGCTTCCGCGGTGGCAGCGCGCTCGTCCGCGAGCTTGCGCGCAGACTCCGCTTCTTTCAGCTTCTTCGAGGCCGCCTCCAAATCTTCGTCGCGCTCGACGACCTGTTCTTTCACGGCCTTCAGCTTCTTTTCGGTTTCCGGATCTTTGCATGCGACCAGACAGGTCAGCGCGCACAGCACGGCAACGATTCGGAGGTTCTTCATCACGGCGCAGTCTCGCTCGAGTCGCACAAAAGCGAAACGCCCCCCGCCCTTTCGAGCAGGAGGCATGTTTGCTTGGCTGACCGACGCTCTTTCAAGAGCGAGCGATCAGCGCTGCGTCATTTCGGGCAGCTCTTCTCGAGGGCTTCGAGCGAGGTCTTGCAGGTCGACTCCATCGTCGCTGCGTCGAACTTTGCCCAAGCTTCTTTCGACATCTTCTCGGCGTCGTCGTAGCTCTTCTTGGTGGCTTCACGAGCTGCCTCGGGCATGGCCGCGAGGCCCTTCTCGTTGCAGGTCTTGACCTTGGCCCAGTAGTCGTCACACACCTTGGGAAGTGCGCCGGCCGCAGCGGCGGTCGTCGCTGCGCTCGCGCTGGTCGCGGCCTTGGCCGAACCAGAGGGTGCGCTGCTGGCCTTCGCCGAGCCCGAACCCGCGCCATCAGTCTTGTCGCCACAGCCAACCGCAAAGACGGTGCCGAGCAGGAGAGCAATCGCAAACTTGTTCACAGAATCCTCCCATCCGGCAGCAAAGAACGCTCACCGGTTTCGACGCGGATACTGCCATGAGTCGATCTGTTTAGAACAACAATCGACACGCCAAACAGCACAAAACAAGCCAATTGTCTGCGATTTGTAGAATTGTCATCGAATTGTCGTGAGGCAGCTGCGAAGTGTCGACAGGCGTTGTGATGACGTCAGCGTTGCGCACGTGCGTCGCGTTCGCGTGACATGAAAACGAGTGGGAGAGGCAGAGGATTGAACCACGGAGGACACCAAGGAGTCCTTGGGTGTGCCGGGTGCGCTGCTCACTGTGTGAGAGAATTTTTGTTTCGAGAGCGCCGGTAGCGAGGTCCACGCAACACAGACACAAAACAACTCTCACGCTCACGCAGTGCGAGGACTGCCCTGCATCTACGGACTCCTTGGTGTCCTCTGTGGTTTGACCTCTCCTCTGCCTTTCTCGCCGCGTGGGTCGCGCACCAACAGCACAGCGTGCTCGTAGCGCGGGCGTTGATCGAAGACGGCGCTGGTGGGGCCGTGGAAGTGCGGGCGTGACTGCGACGCGATCGCGGCGACCTGGAAGCCGCGGTGGGCAGCGGCGCGCGTGATCACGGCGTCGCAGCGGATCGCGCTTTGGCCGTGTGCGCCATCGGCGACCAGGAAGATGGCGCGACCCTTGGGGGTGAGCACGCGAGAGAGCGCTGTGAGCACGTCGCCCATCTGCGCTTCGAAGGCTTGTTCGGCGGCGTGCGTGCCGAGGCGGGAGAGATCGCGGCGCGCGCCGATCTCGCTCTTCTCGAAGGTGCGCTCTTTCAGCTCGAGCCAGCGGAGCCGCAGCCGGTGATGCTCGACGTAGTCGTACACGCCCGGGTACGGCGGCGAGGTCACCACCAGATCGACCGACGCAGGCGGCACGTCTTTCAACGTGCGAGCGTCGTCTTCATACACGTCGGCGCGCGGGCCCAGAGACAGCGCGGGTGCGGCCGCAGTGAGTAGCGACACCAGCTCGGCCGTCTTCTTGATGAACAGTCGCGTGGGGTAGCCAGCGGCGAGCCGGGTCGCGCGCGTGCCGGCGGCGGTGTCGCCGCGCCGGCGGCTGAGCTTGATCAAGATCGACGACAGCACCAGCTCGAGCGTCGCTTTCGTCTGTTTCTCGGCGACGGCGGCGAGACCGACCTTGAGGCCGTCGAGCTCGAGGAGCACGTGCGTGTCGAATGCTTCGACGTCGGCGGGCGGGTAGCGATGGCTGGCGCCTGACTTTGCTTTGCGACGCTCGGTGGCGACAGTTGCAACGCGTTCGGCGGCGCTGGTCAGATCAGTGAGCTCGGCTTCGTATGCGGGGATGACTTTGCGGCGCGCGAGGCGAACCGCCAGCGGGTTGGCGTCGACACCGATCGAGCGGCGACCCAGCAAGCGCGCCTCGACCAGCACCGTGCCGCTGCCCGAAAACGGATCGAGCACGACTTGCCCCGGCTGCGAAAAAGCGGCCACCAAGCGCGACGCTGTTTCGGGGTGCATACGCGCCGGGTAGGTGTGAAAGCCGTGCACGCCGGCGCGCGTCTCGTCTTCGCCAGTCTTCGCGCCAGTCTCGGCGTCGGCTGCGACGCTCGCGTTGACGGCCAAGGCGCGCGCGAGGTCGGCCGCCAGCGCAGGGTCGCCAGCGATCTCCGTCTCGCCACCGACGTGACTGAGCGAGCGGCGTTCGCGACGATCGACCGGCGTAGCAACTTCTTGCGAAGCCAGATCAGGCCGCGCGTCGACAGCGCCGCCGTCAGGGGGCTCGGCTCTTCGCTCGCGCATCAGCGCTGCCCTCGGCCTCTGCTGCTTCGGCTTCGGCCTTGGCCTCGAGCGCGGCAAAACGGGGATCTTCAGGGACCTGCGAGACGATGGGGCCTGCGTCGATGCGCACGTTGGGCGCGCCGATCTCTGCGTCTACTTGCAAGAGCGTGAACGCTTGTTGTGCTCGTTCGCCATCTGCGCCGGTCACCTTGGCGAGATCGGCTGCATTTTTGATTTGGCCTGTGCGGAACAGCTCTCGCGCGGCTGCGCCCCATGCTGCATCGATGGCCGCCAACATTTCTTTTGTCATCGCCGAGGCGCGCGCGCGTGACCAAAGGGCAATCGCCAGCGACGGCCCGGCGATGAACAGCGCCGTGAGCAGCGAAGCGAAGAAGGAGAAGAACAGTACCGGCAGCGCCACGAACAGGCCGAACGCGACGCCGACGAAGCCGAAGATGCCGAGCCCGCGCATGAAGCCGCGCTTCTTGCGCAGGTCTTCGGCTTTGCGCAGAGTCGAGCGCGCGACCTCGTCGAGCATCGCGCCCTCGGGCAGCGGCACGCGCGGCCCACCGCACAAGTTGCACACGAAGCCGAGCTCGGGGTGGCGCGTGACGCCGCCGATGCCGCGACACAGCGGGCACGTCATGCCGGTGCCGGGCTTGTCGTTCAAGTGCGCGTAGATGTCGAAGCCCGGCCCTCCGCTGTTCATGATCTGCCCCCGTTTGCGAGTACCGCTGTGACTGCCGACTCGAACAGCAAGCGGCCGTCTTCGCCGCCATGCAGCGGCTCGCTCATACGCTCCGGATGCGGCATCAGCCCCATCACGTTGCGGCTCGGCCCTGCGTAGATGCCTGCGATCGCCAGCGCAGAGCCGTTGGGGTTGGCCTCAGGCACCAAGCGGCCCTCGGCGTCGACGTAGTCGAAGGCGATTGCCGGGCCGTCGTCGGCTGGGTGCGAAAGCGCTTTGACCAGCTCGCTACTGGCTTGGAAGCGGCCCTCGCCGTGTGCGATCGGCAAGCGCAGCGCGACCTTCTTCTGATCGAGAGCGAGCGCGGTGAAGGGGCCGCGCGCCCGCGGCCGCAGGTACACGTCTTTGCATTCGAAGCGCAGGTGGTCGTTGCGCGTGAGCGCGCCGGGCAGCAGCCCGCACTCGGTGAGCACCTGAAAGCCGTTGCAGATACCGAGCACCAAACCACCGCGGTCAGCGTGACGCTTCACGTCGGCCATGATCGGGCTCACCTTCGCGATGGCGCCGCAGCGCAGGTAGTCGCCGTGAGCGAAGCCGCCCGGCAGCGCGACCAGGTCGACATTGGCAGGCAGCGCGGCGTCGCGATGCCACACGACGCTAGTCTGCACCCCGACGACATCGCGCAGGGTGCGGATGAGCTCGACGTCAGCGTTCGAGCCAGGAAAGACGACAACAGCCGCGTGCACCGGCGACCTCTACCAGTGCCCGGAGATTTCGGCAGCTGCAAAGCGTTGGTCGTGGCAGAGAGACACGATGGGCCGCTCGGGGAAGGTCGTCTTTGCGCTGCGCTCCGACCCGGCGCGCACGCGGGACGGCGACCAGCGCCTCGTTCGTCTGATCGCGCTGGCGTACGGCGCGGTCGCGATCGCCGGCGGCACCCTCGCGTACTACTTCGCCGGTGGGCAGCCCCTCGTCCATCCGCGTCCGTGGTTCATCGTGCCTGGTTACGCCGCGGCTCCACTCAGCGCCGCGTTGGGGGTCGCGCTCGCCTTCGGCATCGTGCTGTTCACGCGCGTGACAGTCGGCCGCTATCGCTGGGCGCAGCGCCTACACCTCGAGCTGTCACCCATCGCGCGGCGCTTCGACTCGAACCAGATCTGGCTGTTGGCAGCCATGTCGAGCCTCGGCGAAGAGCTCTTGTTTCGATCGTTCCTGACTCCGCTGGTGGGTCTGTGGCCAGCGGCGCTGCTGTTCGGCCTGCTGCATCAAGTGCGTGGCCCCAGCCGCTGGGTGTGGGCGCTGTGGGCGTTCGTCGTGGGCCTGTCGTTCGGAGCGCTGTTCGCTGCGACAGGCTCGATCGTCGGGCCGATTCTCGCGCATGCGCTGGTCAACGGGACGAACCTCGGGTTCTTGAAGAGCTACCAGCCGCGCGCAGAAGCGGCGGTTTAGCGACTGCTACAGGCAGTCGCACAGCACATCGCCAACGTTGCATTTGCAAGGCGCTTTCGGGGCGTCGAGGGCGCTCGGTCTCGGTGGGGGCGCTTTTCCCTGCTTCGCCAGCGTCTCCGTTTGTTCCACATAGGCTGCGTCGAGCTGGGCACGCAGGAGCTTCTGCTTGATCTCATCTCGCTCCACACGCATCGCGTCGACGAGCGACTGCACTTTCTCCGCTTGGCCAGCAGCTTCTTTCGATAATCGCGTGACGGCGGCGGAATCACGCGCTGCGGCCTCTTCTCGATGGGTCTGCTCGGCCGACGTTTGGGTGCGTCGCGCTTCCAGCTCGCGCGAGAGGGGCGTGTCACAGGCGGGGAGCGGGACACAAGCAATCGCAACCAGTAGCGCTTGGGAGGGACCGCCGCGCGCAAGGCGCGCAGCGCCGAGCACGGCGAGGGTGGGCCACACATCACTGTTCCGCTTTCACCTGCTCAGCGCGCAGGCGCGACGTTACTTGTCGTCGTCGGCGGGCGGCGGATTGCTCCAACCGGAATCGAGCGACTCGGGCGGCGGGGGGATCTTGGGAGCGTCTTCCGCAGGCGGCGTCGGCTCTGCGACCTTGGGCTCTGCGACCTCGGGCGCTGCGACCTCGGGCTCTGGGGGGGTGCCTTTGGGCATGCCGACTGGCGGCGTGACGGCGCGGACCCCGTGCGCAGGGGAGAGCGACCGCATCGCACCGGCGAAGCCTGTCTTGGGGACGGGCAGCGCAGGCTTGGGAGGCTTGGAACCGCTCGGCTGTGTCGCTTTGAACGGCGACGGCGTTGGTCTCGGACCGAACGTGGGGCTCTTCGTCGGCGCCGAAATGGCAGGCATGCTCGGCTGCGTCGTGCTCGATTTCAGTCGGGGCACGAACGCACCTGATCGCGGTGTTCCGGACGCGGGCGTGGGTTTCGACGGGCTGAAGGGGCGCGGCGCGGGCAGCGGTGTGCCCAGCGCAGGCTTGCTGGGAGCCGTGGCAACCGGTGGCGTCATCGAGGGCATGGTGACGGAGGCCTCCTTGGGAGGCGTCTCCTTGAGGCGCGGCGTTTCTACGACCGGCGGCACTGCTGTGGTGGGCGTGGGCTCGTGTGTCTCGGCTGGCCCGGTGATCGAGTCCATCGAGACATCCACCGACAGAGGTGCGAGCGACACCGGATCGATCGAGATTGGCGCGATCGACACGGGCTCTGCCGAGATCGGCGGAGCAGAGATCGGCGGAGCAGAGATCGGCGGAGCAGAGATCGGCGGAGCAGAGATCGGCGGAGGCTCGACAGGAAAAATCGACAGCGAGCCACCCTCTTCCGAAGGAGGCGCGCTCGGTGTGAGAACCGGGGGTAGCGGCGTCGCGTGATTCGGGCGCGGCGAGCTGCGCGCGATCGACTCTTTCCAAGACGCGAGCGGCGCGGAGCTCGGCCGATTTTCAACGGCGCGCGCTTCGTCCTCCAGCCGGGCTGCCTCCATCAAGAGTCCGTTGATGGGTAGCGACGCCTCGTTGGGCGTGGCTGGGTGCTCGGTGGGGACCAGCGAAAATTTCCCGGTAATCCAGTGCATCGCAGTGCGAATCGCGTCGAGCGGCGGGACGGTTTTGCCATCCAGCGTGGTACTGGCCACGTTGCCTGCTTCAATCGTGAACTCCGCTCGTTTACCCGCGCTTCGCAAGAGCAGCTTGCCGCTGCGCCGCTCCAGATCGACGAGCGTGAGCAACGTACCCACCGACATCTGCGCGAGATCGCCGGTCATCGCCGCGCCTGCCGGAGGAATCGAAGCCAAGCTCGCGCGACCCTTGTTCAGGCGCGCCGCCATCTGAATCAACGCGTCGACCTGCGCGACGACTTCGTCGATGCGGAATGGCTTCGTCAGATAGGCATCGCCGCCTACTTGAAAACCTTCGAGCCGATGCTCGCGATCATCCAGGCCGGAGAGAAATACGAAGGGTGCTGTCGCGATTTTCGAGGGGTGCGAGCGGATCTTCTTGGCGACCCAGTAGCCATTGTGGTCGGGCAGATCGACGTCACAGACGATGCAATCAGGCTGTTCTTCGACTGCTTTGAAGAACCCGTCGGCCGCGTTTTCCGTGATCGTGATCTCGAAACCGGCCTCTTTCATCGCCACGGCGAGCAGGCGGCAAACCCACTCATCGTCGTCGATGACAAGGACGCGGCCTTTGGACATTGCTGCGAAAACGGTATCACGCACGTACAGGAGGCGGCCAAGTGGGAGACCCTTACGTAAGCGGTGTCCCGGGAGAATGACGCGCGAAACTGCTACGCTGGCGGCGGTGACTCGGGAACGCGTGATCATTGCCATGAGCGGAGGCGTCGACTCCTCCGTGGCGGCGGCGCGCTTGGTGCAGGCGGGCTACGAGGTCGTGGGGGTCACCTTGCATCTCTGGGACTACCCGGACGATGGCGAGCGCGGACGCTGCTGTGCGCCAGAGGATCAATACGACGCGCGCCGTGTTGCGGACCACCTGGGCATTCCGCACTACACTTTCGATCGCCGCGAGCTCTTCGCCGCCAATGTGGTGGCCCCTTTCGTCACGGATTACCTCGCCGGCAAGACGCCGAGCCCATGCGTCGCATGTAACCGCACGGTGAAGCTGCGCGAGCTCTTGCCGCTGGCAGACAAGCTGGGCGCGCGCTTCGTGGCGACCGGTCACTACGCTCGCGTCGAGCGCAACGACGAGGGTCGCCTCGAGCTTCATCGCGGCCACGACGAACGCAAAGATCAGTCCTATTTCCTCCATATGTTGCGCCAAGACGAGCTCGCCCGGCTGCTGTTGCCGCTCGGCGAAGCCAGCAAAGAAGAGGTGCGGGAGCAAGCCGTGCGCCTCGCATTGCCCGGCGCAGGCAAGGGCGAGAGCCAGGAGCTCTGCTTCGTGGCCAGTGGTCGTTACGATGCCTTCGTCGAGCAGCGAGCGGAGGGTCGCGTGCGCCCGGGTAAAATTGTCGACGGCGACGGCCGCGAGATCGGTCACCACCCCGGCGTGCATCAATTCACCGTCGGTCAGCGCAAAGGCCTCGGAATCGCGCTCGGCAAGCCTGCGTTCGTGGTGGGTCTCGACGCCGAAAAGGGAGAGGTGAAGGTCGGCACAGAAGACGACCTCTTGGCCGACGTGGCCGTGCTCGACGAAGAAATCGTGTTCGCCGACGGCGTGTCACTGCCCTTCGAGGCGATGGTGAAGGTGCGCGCGCGCCACGGCGGCGCACGAGCGACAGTCGAGCGCGATCTCGATGGCGCACGCGTGTTGGTTCGCTTCCACGAGCCTGTGCGCGCAGTGTCGCCGGGCCAGGTGGCGGTCGCCTACGCGGGCACGAAGGTGCTCGGAGGCGGCGTCATCCGCGAGGCGACGAAGAACCCATGAAGCGGCGCTACTTGTCGATCGCAGCTGGGTGTGGCCTCGTCGCCTCGCTCGGAAGCATCTCGTTCTCGTGTGTCTCGATTGGTGAAGGCAGCGGCTCGGTGATCAGCACGGCGCTGATCGCCAAAGATTGCTGGAACGGCGGGTTCGACCTCGATCCGGACTTTTTCGTAGCTGACCCGTTTCGCAACACGATGCAGCTGCGCATTCAGCGCGGCAGCGACTTCCTCGAGGTCTCGGACAGCCTGGTGGTGCTGATCGACGACACCGAGGCCGTGCGCGCGATGCTCGGTCAGGACATTCCGGTGACTTTGCCGCTTGGTGTCTCTCCCCCTGGCATCGCCGAGGGCTCGATCTGCAGCGACCTGGCGTGCACCTCACCCGTCCACGTTGCCTTGTATTTGCTCGATTCCTGCCACGCGCAGAACATCGTGCTGTACGGGACAGGCGGAACCATACGCTTCGACGAGCTGTTCAGCGGCGACTTGAACGAAGCTGACGCAGCCGAAAAGCTGATCGACGCCCAGTTCGACATCACCGTCGGCGACCCCCGCAACATCAGCTTGGAAGGGCGATCACTCGGTGAGCTGAGCGACACCAGCGATCTGAGCGGTCGCTTTCGCTTCTACTTCCAGCGTGGCCAGCCGGCGCAGCCGTTCCCGTAGGCCCTGCACACCGCTCGTACACAGCTTACCCACACCTGTGCGCGATTTCCTCCGTGCCAAGTGGAAACCAGAGCGGGCGCTTGCGGTTGAATTGCGCCTGTCTAAGTGCGCGCTCGGGGCAATGCGGTAGAAAAGCGAGGGTCGGTGGCGCTAAGCTTGCCGGGAGATGGCTGCACCGCCGCCCCGCCCCACCGCCCGATCGACGGGGGCCGCGCGCGCGGGTGCCGGCGCCGCGCCAGGTGCTGGCGCCGCGCGTGGGCTGCCGAGGTCCTCTCATTCGCAGCAGTCGAGCGGCGGGAGTGGATCGAGCGCGACCAGCGCAAAAGGCGACAAGGCCCCCGGGACGTTCTTCTTGGGGCGCTACCGAGTCGTCGAAGAAATCGGCATCGGCGGCATGGCCAGCGTGCATCTCGCGCGCATGGATGGGCCGGGCGGCTTCCAGAAGTGGGTCGCCATCAAACGCATCCACCCGAACCTGGTTGAAGACGATCAGTTCGTCGACATGTTCCTGGACGAGGCGCGCATCGCGGCTGGCATCAATCACGCCAACGTCGCGCAGGTGTTCGACCTCGGCAAAGACGAGGGTACCTACTGGATCGCCATGGAGTACCTGCATGGCGAGCCGCTACGCGAAATGATGCGTCGCTGCGAAGAGCGGCAGCACTTCATGTCCCCCGAAATTGCAGCGCGCATGTGCGCTGACGCGGCGGAAGGTCTGCACGCGGCACACGAGCTGCGCGGAAAGAACAATCAGCTGCTCGGGCTCGTGCACCGCGACGTCACGCCCCACAACCTGTTCATCACGTACGAGGGCTACACCAAGGTCGTCGACTTCGGCATCGCCAAGGTCGCAGACCGTCTGTCCGAGACGCGCGCCGGCACGCTGAAAGGCAAGCTCGCGTACATGTCCCCCGAGCAAGTGCGCGGACAAGACGACGTCGACCGCACGACCGATATTTTCGCGCTAGGTGTCGTGCTCTGGGAGCTGACAACAGGTCACCGCCTCTTCCGTATGGATACGGATCTCGACACGCTCGAGAAAGTGCAGGCTTGTGTCGTGCCCCCACCTTCTACCTTGGTGCAGGGCTACCCGATCGAGCTCGAGAGCGTGGTGATGAAAGCGCTCGCGAAACGAAAGGCGGATCGATTCCAGACGGCCCGGGAATTTTCGCGCGCGCTGAACATGTAT
>Ga0163144_10004337_pt1 | contig 31979 bp, 24 predicted proteins | sample OliLak19BULKMAT1_FD_123175 | JGI IMG/M metagenome (GOLD analysis project Ga0163144, IMG submission 123175) | Freshwater microbial mat bacterial communities from Lake Vanda, McMurdo Dry Valleys, Antarctica - Oligotrophic Lake LV.19.BULKMAT1 | ecosystem: Environmental > Aquatic > Freshwater >... | reverse complement strand
CATACGTATCGTTGACGGATTTAAAATGATCCAGATCCAGCAGCGCAATCGTCAGGCTGTCCTCGGTTCGGGACATCAACGCGCTATTGCGAACAAACATCTCCGAAAATGACAGCCGGTTCAGCGCGCCCGTCAGCGGATCGTGTCCCAGTTTTCGGTTGATCTCCGCTATGCGCTGCAACTTGGCGGAGACGGCCGTCGTCAGCATCTCGATATCCACCGGCTTCTCAAAATATTCGTCGGCGCCCAGCGCAAAGCATTCCGTCTTGATGTGCGGATCTTCCACCGCCGACAGCACCAGCACCGGCAGCGCCGCTCCAGTTCCACTCAGGCGAATCTCCGCCAGCACGTCGCGTCCGTCGCGGTCTGGCAATCCCAAGTCGAGAATCACCAGCGAAATCAAGCGGTGGTGAATGATCTCAAACGCTTCGGCCGCCGTGCCCGCCACAAGTATTTCGCGAGTCGCGGATTTCAACCGCACTTTCAGCAAATGTCCGATGACCGGATCGTCGTCCACGATCAGCACCACGACCCGTTCAAAGGGAAGCTCCGCGCAGATCCTCGTGGCGATTTCCGCCAGCGTCGCCACCAATTCAGGCAGCTTCGCCGTGTCCGCTCCCACTACCGCATGGCAGGCTTTCGCCAATTCCGGTGAATCGCACACCGCCGGCACGCCCAGCATGACGCGCGCGATGCGGCGCAGCGAGGCCACGGAGTCCTCGGGCCGTTTGACGAGTGAACGTCTCGCGGCCGCGATGGCGCTGTTGAATGCAGCCAAACCGTTGAGAAAATCTGTTTTCAACTCAATGCCTTCGCCGCCAGGAACTTTTTTGTGCGCTCAAATTCAACCCCCACCCGCGCCATGATTTCACTCGTGTTCTCAAGTTTTCCGGCCGCGCCCATTTTCTCGAGGCTCTTGAATAGAGGCACCATCGCCACCATGCCGCAGGTTCCGCTGGAGCCCACGCACGCATGCGCGATCCGCCGCACCTCGTTAACCTGATTCGCCGCAGCGGCCGCGTTCAACTCCACGATCAATGACGACGTGCGAGTTAAATAAAGATCCACCATCGTCTTCATGGCGTCCACGTCCCCATCGGTGCATTCGGTCAGCCAGTCCATATCGACCGGACTGTCGTCCGTTCCACTCGCACTGTTTACGGAACTCATCAACGATCTCCTCCAAAACGCGGTCATCACGTTCCAAGCTGAACCGGCGGGTTGAGCAACCACACGAGCGCTTTCACCGTCAGTTCAATCGCCAGGAACGGCTTGCCGATAAAATCGCTGCCTCCCGCCGCGCTCGAGCCGATCCGGTAGCCAACTTCGGAAAGCTGGCTGAAAAAAACCACCGGTGTTTTCTCATGCAGCGGAAACGTGCGCAGATGCGTGCACAACTCCATCCCGTCCAGATACGGCATATCGATATCCAGCAGCACCAGGTCAAAGGGCGTGCTCTCAAGAAGATTGAGCGCCTCGACCGGATCGGTCATTCCCACCGCGGGCAGCTTTGCTTTTTTCAGCGCCAGATTCGCCGCATGCAACGCGATCTCCTGATCGTCCACGATCAGAATGGCGGGCTTTTGCAGTGGGATCTCATTGACGGGCGAGTCGTCCGACATCCGGCCGAGACATTCAATCGCCTGCAGCACTGTCTTGTCGGTCGAAAAGGTGATGTACTTCGGGTGTTCGCACAGCACCCGAAGCAGCATTTCCAGCACGTCTGACAAATGCGCCGCGCGCTGCAGCCCGGCAATCCAAGCGTTGGCGCCGAACGTGTGAATTTTTCGGTGCAGCGTGTGCAGCAGCGCGACATCGTTGCGGCTAAAAAATTCCTTCAGCAGCGGGCGCATCTCACTCAGTAAGTGGCGCGCGGTCTGCCGGCATTGAACGCGCTCGGACTGTTCATTAAGAGCTTCCTGAACAGGCGCAGCCAGGGCCGCCGGGTAGAGCACGGACATCACAATATCCATGAGCTGATTGGGGCGCGTCTCGGTTTTTGTCAGCATGTGCGAAGCGCCCAGCGCGCGCGCTTCGGCTTCTGTACTTTTTGAGAACGAATTGGAATAAACAATGACGGGAATGTCTTGAACTGGACCCGAAGTACGAAGCGATCTCAGCAGTGACAGGCCGCCCACCCTGGGGAGCATGAGATCCAGAATGACCAGGTCCGGCTTCCACGCGGTGATCTGTTCAAGCCCCTCTTTTCCATCCTGAGCTACCAGGACGTCCAGGCCATTTCGCGTGAACTTGCCGCGAAACACGGCCGCGATCATGGCGTCATTCTCGACAATCAGGATTTTTTTCATGCTTCACTTCACTCGCGCAAAATCGGTCAAAGTAGCGTTCGCGTACGTTAGTGCCTCGGGTCCACTTTTCTACATTTCCTTTTTTGTTTCTTTGGGTGCGTGCTGCGCGATGACTTCTAAAAGTCTGGCTTTTCGAATGGGCTTGATGAGATGGTCCGAGCATCCGGCGTCGAAACTTTTTTTCGCGTCATCCGCCATGGCATGCGCGGTGAGGGCGATCACACTCGCCGGCGACCTGCCGTTGGCCTGCTCCCACTCCCGAATCGTGCGTGTGGCCGTATACCCATCCATCACCGGCATCTGCATGTCCATCAGGACCAGGACATATTTTTTCAGCTTGAACAGGGCCACCGCAATCTCGCCGTTCTCCGCCGTATCGATGCGGTGCGCCGACTTTTTCAAGTAGGTCTGAATCAGCAGCCGGTTTTCAGGCGTGTCGTCCACGAGCAGAATATCGATCGGAGGCACATCCGAAATTTCACTCGCGACCGCCGCCGGCATTTTTTTCGCCACTCCAGCGGCTTCATTGAGACTCAATTCAATGGTAAAATAGAATGTGCTGCCCTTCCCCGGCTCGCTCTCAAGCCAGATGCGGCCTTTCATCAACTCCACCAGTTGCTTGCAGATGGCCAACCCCAATCCCGTGCCACCGTATTTTCGCGTCGTGGACGAATCCACCTGCATGAATTTTTGAAACAGCGAGGCTTGCTTGTCGCGCGGAATCCCGATGCCGCTGTCGGTCACCGCAACGCGCAGCGTGTTCGCGTCCGGTCCGGTTTTCTCGTGCACGATTCCAACCGAGACAACGCCCTTTTCGGTGAACTTGATCGCATTGCTGAGCAGATTGATCAGAATTTGCCGCAGCCGCGTCGGATCTGTCATCACGCCGTTGGGCACATCGGCCTCAATCGCGGTCGTGATGCTCAGCCCTTTTTCCTTCGCCCGCACCTGCGAAATTTCAACCGTGTCCCGCACCAGTTCCCGAAGGTTGCAGCCGATGTTCTCCAGGTGAAGCTGACCCGCTTCGATCTTCGAAAAGTCCAGGATGTCGTTGATCAAGCCCAGCAGCGTTTCGCCGGCGGAACGCAGCACACGCAGATAATTAGTCTGCTCCGCGCCCAGCTCCGTCTCGGCCAGCACGTCCGTCATCCCGATAATCGCATTCATCGGCGTGCGGATGTCATGGCTCATGCAGGCCAGGAAATCAGATTTCGCGCGTGTCGCCGCGACGGCCTGCTCTTTCGCCTCTTCCAGCGCTTTCTGGCTTTCAAGCAACGCCTTGAAGGCCTCATTTTTTTCGAGCAAATTAATGTAGCCCTTGGAATGGTGCCGGATGCGCGCGACAAGTTCCAAGCGGTCCGGCAGCTTCACCATGTAATCGTTGGCGCCGCGTGAAAACGCAGACGCTTTGATTTTCGGATCTTCCGTGGTTGACAGCACCACCACCGGAATATCGCGGGTCAGCGCATTGGCGTGGAGAAAACGCATCAACGTCAGCCCGTCAACATCGGGCATGACCAGGTCAACCAGAATGACCGTCGGCGAGACTTCGGCCGCGGTCGATATCGCTTTTGCCGGATCGCTGCAGAAATGAAACGCGATATCTTTTTCTTCCGCCAGCATGCGACGCACGGCTTCGCCGATCATGTTCTGATCGTCGATTAGCAGCACGGTGACGGTATGCGGACGAATGAATCCGCTGTCAACAAGGGTCGCGTTCAAACGTTGAACTCCAAGACAAGGTGCCGCATCAACCGTGCATTTTCAACAGTTTAGGTGCAATTGAGCTCAAGGGAAGCACTTCCACCGCCGCGTCGATGGCGGCCGCGGCTTTAGGCATCCCATAGACGACGCAGGATTTTTCATCTTGTGCAATCGTGTGCCATTTAAGCTGCTTCAACATCAACAGGCCGCGCGCGCCATCGCGCCCCATTCCCGTCAATAAAATCGCCGTCTGCCGCCCCGGCCAGTGCCGCGCCGCGCTTTCAAAAAAAACATCGACCGACGGCCGGTAGGAGTACTCTTGGGGCTCCTGCGTGTAACAGAATACGAGATCCGAATTGAGCACGAGGTGGTCGTTTGAACACGCCAGCCACACCTTCCCGCCTTCGGGTCTCATCCCAGGCAAGATCGGATGCACTTTGAGCCGGGATTGAGAATTCAGCCAATCCGCCAGTCCCGGTGCAAACAGAACGTCGACGTGCTGAACGATCACAATCGCAGGTTTGAAATGGGCCGGCAGCGCCGCCAGCACTTCGGCCAGCGCCTGCGGACCGCCAGTAGATGCCCCGATCGCGATCAACGCATTGGTCGGAATTCGTGTACTGGGCCGCGGTAGTTCAACCGGCGCGACCCGCTCCTGCTTATGTTTCATGAGCACGCCGACAACTCGAATTTTGGCCAGCAGGCCTTCGGCGCCCGACATATCGCCGTGCGGCCCCATCACCGGGGTGCAGACAGCGTCCAGCGCGCCACAGCCCATGGCATCGAAGACTTTCGAAATGTTTCCGCTTACCGTGGCCGTCACGATCAGAATGGCGCAGGGCGATTGCGCCATGATGCGCCGCGTGGCCTCCACGCCATCCATCACCGGCATCAACAGGTCCATCAATAAAACGTCGGGCTGCTCGCGCGCGCATTTCTCCACGGCTTCAGCACCGTTGCGCGCCACCCAGATCACTTCGTAACCTGGAACGGACACGACGGCCCGGCGCATCGCTTCCACGCCCAGCAACATGTCGTTGACTATCGCGATTTTCACCGCGCCTCCCCGATCAGATCGACGACCGCTTCCAGCAGGCTTTCGTCATGAAAGCTGCTTTTCGTGAGATAGTAATTGGCGCCCGCTTCCATGCCGCGCAGACGGTCTTCCTCGCGGTCTTTGTAGGAAACGATCATCACCGGTAAATTGGCGTAGCGCGCATCCGCGCGGATCAGCGCAACGAATTCCAGTCCATTCATTCTTGGCATATCCACGTCACTGATGACCAGGTCATAGCGCCCGGTGCGCACGGCGTTCCAGCCCTCCGCGCCATCCGTGGCCACTTCCACTTCGTAGCCCTTATTCTCAAGCAGCTTTCGTTCCACTTCGCGCACCGTCAGCGAGTCGTCAACGACCAGCACGCGTTTCTGTACTTCGCGCTTGCTTGTATTCCGCGGCAGAACTTTCTGCAGCCGTCCGCCCGAAAGCAGGGCGCGAATCGAATGAATCATATCTTCGACGTCGGCGATCAGCAGGGGGCTGCCGTTCTCCATCAACGCCGCGGCGCTGATGTTGGACACCTTTCCAAGTCGCCGGTCCAATGGCCGAACGACCACTTCGCGTTCGCCGAGCACACGGTCGACCACCAGGCCGTAGCGCTCGTGTTTTTCGCCGATCACAACAACCGCAATTTCAGCGGAGGCAGACTCGACGGGATCCAGTTCGAGAATTTGCTGCGCGGGAACCAATCCGATACTCTCCCCATCCAGCTTGAAGAACTGGTGATTTTCCAGTGTCTGAATGTGCTCTCGATCCATTTTCAATACCCGGTCGATGCGCGCCAGCGGAAACGCGTAAGGCTCTCCGCAGATATTCACCAGCAGCGCGCGCAACACCGAAAGTGTGATCGGCAGTTGAACGTGAAACGTGCAACCGGCGTTCGGCCGCGACGTGACGCGCAACTGGCCGGAGACTTCCTGAACCATGTTGCGAACCACATCCAATCCCACTCCGCGCCCGGAAATTTCAGTCACTTTCTCAGCCGTCGAAAATCCCGGCAGAAAGAGAAACTCAAGAATTTCAGCTTCCGTCATTTTTGCCGCCATGTCGGGCGACGCCATTTTTCGCTGCACCACTTTTGCGCGCACGCGCTCAAGATCCACGCCGCCGCCGTCATCGTCAACGGTGATGAACAGCATTCCGCCTTTGTGCACCGCTTCCAGAACAATAGTCCCCTGCTCGTCCTTGCCCCGTGCCGCGCGATCCTCTGGCGATTCCAAACCGTGGTCGATCGCGTTGCGCAGCAGATGGTTCAGCGGGGATTCCAGTTTCTCGAGGATATCGCGGTCCACCTGCGTGGTTCTGCCCAGAATTTCAAAGCGTACTTTTTTGCCGAGCGTTCGTGCGACATCGTGAACCATGCGCGGAAACATGTGAATGCCATCCGCGAACGGGCGCATGCGGCTGGCGATGACTTCGCGGTAAAGCCGGTGAGACAGATTGTCCGAACGCAGCGCGAAGGCTTCAAAGGCGTGCATGCGTTCGGCCAGCATCTCCTGGCATTCCAAACTCTTGCGCTGAATATCGCTCAGCGCCGACGTGTGGGCGGCCAGATGATCCACCTCGCCGGTGGCGTGGTGCCGGAGGCGGTCGAGCGACGTGGTCAATTCAAGCTGCTGATCCTGAAGCCGGCGCAGCGATTTCTCGAACCGGTTCAGCCAGCCGGCTTCAATCATGGCCTCGCCCGCAAGGCCCATCAGGCGGCTGAGACTGGCGGCATTCACGCGCACCGCGCGGCCGGCGACAGCCGTCCCCTCGCTGGACTTTTCAACTCGCGCCGTCTGTCCCCGCGTGGCAGGCGTTGAGTCCGCTGGCGTCGAGGCGGGCTCCGGGTGGCGTAATACCGCAGGCCGGACTTCCGGCACGCTGTCCGGCTGAATGACGACGGGCACCGACAGGGAACTCGCTAAGTTGGCTTTCCATGAATCGATATCGCGATCGAAACGTGTGGCTAAATCAGGCGCGTCCACCGACTTGCCAATCGAGAGCAGCAGTTCGGTTCCGTGTTTCAACTCGCCCAGAGCCGCAGCCGAAATGGGCCCCCTTCCCTTGATGATCGCAACAAATGATTCTTCCAACGACACTGCAACATGGCACGCCGGCACCACGTCGACGATGCGCGCCGCGCCTTTCAGCGAGTGCGCCGCACGCAGCATGTCTTCCAGTGGCGATGTGTCCGCGGGATTTTTATCCAGCCGCGAGAACCCGTCTTTGAGAACGGCTGAATGAGTCTCGACTTCAGAGTAGAACAGTTCCAACAGAGACATGTCCCCATAATTGGGCTCGGGCGGCGGCGGCTCTGCGGGGTGAAGTTTTCTGACGGGGGGCGCTTTCGGCGCTGCGGTCGCCGGCAGCATGGATGCCGAGGCTGTGGCTTTCAATACGGAAGACGTGCCGCCGGGTTTGATGGTCTGAAGCGCTTTGACGATGGCGCTCGCCTGCCGTTCGCACTCGTCCGGCGTGGTTTCGTTGTGGCCCGCGCGAATCAGAAAATCAGTTCCGCGCAGAAGCACCTCAACGTGGTCCGCATGCAGTCTCAGCGAGCCGTGCTGCGCGGATACAAAGCGATCTTCCATGGCATGCGCGACCGCGACGGCCTGCTGCAATCCCACAATCCGCGCCGCGCCTTTGATTGAATGCGCCGCGCGCATGAGGCCTTCGAGAATTTCCGCGCCCACCGGACCGTTCGCCAGCGCGACAAGTCCGTCATTGAGGATGGGCGCGTACGATTCGACCTCCATGCGGAAAAGTTCCAGCATCGAGGCGTTGCCGAGATCGCGAGAGTCGCTCATTCGAAGCCCCTCTTCACGGCCGCGAAGAGGGCCGACTCATTGAGGCAGCCCACCGTTTTGCCGTCCCATTCCAGCTCCCCGCTCGTGAAACTGGCCCTGCCTTTCTGTAGCGTCGCCGCGACAGGCTTGATGCTGGATGCATCGTACTTGTAGGTGCCGTGGACTTTAGTGACCGGAAACACCCAGGAATCGCCGCCATGTTCCAGCACCATCATGCGCCCGTCGCTCAACTGAGCCGGTTTCTTCGGGATGACGCTTTCCAGGCCGAGCAGTAGTTCCAGCGAAAAGCAGAGCTGGATCTCGCCGCGGACGCTCACCAGCCCCATCAGGTATTTGTTGCGCCGTCCCGGCATGCGATGTATTTCGCGAACTTCAGTCACCTCCCGGAAGACCGGCGTCGGCAGCGCGAGATCTTCACTGCCCAGCGTAAAAATGACGGAGGACTGCGTGGCGCTGGCACTCTGTTCCTTCTGCCGGGCTAAAAGTTGCGTCCACTCGTGGCGGTAATCGGCGGGCGCGTCTCGGTCCAGCAGGCTGCGGCCGGCATCGGCATGGACCGGGCAATTGTGGCAATGGACCACTTTCTTCAGCTCGGGACAGCTCCCGTCCCCAGCGGTGCCGATTTTATTCCAGCAATCGTCCAGCTCTTTGGCGGCTTGTATCATGGATTGGACCTCGCCCGCTCGGCGCGCAGGCGCAACGATGCCCCGCCGTTCTTATCGCCCCGCCCTTCCAGCAGCAGCGCGAGATGAACCATGGCTTCGTGATTTTTGCTGTCCAGGTAAAGCGCCCGCCCGTAATGCCCTTCGGCCTCGCGGGCTTTCCCTTCGGCCTGCTTGATCAAGCCCATTAGAAGGTACGCGCCCGCGCTGCCGGGATTCGTTGCCAGATGCCGTTCGCACTCGATCTCGGCCTCGGCAAATTTGCGCATGTCCGCCAGATCTGATGCGTGCTGCAAAACAGTCTTTACCGGCTCATCGGGCACCTTATCCAGCTTCGTCGGCCGCACCGGTACGGGTGTGATCCGGTTGCGCGGGGCCGGCTCCGGTGTGCGTTCGGTGTTGGAGGGCTTTGGTTTTGGCGGAATGACAAGGGCGGTCGTCCGCGCGAGGCGTTCGCTCTTTTTGCGCAACTTCTTCCGGTAGGCGAAAGCACAGGGCACACGCAACGATTCAAACTGCGGCGCGGTCATCTCCAGCATCTCCGCATGCCCCATGAACAGGACCCCGGTCTCCCGCAGCAACCGTTCCAGTGTGCTGATCGCCTGCTTCCAACCCTGCGCATCAAAATAGATCAATAGATTGCGGCAAAAAACCACGTCGTAATGCCGCCCGTCGTTCATGAATGCGGGATCGAGCACATTGCCGTGAACGAATCGAACGCTGTCACGGACGTGGGAATGCAGTCTGAAATTTCCGTCAACCTTGTCGAAATAGCGTTCCCGAAACGTGCCTTCAAGGCCCCGAAACGAGTACGCGCCGAACACGCCTTCTTTGGCGCGCTGCAACGACTGCGTGCTGATATCGACCGCATCGATCGAGAACTGGCTGGCGGTCAGGCCCGCATCCAGCAATGACATCGCGATGGAATAAGGCTCTTCGCCAGTGGAGCACGGCAGGCTCAGGCAGCGCAGAATTTCATGCGCCGGCTTGCCAAACCAGTCGGGCGCGATTTTTTTTCGGAGCAATTCAAAGGGTTCTTTATCGCGGAAAAACCAGGTTTCCGGAACGATCACCGCGTTCACGATGGACGTGAAATCCGCGTTGCCGCCGCGCAGTCCTTCCAGAAATTCACGCGGATTGGCGATCTCCCGGTCGCACAAACTGGCGCGCACCGCAGCCAGAATCTTATCCGATCCCACCGACTCGGGATTGAATCCGATTTTTTCGTGAAGCAGGCTGACGATTTCGAGCTCAAGCGACATAAGCACCCAGACCCATCGACACGCGCGGGTACATCAACCCGCTAGACTGTTTCTTCCACTTTCAGAGAACAGCATCTCACGCAGACTTTCGGGAAGCAGCGCCGCCGGTTCGAGGCATTGATTCATCTCGCCCGCCACAAAAAAGATATCGCCGAGGTAGGCCGCGCCGGCCACGCGAACAGGCGACGACTTCACGCTCTCCGGCCGCTCGCACACATCCGTGACCCGTTCAGCAAGCAGGCCCAGCAGCTGCGCGCGAGCCGCGAGTCCAGTCAGCTTGCCGTAGTCGATCAAGATGATGCGGCTGCTGAGAAACGGATGACACGGGCGATTCTGCGTGAGCTGACAAAGATCCAGCACGGGCACCACGCAATCGCGGTAATTGAAAAGTCCGGCGACATAATCGGGCGCCCGCGGCACGGCTTTGAAATCAACCCGCGGCACAATTTCGACGACGCAGCGCGACTCGACAGCGAATCGATCCGGGCCCAGTTGAAAAAGCACCATCAACATGCATCAGTCCCTTGAGGTTCTGAAGCGGGAGACTTCCTTGTGCAATCCACGCGCCGCGGAATTCAGATCGGTGATCGCGGCATTGGACTGGCGCAGCGAATCCATCGTCTGTTTCGCCGCGTCGCTCAGCTGCACCATCGCCGACGTAATCTGCTGCGCGCCCTGCGACTGCGCCTGCATGCCTTCGGTGACCGTCTCAAAGCGCGGCGCGAGCGCCTGAACCTGCTCCATAATCTTGTTCAGTTGAGCGCCGATCTGGTTAACTTCACTGACACCGCGGCCCACGTCTTTGGTGAACTTATCCATTTCCATCACGCCGACGGAGACCGCCGATTGCATTTCCTTCACCATGCGTTCGATGTCCAGCGTAGCCACCGCGGTCTGATCGGCGAGCCGCCGGATTTCGCGCGCCACGACAGCAAAGCCGAGTCCGTGTTCGCCTGCTTTCTCCGCTTCGATCGACGCGTTGAGAGAAAGCAGATTGGTCTGGTCCGCCACTTTTGTGATGGTAATGATGATCTTGTTGATGTTGTTGGCTTTGTCGCTGATCGCGGCGAGCTTGTTCGAAATGGATGTCGTCGAACCGGCGAGCTGGCGCATGGTCGATTCCATGCCGTCGAGGTCGCCCTGCGCGGAGCCGGCCAGGCCAGCCGTTACGCTGGCCACTTTGCCAATCTCATTCATGGTTTGAACGAGCGTGAGCGACGTGGCGGAAATTTCCTTGGTCGTTGCCACCACTTCATTGGTCGATGCCGCCTGCTCCGTGACGGCCGCTTCCAGTTGTTTCGTCGACGCGGCAATCTCCGTGGACGACGAGGTCACTTGCGCGCCAGAATGCTGGACCTGCTTGATAAGTTCCAAAAGTTTCGTCATCAGCGTGTTGAAGCCGTTTGCCAGGCGCTGCAATTCCGACGATCCGGTGGCGGTGATGCGCCGGGTCAGGTCCGCTTCGCCGGCCGATAGTTCCTGAAGTTCGCCCGCGACACTTTCGATCGATCGAGAAATTCTATTGATGATGAAATAGGAGATTGCCAAAGCTCCGATAAGAATCGCCAGCGTGATCAGCAAGGCATTCATGCGCTGACCTTTGAGCGCATTCATCCGGATCGTTAACAACGTATCGAGCTCATTCACGGCGGCATGCCAGAGTTGCAAACTGTCGCGGCGAGCCTGCTCGCCGGCGGCAATAAAGGATTTGGAATCCATGGCGGCGCGGTCCGAGCCGATTTTTTCAAGCGACGCCGCGAATGCGGAATGCGACGTCACGAAGGCGTCGACTTTGGAACGCAACCCCGCCAGCGTAGGACTCACGCCGCTAAAATTTTTGTCTTCATCCTGCGCCGTCTGCATATCGGCAACAAGGTTGTCGCGATCGGTTTCTTTCAGCATGGCCGCATAAGTGTCGAGCTGCCGAATATCACCTGGGCTCACCACCGCGCCGGTTAACGCTTCGGCGCCCAGCGACAACGACATGGCGACACGTTCCTGATTGACAGGCAGGCGAACAAGCGTCATATCCATAAGGTAATAGCTGTCGAGATCCGGATCGAGAATCAGATTCGACTTGTCGCCCGCGTGCGAAATCATGGCCCGCAACAACGCGATGACTTCAAAATGTTTGGCGCGTGAAGCGCTGATTGAAGAGGCCGGCTGCCCCGCCAGGGAAGCCCATTCCTGCCGCACGTTGGAGGCGTACGCCTTTTCGCGTTTTCGCTCTTTCAACGCCTCGGGGGTAAATTGAAGCGGCTTTCCGAACTTTTCGTTCACGGCGTCCAGGCGGTCAAAATCAGCCGTGATTTGAGTTTTCAATTCAGTCAGTTGCTGCGACGCCACTGCCGCATCGCCGCTCAGCAAACGCTGCGTGAGCAGTTGATGCTGAGACACGCGGTCGACGAGATCAGCGAGCGGGCGCTGGTATTCATTGCCCATCATTTCGTAGGCAGCGAAGTTGATGTCTTTATTGACACCTTTAATCGTAAAATAAACGGCCAGTCCAACTAACGGTAACGTGAAAATGAAGATGACAGCGTAAATCTTATGACCGAGTTTCAAGTGGCCTCCTCATGAATGCCTCGCCAAAACAAAACTTGAGTGCACAATATGGTAATTCACACTGAAACGTGCATCAAGCGCATGATTTCGCGAATTCTTGAGTGTGTATAGGCCGGGACTCTCTTAAAAGGAGCAGGCGACAGCTAGAATAAACTCTGTGGCAGGTATCGTTTGCATTGTACGGCGGAGTTGTTTTCAAAGCAGAGGACGTCTCCGCGGCAGAGAGACGTCCTCGGTATGGCAGGTCTTTTAAGCCTTGCGGTTGGTGAAGAAAATGACCGCACCGGCCGCCAGCAATAAGGCACCGATGACAGGAGGGATCGAGACTGTTTTCTGCGTATCGGCGGAGATCTGGATCGGGCCGGCGTCGATGATCTTTTCACGCGACGTGTAATTGAACCCGTAGTAACCCAGCGACAGAACGCCCAGAACCATCAGCAGGATTCCAACAATCATCATATTCTTCATGGCCGTGCTTCCTTTTTAGAAAGTGTTAAATGGGCGGGACTGCTCTCGCGCAAGTCCTCAAAACTATTTTGTCGCTGCGACCGATCCTCTATCCAGCATCTCAATGACGACTGAGTTCGGTACGTTGGCTTTTTTCAGCAGAATGATATCGTCCGCACTGAGTGCGTGATGGGTGCCTTGAACGGACTTCAACATGTCCGATTCGCTTGCGCCCTGCGTGGACATTTTGATGACGCTGTCGCGGCCGCTGTTTCCAGCTTGCGAAAACCACACGCCTCCGAGCGCCAACGCCGTCACCGCCACGGCTACAATCAAAACTGTTTTCATCGCTGCACTCCTCTAATCGTTTTTCGATCCTGGCGGCGGGAAGAATCCCGCCGCCACCTGCTTCCAGAGAGCGCGTTGCTTACTTGCCTTTGGCTTTCTCTTCACGTTTTTCTTTCAGGTCTTCGCGCTTTTCATCGCGCGCTTTTTCGCGCTGTTCCTTCTCGGCTTCAGCGGCTGTTTTGCGAGCCGCCACGGCGTCGTCGCGCGTTTTCTCTTTCACGGCACGCTCTGCTTCGGCGGCAGCGCGCTTTTCCTGATTGGCCTCTTTGCGCTCCGCGGCCGGCGTCTGGCCCTGCGCCGCGGGAGGATTTTGAACGGCGCGCTGTTCTGCCTGCTGCTTCTGTTTTTCTTCGCGCCCCTTGGCCTTCGCAGCCTGCTCGGCATCCGCTGCGGTCCTGCGTGCGGCGGCAGCCTCTTCCCGAGCTTTCGCGTTCGTCGCCTGCTCGGCTTCAGCTGCGGCTTTGCGCTGCTGAACTTCGGCCTGCTGCAGGCGCTGTTTCTCTTCGCGCGCCTTGGCATTTCCAGCTTGCTCGGCGTCTGTCGCAGCTTTGCGCGCGGCGACCGCTTCGTCGCGCGCCTTTGCGCTTGTCGCCTGCTCGGCGTCGGCTGCGGCCTTGCGCTGCTGAACTTCGGCCTGCTGCAGGCGCTGCTTTTCTTCGCGTGCCTTGGCATTTCCAGCTTGCTCGGCGTCTGTCGCGGCTTTGCGCGCGGCGGCCGCTTCGTTGCGGGCTTTTTCTTTGGCGTCCTGTTCGGCGTCGCTGGCGACCTTGCGTTCCTGGGTCGCTTCCTTTTTGTCGGTCTTGACTTCCTGGCGGCGAGTCACCTTCTCCTGCTGAACGCGCTGACGCGCTTCGCGTTCGGCTTCCGCGGCATCCTTCTTCACTTCACGCTGAGTGGGCGCGGCTGCCGTGGTTGCCGAGATCGCTTTGGGTTCAGCAACTTTGAATCCCGCATCTTTTGCCTTGGCGGTCTGGCGGGCCACGATGGCGGGCGGTTCGGCGGAGGCCTTGTCGGAGACGCGAGGCCGGAACGCCATGATCCGGTTGTCCTTGCGGCGTTCACCGCGGATGGGAGCACCGACGGCCAGACCGGCATCGACAACTTCGACCTGCTCTATTTTCTGCTTTGTGTGACGGGCGACAACATCGCGGGAGACACCATTGTTGATGATCCGGTTGTCGTTGTAGACGTACGTGTTGTTGATGATCGTCGTCTCATTGTAGACGTTGGTGACGCGCGTGGGCGGAACAAGTTCGCGGCCCACGTTGCGGTGCAGAAACCGGTCGGACTGAACAAAGTTGTAATCGCGATCGCGAAGACCGAAGTTGAAATCGACGGCGACGCGTTTGTTGCGGAAGCTGAATCCGACATTGTTTTCGTACCGGGCTTCAGGCGGCAGCGGTGCCCAGCCCAAATACGATTCGGACTGGCGCCAGTTCACCCATGCCGGTCCCCAGACATTGTCAGGAACCCAGACCCAGCGGTTCTGTGCGTTGTTGTGCCAGCGGCCGTAGTGGTAGACCGCCCAGCCGTACGAGTAATTCGACTCCCAGTACCAGCCGTGATTGGTCCAGACCCAGTTGCCATCATTGGCGTACGGGCGCCAGTTGGACTCCCGGATTGCGACATGCGGTTCCCAGACCCAGCCGTAGCTGGAATCGCGGCGCCACGTGCCGTGTGGGGACAGGGCTTCATAGAAGAGGCTGATATCGGTGCTTTCCTGGCGCGGCACAAACACTTCTTCGTGCGGCCGCGGTGTGTAAAGCTCCGCTTGGTAATCGCCGGTGACTGTCGTTTCCGGCCGCACGGCAACTTCCGTGGCGGTCGGTTCGACATAAGAGGTCACGCCGTCGTCGGCATTCTCGTCGCGCAGATCCCGGCCGCGATCCAGCATCGCCACGATCACGGTAGCCGATACGCCTTCGTCATCCAGCCGCTGGATGTCGTCAGCGCTCATTTCGGTCTCGCGGTTTGTGTTTTTAACGTAGTGTAGAATGACCTCGCGATCAATGCCTGCACGCTGCAGCTTGATCACTTCTCTGACGATTTCCGAGCCGTGTACGGCGGACGCCGCTAAAGCCAGGATCGACGCAAAAATAACGACGTTTAACACCTTCATGCTGCACCTCCTCTATATCGGACCTTCCGAATGAGAAGAGTAAAGCGAAGCGCTTGCCACTGGCAAACGGAGTCCACGCCGACATTGTAACACGCTTGAGAATAGACACTTATGAACTTAATTCGGGTCTTAAAGAGCCTGCTTTGAGCATGTTTCGGGAGTGGATCAGAGCGAGCGAACGGTGCGTTTCTACCCGTTGAGGCCCGCGAGAACAAAATCTAGAAATTAGAGACGAGTACTTTTTACCAGGGGCTGCCAGTCCCGTTGTTTTTTTCGACGAGTGTGTAGCAGCCACAATAACAAACGGGTACTGAGATCATCAGTACCCGCTTGCAGACCGTTTTTTGAATGCCGACCCGCTTACTTCAGCAGGCCCGAACCGTGGACGAAGGACTTGCGCGGGAATCCCCAGCGGTTGCTATCCGACGCATTGATCGGCAGGAACTGTTTGACGCGCGCATCATAGTTCACCGTGAATGCGGCGCCGGCATTTCCGGTCACCAGCACGCCCAGATCGGGAGCAATGATGGCGCCGTTTACCGTCATTGTTCCATTGGATTTCGTCGGGTTGCCGGTGTCCTTCCATAGGCTCGTTACGGGATTAAAATACTGCGCGCGTTTGCGTTCGATGGCGAACACCGCGTTATTAGTATAGAGCAGCCCGTCGATGCGGCGGGCCGTCGCGGTGCGTTTGGACTCGGTGTCGGAAAGGACTTTCATCATCGTGCTCGGCGACATCCAGTCCGGATGAATGGAGAGCGTGTTTTTCTGCTGCGTCGCCATGGGATTGATTTTGCTGCTCGGCACGCTGCTTAATTCACTGATCATGTTGTACGTGTGCGGATCGCCGCTGGTATTGAAGCCCATCTTCGTCGCGTTCCAGGAGTTCGAGCTATTAAAGAACAAGGGAACGGGGTTGGCCTTGGTAGGGGTCAACGTTGTCAGGTACGGATTGTAATTATCCGGATACATCGCGTAGTAGCGCGGCACATGGTTTGGATCATAGAACGGATTGGTCAGCGTGTACTTCGACGCATCCAGCGGATTGCCGATGGGTACTTTGGGCAGCGTCTTGATCAGTTCCTCGCGATTGAACACGGAGAGCTGTTCCATGACGAAGTTGGCGAAATTGATGCTGCTGACAGTGTTGCCGGCATTGTTTACGACCGTACTCGTGCCCGCCAGATCGGTATAAGGACTTTGAGTGCCTCCTTGAACGCCAGCCACTTTAGTGTACGGAACCTTCATTCCGGGCTCAGGAGTACCTGCCTTGCCGCCCGTTCCATCCAGATTCGGTTTGAAGAAATTGGACTTGTTGGAATCCCAGTGCGTCACGGAGCTCAGGTAATCGCCGATGATGATGTTCTTGCCCGCCACCAGTCCCAGCAGATTGTTGCCATCGGACTGTCCCGAGGTGTTCTTGCCAAACACTTCCTTGCCGCCCACCACTTGATTGTTGTAAATCACGTCGCCCGGAACATAGATGTTTCCAGTCGCGTACACCTGCCCAGTGCCTTCAACGTATCCATTGATCATCACGTCGCCTTTGATCACCACCGTTCCGTCGAGCTTGATGGGGTTCGCTTGCGTGCCCGTCAATATCACATTGCCATTGAAACCATTGGTAAGATTCGCGGGCATTCCCGCAGAAGGCAACGAGGTCGTCGTATAGGGCGCCAGCTTTGACATCCCGGTTGCCATGACTCCGCCCGTGATACTCGCGCCGATATTTCCGTCTCCATTGAACTTGTCGATCGTCGCCTGGATTTCGTCCATGGTGGAGGGAATGGGATTACTTGGAGTGCTTGTGTCGATGCGGCTGTTATTCGTCAGCACCGGATTGGTTGGCGAAACCGGAGCGCTTTTGTCGGCAGGTCCGTTGATCTCGCTGAAAGGCGCAGGGAAATCGGAGGTCGGTAGCGAGCCATCGGTCATACCTTCGGACGTCAGCGGGTAATTCAAATACAGATTGCCGCCCGTGGGGGGCGGTGTGGATGAGGCGCCGGTGGCCGGGTCGATGGCACCGAGCGACTTGTTCCTGAAATCGGTCAGTTCCGTATTCCCGGTACCCACATCTTGTTTAACCGTGACTGGATAACCCGGATTGAACTTAACCGCTTTGACAGTGAAAGCAGGCGCTGCCTGTTCCCAATTCGCGGCCGTCATCGTGGCGCCGGTGGACTCGTTTTCCAGCTTGCCGCGATGGTAGAGCGTGCCGTCCAAGCTGGACAGCGCGGAACCGGGACGAACGGCGAGATATTGAGTTGTTCCGACTTTCACGCGGCTGTAACTGTTGAACTTCGTGGAGTCGGTGTTGAACGCGCGAGAGAGATCCTGCACCTTCAAATGGCAGAGCGTGCATGTCAGATTCTTGGTCAAAATCGCGTATTCAAAACCGCTGTATTCCGGAGGGTCGCTGGCGGTGACCACACTGGACGCCCACACCGCGTCCACGCCCACTGTCACGCCTGGATAGGGTGCCGGGTAAGATGCCAGTGCAACGTCCACCATTGAGCGGGGCGTGCCCAGATTTCGTTGCGCCTCGGTGACGATCATCAAATCGGTCACATTCAAATTCTGAGAAACAATGTCGCGGTCGCGCCGGTAAATGCGGATGCGGCCGGGCTGCATGGAACCGATGACGACGTCGTTCCAGGTGGTGGCCGAGGCGCGCCAGACTTTGTTGGTAAACAGAGGATACTTAACGGTATCAATTCTGAAGTCATCCGCCACTTTGTCAGCGCCCACAGGCAGCAGCGTCCACGAGAAGCGGTTGGTCAAGAAGGTTCGCAGGTTACCGCTTCCGGCCTGTTGATAGCCGCCCCAAATTTCGCTGTAGACCAGATCGTTAAAGCCCTTGGCGGCAAAATAGGCTTCTTCGCGGCTTGTATAATCTGTCGTGCGGCGCGAGTTGTTGTGCGTCGCCGAGGTCACCGAGAGCATGATGGACGTGGCGATGACCACAAACATCAATCCGATAAACAGCACACTTCCGCGAGGCCGGCGACGCAGCGCCTGTCGATTCTCGGGATGAGCCGAATTCTCGTTCATGTTACAGCCTCCTCAGGGCGCGCCACTTTGCGCGATCAGTAATTTCTAACTTTGACTATGGTTTGCGCACCCATCACGCGCTTCACGCCGGATATGGTGCTGCGCGCCAAACCACCTGTTTCACTTGAATGAACACCGATCAGACAGATACGTAAATTATAAACGACCGGCGCACCAGGCTCACCCGGCAGCGTCTCAAGCCCATCCACGACGTTATTGTTGTTGGCATCGGCAAAGGGGTAGGAGTCGGGCTCGAAATACCGGCCACGATACACCATGGGAAGTTCAGAACCGTAGATGTCTGGCGCAACAGGCTCACCCACCTCGTATTTTCCGCTGTCATTCACATCCGTGTAGTCGTTAGCTGTCTGGAGCGGGCCTGATATGCATTGTCGCTGCCGCATGTAAAAGATGCCTTCACCCGTATTGAACGGGGCCGGCAAACGCGGGGTGGCATCGCGGTAGCTGCGGATGGTCATCACGCGCATGCCTTGCGACGCTCCCGGGGCGAGAACGCCACCCCCCAGGTTTGTACCGGCGGCACGGCCATCCGCCATGAATCTATTTACCAAGAGGGGATCGCGAATACGCATGGTCAATTCAAAGCGCACCGGGATGAATATCAGCGTGGTGTTCGCACCGCTCAGGTCCGCATCGACGTTCTGCCCCCACGTCGTTTCGTTGATTATAATGGTGTCGGCCGGTTCATCGACGCATTCGAGATGATAGTAACCGTTGACTCGGAAGACCCCCGTGAAGTCCACGGCGCCGTAGCGAATCTTGCCATCGCCACCAATAAGGGGCGCACCCGAGGGGCCGGTTTCCGGTTCGTTGTATTCCACCCAGCGCGCGTAACGATCCAAGGCGATAAGACGAGCGTCGGTTAATTCGTTCACGAGTTCGTCCGAATCCCGGCGCAGCATGGATTGCAGGTCGATCTCGATCAGATTTTCAGTTGCCACCGCGCCCTGCGTTGCCAGCGCCTGGAAAACGACCAGAACCATGGCCGCAACAATAGTCACTGAAACGATCGCTTCCATCATCGTCATGCCGCGTGGCGGGCGCGGTCCCTGAGTCAACGTGTTCTGCATGTTCGTGGTCATCAAACTTCTCCGGGCACATACTGTATCAAAGCACACGAGTCAGCCTATAGGCGTGGGTAGTCGCTAAGGATCGTCCAAAGTTCGTAGCGTTCTTTACGGCCACCCGCGCCCTCCCACCGTATGACGATGCCAACGGGAATGCGCACGGCTTTGTTCAGTACAAAGCTCCTCGTCTCACCGTCGGAGGTATTGCCGTTTCCGTTCAGATCGATGGGAAGTCCGCGGAACAGGATCCCGTCCGGCTGGCCATCTTTCGGAAACAGGTCGCGCCCATACGTACTCTGCGTGGCATTTTCACGCGTGATCAATACGATTTCGCCGGCCATGACTGGAATCGCGGGATTGGTGGGATCTGCGATTCCTGGCAGCAGGCGGTGCCGGCCCGAGGGCGTGTACTCTTGAATGACCTCGAAGGCGACGCCGGGATCTCCACCCGGAATGTACCACCTAAGAATATCTTCGATGCGTTCGCCGGAGATCTGCTCGAGCTTCTGACGGGCCGCTCGGAGCGCCGCCGCAGTCTCTGCGGTCTGGCGCGTTGCAACCATGGTGCTGATGGTGCTGCTGGAAAGCGCCATCAAGCACGTCGATAAAATCGCCATCGTAATGATGACTTCGAGCAGCGTCATGCCGCGCGACGCGGACGGATAGGTAACAGCTCGCGAAACGTGCGTTTTCACGGCTTCGCCTCCAAGGGAGCATCCGGTGTGGTCGTTGTTGGCGCATTGATCGTTTCAGGCGGAGCAGGGTGCGGGTTGACATTCGGCGGCGGCAAGCGATTGAGCGCAGCCTGAATCGAATCGGTGGTGGTCTGCAAGAGATGCACCTGTGCCTTGTGCTGCTCGAATTGCGATTTAAAGCGGGTGAAATCGGTGCGGAAATCGTTGAGCTTGATCAGAATTTCGGCGTTCGGTGAAACCTGCTGCACTTCAGCCGCCGCGGCCTCCGGCGCACCGCGCAGGAACAATACAGCGCTCGCAACCAGGTTCAAGGCGAGCAACGATCCGATGATGATCATCCAGAGCTGCATGCTCTCAAGCGCGGCTCCGGTTTGGGGGCGCACTGGCACGACAGTTCCAGTGGGCTTTACAGTTATGGCCATACCACTCACTCTCCACGTACTAAATCAAAGTAATTTGTAGTCCGATAGATCGAAGCTAAGACAACAAATTATGTACCAGCATTAATTTCCATGCATTTCTCTCCCAGCCGTCTCTTTAATCGAAGGTGGCATAAGCGCTTACATGTAAAAAATTAACGTGGTACGAATGTATTGAATGCACGTGCATTCAACTGGGGTTGTCAATCTCTGTCAGTGCCGCGTTCCAATTTGCAGCAGCGAATTTTCATGTAAAAATCACAGGTGAAAGGTCTCCCGTGAAAGCACGTGTACAACCGATTTCGAACGCTCTTTTCAGCCGCCTCATCATACGTTATTCGGACTGAAAGGATACGGTGAAAATCACGTGTGCACCATTCCGGGTCTGTTGCATGGGATTGCAGTGCCGCGGGCGTCCTCGACCGTGGGGATGCATTAACGACGACGCTCTTTCATTGAAGCGAGCCCAACTAACAGGCAAAATTCGCTTCCGCATCACCTCGGCAATTATTGCTTCCGCCCTGTCTCCAGCCACTCCATTTCAGAATTATCAATTCGATTCTCATAGTAGAAATCGCGCGCTCGAGCAGCGGAGAACGGGCGGGCACGACGTTTGCCATTTGGTTGTTCGGGATACTCAAAATTTTCCGGGTCGTGAGGGTTCAAGGTGAATCACGGGCGTCGCCAAATCACCGCAGTTCACCTATGGGCGCGCGATTCAGTGGCGCCTGAAAAAAGACCCGCCCGGAGAACGTCTGGTGTTCGAGCGCGCGTGCGTGACGTACGAATTTCGAAGATGTGTATTCCCAGATTCCGGTCATTGGCATTCCTGCAAATTAAAGCATTTAAGCACTCAATTACTTCAGTCTGCTGCCGATGTGGAAATTAATGTGTGCGGCTTGCGTCGTGATTTCGCTGCGCTGGGGCCAGCAAATTCGAAGCATGTTGAGCTGGCCGGCGGAGCCGAGCCAAAGGTATAGAGGAGGAGAGTATCCGTGATTACGTATCCAAGGATTCGGGAACAGACACGGTGGAGGGCTCTACTCCTTTGTAGTTTGGTTCTCGCCAGTAGCCTGGCCAGCGCCGCTACGCCGACTGTCATTAAGGTGGAGGCCAAGAATGGCTCCTACACTTATAAGGCAGGCGGCACCGTCGACATCATCGTCAAATTTTCGACGCCAGTGACGGTGACAACGACCGGCAACGCGCCAAAATTGACGTTGAACAGCACCACCGCTGGTGTGGCCGTTGACCTCTGGTCTGGCAGCACCACGGATGAACTGCTGTTCCGTTATTCGGTGCTTGCGGGCCACAACGTCGCCGTCTTGGATTACAAGACGACCTCGTCATTGACGCTCCCAGCGGGTGCGTCGATCGTGGCCACGACAGGCGGTGAGACTGCCGTCCTGACACTGCCCACCGTGGGCGGCGCCAACTCGATTGCGGCAGCGACGGTAAAGATCGACACTACCGCTCCGTTCGTCAGCAGCATAACGACAACGACAGTCGATGGCCGCTATAAAGCAGGGTCTGTCATCGACATCAAACTCAACTTCAGTGAGACCGTCACAGTCACGGGTACTCCCAAGCTGCAGTTGAACTCGGGTGCTTCGGTATTCGCCGACTACCTGTCGGGATCAAACAGCGCCATCCTGGTGTTCCGCTACACCGTGGGCGCGAGCGACAGCATCAACGATCTTGACGCGAATGGAACGACCGCACTGACGCTCAATGGCGGCACCATCATCGACACCGCCTTGAACAACGCATCGCTGACCTTGCCCGTTGTCGGCGGCGATTTCACACTCAGTAAGACTCGCGCCATCGTCATCGACAACGCGGGGCCGACAGTCTCCACCTTTACGAGCGTCACTACCGCGGCCACCTACGGCATCGGCAAAATCATCGACATCTCCGTCAAGTTCAATGAAGTGGTGACCGTCACTTCGAACGGCAACCCTGGAGATGTGGCCCTCGCGCTCAGTTCCGGTGTAAGCGCTGCTGCAAACTATGCCTCGGGATCCGGTTCAGACACGCTAAGGTTCAACTACACGGTCGTGGAAGGTCATACGACCGGAATCGCAAAATTGGAAGTGTCCAGTCTTGTGCTGCTGACCGGAAATACAATCCGGGATTCCGCGGGCAACGACGCATCACTCATTATTTCCGGCGCAGGCGCGACCGGCTCCCTGAGCACGAGCAAGGCGCTGGTTATCAATGGAATCAAGCCGACGATCGTGGGCATCACCTCCGCCATGGACGCCGGCACCTACGGCATCAATGACGCCATCGACATCCTGGTGAAGTTCAGCGCAAAAATTACCGTCACCACCACATCCGGAAACAATGGCCTGGCCGTAGTCTCCGTCACCAGCAACGGCAACCCCGCCGTCGCCCACTATGCCGGCGGCACAGGTACCGATACGCTGCGCTTCGTCTACACGGTCGGAGCTCTACAGGGAACATCAGAATTGGATGTCACCAGCCTGAGCATCAACGGACAAGCCCTGAAAGACGTCATTGGTAATCCGGTCAGCCTCACGGTTCCGACCATCGGTAACGCCGCATCGCTAGGTTTCGTAACGACGATCGTTGTCGCAACCAACGGTACCATCAAACTGGTCACACCGGCTGCCGGGCCGCTGGCAGGTGGAAACCAGGTCCTCATCACAGGAACAAACTTCAACGGTATCACCTCAGTAAAGCTGGGCGCGACGACGCTGACCCCCAAGACCAGTGGTACTCTGGTGGCCGGCGATTACATCGTCAACAGCCTGTCGCAGATCACGTTCGTGGCACCGGCCGGAACGGGCACGCACAACATCGAAATCATCACCGCACAGAACACCGTCACCAAGAGCAGTGCCTATGTTTACGTCTCCGGACCGACGATCACTGCCCTCGACAAGGACAAGGGTCCGACAACGGGTGGGCAGACCGTGGTGCTCTCGGGCGCCAATCTGAGTGGCGCAACGCTGGTCACCTTCGACAAGGACGGTGCGATCATCACCGCCAACACCGCTGCCGCAATCACTGTCACCACACCGGCGCACGCAGCCGGTACGGTCAGCATCTACTTCGCAACGGCCGGTGGAGCCAGCAGCAACGGCAACGTCTACACCTACTACGACAAGCCGACGTTCGCCGCAATCAGCCCCGTGGCACCGAAGTACGGTAAATTGAATGATGCGAATCAGACGATCACCATCACGGGTACGAACTTCATCGGAGTCACTGAGATCAAGTTCGGAACGTCTGCCGCCGTGATCGTCGCCGAAGCGCCGAACGGCACCTGGGTCACCTGCAAGCCCGCGGCCGTCACTGCCTCGGCGGTGGTACCGATCTCGGTCACAGCCGTGGGTGGCACCTCCACTCTGACAGCCGCGTTCACCTTCTTGAAGGTTCCGACCGTCACCAAGGTAACGCCTGCGTTCGGAAGCACCCTGGGCGGCGACGCTCTGGTGATCACCGGGACCGATCTTCTCACGGCGACATCCGTCACCCTGGGCGGAGTGGTAACGGCGATCGACGCCAACACCATGACGGTCACGAATACCAGCATCTCCCTGACTACTCCGGCGAACGGAGCGGCCAGCAGCACGGACGCAGCCGCCACCACGCTGGGCGGAACGGGAACCAAGACCGGCGGATTCACCTATGTGACTGCGCCGACCATCACCAACGTTTCGTTCACTGATGCGACCGTAGGCACCGTCTACGCCGGTCAGGTTACGAGCACCGGAACACCGGCCGTGACGAGCTACAAGGCAACAGGCGTGCCTGCTGGAATGACGGTCAATGCCTTGACGGGCGTCATCGGCGGCAAGCCGACACTGGCTGGCGGATACATCCTGACGATCACGGTCAGCAATGGCTACTCGGTAAGCAAGAGCATCGGACTGGATGTGCTGCCGGCGACAGCCGTCGTCAACACCGCCCCAACGATGAGCTCGGAAGCCAGCGCCACACCGAATCCCGCGACCATCTCCGACACGTTGACCTTCACCGCAGCAGCCACGGATCTGGACAAGAATGCCCTGTCCTACGCCTGGGACTTCGGTGACGGCACAACCGGCGTGGGTGCCTCAACGACCCACAAGTACGCCGCCGTCGGAACCTATGCAGCATCCGTAACGGTCAGCGACGGACAGGCCAGCATCACCAGCGCAGTGACGGTGGTGGTCGGCAAGATCTCCGCTCTGAAACTGGCCGCCCTGAAGCTGAACTTTGTCTCGGGTGTCACAAATAAGGACTCCATCAAGGTGCAGGGCACCATTCAGGATCCAAGCCTGATCGGATTCCTGCCGAAGAACCAGCTGGTCATCGTCACGCTGGGAGATGGCAACGAAGGAGCAGGCACGGGTGTCACGACGACGCTGACCTTCAACGACAAAGGTTCAGCGACGGGCACGCTCCTCAACAAGGGCAAGACCTTCACCCTGACCGGCAAGATGGCCGCCAAGGCCTTCACAACCGGCACGTTGAAGTATACCTTCGCCCTGAGTGGCCAGACACTCTCCACGAAACTGGTGAACCTCGGCTTCGTCAATGCGACCATCACGAAGCCGGCGCTCAAGATCACCGTGCCGATTTCAGTCACGGTCAACGGAGTGCTTTACCAGACGCAGATCACCATGAACTACACCGCGACAATCAACAAGCTCGGCACCGGCAGCAGTAAGTAAGCCCAGGCCTAAGTTCAATGTTCCGTCCGACCGATGGGCGCCGCAAGGCGCCCATCGTTGTTTTCGCAGAAGGTCCGTTGTTCGTTGTTCGTTGGCCGTTGTTCGTTGGCCGTTGGCTACTGGCCTTCGACTTTAGTGGCTTGGGCGGAGCGGGCTTCATCCATGCGGCGCATGCCTTCCATCAGCAGGCCCATCGAATCGCGCACGACTTTTTCATCGTCTTTGATTTCGATCTCGCCTTGTTCGAAGCAGAAATCACCGTCGGGCCAGCAGACTACCGTGTAGAAGGCTTCGTCGCTTTTGATCGTGCCGGCGATGGCGGTGCTTAAAATCCCATTCTTGAATCCCAGGCGCGCCTGCTGTCCGTAATAATTCATCACCAGCGTGCCGCTGCGGCGGCTCTGCTGCAGAGTCTGCACGAGATCGACCAGTGAAATCATGGAAAGTTTGCCGATAATGCCGCGATTCAATTCGGTTTGCAGCGACATGTTCGTGGCTTTGAGGCGTTCGGCCAGCAATTTGGAAAATTCACGGGAGAGTACCGGGCGGCGCAGCAGCAGGCCTTCCAGTTTGTCCTTATGAAGACAGAGGATTTTCGACGAACCTTTCGAACGCACTTCGGCGGAGGTGATTTCGCCGGTAAGAATGGACATTTCGCCAAAACAATTGCCGGGGTCGAGCGTGACGAGCACCGTCTCGTCCTTGCCTTCGCCGCGCTTGGCCACTTCGACGGTGCCTTCGGAAACGATATAGAGGTGGTCTCCGACGACGCCCTGCATCAGTATGATTTCGCCCTCTTCAAACTTTTCAGTTTTGCAGACGGCCACCAGATCGGTCGCCACGTCCTTGGGCAGGCGCGTCAGGAACGGATTGTGTTTGCGCAGGATCGCCGTGGCGGCCTGCGCGCCGCGTTCGAGGCGGCGGGTGAATGCGACTTCGCCTGTCACAGGCGATGCGGCGGCCGAGAATTCCATCTGAAAAGCAGCGTCGCAATGCGGTGCGTCGCAGAGAAGATAATCGTCGGGCAAGGCCGCGTTGGCGGGCAGCGACACGAGTAGATCGCGCAGCTTGGGATAGACGGAGCAGAGCCCGTTGCCGCACAATTTTCCGGTGGAGGACTTTGAAACCTCGCCCCCTGAAAAGACCCACCGATCACCCCTTTTCAAGAGCGGACAGGTTCCGGCTTCAAGAACAACCAGCGCAACACTTCGGTCCGCCATGGAGCTCCACTTTCTTGTTGCCAGCAACGCCACCTTCGCCGAATCACCCCTATTGTCAAGCCCGTCGCGAGGTGCCTCTCCCACCGGGAGAGGGCGGACACGAGCTTGCGAGTGCCGGATGAGGGCTCGGTTGCGCGCAACCCGCACCGTGAGAGCGAGCGCCTTTGCACGAGATCTGGTTTTGAATTACTATTCTCGCCATGGCAAAAAAACCAAGCATCCTTTTTTTCTGCAAACAATGCGGACATGAAACGCATCGCTGGGAAGGCAAGTGTCCGGCCTGCCATGAGTGGGACGCGCTGGTCGAAGCGCCGGTTGAAAAAACGAAAACAGCCAGCCGCGGCGGGCGGACGTCGTCCGGCCGGATGTCGCTGACGTCCGCATCGGGATTGAAGCCGCTGCGCGAGCACGCGCGGGAACGGCTGCCGCGCATCGCGGTGCCGATTCACGAATTCCACCGGGTGCTCGGGGGCGGCATCGTGCCGGGCGGAAGTATTCTCGTCGGCGGCGAACCGGGCATTGGAAAATCCACGCTGATGCTGCAGTTGCTCGGCACGCTGGCCGCGGCCGACCAGCCGACTCCTATTTCCATCAGTGGCGAAAGCAGCAAGCAGGCGCCGGCGTGGCTGTACATCACGGGCGAAGAAGCGCCAAGCCAGATTGCCGCGCGCGGCATGCGGCTGGCGGAGTTCTCGGAAGGAACCATTCCCAAACAGAAACGCGGCGCGAAGAGTTTCTTCGACAGCGACCGGCTGAAATTGGCGAGCGAGACCGATCTGTCGGCCATCCTGGACATGCTTGAAACCGAGCGGCCGCAAGTGGCCGTCATCGACTCGATTCAGACGCTGCGCGATGGCGCGATGGAATCGGCGGCGGGGTCGGTCAGCCAGGTGCGCGAATGCGCCATGGCGCTGGTCGATGCGGGACGGCGCTTGAACACGGCGATTTTTCTGGTGGGCCACGTCACCAAAGAAGGCGCTATCGCGGGGCCTCGCGTGCTGGAACACATCGTCGATACGGTGCTGAATTTTGAAGGCGAAACGCGGCTGGATCTGCGCGTCCTTCGTGCCAGCAAAAACCGTTTTGGCAGCACCGATGAAGTCGGCTTTTTTGAAATGACAGCCGGCGGCTTGAGCGAAGTGTCGGATCCGTCGGCGGCGCTGCTGGACCGCGAAAATGCGATAGATAAAGGGGCGGGCTCGGCGGTCGGAGCGCTCTCGGAAGGCACGCGCATTCTCCTGGTGGAGTTGCAAGGTCTCACGGTTCCGGTGCCCGGCGGCGGCAGTCCGCGCCGGCGCGCCAGCGGACTGGACGCCAACCGCTTGGCTCAGATTCTGGCGGTGCTGGAAACGAAAGCGGGAGTGCCGTTTGGAATGCTGGATGTGTTCGCCAGCGCGGCGGGCGGATTCCGCGTCGAGGAACCCGCGGCGGATTTGCCGATGGCGCTGGCATTGGCGTCGGTCGCGACGGGACGCCCGGTGCGGGAGGGTCTCGTGGCGAGCGGTGAAGTGGGATTGGGCGGAGAAATCCGGCCGGTGCCGCGCCTCGAAGCACGCGTGGCTGAAGCACGGAGGCTGGGTTTCAAACAGGTCCTGTTGCCCGCGCGCGGGCGATCGACATTGCCGGCGCAAATGGAAGGCGTAAAAATACTGCGGGCGCGAACGTTGCGCGAGGCGCTGGCGATGGGGTTGACGGCTAGTTCCTAGTTTCTGGTTTAACGAACGAGAAACTAGGAACCGTTTTTTTCGTGATGCTTTTGAAAAGATAACAAAAAACCCTCCGTGCGGAGGGTTCGTTGTTCGAGCGATTTTAGATTCAGCACTACGGCAACGGTTCGGTCTTGCTGATGATCACGCCGTCTGTGTTGCGGTCGATTCCGTCCACTTCGAAGATGCTGAGTTCAGTGACGTTGTCGCCCAGGGAGCGCTTGACACCGTCCATGAATTCAACCGTGCCTGCACCGATCAGCACGTTCTGGCCAGCGCCGCTTCCCGTGGCACCGCCATGGTTGCGCGAGTTGGCCTTACCGGACGGGCGGTCGGCTACGATCGCAGCCATGGCATCGTTGGGGGTGTGGCCAGCGTCGTATCCATAACCGGTCTTCATCGCTTGCGCATTGATGCCTACGCCGGCCTTCGAGGCGACGATAACGTTCAGCAGCGCCGGCGACGTCGGCTTTGACGGGCAGGAAAACACCTTGGGATCCATGATGTATCCGCGGTACAGCAGACCCAGATTTTCGTCGCCGTCCGCATTCCACAGAGTGCCTTCGCAGGGGAAAATGCCGTTCGCCGGAACGTCGGCGTACATGTACATGGCCTTGGCGATCTGATTGATATTGCTGGCGCAGGAGGTGCGGCGTGCGGATTCGCGCGCTCGGGCCAACACGGGAAGGATCAGGCCAGCCAGAATCGCGATAATGGCGATCACAACCAGCAATTCGATCAACGTAAATCCGGAACGCTTCGCTCGGATCATTTAACACCTCCCTAGTGGTTCACTTTTCGGCGCACTGCGCGCAACGCGGCAATGAAATCGCTGTTTTCTCAAAAAAAGTCAAGCACGGAAACCTGAATCTGGACATTACTGCTTTAAGGTACTTCAATTCCGTAATGATGAGTACGGTGGGGTAGACGCACCGGTTTGGTGAGAAAATTAAATTTTTGCTGACTTTTCGACCTTTCGAAGAGTTCGCAACGTGCAGCAGCATATTCCGTAGCGCAGGCTTCTAGCCTGCGAGTTTAAAATCTGTAAACTTTATGCAAAAACCAGCTTACTTCTACTCGCAGGCTAGAAGCCTGTGCGACGGAAAGCAGATTGAATTTTACGCGGCGCCGTAGTTAATTTCCCGGATGAAAAGTCAAACCGTCATTCCCCTCATTAAAGCGGGCACCCCCGCAGCCGCAAAAGCTATTCATAAATTATCGGCTCGCCTCGCTGCCCTGGAACGCATTGATCACTCGGCTTTCAAAGCGCGCACGAAAAAAGCGTTCGGCAAAGAGATGCTGCCCGATGAGGTCGTCAGCACGATTCTTTCCGAGGTCCGCCGAAACGGCGACAAGGCGCTGATCTCCTTCGCCCAGCGGCTTGATGGCGTGACGCTGACGCCGAAAACGTTGCGCGTCAGCGATGCCGAAAGACAGCGCGCGTACAAGCGCACGGACCCCGGCGTTCGCAAAGCATTGGAGCTGAGCGCGCGGCGCATTTCCGATTACCAGCAGCGCTTGATGCCGTCAGACATTCCCGCCGAGGCGACGAAAGGCAGCGCGCCGGGAGTGAAAACAGGAATGGTCTGGGATCCCCTGCAGCGCGCGGGGCTTTACGTTCCCGCGGGCACCGCCCCGCTCTTCTCGACTGTGTTGATGATCGCCGTTCCGGCGCAGGTTGCCGGAGTCAAAGATCTGGCCGTGGCGACTCCGTGCGGGAAAGATGGCGTGGTGAACGATGGCATTCTCTGCGCGTGCGAAATCCTGGGGCTTAAAGAAGTGTATAAGCTCGGCGGCGCGCAGGCCATCGGCGCGCTGGCGTATGGAACGAACACCATTCGGCCTGTCGATAAAATTGCGGGCCCCGGAAATCTGTTCGTCATGCTCGCCAAGCGCGCGGTGTTCGGCCACGTCGATATCGACATGCTGGCCGGGCCAAGCGAAGTGCTGATCATCGCCGACAGCAGCGCCAACCCCGCTTATGTCGCGGCGGATCTGCTGGCTCAGGCGGAGCACGATGTCCTGGCCTCCTGCGTTCTATTGACGGACAGCGCGTCGCTCGCGGCTGACGTTGCCGAAGAACTTCAGAAGCAACTTGAGGTCCTGCCGCGAAAAGAAATCGCCGCCGTGGCCTTGCGCGATTGGGGCATGATCCTGATCACGCGCGACCAGGATCAATCGGTCGCGCTGGCCAACGCGCTGGCGCCCGAACACCTTGAAGTGATGACGCGAAATCCCCAATCGCTCACCCGAAAATTGAAAACCGCCGGCGCTATTTTCGTGGGCGCGCACGCCACCGAACCGCTCGGTGATTACATTGCCGGGCCCAGCCACGCGCTGCCCACGGGCGGCACCGCGCGCGCGTTCTCCGGCGTGAGCGTTTATACGTTCCTGCGCCGCACCAGTATTATTGAGTGCGATGCGGCGGGACTGGCGGAACTGGCGGAGTCCATCGAAATTCTCGCCGCCGCCGAGGGCCTCGCCGGGCACGAGCGCGCGGTGAAAGTGCGCAGAAACTAACTCGCCGGCGCGCCTGACAGACGCCGAAGCCGAGGTTCATTTTCGAAATCTGGGCAAGCGCACGGTTCATTTTGATTACCGCATCGTCAGCTATCAGACGCCCGAGCAGAAGAACTCGCGCGTTCATTTGCGTCCCGGCGACATGGCGGAGCTGTCCGTGCCCGTTGTAAAAATGGACAGCTACCGGCAGCAGTCGCTGGTTGAGATTTTTGATATCCGCATCGGCGAAGACAGCGGCGCCCCGCTCTCTCCGGCCGGCTCGCCGGTGTCGCCACGGCTGGTCAAACCCTTGCATTTCAATTACGTCGCTCAATACGAGGGTTGCATTGAATTCAATCCGATGGCTCTCTCCAATGCGCCAGAACGCCAGGGCAAAGTCATTGATGGTATTCGTTTTTCGAATGCGTCCGGCGTCGCTATTTTTTCGATTTCATACTCGAACCGCTTCAGAAACGTGGCGAGCTGAAGAATCTGCGCGTTGAAGTTCCCGCGCGCGGCGAAGCACGTCTGCCGCTGGGACCGTTCGAACTTACCCCCGCCCGCATGGCTTCGCGTCGGCACCGATAGCGGACCCTTTATCGGGGAGGGCAACAACGAGATTAATCCTCAGAAAGTGGAAGAAGGCTGGCTGATCGTTACGCCGCTGCAGGAGTCGCTTCAGTTCAATCCGAAGTCGGTCGGATACCTGATCCGCAAATCGGCGCAAGGCGTCGAGATCAGCTTCCGGAATTTCTCAGACCGCGTGCTCTTTTTTGATTTCGCCATCGCCGGATATCAAGACGAAAACACAGGCATCAACGCACGCGTGGCTCTTCAAGTGGGTCAGATCGTCGTCATGCCGGTTGCTCTGCCAAAAGTAGATCCGCGGATTGCCGTGGCTAAAGTGAAGGTTTTCAACATCCGTTCCGGCGCCGACAACGGACCGCTTCTTTCCGAACGTGTACGCTGAAACGTCAGCGGCTGCCGGGTTGCAACCGCCGATGCACTTCCTCCCAGGCTCCAAGTTTGGTCCAATCGCGAAGGCGCCGCCAGCAACTGACACCGCTGCCGCAGCGCAACTCGGCGGGTAGCATGTTCCATGCTGCGCCGGTTCGAAGCACGAAGAGAATTCCGACCAACGCTGAGCGATTTGAAATTCTGGGTCGGCCGCCTTTGGGTTTCGGGCGATCGACGGGCAACAAGGGTTCGATTTCTCTCCACAGCTCGTCTGGAAGAAGTAGGAATGCCACCTGTAATCCTTTCTGTTAGAGATAGCATTTTCATCGGCTGGTTCCGGTTGGAAAATAAGCGGTTTTGAAACAGTTTCTAAGCTCGACTTGTGCCCTTTTTT
>Ga0163144_10004336_pt1 | contig 31985 bp, 34 predicted proteins | sample OliLak19BULKMAT1_FD_123175 | JGI IMG/M metagenome (GOLD analysis project Ga0163144, IMG submission 123175) | Freshwater microbial mat bacterial communities from Lake Vanda, McMurdo Dry Valleys, Antarctica - Oligotrophic Lake LV.19.BULKMAT1 | ecosystem: Environmental > Aquatic > Freshwater >... | reverse complement strand
TCTTTTTTCCGGTTCGTTTGACGCAGAAACATCGAAACAGCAGAATGGCAGAATGTTTAAGCCTTTGCCAGGGGGTAGGTCTTCACCGCAGCCCTTTTTGAAATCGCCTCGCTGCAATCATTGAACTTAGTCGCCGTTTTGAACCCAAAATAGCCAAAAATGCCAGCGAACTGCGAAAGTCGGGCTAAGGCCGCCACAACCGTCAAGATAATAAGTTTCATGCCCTCGATCCTATGAGCGCCCTTTCGCATGCAAGCCTGATTCGCTCAGTCGTTCAAATCAATCGGCGAACGGTGCTTCGAGTTTCAACAAACCATCGGCAACACCATCTCGAGCCTCGTGCGATAAGTGCGGCTTACCCTCACCTCTTCGCCTCCATCCAGTTCCACGATCCCGTCACGATTGGCCAGCCCTCGCAACCCTCTTACGCAACCCACCCTCACGATCGCCGATCGATGCACTCTCACAAATTGCTCGCGGTCCAGTTCCAGCTCTAAATCGGCCAGCGTATAGGGGACAATCAACGTCTTCTTCGTCGTGTGTACGCAAACATAATCGCCAGCGGCCTCCACCCATCGGATCTCGGGGCAAGGAACAAAATACTGCTCCGCGCCACTGCGCAGCGCCAGCACGGAACCACCCAGCTTCCTCCGCTTCAACCTTTCCACGGTCAATCGCACACGCTCGAGCGAGACCGGTTTCACCAGATAGTCCGCCGCTTCAAACTCAAACGCCCGCACCGCATATTCGCTATAAGCAGTCAGGAACACGACCTCCGCCGGCGACACACGTTCCAGTTTTCTCGCCACTTCCACACCACTCAATCCCGGCAACTCCACATCGAGAAAAACAACGTCCACGTCCACACCCCCAAGCAATGTGAACAGCTCCCCGCCATGGCTGCACTCCCCAACCACTGCGACATTGCCCACCTGCTCCAGCAGCAATCTCATGCCCCGGCGCGCCGCCGCCTCATCATCCACCAATACTGCCCTCAACATCGAACACCTGCCTTTTCTGGAATCTTCACGTCCACTCTCGTGCCACATTCAAGCCCCGTCAGGTTCAATCCAGCCTCCCCTTCATACAAATGCTCAAGCCGCTTCCTAATATTCTCGAGCCCCGTCCCGCTCCCCGGCCCGGCTCGTATCTCCTTGTCCCGGTGCCAGTCCTCAACGCTCAGGATCAACATTCCCCGGCTCAGCAGCCCACGGATCCAGATCTTACCCCCGCCGGTGCTCCGTGCAATCGAATGCCGGATCGCGTTCTCCACCAGCGGCTGCAACAGCAACGAAGGCACTGACACATGCAGCGCCCTTTCCTCGACATCCCACTCCACTTCTAAGCGCGTCCCAAGCCGCTCTGCTTCTATGGTCAGATAACGCCGTGTAAGTTCCATTTCCTCGCGCAATTCCACCTCGGCTTGTGGATCCCCTTCAAGCGTCGCCCGCAGAAAATCGCTCAGATTTAAAATCATCCGGTGTGACCGATCGTGATCCTTCTCGAGTACAAGAGTCGCGATCGTGTTGAGCGCGTTAAATAGAAAGTGAGGATGAATCTGATACTGCAGCGCAATCAATTGCGCCTCGCGAGCTAGCCCTTCCGCCTTCAATCGCGACTCGCGCTGCCTCTGCAACTCAATCGAATGACTGATCGCAAAGTAGATCGCCACCCATGCCAGCAACACAAACAACTGGCTGGTAGTGCCTCCGAAATACTGATACCAGGCAATCCCGCTCACGTCCTTGCTCCTTGTCCACCACAGAAAACCATTCATTGCAGCGGTCCAGACCAGAGCAAAAATCCATAAGACAAACAGCCCGCGAAAAGCCGCCAAGGCCAGTGGCTGCCCAGCTTCCAATCGCCGCTTCAGCCCAACGCAAATGCCTCGCAAAGGCCAACTGAACCCAAACCCAAACCCTGCCCCCACACTCTTGTGCAACAGCCCTTCCAGCACGCCCATCCAGGGTAGAGAAGCAATGAACATGATCAGCCCATATCCAATCCACCCTGACACTTGCAAAATCCCATACAGCCCAAATCTTCCTTGAAACTGATCGACCCATACATCAAACTTGTCACGTGGCTTCGCTTCAGTCTTCATGGGAAGTGAGTTAGTACAGACGCACCAAACTCCATGAAGTAACGCAAATGTTTCAGCATTGGTTCAATTTATTTGGCTGTATCATCCGTTTCCATCACTCCAAAAATGTGGCCTTCCGTGTCCTTGCAGTAGGCCAGCCACCCTACACCAGGAATGGCCATCTTCGGAACCGCAATAGTTCCACCCGCGGATAAAATCTGCGCAACAATGGCGTCTACACTCGCCACGCCCATTGTGTTCACGCAGGGCTGCGCCGGATCGCGTCTCGGCATCAATCCCCCGTCGATCCCAGGCTCGGGAGATTCGCCGGTCTGGATCATCCAGTAATCCATCGGTCCGTCCCAGCGGTGAAACTTCCATCCGAACACTCCCGAATAGAACTCCATCGCGCGTTCCGGATTCTCAGCCGGGATCTCAAAATGAATCGGTCTAGGCATGCGCCACCTCCTTGGTTACTCCCCACTTCTGCGTCAGAAACCCGATCAATGCCCCAACCACAAAGCCGGGAGCCATAATCTCCATGTAGTAGTGCTCGCCCGTCTCAGACGGCGCCGCAGCCACCAGATAGGCAAACAATAATCCGAATGCCGCGCCTACGCCAATGCCAACAGGCAACGATTGAAACTTTCGGGCAACCAGGGCGCAGATAATACCCACAACGACGCCCTTGAATGTCGACCCGATCAGAATGCCCATGATGAACGGCCTCACCGCCGGCGTGAACCAGGCCGTCAATCCATCGACGAATCCCAGCACTGCCCCAGCCGCCAAACCAACAACAATTTTATTGTTCATGTACTACCTCCAAAAGTAAGTTACCCGCCGAGAGGAATTCCTTTTGAAACTTCTCGAGATTATTTTTCTCTGCGCAGTGGCATAATTAACGCGTCGACGGAGGTGCACTCAGATAAACCAGCGCGAGATAGCTCCCTTGCGAGAAGAACACCTCAATCGGATGAAACCGCAAGCTGGTCGTCAGGTCATAGTCGACATCGGCATGGTGCACCCTATAAAACCGCCAGAAGAATGGAAAGCGGTGATACACAAATTGTTGAGCCCACTTCACCCAATCCAGAGCACTGACGGCCAGTATGCATTGCAACCAGAAGGGCAACCCCGCGGCCATCGCGATATGCATAGCCCAACGGCGAGATCCGCCGCAAAGAAAACCAGCCCGTGCCGTCGAGCCTGGATCGCACTGACAAAATTCTCCACGACCCACCAAACCGGTAGCGCGCCGCACCATCATACCGGGCGCCAAAAATACAGCAACACCCGCACCAGAACATAACTCCCGAGCAACAGCAGCAACACCTGATTTCGGCCCGCGAAGCGAACTACCCGCTCAAGTGGATTTTCTCGATACGCCGACACGGGCAATTGATCCTCGTATCGCCTCAAATCGAGAGCCAATTCCTCCACGGATTCATATCTGCCATTCGGATCGGGCGTCCGGGCCTTGCCTGCAATCGCCGCCAACCGACTTGGAACGTCGTGTGGCAGCAAGTCACCTAATAACACCCCTAGCGCGTAAATATCCGACCGGCTGTCCACTGCTAGTCCCGCCGCCTGTTCCGGAGCCATATACTTGCGCGTCCCCGCTACGACCCCGCTTCCATCTCCGTTTGCCCTCCACAGCGCAACACCCCAATCCAGAACGGCAACCTGGCCAAATTTTCCCACTAGTATGTTGGCTGGCTTCAGGTCCCGGTGAACCGCGCCTTTGCTATGAGCAAAGCTCACCGCGTCGCAGATCTTCAACGCCACATCAAGCCGTGCCGATAACCCATGCGGACCGCTGACATACTCATCCAACCTCACTCCCTCAACCAACCTCATCACCAAATAACCGCGTCCATCCTCCAGGGCTCCGGCATCGTACAGCGGCACAATCCCAGGATGTTCAAGCATCGCCAGCGTCTTGGCTTCTTCCATCATCGGCCCGGCTTCATCCACGATCTTCAGCGCAGCCTCGCGGCCCAGCATTCGATCCCTCACCCGATAGACCGCACCCATCCCGCCCCGGCCGATCAATCCCACAAGGTCATAGCGCGTGCCTGACAAGTCGGGCGTCTCAACCACATTCCGCAAATGCTCCAGCACCCGGTCCGGAATCATAACCGCTTCCTTACCAGCCGCCCAAGCTCCCGCCGCGCCCAAGCCAAATGGTTCGTGATTGTGGTCATCGGCAACCCATGCCGTTGCGCCAACTCGTCATAAGAAGGACGCGCCCCTTCCGACAAATCATACGCAGCGAAGACCTGGTAGCGAACGTTGCCCTCGCACAGTTCCTCCAACTCCCCAATCGCCTGCATGAAGACTTCCCGTTCCCACTCCCGCTCAAAACGTTCCTCTGGATTCTCTTCCCCGCTTGCCACCTGCGAGCCGGCATCCAGCTCAACCTTCTCGGCCCTGCCGCCCCGCTTCTCGCGACCCTCCAAGGTCTTCTGCTTCATCACCGATTGCTCAAGACAGGTCCTGAAGTAAGGTCGAAAGCTCCCCCGCCTGCGGTCAAAATGTTCGAGGATCCCCTGCTCGATCACTCCCGCAAAAAATCCCTGCACCAGATCCTGCGCCTCTTCATGCGAAGCATGAAATCTCCACCTCACATAGCGGTAACAAGGCTGCCAGTACATCTCCACCAGCGCATTCAACTGCCCAGCCTCGCCACGAATGGCTTCGTTTAGCAGAGTCTGGCGAGTGGAAGGGAACATAGGCTCATTCCTTAAAGCGATCGTCGACCGGCACCCGGTAGCCCGCCACCAGCCGGTTCGTTTCATTCGCCATTCCCACCACCGCCATCAACTCACCGAACATCCCCTCGCTCATCCCCTTCATGCGAGCCGCCGTCGTGTGCGAAGCAATGCAATACTCGCAACCATTCGTTACGCTGACCGCGATGTAGATCAACTCCTTCACCAATGGATCGATCTCCCCCGGCCCCATCGTCTGTTGAATGCTCTCCCACGTTCGCTTCAACGTAACAGGGTCTGCGGCAAGTGCCTTCCAGAAATTGTTGATGTAGTCGGTCTTGCGCTTGGCCATGATGTCGTCATAAACCGCACGCACCTCCGGACTGGCATCTGCATATTCCACCAGTTTCATTTGTCCTCCAGCATCGCCACAATATCCGGATGTCCCTGCGCCCGTGCCGCCTCAATTGCGGTCTGGCTATTGGCATCCACAATACTCTTATCTGCCCCTCGCTCGAGAAGCATTCTGGCTATATCGGCCTGCCCGCTCTTGGCAGCCAACATGAGCGGCGTATTCTCCCGGTCATCAATCGCATTCACCATTGCGCCATACTCCAGCAGCAGTTTCACCATACCCGGCCGCCGCCGCGCAACTGCATAGTGAATTGCACCTCCAACTTTAGGTGGCGCATTAATACTTGCTCCCTTGCTAATCAACAGCCGGGCCATCTTTTCATCGCCGGTCTGCACGCTCAACAACAAAGGATCCGAACCCGGCCCTCTCCCCATATTCGCATCTGCGCCCTTGTCAAGAAACGCGATAGCATCCTTCGTCCTGCCCTCCCGAATCGCCAGCGAAAGCGTATCGCCAAATCGCTCATTCCAACCCGAGATCGGAGCCCCAATCGTAACGATCAACAACAGCACTGGAATCAGAGCCCATAACTTGGTTCCAAGCCGGATCCTCTCGCCAACCAGTCCGCGAAAAGTCGTATAGCGCTTCGTAACGGCCAAATCCCCTTCGCCGAGGCTCTTCCTTGACCTCTCGTAAAGCAGCTTCCAGGACATCAGAAATGACCCGTAAATGGGCATGAAGCTAAACGAAGCCAAACTCAGAAAATTACCAAACCCGCCACCAATCGACTCGCGAAATACAACGCGCAAGGGTGCCTGCGCCAGGATGAGGACCACAGGCAGATACAACGCAACCAACCAGGCCACGGCAAATCGCCGCACTAGCAGCGCAAAGATGAGATGCTCACTCCCCCGTGTCAATGCCTCGCTACGCGCCTGTGCGGATCTCATGCCTCTCCCCTCAAGAAAGGCTGCAATATGAGCCAAGCCGTGCTTCAAAGGCGAAAAAGTGAACACCGAAGCAGCCAACCCTCTCGGATAGGCCTTCCATGCCTGCCACATCTGCAGCATCCAGGCATTGACAGTGGGTTCGTTCTCCCTCGTATAAACACTCCAGGCTGTCATCGCCATGTCGGCCCACACCATCGCGAAATAACCGAGTGCCACATGCACCGGCAACGTCAGCGCAAACGCTTGCCAGTCCTCGAGCAAACCTCGATCCATCCCAAACCGGAGCAAAATCCTCAATCCGTTCAACACAGCGGCTGGAGGAAGAATGGAGATAAAGATAATCGCGAACCAGACACCTGTGTTAGCCCCGCTCAGTTGCCTGCTCTCCTTGAGCAAGTTCACTTCGCCCTCTACCGCTGCCCTTAACCTGGCAACAAAACTCAAACAGTTCGGGGCACGGTAGTCAGGGTCCTTTGCCAGGCTTTCGAGTATGACCCGCGACACAATCTCGCTCAGCTTCGGATTCCTGGTGTGAGGAGCATCGGGAGTCAAGGACAATTGTTGCTCAATCAATTCCCGCGCATTGCCCTTGAAGGGCAGCTCGCCAGCCAACATCATGTAACCCATCATCGCCATCGAATAGAGGTCTGACTTTTCAGTGACCAGCTTGCCGCTGCACTGTTCCGGTGCCATAAATGCCGGCGTCCCAAGTGTCGCGCCAACCGTGGTCGTGAATCCAGATGCTTCAGAAAATGCGCTCGTCATCCCTGCTTCCGTCGGCGCCAGCATCTGCGTGGCATTGTCATCTAAAGCGACTTCTTCGACGTTGGGCGCCGCCTCAAGCTCGGGCAACTCCATCGAGAGGGACGACGGATCCGCTAGCTTCGCGATTCCAAAATCCAGCACCTTAACGATGTATCCACCGCGGCCGTCCGGCTGCAACCAGATATTCTGCGGCTTCAAGTCCCGGTGCAAGATCCCGTGCCCATGCGCCTCGGTCACCCCAAGCGCAATCTGCTCAAGGATATCCACAGTCATCGCCGGCGGCAGGATCGGATTTTTCTGCAAGTGCTCGAACAGCGTCTCCCCGTCGAGATACTCCATCACCAGATAGGCAACAGATGTGACGTCAATCACAGTTACCCCGAAGTCGGTCACATTGACTACATTCGGGTGCCGCAACCGGCCGCTGGCTTCCGCTTCTCGTTGAAACCGGATCAGCAATTCGCGATTGCGCATGTATTGGGGCGCAATCACCTTCACGGCAACGGTGCGCTTGGTGCCAGTGTGAATTGCTTGATACACACTGCCCATTCCGCCCTTGCCGAGCAGCTTTTCAATCAGGTACTTGTTATCGAGCGTACGCCCAACGAGCGGGTCCATGCGAACCTATCAGCATACAGTAATGAATTCCATCATTCACGTTGTTGCACACATTGAAGCGCTTTCAGGCCATGAAGCCGAGGTCCGCTCCGTACTTGAAGGCTACCTCGCCCCCACCCGCGCTGAGAAGGGCTGTATCCGTTACGACCTGTTCACAGATGACTCCGACCCGAAGAAGTTCACCTTCATCGAAGAGTGGGAATCCAAGGCCGACCTCGAGGCTCACAGCCAGAGTGCGCACATCGCCGCCGGTCGGATATCCCTCGACGGCAAGAAGCAGCCCAACTGGGTTCAGCTACTTACTCAAATTCAGCTTTGAGTGCGCCCTGCTGTAAAGGAAGTAAACGGCGAAGCCGACCAGCATCCAAGCGAAGGCGGTGAGCTGCGTCAGCGTATCGAGAGCAATGATCATGCCGCTGCAAACGGTGATGCCCAGAATCGGCACCAGCGGCACAAATGGGGCTCGGAACGGCCGCGCAACATTCGGGTCGCTCTTGCGCATGATCCACACCGCAATGCAAACCAGGACGAAGGCAAAAAGCGTCCCGATTGAAGTGAGGTCACCTGCCAAGCTGCCAGGAATAAATGCGGCAAACAGACCCACGAAAACAAATAGTATCCAGTTGGACTTGTATGGCGTGCGGAATTTGGGATGTAAGTCGCTGAACAGCTTGGGCAACAAACCGTCGTTGGACATTGAAAAGAACACGCGGCTTTGGCCCATCAGCATGACCAGGATCACGCTTGAAAAGCCCGCCAAAATTGCTACTGTCACCATCGTGCCGAGCCACTCATAACCAGGCATGTACTTCTGAATCGCGTAAGCGACGCTCGCCTCTTTACCGGCAATCTTGAATTCGGTGTAGTTGGCGACTCCTGTCAGCACGTGACCGAAGAGGATATAGAGAATGGTACAAACTGCCAACGAGCCGAGAATGCCGATCGGCATATCGCGTTCCGGGTTCTTGGCTTCCTGCGCCGCAGTCGAGACTGCATCGAACCCGATAAACGCAAAGAAAACAATACCCGCGCCCTTCACTACCCCTCCGAATCCATGTAGGAAGAACCCTTCGTGGCCAGGCGTGCCTTCAGGCACCATGTAAGGAACGTGGTTGGCCGGATTGATAAACTGCCAGCCGATCCCGATGAACAACAGGACGATCGCCACCTTGACGAACACAATGATTGAGTTCACCGTGGCCGATTCTTGCGTGCCTTTGATCAGCAACAGCGTGAGGATCAGCAGGATGATTAGAGCAGGGCCATTGAAGATCCCTTGCACACCGGTTTGCGAGACCTCCAGTGGAGAGTGACACCATTCATATGGAATTCGCCCGCCAAGCAGATTGTTGAGGTATTCGCTCCAAGCAATCGATACGGTAGCCGCACCCAGCGCGTATTCAAGGATCAGCGCCCAGCCAATCGTCCAGGCAGTCATCTCGCCCATAGTCGCGTAAGCGTAAGTGTAAGCGCTGCCAGCGATCGGTATCATCGCGGCGAATTCGGCATAACAAAGTCCGGCGAACGCGCAGCCAATCGCTGCCACGATAAATGACAAAGTCACTGCGGCCCCGGCCGCTTCAGCCGATGCGGCTGCGGTGCGGACAAACAGGCCCGCTCCGATGATCGCGCCGATGCCCAAGGCCACGAGGCTTTTGGCATCCAGTGTTCGCTTCAGCCCCTTTTCGCCGCCGGCGGCTTGGGCCAGCAATGTGGCTATCGATTTCTTGCGAGAAAGACTCATGCGGTAACCTCGTTCTTTTTCCAGACGAAGTAAACCGGGATGCCTAGCAGCACAATGATAAGTCCCGGCCACGTATAGTTTGGTTTGTATAGGAGAAGCAGTATTTCAATCAACCCGGCGAAGACAATGTAGAGAGCTGGCAGTACCGGGTAGCCAATCGCTTTGTAAGGACGATCCATGTCTGGCCGCGTGCGACGCAGCACGAAAATGCCCAGAATCGTCAATACATAAAAGAGCAGAACCGCAAATATAACATAGTCAAGCAGGTCGCCGTACTTGCCGGTCATTGTCAATCCGCAGGCCCAAAGACACTGCACGCCAATGCTCACAACCGGGGTTTGGCTCTTTGGATCCAGCTTGCCGCAGACCTTGAAAAACAGCCCGTCATTGGCCATTGCGTAGTAGACGCGAGAGCCGGCAAGGATCAGACCGTTGACGCAGCCAAAGGTCGAAATCATGATCGCCGCAGCCATCCATTTCTCGGCGTCGACTCCAAGGAAGCTCTGAACTACCGCAGTGCCGACGCGGTCTTGTGGGGCGGTCTGGATTGCAGCCAGCGGCAGGACGCTCAGATAGACGAAGTTCGCGAGCAGATAGATAATGCTGACAGCGCCGACTCCGAGTGCGAGCGACAGCGGCAGGTCGCGCCGGGCGTTCTTCATTTCACCGGCGAGGAAGGTGATGTTGTTCCACGAGTCCGAGCTGAACAGGCTACCGACCATCGCGACTCCGGTGATGGATACGACTGCCCAAGTCCAATCGGCGTTGGCCCAGAAGTTGCCGAAATTCGCCTGGACCGCAGTCTCGTTGCGACCGAGTGCGAGCCCGAGGACGACCATGCCAATCAGTGCGGCGACCTTTGCGATCGTGAAGATGTTCTGGACTATCGCGCCAGTTCGAACGCCTCGGGTGTTGACCCAACTGAGCAGCAGGATGACGGCGATCCCAACGACTTGCAGCCAGACGCCCTGGATGGCTGGGAAGAAGACGCCTGCGAACTTGGCGAAGGCTACAGCGACAGCGGCGATAGTGCCGGTCTGTATGACAACGAAGAATGTCCAGCCAAAAAGGAAGGCCGGCATCGGGCCGAAGGCTTCGCGGAGGTAGACGTATTGGCCACCGGCTTGTGGCATCGCGGCCGCGAGCTCGCCATAGCTGAGTGCGGCGATCAAGGTGAGGATGGCAGTGACAACCCAAGTCACCATTAGAAGGCCGGGCGAATTCACCTGGCGGGCGATGTCGGCCGAGACAATGAAGATTCCCGAGCCAATCATGCCGCCAGTAACGATCATGGTGGCGTCGAGGAGGCCGAGGCTTTGTATGAGCTTAGTTGGTGTAGCCATCGTTCGATGTTGTCGCGGAAAGACTTTAGTGTATATGGCGGCTGCCAGAGTGCGCTAATGACTGCTACTTTTTCTATGCCTAATTTGAGAACCGGGGTGGCATTGTCGAGGGTGATGCCTCCGATTGCGACCAGCGGGTGGCTGGATTTGAAGCTTTGGAGGCCAACAACCGGGTCAGGGTTTGCCTTGGTGCTGGTGTCATAAATCGGACCAATCGCGAGGTAGTTGACCGGTTCGGCTTGGGCAGCGAGAAGCTGTTCGGCGGAGTGGGTCGAATAACCCAGGACGGCGTCAGGGCCAATGATGGCGCGGGCGGTGGCAGGGGGTAAGTCGGTTTGACCAATGTGGAGGCCGAGGCCGAAGAGGACTGCATAGTCGGCCCTGTCATTGAGAATGAGATCTCGTTTTCGTTTAGCGCAAGCTTCGAGGGTCGCGACAAACTCACGTGTATATTCACCCTTATGGCGAATTTGGATCCAGGTGGCTCCACCATCCATGGCGGCAGCGAGGACGTCGACTAAAGGATGGCCATGAAGGTAGCCCGAGTCCAGAATCGGATAGAGCGGCACTACTCTTGGATCGGAGCCTGATTATCCGAATCGGCCCAGGCCGAGATCTTCAATCTGCGGCAAACCCAGCAGAGGCCTTCAGTAGAATTCGGCGCGACGTCACTTCCGCACACCGTACACTTCACAATGGGCGGCTCGTCGACGAGGACCGGTTTCTTCTTGTCTAGTTTGTCTGCCAAGCTTCGATTTTAGCAGCACTGGAGCGTTTGGCGAACCATGCTTTTGCATCCTCGACGAAAGCATAGCCTACGGGTACTACAAGCAGGCTGAGCAAGAGGCAGAGCATCTGTCCGCCGATGATTGTGATCGCAATGGCGGAACGCTGTCCAGCTCCGGCCCCCACGCCAATCGCAGTCGGGATCAGGCCGGCGACGATCGACAAGGTTGTCATGAGAATGGGTCTCAAGCGGACCGAGTTGGCTTCAATGATTGCAGGCATCAGAGCCATACCCTGTTCTCGAAGCCGATTCATATAGTCGATTTGCAAAATACCGTTCTTCTTGACGATCCCGAGCAGCAGGAGAACGCCGAGGGCGCTGAAGAGGTTCATCGTACGGCCGGTGACCATCAGCGAGATCAGTGCGAACGGAATCGACAAGGGCAAAGTCGAGAGAATGATCAGCGGATGGATCAGGCTTTCGAATTGCGCGGCGAGCACCATGTACATGAAGATCGAGGCGAGGCCGATGGCGAGCAGCATGTTTTTGGTGGTTTCTTCGAGCACCTTCACTTGGCCTGAGAAGGCGACGCGATAGCCGGGAGGAAGGCTGACGCGATCAATCGCATCGTTGGCAGCCTGCGCCGCGACGCCGAGCGAAGAACCGAGAGCGACATTGCCGTAGACGCCTACGCTGAACTGCCGGTTGAAGCGGTCGATGCGGCTCGGGCCGAGGCCCTGCTCGAGCGATGCAATCGAATCAAGGCGGATCAGCCCTTTGGCGCTAGGAACCAGCAGTCGACTGAGAACTGTCTTGTCGTCACGCTGACTTTGCATCAGGCGCATCATGACGGGGTACTGTTCAGACTCTTCTTTGAAGGTCGAGATCTGGTCTTCGCCGGACATCAGGAGGCGAACCGAATTGGCGACATCGCTCACGCGGACGCCGAGGTCGGAAGCGAGGCCACGGTCGATGTTGACCTGGAGTTCGGGATTGTTCAAATTCAGGTTGACCTTGATGTCTACGATCGACGGCTCTTTGGCCAATTCGGCATTCAGACTCTTGGCGAAGCCGACCAGCTTGTTGATGTCTGGACCAAGCAATTGTAGGCGGATCGGCGCAAAGGCATCGCGACCGCCCAGGATATTCGGGAAGGTGATACGAGGGCGAGCGAAGGCAAATTCCTTGGTGACTTCACGCACCTTCTGGCCCATTTCAGTGATCGATGCGCGCTGATCCTGCGGCTTGAGGAAGACGTAAATTTGCGCCATCGTGACGCGCTGGAGGAAGCCGGCGGTGGCGGGCACGACGGCGGTGACTCCTTCAATTTTCTCTAGCTTTCTCGACATGGCGAGGGCTACTTTTTCAGTGCCCTGGAGGGAGGTGCCTTCGGCGGTTTCGATGAAGACGCCGAGTTCGTTCTGGTCTTCCTGCGGCATCCAGTCTTTGCCGATGCGTTCATAGAGGTAGTAGGTGGAGACCAAGGTGATCAACGAGATGCCGACGATGACGGTGCGGTGGCGGAGCGACCAGACCAGCGTCACTTCATACATCTTTTCCAGCCAACCGCGATGGTGGCCATGAGCTGACTTTTTATCGGACTTGGGCTGCTTCTTAAGCATGCGTGCGGCAAGCGCAGGCGTGAGCGTGAAGGCAACCAGCATCGAAACAAGGATCGATACAGCCATGGTCCAGCCAAATTCGTTCAGGTAACGTTTGGCGTAGCCGGTGATGAACGCGATGGGGATGAAAACGATGACCAGTGACAGCGTGGTGGCGATGACGGCGAGCGAGATTTCCTTAGTCGCGTAGAGAGTCGCTTCCTGCGGCTCCATGTCCGTCTCATTGAGGACTCTATATATGTTCTCGATGACAATAATGGCGTCGTCGATGACTATCCCCACCGCTAGAGTCAGCCCTAATAACGTCATCGAATTGAGAGTGAAGTCGAGAACCTTCAGCACCGTGAAGGTGGTGATGATCGAAGTTGGGATGGCGATTGAGCTAATGAATACAGTGCGCCAGTCGCGGATGAAGACCCAGATGATGAGCGAGGCGAGCAAGCTGCCGAGAACGAGGTGTTCTTCGAGGGCAGCGACGGAGGCGCGGATGTAAGTGGCCTGCTCGGAGATCACGTCAAGTTGGACGCCCGGAGGGAGGGACTTCTGCATCTCCTTGAGCTTGACCTGCAAAGCGTCGACGACCTTAACGGTATTGACGCCGGTCTGGCGGCGGATTTCGATCAACACGGCGGGGGTGTTTTTGTAATAGGCGAAGCTGCGGCGCTCGCTGGTGCCGTCCTCGACGCGACCGATGTCCTGGATGCGGATCGGTGAGCCGTTGACGTTTTTGATGATGATGCGGTCGAAATCTTTGATTGTTTCGACGCGGCCAAGGGTTCGGACGCCCACTTCACTGCTTCCCTTGACGATGCGGCCGCCGGGAGCTTCAACGTTCTCGCTCATGACAGCGCCCTGGATCTGCTGGGCGCTGAGGTTGTAGGCGTTCATCTTGTCGATGTCGAGGTAGACATTGATCTGGCGGTTGGTGCCGCCCTGAACGTCAACGATGCCGACGCCATCGACAGTTTCGAGGCCACGGCGGACGGTTTTGTCAGCGATTTCGGTGAGGTCGCGTACCGCTCGAGTGCCGGAAAGGGAGACACGCATGATCGAGTCGGCGTCGAGATCGCTTTTGATGACCGTAGGAGCGAGGGTGTTCGGCGGCAGCTTGCGCTGAGCGGCGGAGACCTTCTCGCGGACGTCGTTGACTGCTTCGGCGATGTTGCGGTCGAGGACGAAATTGATCTGCAGGCTGGCCGAGCCTTCGGTGACGCGGGCCACCATTTCGTCGATGCCGGCGACGGAGGCGATCGCTTCTTCCATGGGAAGAACAACCTGGCTAACCATTTCCTCCGGGCTTGCGCCGGGGAGGTTGATCCGAACATTAACAGTCGGAACATCAGATTTGGGGAAGAGATCGACCCCGAGCCCCATAAAGCTGAAAACACCCATCACGACGAGGAACATGATGAGCATCAGGGCAAAGATGGGACGTTGAACGCAAATTTCGCTTAGGCGCAAGAGGGCAGGACTCCTTGGAGATTAAGATGAGTGTAGCGAGAGCAAAAGTTACTTTTCATGAAGATTGCATATTTGTTTCCTGGGCAGGGTTCCCAGTTTGCCGGAATGGGCAAGGACCTGGCCGACCATTTTTCTGTGGCAAAGGCCACTTTTGAGGAAGCGGACGAGGCGTTGGGGTTCTCACTGTCGCGACTCTGTTTTGAAGGACCCGACGAATTATTGAAGTTGACCGAAAACACGCAACCAGCGCTGGTTGTCACCAGCATCGCCGCATTGCGAGTTTTACGTGAGATGGGTGCTCCAGAAGCGGCATATGTCGCGGGGCACAGTTTGGGCGAATATTCGGCGTTGGTAGCAGCGGGGAGCCTCGGGTTTGGCGATGCTGTGCGGTTGGTGCGCAAGCGGGGCCAGTACATGCAAGCTGCTGTGCCTGCTGGAGTTGGGGCGATGGCTGCGCTGCTAAAGATGCCATTTTCGGCACTTGAAGGAGTATTGAAAGCCGCAGCGCAGGACGAGGTTGTCACTGCGGCGAATTTGAACTCGCCGGACCAGATTGTGATTGCCGGGCACAAAGGCGCGGTAGAGCGAGCGATGGAGTTGGCCAAGGCTGCGGGCGCAAAGCGGTGCGTGCTCTTGCCGGTCAGTGCGCCATTCCATTGTCCGTTGATGAAACCGGCGCAAATCATGCTGAAAGCGGACCTGGATGAGACGCAGTTTGCCGGATTGAGCGTACCGCTGGTGAACAACTGGCAAGCGCGCGTGATCCAAAGCGGTGAGGACGCCAGGACTGGTTTGTACGAACAGGTCCCGAACCCGGTTCGCTGGGTGGAAACCGTGAGATTGTTGGCGAGCCATGGAGTGACGCACACCCTCGAAGTGGGTGCAGGCAAGGTCTTGGCAGGACTGGTGCGGAACATCGACAATACGCTCGTGACGTTGAACTTTGGGTTGTCTGGAGACTGGATGCAGATTGAGACTACGCGGGTGATCGAAGTCGGATGAAGCTGAAGCCGCACCGTGTGCGAGGCTAGGCTGCCGAGCAAAAGCGAATCGCGGAGCGGTTGGAGTTGACCTCGACAATTGAACGGGCGGGAGCTTCGCCGCGGCTGGAGGGCAACGAGTTCGCGGGCTGGATCCAGGCATGGATCGGGGAGTGGGAGGCTTTTGGTGGTTCTCCCATGATCGTCGACCACCTTCTGGACGTCGAGATCCCGTTGCACAATCTGGTGAGCAATGCGCCGGTGCTCGATGTCAGCGTGGGTGTTGCGCCGCCGGCGGATTGGCTTGAAGAGACGCTGCTCAAGCTGCGGGTGGATAACTTGCTGGTTGCTCGGGAGGCAACTTTTGTCGATCCATTTCAGGAGATCATCTGCCGAGACCAAAGGCCGGTCGTTGAGATCCTGAGGCGCAGCAAGCGGAAAGTGGCGGTGGGCGGTCGCTGGTATCTGGCCCGCTATCACGATGAGGGGTTTGAACCCGATGACCGGCTGTTTCAGAAGTTTCCGATGGGGCCGAGATGCTTTGTTCTGCATTATATCGGGGTTCCGGAGGAGCCGGGAGTTAGCACTCTGCTTGCGACTGGCAAATTGCTTCTCGACAAGATTGAAGGCGAGATGAAGCGCGCCGGGATGTGGAGCGAGAATCCGCCGCCTATGCCGCCTCTCAAGTCGTACCTCGATGCGCCGAGCTTTGAGCTGTGGCTGCAATGTGTGTTTCTGGGGAGGGCTCGCGAGGCGGTATCGCTCGATGAGTTTCCGGAAGACAGTCAGGTATCGCGGATGGCGCAGCAGCAAGACATGGATGAGTCGAGATTGATGGAATATCTGCGGGCCCTCGACCTGGTAGTTTTGGAGCGCAATCAGCCGGGTTTGAAGTTGACCGGGATGCAGGCGGTAAGCGAAGGCGGGCGACTGCTGACGAAGGGCAAGTGGCGCGAACCGGCTTGGTATTCGGTGGATGCGACGCCCTATGATACTGATTATTTTCCGAAGGCGTTGGCGAGCCCGGCATGGGGATTGGGTATGGAAGTTCAGGGAGAGGACCCGTGGGAATTTGTCCTGGACGGGGCACGCATCGGAGTGAGGATGAACTACCGGGGAAGCTGCTCGATCGCAGCCGAGACCATGGCTGTAAGAGACAAGATTTTCGATGGGCTGGTTCGATCGAGCTGTTAATTGCCGGGTCATTGTGGCGGCTTCTTTTTTAGGTCTTTGGGTGCCGCTTCGTGAACGCGGTCTTTGTAGATTCCTTTGAGTGCTCCGCCGAGGTGGAGTGCGCCTTCGCCGAATTTGTCTTTGAGCTTGTCGGCAGCTTTGAGCGCACCGCGCCACTTGCGATCGTCATCGCCGGTGAGCAAGTTGGGTTGGGGGGCTTGCGCTGTGAATTGGGAAACCTGGACTCCGAGCAGGCGGACTTTGCGGGTCTTGGGCCAGTTGTCGGTGAACAGATGTAGTATCGCTTCAACGACGTCGCGGTCGATGTCGGTGGGGTCTTGTAGGGACTTGGCGCGGGTGAGGGTTTCGAAGCCCTCGAAGCGGAGCTTGAGTTGGACGGTGCGGGCATGGAGGCGGTGGTCCCGCAGGCGCTTCATTACCTTTTCGCAGAGGCGTACGAGGGTGGCGCGAAGCTGTGTTTCGTCGGTGGTGTCTTCGTTGAAGGTGTGTTCGTGGGAGATCGACTTGGGGTCTTCGTTGGCGCCAATCACTGTGTCGAACCAGCCGCCGGCGTCCTTGCCTTGTGCCTTGCCTGCGAGGGCGAGGCCCCACTTGCCGAAGCGGTCCATGAGGAAGCGTTCGTCCAGACGGGCGAGGTCGCGGATGAGCTTGATGCCGATGGTGGCGAGTTGTTTTTCGGTGACCTTGCCGACGCCGGGGATGCGCTTGACTTCGAGGGGTGCAAGCCAGTTGGCCTCGGTGCCGGGGATGATCCAGAGGATGCCATTGCGCTTGGCCTGATCGGAGGCAATTTTGCTCACGAGGCGGCTTCGGGAGATGCCGATTGATGAGTTGAGGCCGGTTTGTAGGGTGATCGCTTCGTGGAGGCGATGGGCGGCCTGGAGAGGTGGACCCCAGAGCCGTTCGCAGCCGGTCATGTCCATGTAGGCTTCGTCGATGGAGGCCATCTCGACGAGGGGCGAGAAGGTGCGGAGGACGGCTTCGACCTTATCGGAGTATTCCTTGTAGAGGTGCATGTGGCCATCGAGGAAGATGGCGTGAGGGCAGAGTTGGTGGGCAGTGCGCAGGGGCATGGCTGAATGGATGCCATACTTGCGGGCTTCGTAGCTGGCGGCGGAGACGACGCCGCGCTCGGTGCCCTTGCCGCCAACGATTACGGGTTTGCCTTTGAGGGTAGGGTCGAGGAGTTCTTCGACGGAGACGAAGAAGGCATCCATGTCGAGGTGGAAGATGGTTTTCATTTGCCCACCTTCTTCGCCGTGGCGGCTTCGCTGGATGGGATCGAGGTCCGCTCGATGTTGAAGAACTGGCGATTGCGATCAAATGTCTCGCGGTCTTTTATGGTGTAGTTGCAACCGTGTCCCGGCGCCAAGGTGGTATTCCAATTGCTTGGTTGAGAGGGTGCCGCGCTGAGCACGGAGAAGTTCGATCCAAGCAACAGTGCTTTAAATGCGACAAGGAGTGCGGGCGCGAGAACCCGGAGGCTGGTGCTCGCTAACTTTCTCGGGGCAGCGTGATTCGAGTCAACTCCAACATTGGAAAATGCCTGAGGTTGTCGGTTATCAGCGGAATCCCATTTTCGATGCAAACAGCCGCTATTGTCACATCCGGCAATGAAAGCGTTTGGCCCTTTGCGCGCCATTCGTAGTAGAGCAATCCAGCCCGTTCGGCTATGGACCGAGTGACAGGGATGAACTGAAATGAACTCAAGAGTTCGACGGCTGCGGGAAGTTGTTTGGGCGTAGCGCCCATGAAGATTTCCGTCACGACAACAGACGTGACCGCGAGTCGATTTTCTTGACTCACAAACTGTATGAGTTGTTGGATTCGTCCATTGCGCAGCTTTAGGACGTCGATGATGACGTTGGTATCGAGGAGCGCGGTCACTTAGGGATCTTGCCGGTGAAGATCGATCTGCTCGTATCTCTGATTTGCGCGACTTCGGAGCATTTCCACAAATTGAATGGAATCCATGCCATTCATTTCGGAGTTGTCGTCGTCTTTCCAGGCACCAGCGGCCTTCTTGAGTGCGGCGATTTGATTTTGGCGAACGATTTGATCTTCGATCAAATCCACGAGGTAATTCGTGCGATTGGCTTCGCCGCCGGCGAGCTTGTCGACCTCGACGATCAGCTCCGAGGGAAACTCTATCAACACTGCGCTCATAGCAATGACTCCTGAATCCATTCAAACACAATCCTTCATCGACTTTTGCAGGCAAGAATGGCGTCTGAACGATTTGAAGCGCTACCTGATTGCCGGTGTTGTGAATGTCATGGTTTGGAACGCGTTTGCTAGCTGGGAATACAGTTGGATTGTGTATTTGGCCAGTGGACTTGCGGCCGGGGAGCAGGTGCTGTGATGTGATTGAGTTGCTGCTTGCGTGGTGCATCTACTTGGCCCTCGCAAAGCTTGGGTCTTGTGGAAGGACCGCCGTCAGCAGGCAGGGGCGGCCGGAGAGGTCGTCTTGAATTTCGATGTCGCGCCAGTTGGCGAAGATTTCGCGGGTTTCGAGGTTGCCGATTTCGAGGACTATTCTGCCGTTGGGCTTCAGCGCTTCCCTTGCCTGTTGCTCGAGGATGCGGTAGGCGTCTTGTCCGTCTTCTCCGGCGAAAAGAGCTAGCTCGGGTTCGTGGTCGCGGACTTCGCGCTGCAGAGTTGGTTTGTCCGTTAGCGCTATGTAGGGTGGGTTCGAGACCAAGAGATCGAGTGAGGCTGGGCGGATGGCGGTTAGCCAGTTGGATCTTAGGAAGAGGACTAGGGCCTTGTGTTTCCTGGCGTTGATCGTTGCTATTTCGATTGCTGTGGGACTTAGGTCGATTCCGATGATGGGTTGCTTGAGTTCGGCGGCTAGAGTTACGCAGATCGCGCCTGAGCCGACGCCGGCGTCGGCGATTGTCCCAATAGGTTTGGGCAAGGCGAGGATGCGTTCGATCAGATGTTCGGTTTCGGGCCGCGGGATCAGGACTCCGGGTTGGACTTTGAAGTCTCGTCCGTAGAATTCCTGTTTGCCTAAAATGTATTGGACGGGTTTGCCTTTGATTCGCTCATGGAGGTAGCGGCCGTAGTGGATCCAGGCGAGCTCGGGGAGCGGGTCGCCGGAGTGGCTAAAAAGGAAAACGCGCTCCTTGCGGAGCGCGTGCATGAGCAGAAGTTCTGCTGTCAATCGTGGTGGGTCGACCTTTTCGTCGGTCAGCAGTTTGATGCCTTGCATCAATGCCTGCCCAATGGTTATCTCAGGCGACACTCTTGATCTTCTCCGCGTTGTAGTGAGCGGTGAGAGCACTGATGAACGGTTCGAGTTTGCCTTCCATTACGAGGTCGAGCTGGTGGACCGTGAGCCCGATGCGGTGGTCGGTGACGCGGTTTTCCTTGAAGTTGTAGGTGCGGATCTTTTCGCTTCGATCGCCGGAGCCGACCATCGACTTGCGCTCGGTGGACAGGGCAGCGTTCTGCTTTTCCATTTCGAGCTCATAGAGGCGGGAGCGGAGTACGCGCATGCCTTTTTCGCGGTTCTTAATCTGCGATTTTTCATCCTGCATCGACACGACGAGGCCGGAGGGGATGTGGGTCAAGCGGACGGCGGAATAGGTTGTGTTGACGGACTGGCCGCCGGGACCGGAGGAGCAGAAGGTGTCGATGCGGAGGTCTTTGGCTTCGATGTGGACTTCGACTTCATCGGCTTCAGGCAAGACTGCGACCGAGACGGTACTCGTATGGATGCGGCCCTGAGCTTCGGTGGCGGGAACTCGCTGGACGCGATGGACGCCGCCCTCGTACTTCATGATCGAGTAGACCTTCTTGCCGGAGATGATGGCTGAGACGGACTTCATGCCGCCGGCGCCGGATTCGGAGATGTCGAGGATTTCGACCTTCCAACCGACGAGTTCGGCGTAGCGGGTGTACATGCGGAGCATTTCGGCAGCGAAGAGGCTGGCTTCGTCGCCGCCTGCGCCGGCGTGGATTTCGAGGACAACGTCCTTGAGGTCATTGGGGTCTTTGGGGATGAGCAGGGACTGGAGTTCGTCTTCGACCTTGCGGATTTCGGGCTCGATCTCGGCCAGTTCCATGCGAGCCATATCGGCCATTTCGGGATCGGCATCCATGACCATGGGCTTGGCCTGTTCGTAGCGGGAAGTCAGTTCTTTCCAGCGGCGGAAGCTCTGCACGACGTCTCCGAGGTCGACGACGGTCTTGGCGGTCTTACGGTACTTCTCGGGATCGGCAATGATCTCGGGATTGGCCATGTCGTTGTTGAGCTGTTCGTAGTTGCGCTCAATTTCATTGAGCTTGTCGGTTGGTATTCGGGCCATTGGGTTCGTTTATGCGACGACGAGTTCGCCGCCCTGTGATTTTTCGAGTTCCATTGCGCCGGTGAGGGCATGGATGGCGATTTCAGCCTGGGCGTCGTCGGGAGGTTGAGTGGTGATGCGTTGGAGCCAGAGGCCTGGCATTGCCAGCAGATTCAAGAGGCTGCCCTTGTTCTTGGCGGCGTAGCGGATTAGCTCGTAGGAGAGACCAGCGACTACGGGCAGCAGGGCGATGCGGGCGAGGAATTTGCCGAGCATCGTGTCGAAGGGGAGGAACATGTAGAGGACCATCGAGATGAGCATGACGACGATCATGAAGCTGGTGCCGCAGCGGGGGTGGAAGGTGACGAAGGACTGGGCATTCGCTACGTTGACCTCTTTGCCGGACTCATAGTTGAAGACGACTTTGTGTTCCGCGCCGTGGTACTGGAAGACGCGTTTGATGTCTTTGGCGCGGGAGATGCCGTAGAGGAAGGCGAGGAAGATAGCGATGCGGATGATGCCATCGACGAGGTTGAACAGGATTTGGCCTTCGAGGACGGGGTAAATGTTCTTGAGCTGTTCGGTTAAGAAGAGCGGGACGAATTTGTAGAGAGCAATGAAGAAAAGGAGGCTGAAGGCGAGCTGGCCGGCCATGGTCCATTTGGGCATTTCGGTGGGGCCTTTTTTCACTGGCTTATCGGAATTGGGTTCGCTCTGTTTCTTTGATTCTTCCTCGGCAAGCTGGATGTCGGCTGAGAATTTCAGTGCCTTCATGCCGAGGCTCATTGCCTGACCTAGGGTGCCGACTCCGCGCAGGATGGGGAGCTTAAAGATAGGGTATTTGTCGCTGACTTTGCCGAGGGGCGCAGTTTCGCTGACGATTTCGCCATTGGACTTGCGCACCGCGACACAGTAGGAGTGAGGGGCGCGCATCATGACGCCTTCCATGACCGCCTGGCCGCCGATGAGGGTTTCTTCGCCGGATTCGAGGATGGGGGCAAGTTGGACGTGAGCGTTCAAGCGCCAAAAAAACTTCCAGTTCATTTGATTAGGGGTTCTCTAGTTTCTATTATCGCCAATTGGTTGGATGCGGGTGGGGTCGATTGGGTTCTCTCCGTTTGATTGGTCGAGACCGGTGGAAATGGTGAGGCCGATGTAGAGGGGTTCTTCGTCGATCATTTGTTTGGTTCGGAGTTTGGCTAGCGGGAGGGCAGAGGAAAAGGGGACGGGGTCGGCGGCCTGTTCGAGCTCGGCGCGGATCTCGACCCCGGCGAGGCGGTGGAGCTGTAGGTCCTGGAGTTGCTTGAAGGCTTTGGCGGCGCGGCGCTCGAAGAGGGCTCCGAGCTTGATGGCGCGCTCCATCTGGATGAAGAGCTGTTGGTTTTCAGGGTTTTCCAGCCAGCGTTGCTGGGCTTCGGTCTCGATGGTTTGGGCCCGGAGGGCCTGGAAGCTTGAGTACGCGTATTGCTCGAAGAGGAGTTGTTCGGCGGCGCCGCTGGGTAGGGTTTCGGATTGGAGTTTGCTTTTTAGCTCCTGGTAGCGCTCGCGCTCGGCTGGGTTGGCGGCGAAGAGGGCTTCGGGGGTGGAGTTGAGGCCGTGACGGACGGAGTTCTTTGAGGATTGCTGTTTGCCCTCGGGGGAGCGGGGGCCGGTTGAGTGCTGTGCGTTTTCGGTGTTTGCTTTGGTTTGGGCTGCGGATGCCATATTGCGTTGTCCATTGTCGTGGTTTGGGATTGGGAGGCGAGGTGGCCTTCCGCGTACAGGATAAGGTTGGGTTGGAAGGGCTGAGGGGCGGGATTGGGGTTAAGTTGCTGATTGCGCGGGATTAACTTTATTTGAAATTCGCGTGAACGGCGTTGGGCGGGTGGGTGAAAATGGAGTCAACGATGGCAACTCAGCCCAATCCGCTTGTGAGTGTCGGGCAGTATCTGGAGATGCTGGAGAAGTCCGACGTCAAGTATGAGTATTGGGACGGGGAAGTCACTGCCATGGCGGGGGCGAGTGAGCGGCACAATTTGATTTCCGCGAGCATTTTGAGCCATCTGTGGCAACAGTTATTGCCGACCAATTGCAAACCGGTCGGCAGCGATCAACTAATCCGCAAGAGCGAGGCAACCCGCTATGTATTTGCCGACGTGGTTGTCCGGTGCAAGAACGCAAAGATGGAGGTTGGCGTGGTTCCGGCATTGAACGAACCCGTAGTGATCTTTGAGGTACTGTCTCCTTCTACAGAGCTGATCGACCGCAAGAAGAAGTTCGCCTACTACAGCAGTTTTGAGTCCCTCAAGGAATTGGTTCTAGTAAGCCAGTCGGAGAAACTGGTTGAGCATTTTTACAGGGAATCGGTTGATGAGACGTGGAAGGTGAAGCATCTGTTCGAGGATCAGGATGAACTTGTCCTCGGGAGTGTGGGCGGACGATTGTCCGTGGAAGTGATTTACCAAGCGGTGGAGTGGTAGTTGACCGCCTCTGGGTCCCAGAGGTTGATCCGCGGGTAGTAGGTCAGTTTGGAATGAGGCGGGCCTGACCTTAGCTCGGTCTTCTTCCGCTAGTTGAATCATCAAGGAGCATCGGTTGATAGAACAATTCCTTCATGATGTTAAACTTTCGGGCAATGCTATTTACAGTTCTGCGGGAAACTTGACTTGGAATGTATTCGCATGACTTGCTGTCAGGCCCAACTATGATGACCATGCTGTCCTTGCGCTCTGTAACGCTAAGCCGTGGCTTTACGGAGCGCAAGACGAGCAACACATCTTCCCGGTTGGCTAATATATAGTGACCATCCCCTTGCACTGCGGCAGTGCGCTTCTTGGGTGTCATGGGCTACCGTGCTTCGACCGATAAGTACTCAATGCCCCTAAATGGGAAGATTGCCTGAGCGGTCAGGGGGATTTCATGGGCTGAAACATGGGCAAATCGATGTATGTCATTCTTACTCCGGGAGGCCTCTAGTAAGATTTCGTCAGGAGCAAACTTCAACATGCCGTCGATATGGCCCTCGGTCTCAATGTGCAAGGCGATTGTTTGATACAGTCCGCTTTGGAAGTTTGCCTTGGCTTCTTTGATCGAACTGCCTTGGGCTCCGTAGTCGATTTCTAGGCCCTGGGCATAATAAAATGGCCCATCCTTGATAATCAACACGGTTAGATTGCCAATTCCAACTACATGAGATTCGCCATTATTCAATTCGACCGCAACCGCTCCCGATGGAGTCGATTTGATCGTTGGCTTCTTGGACTCTCTTGGCATCTGCATGGACACTTCTCCTTTGACTTTAAGCTTTAAATACATATCTTGAACCTCTTGCGGGCTCTTTGATTTATGAATAGTAGATGGCGGGAATCTGGACTATCGAGATTGCGCCCAGCGAGCAGCGCTCGCCTTTGCTGCTATCTCTTTTCGGCGCTCGGGGCTCAAAGCATTAGCCCGACCTGGACCGCCCTTGAGCCCCCCAGTACGTCCTAGGGTTTGCGGGTCTGCGCTACGCCGACGCTTGGAGCTTAAGCCAGTTGCTTCCTGGACGATGCGGAATGCGTTGGTATTAATATCCATAATTCACTCTTCTCTACTATAGACGCGTTGCCGTACCAGAAAAAACAATTTTTTGATAGCGGATCACTGCTTCCGGGCAAAAATACCCACAGACTTTGAACATTTGACGCATAGGCAAATTTTTAGTTACATACTGACCATTATGCTTGACGTATTCACAATTGTCAAGCATAATGGTCAGTATGAATCGCTTGAGCCAAGAAGAACGCGTCAGAGTGATTGCCTCGCTAGTTGAAGGCAATAGCATCCGTTCAAGGGTTCGGATGACGGGCGTTGCGAAGAACACAGTCGCTAGGCTGCTGGTCGAGATCGGCGCGGCTTGCCTTGAGTTCCAGAACGAAATCATGCAGAACTTGCCGTGCAAGCGGCTACAGGCTGATGAGATCTGGAGCTTCGTCGGCGCTAAGCAAAAGAACGTCCAGCCTCACCACTTTGAAGATGACGGTTTTGCTGGTGATGTCTGGACATGGACGGCAATTGATGCCGATACGAAGCTTGTTCCTGTTTGGGCGATTGGACCGCGTGACGCGGTCACGGCACGCGACTTTATGACTGACCTTGCCTCGCGCCTTAAGAATCGCGTCCAGCTCACTACGGACGGATTGAAAGCGTATTTGAGCGCCGTAGATGCGGCGTTCGGAGACGACATCGACTTCGCGCAGCTCATCAAGGTTTACGGCACGTCGCCAGATAGCGAGAAGCGCTACAGCCCCGCTCAGTGCATGGGCTGCGAGAAGAACGATGTCAAGGGTAGCCCCGACCGCAAATATATCAGCACGAGCTTCGTGGAACGCCAGAACCTGACCATGCGTATGTCAATGCGCCGCTTCACCCGACTCACTAACGCGTTCTCAAAGAAGCTTGAGAACCACATCGCGGCCATCTCGCTGCACTTTATGTTTTACAATTTTGCCCGAGTCCATCAGACGCTTAAGACGACCCCGGCTGTTGCTGCTGGTATTGCGGATCGCGTCTGGACCGTGGCGGACATAGTTGGATTACTCGAAAAGCGAGAATCAAACTGACCCACTACCTTTCAGCACCATAAGCAATGGCGGCCAAGATGTCTTCACGTTCAAGATGCGGATAGTCTTCGAGCAAGGCTTCCATGGAAGTACCTGCAGCCAAGATATCCAGCAGGAGTGAGACCCAAATCCTGGTTCCTTTGATGCACGGTTTGCCGAAGCAGACTTCAGGGTCCACAGAAATTCGGGTTAGCAGTTCGTTCATTGGCGAATTACCCCTAGGAACCTAGGATAGCAATGGGCCGAATTGTTGACATCGAAGCAGGCGCGCCTACTTTGCAATCTTCTGGGCAATCCAGTCTTTGATGGCGTTGCCATCTTTCGGCAGCGGCAGCCAGAAGTTTAGCTTGTGGACTTTGAAGCAGGTTGGCATTTATTGCTTGGCGAAGATTTGTTTGAAGCTTAAGCGGAGGTCGGGGGAGATGTCGTTCATCGTCGAGCAGGGCTGGGTGTTGGTGACCTCGACCAGATGGAGGTGGGCGGGGCGCTCGCCATCGATGGCCACGTGGAAGTTGCCTTTGGATTGCCAGTTGCCGACGTCGCCTATGAATTGCTGGAAGGGGGTTTCGAGGCCGATCGTGTCTAGGGCAGGAGCTAGCAGTTTCTGGTTGTCGAAGTAGGCGCCCATCCAGTCGTTGCCTTGCCACTTTTCGTAGTCGGCGAAACGCTTGTCGAGAGCGGGATCGAGAGTGAGAGAAGCGAGGATCTGTTTGAGGTACTCCTTGGCCTTAGCGAGCTTGTAGCGTTTGGTGTAGCCGTACCAGCCGATGACGCGGCGGTTGGGGAAGTCTATGAGGCGGATGACGATGGCGGGTTCGCTGACGGGGTGGCGCTCGTATTGGGTTGAGGAGATCTGGAATTCGAGGCCGACGTCCTTTTCGATGGAGTAGGGTTGCTTGATCGATAGCGCGTCATATCGACCTTTGTTGAGGAATTGGCGCACGCTGGCCTCGCTCAAATTGGGGGCGAGGTGGGAGACGACTACGTATTCGGCGTAGGAGGTCTGGCCATTCATGTGGGTGTCGTTGACGCGGGTGAAGGTGAAGCGGACCGAATCCGGGTCGCGATCGGTCTTGCGATCGTCGAAGCGGAAGTCCTTTGGGAGTTCGATTGAGCCGTGACCGAAATCGAAGGTGATTGCTTTTTGTTTGTAGCAGCCGAAGGTGAGCAGAGTAAGGAGGAGGGCCATCTTTTGCAGGCGGATATTCTGTCTAAACAGGGTAGAGCGCGGATGGCTTTTGATTTCGATCAAGCTGGGCGACGCAATAGTGCGAAAGACATACCGAAGGGGTCGAGGAGGATTGCTACGGCGCCGCCGTCGGGCAGGGTGGTGGGCGGGATCAGGATTTTTGCTCCTTTGGCCTGGGCAGCGGCGGCTTTGGCGTCGATGTCGTCAATGGCGATAAAGAGTTGGGTGAAATTGGGGACGTTGGGAGGAGAGGGCCAGATGCCTCCCTGGATGCCCTCGTCGGAGCCGGTCTTGATTTCGCGGTAGCCGAGGGCGTTGTCCTGGGAAACCTGCCAGTCGAAGAGGTCTCTGTAGAAGGTAGCGGCTGCGTCGGGTTGGCTTGAGAGGATTTGGAACTGCATTACAGGGTTGGGCATTGAGGGTCCTTTTTGAGTTGGGGGCGGATGCGGGTGAGCGCGAGTTGGTAGAAGCTTTGCTCGGTCAATGATTCGAGACCGGTCTGGTCGATCCAGCGATTGGGGCCGGGAGCGTGGATTAATTTGAGGCGGAGGAGGCGGCTGAAGGCCATGTTGACCGAGTCGATGGTGAGGTTGGCCTGTGCGGCGATCCAGCGGGAGTCAGCCTGGAAATCTGGTTGGCGGGAGAGGCGGATGATGTGCCAGTGGGCTGGATCTTCCAGGAGGGCGAGGCCTTCGGTGGACCATTCACGGAAGAGGCGCTCGCGGCGGGATTGTTCTTGTGTTTGTTCGGCAGCGAAGTAGACGGAGGCGGCTTCTTTGGTGAGACCAAGCGTAGAGGCCCAGCGGCGCAGGTGAAGTATCGGGACTTTGCGAGCGCCGCGGAGGATTTGGGAGATGGTGGCGTGGTCGGTGTCGAGCAGGGTGGCGTAGGCGCGGAGTGAGAAGCGTAGATTGACGTCGCGGCGGCGGTCGAATTCGCGTTTTAGGAATTGGCTGAAGGCCGAAGCGGACATTGCTCCACCATGCTACATGGGATTGCAGTTATTGTTGGGGCAAACGGCTGCCCCGGAATGCGGCGCGGGCGATGACCCAGAGGATTTTTGTGCCGGCGTTGAGGCTGGCGCTCCAGTTGCCGGAGACCTTATCTTCGCCGGCGAGGCGGAGGCCGTAGCGGACGGGGACTTCTTTGAGACGGAGACGGAGTTGTGCGGAGCGGACCTGCATTTCGACCGTCCAGCCGTAGTTGCGGTCTTGCATGTTGAGCTGGCGGAGCAGGCCGGCGCGGATGGCGCGGAAGGGGCCGAGGTCTGTTGCGTGTTGACCCCAAATGAGGCCGATGAGGCTGGTGGCGAGCCAGTTGCCGAATCGCTGGTGCGAGCGGAGAGCTCCTTTGGAAGCGTGTCCGAGGACTCGGGAACCGATGACGAGGTCGGCTTCGCCGCGAAGGATGGGTTCGATCAGGAGGGTAGCTTCGGCGGCATCTTCGCTGGAGTCGGCTTGCAGGAAGACGAGAATCGCGTCGTCAGGGGCCTGGGCAAGAGCGGCGAGGCAGGCGGCGCCGTAACCTCTTTCGGGGATGGAGATGACCGTTGCGCCGGATTCGCGAGCGATCGCGGCTGTGTTATCGTCGGAACCGTTGTCAGCGACGACAACTTGCGAGAAAATGCCAGAAGGCAAACGCAACAAAGTCTGAGCGATTACGTCTTGCTCATTGTAGGCGGGAATGACCAACCAGACAGGTGAACCAAATCCAGGAGTATCCACCGCAACCTCGGCGTCGCCGGGGTTCTTTTTGCGCGACCTTGTATTGAGCGTGCTCATTGCGGTGGGGATTATTCTTTTCCTATACCAGCCGGTGAAGGTGGAAGGGACTTCGATGATGCCGACCTTAAGCGATCAAGAGCGGATCTTCATCAACAAGTTTACCTATCGTTTCGGCATTGAGGATATCCGGCGGGGAGATATGGTGGTGTTTTTGTTTCCTGGCGATACTACGAAGTCCTATATTAAGCGGGTGATTGGGGTACCTGGGGACGAAGTGGAAGTGAAAGAGGGGGCGGTGCTGTTGAATGGGTCTGTTGTAGAGGAGCCGTATGTTCCTGCGGAATTTCTGGACCGGATCAGCGCACCGCGCACCATAGTAAAGGCCGGGGAGTATTACGTAATGGGGGATCACCGGAGCGCTTCGAATGATTCGCGCTCTTGGGGGACAGTGCCGAAGCAGTACATTTACGGCAAGGCGGTGTTTGTTTATTGGCCTTTGGATAAGCTGGGTCGTTTGAACTGAAGCTTATGCGAGCATCTCCTTTAGGACTCGAGTGTGGAGCACCCTGAGGTTGGGTTTGCGGGGAATATCGCTCAGCAGCGAATCGGAAGAGTCGGCAACGATCATGTATTCCTCTACTGAGCGAATTAAGTTGATCAATGCGAGACGGCGGCGACGCAAGCGATTCAATTCCATTTGAATTTCTTGCAGTCTGTCTGTTGTCTGGGAGGTCTTACCACGTGGCATATGCTATTTGTACTAGTACTGAGCTTGGTACTCAACTCCAACTTTGCGGGTATTCTCATACTACTTTAGGGGTATGCGATACCCCTGTATGGGGATTTAGGAATACGCAGGGATTCCTACCACCTTGTTGACGGTGCTGAAAGGGGTGGGCGTGATAGAATCGAGGTTTGCGGCAGGTTGTGAGGAATCGCCGGAAAAGACTGCAAACAATGGACTTTCTTGAGGGACTGAATCCGACTCAGCGCGAGGCGGCGGCACACATCGAAGGAGCGTTATTGATCCTGGCGGGTGCGGGATCTGGAAAGACGCGGGTGATTACGCACCGGATGGCGAACCTGGTTCACCGGCATGGGGTACCGGGGTACGCTGTGCTGGCGGTGACGTTTACCAACAAGGCGGCTCGGGAGATGAAGGAGCGGGTCGAGCATTTGCTGGCATCGACTGGGGAGAGCTACGATGTTCCGTTTGTTTCGACCTTTCATTCGTTTTGTGTGCGGTTGTTGAGGCGGGATGGGGACAGGCTGGCGGATTTGCGGCCGGGGTTTACCCGGCAGTTCAACATCTACGATGACGACGACCAAATGGCGACGATCAAGCAGATTTTCAAGGGACTGGGGCTGGATGAGAAGTTCATGCAATATCGGGCGATGCTTTCGCGGATCAGCCATGCGAAGAGCCATCATGAGGGACCTCAGGACCTGTTGAAGAACGCCAATGACCCGAAGGCGTCGCGGATGGCGGTGATTTATGAGCAGTACGAGGCGCGGTTGCGGCTGGCCAATGCGGTGGATTTCGATGATTTGCTGCTCGAGAGTGTGCGGCTGTTGAAGCATGATCAGACGCTGCGGGAGTTGTACAACCGGCGGTATCAGTTTGTGATGGTGGACGAGTATCAAGATACTAATCGCAGCCAGTATGAGTTGATGAGGTTGTTGAGTTTGGCGCACGGAAATGTGGTGGCGGTGGGGGACGAGGATCAGTCGATCTACTCGTGGCGCGGGGCGGATATTCGTAACATTCTGGACTTTGAGCGGGATTATCAAAACGCGAAGATTGTGCGGCTGGAGCAGAATTACCGGTCGACGAAGAACATCATCGAGGCGGCGAGCGCGGTGGTGGCGAACAATTTGCAGCGCAAGGGCAAGAACCTTTGGACGGAGCAGACGGCGGGGCCGAAGATTGGGTTGTATGAGGCGATGGATGGGGAGAACGAAGCGCTTTGGATTGCCGACCGGATCGATAAGACTCTTGACCGCGACTCGAGGGCGCAAGTAGCAATTCTTTACCGGACGAACTCGCAGTCCAGGCAGATTGAAGAGGCGTTGCGGCGTTATGGGCGCAAGTACACGGTTGTCGGTGGACTAAGTTTCTATAACCGGGCGGAGATCAAGGATTCGCTGAGTTACTTGAAGTTAGTGATGAACCCCGGGGATTCGATTGCATTGTTGCGTGTGGTGAATACGCCGGCGCGCGGCATTGGCAAGACGACGATGGACCAGGTGGATCAGTATGCGCAGGGGAAGAAGATTTCGCTGTGGCAGTCGATTGAAGAGTTGATTGCAGCGCATTCGTTGGGGTCGAGGGCGGAAGCGGCGCTCGATGCATTCCGGAAGATGATTCTAGAGTTGCGGGAGGATCTTGAGACGAAGAGCGTTGAGGAGTTGTTGCGGAGTTTGCTTGCCCGGACCGGGTATACGAAGTCGCTCGAGAACAATCCAATTCCCGAGAATGAAGGCCGGATAGCGAACTTACTGGAATTGATCAATGCGGCGGCTGAAGCAGCGGAGCGCGGGGAAAGCATTGGGGATTTTCTCGATCATGCAGCGTTGGTCTCGGATGCGGACCAGGTGAATGAGAAGGCGCAGATTTCGCTGTTGACGATTCACAACGCCAAGGGGCTTGAGTTCCCGGTAGTGTTTTTGGCAGGGATGGAAGAGGGGTTGTTTCCGCATTCGAGGGCGTTGCAGGATGACAACCAGATGGAGGAAGAGCGGCGGCTTTGTTATGTGGGGATGACGCGGGCGCGGGAGCATTTGTATATGACGTGGGCGCGGATGCGGCGCAAGTACGGCGGGGGGATGCCTGAGCTGGCGCTGACTTCGCGGTTTATCCGGGAGGTTCCGGAGCCCTATACGGAGGAGCTGAGCCGGTTGCATGTAACTCCGCATGTGGACTTGCGCGGGGAGCAGTGGGAGGCGCGTGAGACGGTGAAGAAGTATAGTTACTCGTCGCGGCCGGCGAATGCGGCGGATAACATCAATTCGTTTTTTGGTGCGGGAAATTCGGCGGCTACGGCGAGGCCAGCGAAGCCGGTGATTCCGCCGCCGAGGCCTCCGGTGGTTTCTCCGAAGCCGGTGACTGGTTCGTTGTTTGGGGATGCGGAGGAGGATAATCCGCCATGGGAGGTATCGAAGACTGCGCCAGTTGTTTCGCCTGCGAAGCCAGTTGCTCCGGCAATCAAGCCAGCGCCTCCGACACCGGCGGCGGCGCCGATGCTCAATACGTTCCGGACAGCAGCACAACAGTTGAAGAAACCGGCTGGGGGGTTGAGGTCTGGGTCCATGGTTTCGCATCCGCGGTATGGGCGAGGCACGGTAGTGCGGCGTGAGGGCGATGGGGACGATGCGAAGTTGATCATCAACTTTTCGGGTTATGGGTTGAAGAAGCTCGTAGAGAAGTTTGCGGGGATCACGAAGCTAGATTGAGGGCTATCTTCATCAACTATGGGGTTGTTGGGGGGGTGGCGGCGGGGATGATGCTTTGGCGGCGCAAAGAGCATTTTCTCATTGAAGGATGAGCCTGAAGGGTAGGGGGTGGTGTCCGGGTCCTTTCTTTGGGTGTGAATAGCGACATCATCGTCGAGACTGTGGGAATGTGGGAATCGCGAAGCGATTTC
>Ga0163144_10004335_pt1 | contig 31990 bp, 24 predicted proteins | sample OliLak19BULKMAT1_FD_123175 | JGI IMG/M metagenome (GOLD analysis project Ga0163144, IMG submission 123175) | Freshwater microbial mat bacterial communities from Lake Vanda, McMurdo Dry Valleys, Antarctica - Oligotrophic Lake LV.19.BULKMAT1 | ecosystem: Environmental > Aquatic > Freshwater >... | reverse complement strand
TGGTGTTGCACGGTTTGTTGATCTATGTGTTGACGGCCAATTGGACCAACACCGAGCGCGAGGTAATCCGGGTTAAGCCTATGCCAAACCTGATCAACGCCCGCCTGGTGGATGTCAGTGAATTGCAAGCACAGCCGAAGCCCAAAACCCCCGCGCCCAAGAAGCCTGAACCCAAGAAACCTGAGCCCAAGAAACCTGAGCCTAAAAAGCCCGAACCCAAGAAACCTGAACCCAAGAAACCTGAACCCAAGAAACCTGAGCCTAAAAAGCCCGAACCCAAGAAGCCTGAACTCAAGCCAACGCCCCAACCGACACCGAAGTCCACACCCAAACCGACACCGAAGCCAGAGCCCAAGCCGCAACCGAAGCCCGCGCCCAGTAGTAGTCGGGACGAGTTGGCCAGGATAGCCCGCGATGAACTTTCCACGGTGGTGGCGCAGCAAGAGCAGGTGCCGACCACCGCGACGGCGAACGAAATGTCAGCCAGTTTCGTCGCCCTTATTCAGCAGACCGTAGTAAACTACTGGAGTCGCCCTCCCAGCGCGCGCAATGGCATGGAGGTCGAGCTGGCGATACAGTTGATCCCCACCGGGGAGGTTGTCAGCGTCACGGTGATCAGGAGCAGCGGCAATACCGCTTTCGATCGCTCGGCGATTAACGCGGTGCAGAAGGCAGGTGCCTTTCCCGAACTGCAGAAGCTACCCAGCGGGGAATTTGAAACAACCTTCAGGCGGTTTCGCCTGCTATTTAAACCAGAGGATTTGCGATACTGATGAAACGGCTACTAGGTATTCTAATGGGTGTCGTCCTGGTGGTAAGTGCACTGCGCGCACAAGCCGAACTGACGATCGAAATTTCCCAGGGTTCGGATAACCCCACCACGATCGCTGTGGTGCCCTTTGCCTGGCAGGGGGCTGGTGCGGCGCCGGAAGATCTCGCCAGCGTGGTGGATGGCGATCTGGCCCGCAGCGGCCAGTTTGTCCCGGTGGCGCGGACCGATATGTTGGGCAGGCCCAGTACCGAGGCCGAAGTTTTTTACCGCGATTGGCGCTCCATCAATACCGAGTACCTGCTGATTGGGCGGGTCTCATTGGCGGGTCAGTTGCGCGTCGATTACGAACTCTTCGACGTGCTGCGCCAGACCAAGATCCTGTCCGGTTATGAAGCCGGGGCAGTCAGTGACGCACGCATGCTGGCCCACCGTGTCGCCGATGCGGTCTATGAGAAATTGACGGGCGTGCCGGGCGCTTTTGCCACGCGGCTGGTTTACATCTCGGGTACCCGCGTGCCTGGCGGCAAGGACACTTCGCGCCTGACCATGTCGGATTCCGATGGTGCGCGGCCAATTGTACTGCTTGAAACAAAGGAGCCTCTGCTCGCTCCGACCTGGTCGCCGGACGGCAAGAATATCGCTTATGTTTCTTTTGAGAGCGGCCGACCGGCTATCTATCGCCAGGAATTGGCCACAGGGCGGCGTCAACAGCTGACCAACTTCCAGGGAATTAACAGTGCGCCGGCATGGTCGCCTGACGGCAGAACCATGGCGATGGTATTGTCAAAAGATGGCAATCCGGACATCTACCTCATGGACCTCGCTACCAAGCAGCTCAAGCGTATTATCAGTCACTATGCGATTGATACCGAGCCTGCCTGGATGCCGGATGGGCAATCCCTGCTGTTCACCTCTGATCGTGGCGGCAAACCACAGATTTACCGCTATGCGCTGGGCTCCGGTAAGATCGACCGGGTTACCTACGAGGGCACTTACAACGCCCGCGCGCGCGTGTCGCAGGATGGTCGCAGTGTCGTGATGGTGCACCAGGTGGATGGTCGATTCCACATCGCCCTCCTGGATCTGGTGACCAACCGCATGCAGATTCTGACGTCCACTGAATTGGATGAAAGTCCCAGTATCGCCCCTAATGGCTCTATGGTATTGTACGCCACCAAATACGCAGAGCGCGGCATTCTGGCTGCGGTTTCTGTGGATGGAGGCGCGAAATTCAGGCTGCCGGCCCGCGAGGGCGACGTGCGTGAGCCTGCGTGGTCACCTTATTTGAGCCGCTGATGGCGGCGTAAATCTGTTCCAACTTAACCAAAAAATGAAAGAAGGACTTAGGACTATGAAACATTTACCTATCGCCGGTAAGGTCATCGCATTGCTGTTTTCGGCAGCCTTGTTGGTTGCTTGTTCTGGTAGTGACACAAAAGAGCAGGATGAAGCCGCAGCCGCAGCTGCGGCAGCCGCAGCCGCAGCCAGATCGGCCCAGGGCGGTTCCTCCTCGGCGGAATTAGCTGCCCTGGAAGAGGCCGCTGCTGCTGCCGGCAACGTGTTCTACTTTGAATTCGACAGCTCCACCCTGACCCCGGAAGCGGTTGGCGCGGTGGATGCACATATCGCCGTTCTAAAACTCAATAACGAAAACGTGCGCCTGGAAGGCCATACCGATGAGCGTGGCACCCGCGAGTACAACATTGCTCTGGGCGAGCGTCGAGCCAACTCCGTGCGTGACTACATGGTCGCAAATGGCATTTCCAGCTTCCGTATCGAGTCTGTTAGTTTCGGTGAGGAGAAACCGGTGGCCTATGGTTCCGGCGAGTCCAACTGGGCGCAGAACCGCCGCGTAGAGCTCAAGCCGCAATAAGCTATGTATCCATCTGTAAGCAAAACGCTGGTGGCATGCGGGCTGGTCATTTTGACCGGCCCGTTGTGCTTTATGACCTGGGCCCAGAGCTATGTAGATCTGGAAGCTGAGCGCGCAGCGGCGCAAGCGGCCGGTCGCAGTCCCAGCACTAACAATGGTAGTCCCAGTGCCAACAGCACTGTCGCTGACCCCGCTGACCCCTACGGTGCCCAGCCGACCCAGGCGTATCCAGCCACCAGTTACGGCGTGAGCAACGCGCCCGCAGCCCCTGCGGAAGTCGACGAACCTGCCTTCGACGCCGCTCCGGTCGCAACCACTACGGCAGCTGCAGTCCCGGCCTCGGTGGCGGGCGGCCAGATGGTAGGCTCAGACCAGGGCAGGTTATACCTCCAGATTCAGCAGTTGCAGCAGGAAGTCATGCGCCTCAATGGCAAGGTGGAGGAGCAAGCGTTTGAATTGAATACGCTCAAGGAGCAGAGCCTGCAGCGCTATATGGACCTGGACAAGCGGCTCGGTGGTGCCGGTGTTCCGTCTGCCACGACTTCCACTGCGCCAGGCGGGCCTGCGGCGCAGATCCAGACACCCCAACCCAAACCAGTGGCTGGCCCCACCGAAGCCATTAACGCCGCAGCGCCGGTAACCGCCCCGGTGGGTGGCAGCCGTGCAGCACCCGCGAAGGAACAGCCTGGCGAAGCTAACGCTTATGGCGCGGCCTATGCACTGGTGCAGGGTCGGCAGTTCGATCAGGCAATACCGGCATTTCAGCAGTTCCTGCAGCGCTATCCCGATGGCGAGTACGCCGCCAACGCCCATTACTGGCTTGGCGAGCTGTACCTGGTGAAGCAACCTCCGGATCTGGAGGCATCGAGACAGTCGTTTGCGATGTTGTTGAGTCAATACCCGGATAACAGCAAGGCGCCCGATGCGCTGTACAAGCTGGGCAAAGTGCAGTTCATGAAGGGCAATCGCGAAAAGGCCAGGGAATACCTGGATCTCGTGATCAAGCAGTACGAAGGCACCAATAACGCCGTCGTAAAACAGGCCAGGGATTTCATTGCCCAGAACTACTGATCTGCGGCCCCGTGACCAAGCCTTCCGCCTCCAACCCCGCTACTCCAGCCCGTAAATCAGGTCCCGACAGATCGGTGCAGACCCTGCCCGATACAGCGGGGCAGACCCTGCCCGAAGAAGCGGGGCAAACTTTGCGTATTACAGAGATTTTCTACTCCCTGCAGGGCGAGGCCCGTACGGTAGGCGTGCCCACTGCTTTTGTGCGCCTCACCGGATGTCCGCTGCGCTGCGTGTACTGCGATACCGAATATGCCTTTAGCGGTGGCGAAATGCAGAGCATTGCGCAGATTGCCGCGCAGGTTGCCGCCTATGCGCCGCGCTATGTGACCGTCACTGGTGGCGAACCCCTGGCCCAACCCAACTGTCTGCCACTGCTTGCGACACTGTGTGACGTCGGCTACGAGGTGTCACTGGAAACCGGGGGAGCCATGAGCCTGGCGGGAGTGGATGCGCGGGTCGTGACGGTACTGGATTTGAAAACCCCCGCATCCGGTGAAATGCAGCGCAACGACTACACCAATATTGCGCTGCTGCGCGCTCACGATCAGGTCAAGTTTGTGATCTGTGATCGAGCGGATTACGAGTGGGCCCGCTTCAAGCTGGATGAGTATCGGCTGCAGGAGCGGGTTGCGGATGTACTCTTTTCTCCCAGCTTCAGCCAGTTGCAAGGTAGGCAATTAGCGGAATGGATCTTGGCGGACAATCTGCCGGTCAGAATGCAATTGCAGCTGCACAAGCTGCTGTGGGATGACGAGCCGGGACATTGATGGCCATGAGTGAGCAGAAACGTGCCGTCATACTGGTCTCCGGCGGGCTTGATTCCACCACGATACTGGCCATGGCCCGCGCACAGGGCTATGCCTGCTACACGCTCAGCTTCGATTACGGCCAGCGCCACCGCGGTGAGTTACGCGCTGCCGCACGGGTCTCCCGTATCCTTGGCGATGTGGAGCACAAAGTGGTCACGCTGAATCTCGACAGTATCGGCGGCTCTGCCCTGACTGACCTCTCCATCGCAGTGCCCGAGGAAGAAACCCACGGTATACCGGTCACCTATGTACCAGCGCGCAATACCGTTTTCCTGGCTATCGCACTGGGCTGGGCAGAGGTGCTGGGCGCGCACGATATCTTCATTGGTGTGAACGCGGTGGATTATTCGGGCTACCCGGATTGCCGGCCCGACTATATAGCCGCGTTCGAGACGATGGCTAATCTCGCCACCCGGGCCGGGGTAGAAGGGCAAAAAATCACCATTCACACGCCGCTGATGACGCTGGGCAAGGGCGAGATTATTCGCACCGGCATTGCCCTGGGCGTCGATTATGCCCTCACCGTTTCCTGCTACCAGGTGACCGAAGAGGGTTTAGCCTGTGGCAAGTGCGACAGCTGTCGCCTGCGCCGCCAGGGTTTTTTCGATGCCGGTTTGGCGGACCTGACACACTACCTCCCACCGCCTGCAGAGCCATGATTTCCCTCAAAAAAGCGCTTGAGTTTTTATCCTAAATCCGTACCATACCGAGCTCCTTCTGGGGCCGTTAGCTCAGTTGGTAGAGCAGTTGGCTTTTAACCAATTGGTCGCTGGTTCAAATCCAGCACGGCCCACCATCTAAAACAAAAAATGCCACCGCTGGGGTGGCATTTTTTGTTTACAGTGCGGGTCCGTCTGGAGCGAACCAACGTTCGACAAAGCGCGCCAGCGTTTTGAAACGAGGAGCACCGCGACGAAGCCCGAAGGGTCACAACGGTTCGTGCGCGACCCCGGCAGTCCGTTGTGATTCAGCATCAGCTACTGCCCTATCTCCCACTCTGATGGCTATGTAGGAATTCTGGTAGAGAGACGCATACTGCGCTGGATATTGCAGTGGAGGTGCTGGAGATTTCGGTGGTTCATAGCCTTTCTATCACGGGAGGGGGCCATTAACTGTTCGGCTCAAACCCTGCGTGTGGCGATGATGGCGAGGTGCTCACTGGCGCAGCGTCGAATATCGGCATTTCACCGACGGTGGGTCGAATCATTGTGCTTGCTCCTGAACAGAGTTCACGCAAGCGAGTGGGGTATGGACCTAACTTGGCGCACAGCTGTTCGAAAAATGGATGCGACATTGACACATGCGGAGTTGATTTGATTTCCTCGATTTCAAGCACGCGTAAGTTGGCTTTCCATCGGTGGTATTGGAACAGCGGGTCGTTGTCTGAGCTGAGATATCTGGGCAGACGAATTGTGGATTGCACCACCTCATGACAACAATTGCATCTAGAGCCTGCCCCGCTTGATCACAGACTGGAAGATTAGGTGCTCGGCTCCGGGACCTCACGTGTACAAGAATCTCCTGCTTGAGAAGTAAGTTCTCGGCGACGAACGCCCGACTACCGCTGCTGAAACATTATCCAATCCGGCTCCTTGGCTGTGGTCTGTTATCGATATCCTTTCGTAAAAACGTGTATTAGATGAAGGGGGGTTGAGCTTGCCAGAAGGTCCTGAAATACGACGTGCTGCGGACCAGATCGCCAGGGTCCTGGTGGGGCTCCCTGTCCGGCGGGTCAGTTTTAGTCAGCCAAGGCTCAGGCACTTTGGCGCCAGATTCCGCGGTAAAGCCGTCATCGACGTCGAGACCCGCGGCAAGGCCATGCTGACGCACTTCGATCATGGTCTGACTATCTATTCGCACAACCAGCTGTATGGGGTGTGGAGAGTCGTCCGTGCCGGCGCCATCCCCGCTACCGGAAGATCACTGAGGCTGGCGATTCACACAGTTGACCACAGCGCCTTGCTGTATAGCGCCTCCGACATAAGCGTATGGCCCACTGAAGATATCGACCGGCATCCCTTCCTCGGGCGGCTGGGGCCGGATATTCTCAGCAAGAACCTGCATTGGAAAACCATTGCAACCAGAATCACGGCACCTGAGTTTGCGGCGCGCAAGCTGGGAAGCATGCTGCTCGACCAGGGCTTCATTGCCGGGCTGGGCAACTATCTCAGGTCGGAAATTCTTTTTGCGGCAGGCCTGCACCCTGACCTGCGGCCGATGGACCTCAGCCGGAAGCAGGTCGGCGACCTGGCCCGGCACACATTGCAGCTGAGTCTGCGCAGCTATCAGGCCGGCGGCATAACCAACAAACCTGGCCGCGAGAAGGCGCTGAAAGCCCGCGGTCAATCATATGAAAAGCGTAGGTTTGCGGTTTTTGGCCGGGAGGGCAAACCCTGTTACGTATGCGGCTTGCCGATCGGGCGCGAGAACGCAAATGCCCGACCCTTTTATCTATGCAAACACTGTCAGCGGCCCCGGCTATGACAACCGGCATTGCTCTGGAAACGACGTTATCGCGCCCGATCGGCCAGCCTGACTTACAGCGTCACTTCAAATGGGTTGCCAGGCAAAAGGAGCAGGTCCGCGGGTATCTTCGTTAACCGTGCCGCCGGACATCGCTTCCACGTTAAGGTTACAGGGCAGCTGGGGTGCCGTACTCCACCGCTCGCATGGAAGGCCGGGTCCCAGTTATTATTTCAGGCCAATTTCCGCAGATCTGCCAGGCGCATCAGGGAGGAAGGCGGCCAGAAGGAGGGTATGGCTAGCTCCCGTATGCTCTGCCAGTACCGCGCCTGCAGCTCCATTGCCGCTGGAAGTCGGAGCGGAGGATCCAACCTCGCCATGTTGGCCTGGAAAATCAATTCCTTGCCCGGTGCGAGCGCGGGACCGGCGAAAACCCGCCTGCCGAGCACGAGGTAGGTGTCGATGTCGCCCAGGGAGATCAGGCTTATATCAGGCCCTGGTTTGAACGGCTTAAGCGGGGAGTCCGCCAGGAAACGGCTGACGTTCTCCGCAGCATGAGACCCCATATCCAGCGCATGGTAAGCCTGCTTATTCACCGGCACTGGCAAGCCGGCGGCATCGCCAATGATAAAAGTGTTGTCAAAAACCCGGCTTTGCAGCGTCCGCTCCACTGCGGCCCATGCATCCCTGTGGGTGGAAAGGCCGCTTTCGAAGAGTAACGGCGAAGGGGCGGCCCCACCGGTCCAGAGGGTCAGATCAGTTTTCAGCGACTTGCCGGATGCAAGTCTGACCCGGGTTTTCGTTACGGCGTTCACCCGGTCTCCCAAATGAAAGGTGACGCCATAGGGTCGACACTTTCGCTGGATCTCACGGCTCAGCGCAGCGGCTCCATCCGGTATCAGGGTTTTGCTGCCTTCGATCAGGTGCACTGAGAGGTCGGAAAGGTGGCGATATCGACGCAAAATCTCGCCCAGCGCCTCGACGCCCTCCAGCCCGCCACCGACAATGACGATGGACAGGGATTTGCCGGCCTCTACCAGCTCGCCCAATCTCCTGCCAATCCGCGCGCAGTCGTCGACGGTCTTGAACGGCAGAGTGAACTGCCCGACACCTGGGATATCAAAGGTGTTATTGACGCCGCCCACGGCGACGACACAGGCATTAAAAGCGAAACTGTCGCCCGATGCGGTGCTGACGACACCCCCGCGGGAATCAATGTCTGTTACCACATCCTCGACAAAACGATGTCCCAGGCGGTGAAGGATTCGAGCTCGCGGGAGACGCAACAGTTTGGCGGTCTTCACCCCTGACAAAAGTTCATGGATATTGGGCAGGAATTCGAAGCGATCTGACGTGTCTATTACCGTTACTGCAAATGCTGAGGACAGTTTCATCGCGCAGGCGAGACCCGCAAAATTGGCGCCGATAATTACCACTTTTTTCCTGTCAGCCATTCCCTTCTCTACTCCAACGCGCCTGCCGAGGTGCCAGGGTAATCTACCTCTTGAACAGGTCGGCGAACTTCTTAGAGCGCTCTTTATACCTGATTTACTTATTACCAGACCAATTTACTTACATGCCTTTGGAGGTTAGGCGAACCCAGGCCGCAAGGACGGCAGTAAGTCCGTGCTAATGATCACTCTTGAAATATTGAAGACTGTAATAATTGTCGGCTGCCCTCTCCTAGATGAGGCCAGAAAGTCTTGCCCACAATCGGTATTGAAAACGTGCCAAAACTAATGAAAACAGGGGGAAAACCCGATTGAAGCTGGCAGAAGCGTGGGGAAGGCACACGAGAAAACTGTTTATAAACAACATGGTATTAGTACTAGAGCGGGTGGCTTTTACCAATTGGTCGCTGGTTCAACCACCGTTCGACAAAACGCGTATGCGTTTTGAACGAGGAGCGCAGCGACGCAGCCCGCAGGGTCATAATAGCCCAAAGGCTGTTATGATTCATCCAGCATGGCCTACCCTTTACAAGCGGCGCAGCTGATTCATTGAGCATTGTTATAAAGTATTTCTCGAATTTACAGCACGCCATGTCAACCGCTCTCGTGCCTGCCGAATCGGCTGAAGCCGTTGAGTAATTGCAATTAATGGAGGAATGAAATTGGCCAGGTTAACCGATTACCGTGGATTGCGGGCCGTCGTCACCGGCGCCTCCAGTGGCATTGGGCGTTGTATCGCACTGCGGCTGGCCGCGGGTGGCGCCGATGTGGCGTTGGTAGCCCGTCGGGAAGAGCCCTTACAGATCCTTGCGGCAGAAATTGAGTCCCTGGGCGTCCGTGCCTTAATAGTGCCCTGTGACGTCAGCAATTTCACGCAGGTGAAGTATGCCTGTGTGCGTATCCTCGAAGCCTTTACCCACATTGATATCCTGTTTAACAACGCAGGCTACGGTCATCATCGGCGCTTCCTGGATTGGGATATCGACGATCAGCAATTGATGATGCAAACCAACTACTTTGGTTCAGTGTATTTCACCAAGTTGCTGTTGCCGCAAATGGTGGCGCGCAACAGCGGTTGGCTGGTCTTTGTTGCATCGGTGGCCGGCAAGTTGGGTACGCCCGATGAGTCCGCTTATGCCGCCTCGAAATTTGCCACCGTTGGCATGGCCGAGGCGCTTTCCCTGGAAGTGGAAGACGACAACGTGCATGTGCTCACCGTGTGTCCGGGGGCGATAAACACCCCGTTCTTTGATGAAGAGGCGCTGAGTCGCATGCCGCCAGTGTCTAAAAATCACCTTGCGGACCCGGAAAAACTGGTCGATGCGATTTTCAAGGCACTGCGCAAGGGCAGGCATGAAGTCACTTACCCGAGAGGCATTCGCGCCGGGTACATTGTGCGCGCGCTGGCGCCGGAATTCATGCGCCGGCAAATGAAGCGGGTGACGCTGGACGCCATGGACCATTAAGTGACCGGCGGCCAGGCGCAATTTGGACTTGTGCTCCTCGTAAAGTATTGTGCATACCGTGTATGCGGTATATTGTCGGCGCGTTGTCTCAGGAACCGCATAAAAAAGTCCATCAGTTGGAGTCGGATACAGGTGCTTGGTAATAATGGTCTGCTGCACACTACAACCGTCGGTATTGTCAAGGCATTCTGTTTAAGCCACTGATGCCGTTTCCCCCTAAAGCACTGTTTGCTTCCAGTTTGTTCGTGCGCTGGTTGCCGCTCCTCGCGTTTAGTGCGGTGATCGCTCACCACTTGTGGTATGTGAATAGCCATGCGATCAACATCCCGCACCAGGATGATATTGCTGATTTTGTGCAGTTTATTGTTTCCATCGAATCCGCTGATAGCGCGAAGGACGTCTTCAAGGCATTGTTCGTGCAGTACAATGATCACCGTACCAGCGCCTCGCGCTTACTCGTATTAGGTGTTTACCTGGTTGAAGGCGAGCTGAATTTCCACACACTTACCCTCCTTGCCAACCTGGCGCTGCCGTTGATCCTGTTGTTGTTTTACTTGACGGTCAGGGAGGAGGAGTATCGCTGGAGCTACCTGTTGGTCTCGGCGCTGCTGTTGCTCAATCTGAGGTACTTCGAGATCATCCTTTTTAGCCAGGGAGCCGTTGCCTACTATTACGTTTTCCTCTATGCCTTCGCCTGCATCTTTACGCTGCACAGGGTAAGCTGGCCTAAGTTTGTGCTCGCGGCCCTATTTTGTACGCTCTCCTCACTTACCATGGCCTCAGGCCAGATCGTCTGGTTGCTGGGTCTTGCAAGTCTGCTGCATCAGTGCCTGGTGAGCGGGCGCCGGCCACTTATATTTCCTGCGATGTGGCTGCTGGTCGCCGTTGTCATGTTGGTGTTGTGGCATACAGGCTTCACCGAGGTACCCCACAAGATCACCTCCGAGATGGTCGACAGGGCCGCGATGACCCCCACAGCCGGTAATGTGGTGATGCTTGACGCTCTAATCGATGCGACGCTGGTACAAGCCCTGACGCGGTACGCGGCGTTTTTCCTGGTTATCCTGGGCTCTGCGCCTATTTATTTCAGCACGCTGGGGGCGGGAGCTGCCGGCCTTGTCATGGTAGCGGTGTTGTTGTTCATCACGCTCAGGTTTTATAAGCATGACGATATCCGGCTGGCGCTGTACTGCTGGTTTGTCGTGGCGTTTGCTGCAGCGGTGACCATGGGCAGGTCGCTGTTGGTGGCACCGGATTACGTCCTTGCATCGAGGTACAGCTTTTTATCGACTGTGCTGATGTGCGCCTTGGCTTTACTGGTACAGGTGCGGTTTGCACTGTTCAGGACATCTGCAGTATTCCTGGTCGTGCTGCTGACGGGGACGTACTGGGGCTGGGCCAACTACCACTTTGAGCGGCCGTTGCAGTACTACATGCATGGGCGCTACCTCGAATTTAATAAGGGCAGCTTCCCGGTGATTTTCAGGCCAGTGGGCGAGTCGGATGCAGTCGTCCACAGGGCCATCGCAGCGGGGATTTACAATCCACCTTGCAGGCCATTTCCCAAGTGTGAAACTGCCCCGATCCATGTCCCTCACTGATCGGAGGAAGCGACCCGGTAAGCGTCAACCGATTTGCGCCCAACAATGACAAACTGTCCGCCGAAGAAGCGCCATAACAGAGGTATGCGCAGGTAAGTCTTTACCAGAAGCGGATGTTGGGGAAGTTTTGAGTCTGTACTAAACGGTATGAATCGATCCACAACTTTGGTGACTTCAAATCCGGCTTTAACAAAGGCTTCTCGGCATGACACATGTGTAAGGGGTAACACATGATCGTAATAGTCCCAGTATTTACCCGGCTCACAGCGCAGATTCGGCTGCATGGCAAGGTAAATACCTCCAGGCTTGAGCACTCGCCTGGTCTCGGACAATACCTGATCCATCACCTCTTTACTGGGCAGGTGTTCAAAGAAATTACTACTGAAACAAACGTCAACAGAGTCAGCTTCCAGCATGCTTAGGTTCGTGGCACTGCCCAGGTGAAACTCAATTCCCTCGGGCAGGCAGGCTTTGGAATCAGGATTAAGGTCGACTGCAATTTTGCGGGACGCTGATATATGCCGGATAAACTCTCCGTAGCCACTGGCAATCTCCAGGACTGTGGATGAATGGGGAATAAACTGCTGAAAGTAGTCTTCGCACAGTACTTTCCAGACCAGGTCTTTTTTGTATCGCTTGGCGTCAGAGAACCTGATTTGGTAAAGTTTCGCCAGATCTTCCATAAAACAGCTCTAGCCTCGCGTCCGGCCTTCAGGCAAATCATAGGAGTCCGAAAATATCTCCTTACGAATTCGCCATACGTCCCTGATGGTCCCCATAATATTTTTCAACGAAGTAGCAGAACCCTGTCCGAAGTCTCTCGGGAAAGTCTGAATGCCAACTTCACCCACAGGAAAACCACGCAACATCGATTTCAGTGTCAACTCCGCCCCAATAAACGGACTATTCGAGGTTAACTCCACATCATCCAGTAATGCGCGATGGATCAGCCTTATTCCGGTTGAAATGTCTCGAAACGGGCTTTTAAACAATAGTCGCAGGACTGAATTGTAAACGAAGGAGATGAAAATCCTCTTTGTTGAATAGAGCTTCTTATACCTAAAGGCAATGACCAGCATGTAGTAATTTCTTACCGCCAGCATCTTCTTCAGGTCAAAGACATCGTATTCGTTATCCCCGTCAATCATACAAATTATTTCGTATTTAGAGGCAGCGATACCGGTTTTCATCGCGGCGCCATATCCCCTGTTTTGTGGATGATGTACCGCAGTAATTTTCTCGTGTTCCGCAGCCAGCTGGTCCGCTATAGCACCGGACGAATCAGGTGAGCCATCGTTCACGATGATGATTTCATAGTTACCTGCAACTTCCTCTAGCAATTCGAGCGCTCTGTTAGCAACGACTCGAACGGTACGTTCGTCATTGTATACCGGGAAAAAAAGGCTGATATTGGGTTTATTTTCAGTCATAGGGTTAGAACGAAAGCCGTTTAAATATCGCCCAGGGCAGCAGCTGCACCACACGATATAGGAAATACCAGGGGCGCGGAAGAAATCGCCTGCCAGTCGTAAACCGTCTTTTATAGACAACATCGGCTACCCGATCCACAGAAGCCAACGGAAACAGCAAGTTCTGTGCAAAGGCCAGGTTCGTGTCCAAATACCCAAGAACATAATACTGGCAGGAGAGATCGCTGCTTGCCGCATAATGCGCAAGGCTTTCGAAATAGGATTCCAGAGCTCTTTTGGCCGCTGCATAAGCAGCGTTCCTGCTCCTGCCCCTTGCTGTAGCAATACTACCAAAGCCGACAATAACGCCAGAATTTTTCTCCAAAAAAGGCAGATAGTGATTCAGCAGTTGACACGGAGCAAGGTAGTTTATACGCGATAGAGACTCGAGTTTTTTATCGCTCAATCCCACAACATCATTATCGTCATTGATTCCAGCAGGCATCAACAGGCCCTGCAGAGGAAGATGTCCCTCAAGTATTGCGTCGATGGCGTCGAAAGGTAGTGGGCTGCAATTCAGATCCATTGCGATCGGGCTAACCTTTACGGCATATTTTATGGCGAGATGGTTTGCCAAAGGTACCGTATCCCTTATGTCCCGGGACACCAGCACCAATTCGCAGCCTGCCGCGGCAAACCGTTCTGCCAGGGCCCGCCCAAGACCGGAAGAACCGCCTACAATAATGTAGGTCACAACAGGCCAAGCCTCTGGGACAGTTCCGAGCGCATGGTTCTTTCTCTATCGTATTCAAAGAGACCCTGTTTGAATGCGGCGAAGCTGGCGATACTCAACTCTGCAACCTCTCCTGGAATCCTTGAATCTTTCGATAGATTAGGTTGTCCCCCCATATCCAGAATAAGCTGATCCAGGTGGTGCATAAACAAATCCGTCCTTGCGTTGCGGTAGCAGTCTACTGCAACAAGATAGCCAGTGCCCGACATACTAAGCGACTTTTGCACACCTTTAAATCGCTTCAAGGATAACATCATCGTGGGAGCACCTGTGTCACAAACCAGTTTTTTCAGGGCTTCCAAACATTGACCAATTTTGTCTTCACTCATCAGAAACTGTGTTTCTCGCAACCCCGGACGACCAAAGAGCTTATGGAAATACACATTGGAAGCAAATGGGAAGGATGCGTCCAGGATGCTCATCACGGAAACATCCTTTTTGTATCGACTGTGCAGTAACAACGCAGAATTCGCGACACGAGCGGTTAAGCCATTCCATGCACAGACAGGCAGTCTTGCCCGAGTTTCCGCCGTCATGGGATGAAATTTCATCGGCTTTGGTGGCGCCCCGTTTCCGTGCCACTGCCCGGTATACACAATGCCCCTGCCAAAATTCGATCCTGCGCTAGCATCGTGCCAACTGTACGCGATATCAGCAGCGCAGGATGACAGTTCGCGCTCTGCCTCCTCGAAACTGCCTACCCTCTTTTGAAATAATGCTATCCATGGCGCCGGCAGTTTAGCCAGCTGCAAAGTCACATCGGTAATTACGCCGGTCAAACCATATCCCCCGCATGTCATGGCGAATAAGTCCGGGTTCTCCTCAGGCGAGCATGACTGGTAGCCTTTTCGCGGGTGAAATACGGTAAGCTGCCTCACCCAATCTGAGAAGGTTCCATCCTTGTAGGGATTCTTGCCGTGCACATCCGCGGCGACACAGCCACCTACGGTAATCAGCGGGTATCCGGGCAACACTGGAAAGTGGAGCTGTCGCGGTAATGCCCACGCCATCAAATCAATGAGGCGTACGCCCACTTCCAGTTTGAGTGTGAGTTTCTCAGGATTGAATTCCAGGAATCGGTTAAAGCGAGTCATTTCCTGAACGAGTGAGTTTTCTCCGAAACTCGCGGCTGAATAGGAGTATCCGCCACCGCGAGGAATTCGATGAACCGCAGCGGCGGGTAATTCCAGGTGACTGAAACGATCCGGGCGTTGGTGCCGGGTAATCAGGCTGAGCGTGCCGTCAAAGCTGGTAAAACACGTCTCCCTCACCAGTCCTTCGCTCATTTGTCCGCTCCATTGTCCCGCAACAAATGATTGGAAACAGCATAGCTGTAAGCTATGGCTCCCACCGCAGTCGCACTTGCGAGTAGCACGATTTGCACAATCGCGGAGGCCGCCAGAGCAGTTGATGCCGGGAGTCCGAATAACACGGCAGCGATATGAAAAGCATACTGAAGGGTCCCAATGCCGGCAGGAGCCGCCGGTATTGCCGCCGCAATGCCGGTGATCCCAATCAACAATACCGTCTGGTTAACGCTAAGCTGGACATCCAGAGCCATCATGATTGACCAGATCGCCAGACAATTGAGCATCCAAATTGCCACTGTACCACCGAGTATTTTCAGGTAGCTTGAGGAATTTTCAAAGACTTGCAGGCCCTGTATCAAATTTTGTACTCTGACACTCAAGTCCCTCAGTCTGGCGTTGAGAAAGTTGTTTTTCCTGGACACAACGAAATACACCAGTACCACCAGTACAGCGATAGGAGCTACCAGTAGAGCCAGGCCCTTGTTGACTTCTTCCAGGGTGTCGAGTTGTGTTGTAGTTATGAACACCACACCCCAGGCCGTCATACCCAGGACCATCACCATATCAAAAAGTCGTTCGACGATGATCGACCCAAAAGCCGTAAGCCTGGAAACGTTTGCCAATCTGCCCAGCAGATCAGCCCGAAAGGCTTCACCTAGTTTTGCTGGCAGCACGTTGTTTGCTGCATAACCCGATATGAATGCGATAGCAATTTGATACCCGGCAATGGGTGGTTTCAGTTGCGACAAGAGGACTCGCCACCGAACTATTCGAAGGCCTAACTCCATCCAATACATACACGCGGCAAACAGAATCCATGCGTAATTTATACGTTCAAATTCGCCTTTGACTTCACTCCAGCTTACGTCCTTGACGCTGAGAAACAGCAGCGCAGCACCCAGTGTCACTCCCAAACAAACCCTGAAGTACTTATTTCTGAATATTGATCCCCCAGAACTACTCATGCATTCCCTTGTCTGCTCTTCATTATTATATTGCCAGGAACTTCAGCGTCAGGTGAAACTGTTGAACAGCACTTTCACCGCGCCACTTTTGCCCTGGTCATAGCAGCTCATAAATGCATCGCGGTAGTCGCGCATGGCGTAGTGGTGGGTGATGATCGGAGTGACGTCCAGGCCGCGCTGCTGGATGAAGTCAAAGTACCACTCCATGGCGTGTTTGCGCTGCCCTTCAAATTCCTCGATACCAAAGCCATTGGAGCCGATAATACTGATTTCCTTGAAGTACAGCGGCGTCCACTCGAAGGTTTTCGCCGGTTCCACGCCAATGATCACCATCGAGCCAAAAGAGCGGGTCACGCGCAAGCCCACTTCCATGGTCTTTGCGGAGGAGACAGTATCGTAGACCACATCGACGCCGCCGTTGAGCATGGGCAGCCCTGCCCAGGGTTCGTTGAGGGCCGCGCCCGTTTCTTCGGCGATGCGGTGCACCAACTGTTTGGTCGGATGGTGTGGCAGCACGACGTGCGCACCCAACTGTTGTGCGAGGTTCGCCTGGTGATCAAAGCGCGCCACCGCCAGAATCCGCACCGTGGGGTGAATGGCCCGCAGGATAGCGATGGCCAGCAAACCCAGAGTCCCACAGCCGTATACCAGCACCGTGCCATGTTCCCTGGGTGGGGCCTTCAGTATGGCGTGCAGCGATACGGAGAACGGATCCCCCAGCACCGCCTCCTCGTCGCTGATGGCATCCGGTATCGGAAACCACTGGGATTCATGGCCCGGTACCTGTTCGGCAAATCCGCCGGTAGCCGACGCGCTGTTGCCGTGGTGAATACCGCGCTCCAGATGGCCGGCGCCGAAGTTCAGGCACTGGGCCAGTTTGCCCTGCTGGCAGAACTCGCAGGGCGGTAGCCCCCGGGTGACGCAGGACAGCCAGGGGTTGAGCAGCACGCGCTCGCCGACGCGACGTGTGCTGACCTTGTCGCCGGTGCGGGTCACCACACCGACCACTTCATGTCCCAGCACCTGGGGCCAGGAGATCATCGACGTCATGGGGTTATCGATGGTGCCGTTCATGAAGACCTGCTTGTAGTCACTGCCACACAGGCCGCATAACCGGGTTTCGGCAACCAGCCAGTCCGGTGCCGGTAGTGTGGGGTCCGCTATGTCCCGTAACTGCATGGGCGACTGCCAGCCCACAAAGGCCCGCGGTGAAAAGTAAGACAGCAGTTTGGTGGCGACCAGCCTGAAGGGGTTGTTGGTAGTAATCAGGGCTTGCATGGCGGTGTTCGCTCGAATCAAAAGTCAGTCCCGCCAGTCTAGGCCAGCGCCGCCGTTAGTGAAAGTGTCCGCACGGGCCACTCGCACACTGGACTCTATAGCTCGCGCACGCGGATAGTGCGGTACCACACCGGATCGCCGTGGTCCTGCAGCGCAATATAGCCCGCGGCAGATTTGCCATAGCCCGGCATATCCGCAAACTTGCTGGCCGCTACCAGCGCGTCCCACGCACTGCTGCCGCGCTCGATGCTAACCACCTTCACGCCGTTCAGCCAGTGTTCGATGTGGTTGTCCTGCACCCGGATCAACACATCGTTCCACTCCCCGGGAGGGCGTACGGTCTCGGGGTCGGCGGCAATCAGGTCGTAGAGATCGCCGGCCCGATGGGTTTTGATCTGGCCGTCGGCGTGGCCCTCGTTGTCCAGCACCTGCATTTCAATCCCGGTGCGCCAGGAGACATTGTCAGTTTCATCCTGCACCAGGTAGAAAATACCGCTGTTACCGCCCGGGGAGATCTTCCACTGCAGGCTGAGTTCGAAATCGCGGAATTTCTCACGGTAATACACCAGGTCGCCGCTGGGGCCGCCAAAGATAACGCTCTTGATCAGGTCCCACAGCGGGAAGGGGCCCTCCTGCATCAGCGCCAGCGTGCCGTCCTGTACCGTCCACTTGCGAATGTCGGCTGCATCCCCGCCGTAGTTGCGCCAGCCCGTGAGGGTGCGGCCGTCGAACAGGTCGTGCCAGCCAGCGCCGGACGTCTGCGCCAGCGGCACCGCTGGCGCTCCGCCTGGAATGGCGTTCAGCGTGTACCAGGCTTCCGCCGTCCACAACGTGTTGTCGGTCGCGGAACGCAGACGATCAGCGAGACGCAGGTAGACCACGTAGCCCGCCTTCAGGCCAGGAATACGCAGGCGCATACTGCGGCGGTCCGCAGCGATTTCCACACTGGAGGCAGCCAGTACGGTTTCATCGTACTTGGGTCCGCCGTATTGCTCGTTCGGAAAGTAAAACCACTGTTTCACTAACACGTCGGCTGGAGACAGTTCCAGCCCGGTGGCCAGCGGCTGGGTCAGTTCGATCACGAAACCGTCCTCCTGGGCCTGCACGGCCAGCATCTCGAAGGCCTCATTGCCGAGCCAGGTCATGCGCTCCAGTCCAAACCAGGGTTTGCCATACTCGCCCCAGTTGGGGGGGTTGCCCAGTTCGCCGAGGTAGATGGCGCCATCGGGGCCGCGCTCCAGGCGATTGACCGCCCCCTGGAAGCCGCCGCTGAAGTGAAAGACGGCGCCCTGCTGCCGTCCTTCCACCTCTTCCAGGAATACCCGTTTGACGCCGCCGTTGTACACGTCACCGTGGATCATCTGTCCCGCATAGGGCCCCTCGATCAACAACAGCGGCTGCGACGGGGAATTGCCGACCTCATCCTGTGGCAACCACACGGCGGGAGGCGTTTCCTTGCGGGTCATCACACCGTTATCCGGTACTGCCCGAGAGCCATAGAATCCACCTTCCTCTATATGGATGAGTTTGCTGGAGGGCAGCCAGTCACCCTGGTTGTCCGTGACGTAGATATCACCCTCGGGTCCAGTGGCAATACCGTTGGGCACACGAAAGCCGGAGGCGTAGGTCTCTAACTCACCTGTGCTGTGCAGACGCAGGAGTTTGCCCTGGGTGGGCAGTTGCTGCGGACAACTGGCGCCGCCGGGCAGGATGCAGATCGCCAACAGAAAATAGAAGTCGTCGTCCCGATGCAGGAGGCCGAAGGCGAAAGAGTGGAAGTTGGTGCTGCTCGGCCAGTCGTAGGAGACTGCCCGGTAGCGGTCGATCACCTCGTCGCCATCGGTGTCGATGAGTTCGGTCAATTCCTGTTTCTGCAGCACGAAGAGTCGATCGTCCGCCATGGTCAGGCCCAATGGTTCATGCAACCCCTCGGCAATACGCCGGACCCGCTGCTGTGCCGGGGCATTGGGATCAACCAGGAAGACCGCGCCGTCCTGGTCCCAACTGGCAATGACCAGTTTGCCGTCCGCGCGAAACGCCATGCCACCCACCTTGGGCTCAAAGCCCGGTGGCGCGAGGTTTTCCAGCGTGAAGGACGGGTGCAGTGACGTAAGGCGCGGTAGAACGTCGTAATCGAGGGTCGCCACATACCGGCGCCCATTGGCGTCGCGCGGTGTATTGAGGTTGGCTTCCTGCACATCTACGCTGAGGATGTAGGCCACCGCCGCGTTGGCCTGCGCTTTGGAGAGCTGTGGATGCGCCGGCATCGGCACCGGCCCCCAGGTTCCCACGCTGCCCGCCAGGACACTTTGCGTCAGCGCCGCGAGGACTTCTTCCTGCGGTTCGCCCTTGAATTTTCCGGCGATCTGGGCCCAGGCGGGTCCGGTCACCTTATGCTCCAGGGCATGACAGCCCAGGCAGTCGCTGTTGGCAATCACGGACTCGCCCTCGGCCTGGTTGCTGCCTGTGTTTGCCCGCGAGCGGGTGCGGTCCTCGTGCGGCGCTATTTTGGTACTGCCCGCCAGTGGCACCTGCAGTGATCCCTCGGCCAGGTGACGCACGCCGTCCTCTGCGCGAAATCCAGCTTTTATCGCTGTCAATGCATCAGCACGCTGGAAGCCTCGTACGAAGAAGCGCGCACCCTTTTGCTCGATCATCTCCGGCTGCTCTGTGAGTTCCAGGCGGTAGTCGCCCGCCGTCAGCGCAAAACGCATGGCAGCCGTTTTCCTGCCCGCGCCGTATTCATGCCCGAGGTAGTGAACGCTTGCTGGCAGTTCCACGCCGTCTGCTTCGATAAACCATTGCGTGCCTTGCGTATTGCGCAGGTACCACGCGCCCTGGCTGACCGGTTGTGGGCCGTGCCGGTAGTCGTAGGCCGCTCCCTCGAACAACACGTCGCCCTCCCACACCTGGTAGAGCGATTGTTGCTGTGTGTCGTACGCCGCCCAAAGTCCGGGTGCCAGTGCAAACTCCAGCATGCGCGGGCGACCATCGAGATTGCCGCGCAGCACCCAGGGGGCATGACCCCGCCCTGCGACCTGCTCTCGCCCGTAGGAGGGATCGGCCACAGCGGCGGGGTCCACCCCGTAGAGCTCCGCCCTGATCGTGGCAAGCACAGCGCCCAGGCCGTCGCGCTCACCAAGGTCCACCAGGAATTTCAGGTCGGCTTTGGACACCATGCCCTGTTGCATGGCGACTGCGAACGCCAGTACCACCAGCAGGACCAGTACGAGGGGTAGTAATAGCAGGGCAGCGATAAGCTTGTTCATGTTGTTATGGGCTCTGTAATCGCGCGGGTGGTGTTGCAGAGGTTATCGGTGACCTATGATATACACGGTAAGGTGCGGCGCAACGAGTTTAGGGTGATGACCATGACACAATGCTACTATGAGAAAGATGCCAATCCGACGGCGATTGAGCAGGATGTAACGAGTGCCGCGCACACTGGCGGAGTTGAAGGAACTGCGCGCGGGCGAGAAAATGCAGGCGATGGAGCACGATCTGATGAGTAAACTGGGGCCCGGTGTGAGGGCGCAACATTGAGCGCGCTTGACGTGGGGGCCGACTTTCTCAATAGTTTTCTGCACAATTTCCTCTATAACTACGCTGCCTACGAATACCCGGTGGCGTTCGCCCAGTTGTTCCTGGCCATGCTGGGTATGGGAGCGCTGCTGACACCACAGGATTTCCTGTTGGAGATTAAGAAACCCAAGGGCCTGGTGATAGGTTTCGGCTTCCAGTGGTTGTTGGTGCCACTCATCGCGTACGTGCTGGGTGGCCTGTTGCCGATACCTGCCGGCATAGCAGTCGGCCTGATTTTTGTCGCCGCCGTCCCGGGCGGTACATTAACCAATATCCTGACCCTGTTTGGCCGCGGCAATATCGCACTCTCGATTGCACTGACGTCTATTACTACCGTGGCTGCGCTTGCCACCACGCCCCTGCTGCTCAAACTCTTGGCGCACCAGTACCTGCCCGATAATTTCAGCATGCCAGTGGGGCTCATAGCGCGGGATATATTTGGCAGCCTGATTATTCCCCTGGTGTTGGGCATGATGATCAAATCCCGCACCACGACGTATTACGCGGCGCAGTTTTCAAAATGGGTCATCCGCCTCAGCCTGATGTTGATTCTGGTTATTGTGGTGGGCTCCGCTGGCAGTGGGCGACTGTCTGCGGATGCCTACGGCGTCATGGGAGTGGCCGCACTGGTCATTTTCGCAGTGGCCATACAGGCGAGCGCCGTGCTGGCCAGCAAAGTGCTGGGCCTGACGAGCGGCGACGGCCTGGCCATCACCGTAGAAGCGACCTTTCGCAATATATCGCTGGCGATTGCCGTCAAGGCGACGGTGTTTCCCGCCCAGCCCGGCGTGCTGGACCCGATTGGCGATGCGGTACTTTTCGTCGCGCTGTTGTACGGCGGGATCAGCATGTTCATGACGCTGGTGCCGGTGGTCATCCACCGCCGGAAATTTTCACAAGCCCGTTGACATAAAATAATGTCGGGCCTGTTTCGATATGCTAACCTCGTTACCCTGACGCGGCTGTGGGAGAACTGTGAATGATAATAAAGGCCATCGATCCCTGGGTTAACGTCAGCATGGGCGCCATGATCAATGAGCCTTTCATGCAGAAGGTCAAGGAGGAATACTTCAAGGCCGGTGACGATTTTTTCCGCAACATCGAGGCGGATGAACTGATTGCGCGGATGGACCGCATCGGCGTCGATAAAGCCTTCCTCACAGTTGATCCCTACCGCCCGGATCAGCGTGTGCTGGACTTCACCACAAAGTATCCAGGACGTTTTTATCTCGCCGCGCAACCGCGCCTGAAAAAAGGGATGAAGGCGCTGTGGGCGATGGAAGACCTGGCGCGCGACTACCCGCTGTTCCTGGCCAGGGTAACGCCTTTCGAGCTGGACCTGCCACCCAGTGACCCCATCTATTACCCCCTGTATGCCAAGTGCATCGAGATGGACATTCCCGTGGGAGTGAACACCGGCCTGCCGGGCCCACCGGTGCCCGGCGAGTGTCAGCATCCCATGTACCTCGACCGGGTGTGCCTGCATTTTCCCGAGTTGAAATTGATCATGCAACACGGGGCCGACCCGTGGTGGGAGATCGCCATCCGGCTGATGATCAAGTACCGCAATTTGTACCTGATGACGTCGGCCTACTCGCCCAAATACCTGCCGCAGTCGCTGCTGCACTATATGAATACCCGGGGCAAGCACAAAATCATGTTCGCCTCGGACCATCCGGTACTGTCGATGGATCGCTGCCTGGCCGAAGCACAGGCGCTCGACCTGCGCCCCGGCATTCTTGAGAAATACCTGTACGACAATGCTCATGCGGTGTTGTTCGGGGCACGCAATCCGCGTTACGGGAAATTTAAATAGGCCAACTGTGGCAGTGCCCCGAGCCCGGTGGTTGCGTCAGGTTCAGCGTACTGCGGGCGGTTGGTACCAAATGGGGGAAGTGTAGGCCCGCTCCTGCAGGCTGGCCGGCCACCTGCCCGTATTTTCCCGCCCCAGCGCCACGGCATCGTAGAGCGAGTGCCGCGGCGTCGGAATCTGCAACACCCGGGCGTAGTAGAAAGCAGCTTGGGCGGGATCGAATTCGGGGTCCAGCCAGACGGTCTGCAGCGTCGGGGCACCGATAGAATTCTGGTAGCTGGCGGTGGTGGTATCCACCGTGTTGCCCACCGGTATCAGGGCACCGTCCGCAGCGGGCGTGCGCGGGCCTGACCAGGCCACGTCGAAAATCCGTTCATGACTTTTTCCCTGCCTGTCCACCCAGCCCTTGATAATCTGGATGCGATCGAGGTTGGCACCTTTGGGATCTTTCATCGCGCTGACTGCAAATCCGGGAGTCTGTCCCGCGGGAGCTGGCGCAGGGAGATCTGCGCCCATCGGCACGGCGCTGTGTGGTGCCTCAGAGGTAGTAATCGCGGCGGCCTGCGCTGCAGTCTGCGCCAGTGTCGACGCGGGATACCAGCCGCCATCAAAGCGCACCACCATGCGCGGGCCGGTGGTGGCGTAGACCTCGCGTCGCTCGAACGCCTGCAGAATAGACTTGCGCGTATTGTCCTGCGCCCAGACGGCCGCCATCCCGGAGGCCGAGAAGTCCCATCCGGCGGGGCTGCCTTCGTCTCCCAAGGGCAGCGCTTTGTTGGCGGGGATGGAGTCCTTGGGCTCCTCCCCCTGGAAGTTATTCTCCTGTGGGGAGGACAGCCCAGTGTGGGAGTCGGTCGATCCGATCAGGCCGAACTGGTAGGGGTTGATGCCGTACTCGCGGCCAATGCGCAGTCCGCGCTTTAATGCCGAGCGGATAAAATCGCCTTCACCCGGTTGGTAGGGAGCGGGGGACGCCTGAATATAATAGGTATAGCGCTCGAAATCGGCGAAGGCATCTTCTGGTGACAGTGTTGGGTAGGTCTCGGAGTCGCCCTTGGTCTGCGTCGCCTCCACCACCGGCTCCCACCTGCGACGCAGTTGCAGGTACTCCGGGGTAAATTTTTTACCGCGCAGTGTCTCAAGAGGAAACATAAAGCCTTTGGAGATATTCGAATTGTGAGGTATGGCGACGAAATGGTCGCCGGTCGCTGCGCTGGTGCGCTCCAGCCACTGCCACAAGTCCTCCGGATAGGGGCTGTCATCCCGGGTAAAGGGCACATAGGTTGCAGCGGAGTCCGCGTTGCCGTCAGTGAATATTATGCGGTGCAGATTGGCGCCCCCGGGTGTGGAAGTCCACTCCCAGCCGATGATCGCGGAAAATTCTCCCGGCCGATTATAGGCATCTGCCGTCTGGGCCTCCTCACGCCAGGCAGAGGCGACAATCTGCGTCTGTCCCGGCAGGGTCCACATTTTTTCAGAGGCGAGCTGGGCGGCGCCCTCGCTGGGATCCATCGGCTTGGCACTGAAAGAGGCAAACATATCCATGCCGTGACCGTCCGCCAGTGCGTAGCGAAATGCCTTTTCCGCCAGCCACGCGATCAGCTTGTCTATCGGGCCCATACCGGTCGTGTCGATGCCGTATTTGTGTATCTGCCGAATCCCCCCGAGAAACTCTGCATGATCGGATACCACCAGGAAGTGCAGCGGTGTCTCGATCTGTACCCGTGCGTGGTGAAATGGGTGGACCACAGGCTGTCCCTGAGCGTAGCGGTAGGCGGTTGCCGGATCGACGGTAAAGTTGCCATCGAGGTAGGCATCCGCCGAGTAGGACGTGTGCAGATGGGTATCGCCCCACAGCAATTGTTTCTGCGCTGCCGCAACCGGCACAGCCAGTGCCAGGCAGATGACGGCGGTACATATGGCTCCGGTAGACATGTGGGCATGCTCGCTATAACCTGACAACTTGTCAAATTCTACGCTGAACGTTGCAACGCCGGGAACAGGGCAGTAGCACCGGCACGGTGTCGCAGGCGGACAGGAGGGGGAGCGCTATGGATTTCCGGGCGAAAGTGGCCGTGGTAACGGGGGCTTCTTCTGGCATAGGACGGTTAACCGCTCTGTCCCTGGCGCAGGCGGGGGCCACGGTGGTGGCCACAGCGCGGCGTGACAACCTATTGCAAGAGGTGAGCGCGGCCTGTCGCGAGCACACCCTGGACAGTTGCCATATCGCCGGTGACCTTGGAGAAAAGGCGTTCGCCGAAAAGCTGGTGGAGGAAACGGTCGAGCGCTTCGGGCGCATCGATATTCTGGTCAACAACGCCGCCGTCCCCATGCACCGCTCCATTTATGAGATCTCCGCCGCAGAGGCGGAGGAGGTGCTGCGCATCAATTTTCTCTCCTGCCTGTGGACCAGCTTTGCCGCCATCCCCTACATGCTGCTACAGAGTGAATCCAGCGAGGAGGGCGGCGTGATTGTGAATGTATCCTCCTTTGCCGCCACGGTTTGCCCCACCCATGAAACCATTTACGCCGCGTCCAAGGGTGCTATGAATAGTTTTACCCGCGGCTTGTGGAATGACCTGGCGGGCTCGGGAATCCACTGTGCGCTGGTGATTCCCGGACCGATCGATACCGAGATCTGGGACAAGTTCGAAGATGCCAACGCTTACAAGGGGACAAAGTATCCGGCGCAACTGGTGGCGGATGAAATTCTCACCTCGATCCGTGAGCGGCGCTTCGAAGTCACCGTGCCGCGCAGAAATCCGCAGCTGGTCACGGCCCGTCTGCTCGCCACCCTGATTCCCTCGCTCATCCGCAAGGGTGTCGCCAGAATGAACCCGGTGGCGCCGCAGTTGGTGCGCGCTGCCCGTGTCCGGGCGCGGGCGGGTCGACGCATGGGAGAGCGCTAGCGCGAAGGCGACATAACACGACCACATTTCATTTATGACAGGGAACACAGCAATGACGGGCAACATCCAACCTTACACACAAAAGCAGGAAAAATTCGGTACCTGGATCATCAGTAAGGTTGGCCGCTGGCAGACGACGGTTTATGAATTAACGGGCGGCCGCCTGTGGAACACCTTCCTCGGTGGCCCCGTGGCTATCCTGACAACGGTCGGGCGTAAATCCGGCCTGGTACGCAAGGTTCCGCTGCTCTTTCTGAAACACGGCGACAACGTGGTGATGACCGCTTCCAAAGGGGGCATGTCTACCTTGCCCGTCTGGTACCACAACGTGGTGGCTGCAGATACCGTCGATATTCAAATTGGCCGCGACAAGAAAACCTATCGCATGCGTGAGGCCTCTGCGCCCGAAGAGACAACACTGTGGCCACTGCTGGAAGCGATGTATCCGGATTACAAGGAGTATCGGGTTCGCACTGAAGGCGTGCGTCATATCCCTGTCCTGATTTTTTCTCCGGTCTGAACGCCAGCAGATTTCGCGGATTCGTAAAAAGGACAGCACAGTGGAACTTGAGCCGGGCCGGTATCGGCACTTCAAAGGTGGCGAGTACGAGGTCCAGGGTATTGCTACCCATTCCGAGACTGGCGAGCAACTGGTGGTGTATACGCCGTTGTACGGCAACGGAGGGCTGTGGGTCCGGCCCCTGTCGATGTTTCTTGAGACGGTTGTTCGGGACGGCGAGGAGCAGCCCAGGTTCAGCTACATCGGGCCGCCGCGTTAACGCGCATTATAGTGGCCGTGGCTTTCGGTATTCCACTTACCAACGAGGCGCTTTATTGGTACGGGGCTCCATTATCCAGCCAGTCCTTCAGCAGTACCCTTTCCTCTGCTGCAATCCCTGTATCGGGGTGTCCAGTTTTGTAGTCAATGTCCCAGTTGAAGGTTGCATTCGTTCTGCCGTCCATTCTCCTGTTATTGGCATACCAGTACAGCGGGGATTCAAGTGCAAACTTTGACACGAAGCGGCTGGTCAATGGTCGCCACAGGGTATTGTTTGAGACACCAGGCATAGCAGGGGTAATGGATAGCCACGGCTTGAAGTCAAGTTGCTGTGTATCCCATACAACGCGAGAGTACAACAGGGAGTCATTCTCGAACCCTGTATGGCATCCCCCACAACTTCTGGTAAGCATAGGCTGTATCTGGGCGATCTTGGGGAGGTCATGTACTGTTCCGGCGGCAGGGGTAATACTGGCAGCAAGGGTGGTAGCAAACCGTGTAGCAGCAGGTATCGACCCTATCTCGGCAAAGCGTTCTTCCGAGTGGGCATCATGGCAGCCGTGGCAGGTTCTGGTTTCGCCAGGGCGCAGAGAGTGGACCATGTCATCGTGGGCTATGACCTCCCCATTGGCGTTCTCGCCGCTCATTAACAGGGGTGTATCGCAAGGCACTTCCATCTTCACAGAACCATCGGCCTGCAGTGCGACCTTCTGGTAGCCCTTGATGTTGCGATACCCGAGGGTATTCATGGTCATCTTGTACAGTTCACTATTGCCTGAGTAGCTGATGTCCCACAGCGTGGGTAGAGTGACCGACAGGTACTTCATATTGGTGGCGTGGTAGGTCGGGTTTTCATTGTCCGTTTGGACCGCGCAGCCCTGCCATGCGCACCGTTGGGTTGATGCAGCCTGTGGGTGTTCACCGGGCCGTCCGTACAGCTCTGACTTGCGGGCATCCACCACCTGCAGGTAGCACTTGCCGGGGGGCAGTGGTGCGGGTCTTAGCGGCGCTGCCTGACCAAATAGCGCCTGGTAGGTCGTAATAGGGTGGGCATCAAAAGCCTGGTAGTTGGGGTCATCTACCAGAGGCGTTATCTGTGAGGCATCGTAGGGGTTCGTGGTCGACGGCAGGACACTGGTAGCCCCATTAGGCGCATTCACCTTCACAATCGTCCGGCGGCACACGGTGGAGTCACCAAGCCACTCCTTGGTCAACTCATAGCCGGTAGCTGCGGCGTAACATTGCCCACGGGCATGGGTGATTATGAAGTGATTCGCATCCCATGGCGCCGGGTAGCCTGCCTTGCCAAAGCTCTTGTACGGTATCCCTGGCCCCAAATACACAAATCCAGGGTTGGCATCCCCTGACTGTCCCCACGGTGTCAGGGACTTGAGGCTTGATGGGATAAAGGCGCCACTGCCTAATGCGGTACTGGCCGGTTCCAGGTAGGGATATTCGATACAAGAGGCGGTACTGCATCCTTCAACATGCGGTGAACCATAGTCAAACCCGTAAACAGCCCCTAGACTGCCGTTATGGTTAGCCCTGTAATAAGAGGTAATGGCTAGCTTACCCTTGAAGATCTCAGAGACCGATCTAAGTCCTCGCAATTCTTCATACCCTGTCAACCCGCCCTTGGTAGGGGTTATACCACCTATAGTAGGCTCGGTGGGCAACCAGCCACGGGTTTTGAGTATGTTCTGTTTATGACCGTGGAGCTTGACCGTCATATCAGCCCCGTTACCATCAACCCGACACAGCCACATCAGGTTAGGGAGAGCCACCTGAGCATTCTGGCCCGGGGAAAAGCCTTTATCAGCGTGCGCGTTGTAGCAGGAGTAGACGACATCACCATTGGTCAGTACTTCGGGGGCGAGTGAGTTAAAGTCCTGCGGCCCCCAGTTGACGGCTCCTGTCCCATCTGTGTTCATCTTCCACAACTGCATGGCCTTTCCGGAATCCCCATAGGGATAGGTCTGGCTCACGCAGTAGGGATAGTTACTGCAGTATTGTAGATGCTGGTTACCACCCTCACGGTTAGGCCACTTGCCCCCACGGTTGGAGGTGAACACCAGCTCAGTGTTGGATAGCCATGAAGGCTGGCGGTCGATAGCCCTGTTCTGCCCATCATTTACAGCGCAGTTTCCGCCAGGGTGATTACCGACCTGGGTGCTGACACCAGAAGCAATGTCATAGATATAGATTTGAGCACAGACAAGAGAGGTTAGTTGTTCTATCAGGCCATTGAATTGCAGCTGGATCCCTGCAGCGCCAGGGGCGGCAAAGCCCACTGAGTAGGCAATCCTGGTCCCGTCAGGAGACACCCTTGCCTCCTGTGCGACACAGTTCAGGCTTTTGTTTCCCGTACAGTCAAAAATGACTTTAGGCGCACTGTCGTTCAGTGCATCGACCACCACATCAGCCTCCGCCAGGAGGTCATTTATGCGGGCAATATCTGTGGCGTACTGGAAGTTGGCCACCTCTGAGTCGGGTGTGTTGCCGGGTATAGGTTGTGGTTTGTACGGCTGCCGCGTGTAAACCAGCTTGGGCTCACCTGTAAACGGCGGTGGTGGTGAGCGGGGGCTAACGATATTGCTCGGCGGCACAGTTTTTGGTGGCGTTACAGGCGGAACAACTGCGGGTATTGCAGACGCAGTTACAGGCATACCGGAATTCGCCTGCGGTGCGGGTACGGCCTGCGGCGTGGTCCTGGCTTTCGGTGCAGGCATGGTTTGTTGTGCAGAAGGTACCTGAGCCTCCTGAGCGTGTTTTGTTGGGGGAACATTTTCTTTTGGTGGGGCAGCAACCTTTACGGGGCCAACAGAGGTAGTGCCAGGATCAGAATCGTCGCCCTGCCTGATTCGCTTATACTCCTCCCACGACCCTGTATTGGCTACGGTGTATCCAGCAGACATAGTCTCCTGTCTCGGATCGATCTGAAATGTTCCGCCAGCATTTATGGGTTGTGATAGAGAAAGAAACTCAACGAGCAAGAGCAGTGGCCAGCTGCCTGGTGAAGGTTTCAGGGAATTGAACATCGAGTCATTCCGGAAAAAGCAAAAATCCAACGCGTGTCTTTGAGCGAAGTCTGTTCAGGATAGCATAGCAGAACTTGGAACACGGCTTGTAGACCAGACTGTGTCACCAATTGACTTATGAATAATGTTACCCAGGACAGGACAGCAACCGGGTTGTTGACTTAAGTTTGGGCACCATACTTAAAAATACCGAAACGTGACATCGAGCCCGTAACTGCGCCCGTCGCCCCAGATCACCGCGCGACTGGCCTGGGGTAAATTATCCAGGGTGAAAGCCTCGTAGTTGTTATCGGCCAGGTTTTTGCCCCAGAGAGCCACTTCCCATTGCCCGCCAGGGCCGGGTATTTCGGCCAGGGCGACGCGGGCGTTGATGAGATCGTAGGCATCGCGATAGGTTGTGTCACTTTCGACGTTGCGTTTATCGACAAAATTGTAGCTGGCATTGGCATTCACCACGCCGATGGAGGTGGCCGGAAACGTGTAGCCGGCCACGAAACTGTAGGTATTTTTGGGTGCATTGCCGAACGATGCTGATTCGATCTGGCCGGTAAATGGGTTATCCACATCATCCAGTTGGCTATCCAGGTATGCGTAACTGAGCTGCAACAGCAAACCAGTGGTGGGCACCGCCATCACCTCCACTTCAATACCCGACATCTGGCCGTTATCAATGTTGAACACCCGCGTTCCCGAGATGGTGCCTGGTATCTGGAAGTTGTACTGATAATCGCTGAACTCCTGGTAGAAAATGGCGGTGCTCATGCGCACCTTGCGATCCAGCGCCTCTCCCTTGAAGCCCAGTTCACCGGCGCGCAGTTTCTCTTCCTTGAAGCCGTTGTTGAAACCGTCCTCTTCCGGATCGCGGATGTTGAAGCCGCCGCTCTTGTAGGCTTCGGAAAGCTTGCCGTACACGTTGAAGTGTTCCTGTACATCATACTCGGAGATGAAGGTGAATGAGGTGTCGTCAAAATCATGGTCAGGGTTCGCGCTAAAAAAGTTCGGGCCGACGAGGTTGGCAACGGAAGTGTCCAGGTCGATCACGGTGGCGTCTGTCACCTGGCGATTGGCCTCGCGGGAGTCGCGGGAAAGCCTGCCTCCCAGTGTGAGATGTAAGCGCTTCTCGAGAATGTCCGGTGTCCAGGTGAACTGAGTGAACACTGCCAGCGCATCGTTTTCAATTTCGTTGTATTCCGAGCTGAGGTTATAAATAGTGCCCCCGCCAAAGGGATAGGCATCGAAAATATGGTGCAGAGGCTGTGCGTTCTCTTGCGCCTGTTCCCAGAAATAGTACAGGCCCGCCTGGTATTCGATCGAATCGTTAATGCTCCCCAGCAGCTGAAACTCCTGCGAGAACTGCTCCTGTTTCAGGTCGGGGCGTACCGGGGGCAGATCCATTCTTTGTGCGCCAGCGTTGGCGCCCACGATCGCCGAGTTGAAATCAATGCGAAACTCCTCGCTGGCGCCGCTGCCAAAGTCAATATAGCTGCGGTCGCGCAATTCCCGCCACGCGGTAATGGAGCGCAACGTTGTCGTGTCATTGACCGTCCACTCGGCATTCAGGGTATGCCCATCGATATCGGTATTCGTCGGCAACAGAGGAACCGATGTCGCGAGTTCGCTAAAGCGGTTGTCGCTGTAGTCGATATACTGTTCGGCGATGACGCCGATGATCGCGAGTAGGCCGGAACCGGGCTCCCGGGGCGTCACAGCCTGGGCTGTGTAGTTATAGTAGGTGATCTTTGAATTATCGTAGCCGTAGTCCAGCGTCAGGGTGTCGCTGAGATCGGCGCGAAAATCCAGCCTGAACCCTTCAGACTTCCTGTCGCCAAAACTGCCACCCGGGCCGTTGTTGTTGGTAAAACCGTCCACATCCTCATAGAAATAGGCCAGTTTGGTGGCGTACTTCTCGGCGAACGGCACATTGACGGACGTTTTGCCGCTGAATAAATCCTGATTTCCGGTGCTCAGGGTCTGGGCAAAGGTGAAATCGTCGAGGTCAGGTCTGCTGGTTATCAGCTTGATCGCACCACCGGTGGTATTGCGCCCGTAGAGTGTGCCCTGTGGTCCGCGCAATACTTCGATGCGTTCAAGGTCGGCCACATCGAAGGTCAGGCCGGCGGAGCGGGCGATATACGCGCCATTGAGATACACGCCCACCGCCGGATCCTGGGTGATTTGTGTGTCCGTAAGTCCTACGCCGCGGATAAATAGCCGCAGGGTCTGGTTGTTGGCCGGGAAGGCGTCAATGTTCAAATTCGGTACCAGTCCATTGAGGCTGGAAATACCACTGATACGCTGCTTCTCCAACTGCTCGGCATTCATGGTGAACAGTGAAATCGGGGTGGACATGGCAGATTCTTCGCGATGTTGGGCAGTCACAATGACTTCTTCCAACTCGCTTTCACGGCCCTGAGCGACCACTTGTGGTGCAAACGGCACCAATGCAACAACAAGAACGGCTATTGGGAAACGCATAGGATTCTCCGGCTATTGTAATTATGCCAAGGATTATCAATAGTATTTGACGGTTTATCAAATGAAATTTCCACATGAAGCGCATGCAATTGACACAGCGTTACGGTTTGACCGCGTTGGTGACGGGTGCATCC
>Ga0163144_10004334_pt1 | contig 31995 bp, 41 predicted proteins | sample OliLak19BULKMAT1_FD_123175 | JGI IMG/M metagenome (GOLD analysis project Ga0163144, IMG submission 123175) | Freshwater microbial mat bacterial communities from Lake Vanda, McMurdo Dry Valleys, Antarctica - Oligotrophic Lake LV.19.BULKMAT1 | ecosystem: Environmental > Aquatic > Freshwater >... | reverse complement strand
CGCTGGAGCGGATGGCGCAGCCGCTTGCCCGAACGCGTGCGCGGCCTGGTTGGCAGCTGGGCTGTACGCTGGAGCGGATGGCGCAGCCGCTTGCCCGAACGCGTGCGCGGCCTGGTTGGCAGCGGGGCTGTACGCTGGAGTGGATGGCGCAGCCGCTTGCCCGAACGACGGCGCGTACATGCTGGCGAGATCGGTGCGGCGTTTCATCATCATCATGGGTAGGCTCCGTAATTAAAGTTGCTTTGCAGCTGCATGCCGCCGCCAGCTGCGCCACCGGCGGCACCCGCTGCTGCGCCACCGCCCCTAAACGCGCCGCCGCCGTAGAGTATCGCGCCGAGTTGCATCGCTTGGTTTGCGGAGTTCGCAACAGCGGCCTGGTTCTGCCCTGCGTACGGGACCATGCTCGCGTTGTTTTGCATTGCAGCGCCCGTCATGCCGGCAGCCGCGTTGGCGCCGGCCATTGAGTTCTGGCCCATCTGCTGCGCCAAGCCCTGGTTTGAGTTCGCAAGGCTGCCGTAGTAGTCCTGCGTCATGCCGCCGAGCGCCGCGCCTGCTGTTGCTGCCTGGCTGCCGAGCTGCGAGCCTGTGTTGCCGTAGATGCTTGCGAGCTGTGATGCGCCCTGGCCGTAGATGTTTGCGCCAGCCTGGCCCGCGCCATACGCCATCTGGCCGGCCTGTGATGCGGCGTTGCCAAAAAGGCCTGCAACAGACTGGCCGTTCTGGTTTTGGATCCCGGCGGCAGCCTGGCCGGCGCCATACGCCATATTTCCGGCTTGCGATGCCGCGTTGCCGTAGAGCCCTGCAAGCTGGCTCTGCGCGCCTAGCGACTGCGCGTCGGCACCGGATGCCGCGCCGTACTCCGAAAGCCTGCGTTGGGCTGCGTTGTTGTACTCGTTCGATGCGAAATTCTGGCCGTACTCGACAAGTGCTTTCTGAGCCGCTCCGCCAAAGCGGCCACCCTGGGCAGCTTGCGCGGAGCGCAGAGCGGTCTCGCCTTGGTCAAAGCGAAACTGAAAGCCGGGGTCATTCTGCAGGTTGCCGTACAGACCACCTTGCTGGTCGAGCAGTGTACCGCTGCGATCGGTGCGACCACCGATGGCGTTGACTCCAGACTGGAGGCCGCTGTTGACCGCACCGATTCCTTGCGCCGCACCACCACCAAGGGACGACAGCGCGCCAGACTGGCCCTGACCGATAGCGCCAACGCCTGATTCCAGGCCGCTGTTGACCGCGTTGATGCCGTTCGTTGCACCACCGTAGAGCTGCTCAAGACCCGCACTCTGGCCTTGACCAATGGCGCCAGCCGCGAGCTGGCCCCCATTGGCGATATCCGCGCGCTGCTGGCCGTATCCCTGGGTCACAAAGTCTGTCGCGCCGGCGTAGCCTTGGCCGAGCAAGCCCTGGGTGTCCGGCATGGCGCCATACAGCATGTCGTTGGCGAGCTGGGCCGAGCCGGTTTGGTTGTTGATCTGCTGTTGGATAAGCGCGGCGTTTTGTTCCTGAGCGGCCTTCGCCTCATCCTTCTGCGCGTTATTCGCGTCCATCGTGGCGCCGATGCCGAGACCGAACACACCGCCTGTGGCCGCACCCAAAGCAGACATCAACCAACTCATGAGACCCTCACAAAAAAGTAGACGCCCGCCATAACGGTCGCCATATTCGGAAGCCCGAACGTGGTGACGCCGTCACCGGCGCCGAAGGTTGTGCCGACGATCGCAAACAGCTGCGCATAGGTTGTGCGCGAGACGTTGGAGCCGTCGGCGAGAAGCTCGCCGGGGCGCGGCGCCGCGATGGTGGAGACACGAAAGTCGCCCGGTTGCGGCGCCGTCTTATCGACGACCGCAACAAGCGAGCGCAGCCATTCGAGGAAGCGATCGCTAAACGTAGCGTCACGCCCTGCTAGCGCCGAGAGGCGCTGATCGAAGACCTCGGTTCTCACAACCCCATCTCCAGACGCGCGCGAATGCTTTCCAGCGCGACGCGACCAGTGGAGCGGAATGTCAGCCTACGCGTGCGTCGGTGGAACGAGCCGCAACGGTGGAAGCGCTTGCGCTGGTCCGACATCGGGCGCGTGCCGTGCGAGTAAAACGTCACACCGCCGTCATCGCTGGTTTCGTACTCAACCGTGGGGACCGGAGTGAGATCGCCGAAATCGATTCCGTAGATAGCAGTTGCTGCGACAAGCTCGAGCTCGAACTCAAAGAGGCGATGACCGCCGCCGTCCTGGGGGGGCAGCACAATGGTGCGCGGGAGGTTAACGGAATTGCCGCCGACTGTCTCTCCAGTAAGAAACGTATCACCTGAGAGCCCCGACAGCCCCGACGTAAGCCCAGTGGTGCCTATGTAGTTTACGCCAACCCAGACCTGGTCGGTATGACTGATCGGATTTGTGAGATTGCCACCACCAACAATGTTGATCGAGCCAGCAAGGGCGGGAGTGAGGCGATGCCACGCGCCGTTGGTGATCGAGTAAACGAGCTGGCGCGTGCTCTGGTTTGTATGCGGCACGTAGAACGTCTGTCCGCGGTAGAAGTACGTGGTTCCGAACGATGAGTTTTTATTCAGCGCCACCAGGTCGCGCTCAACCCAGTCGGACGAAATAAGCTGGGCCTGGTAGCCAACAAGGGCATAGACGCGACCGGCTTTGCCTACGAAATAGGCGACACCATCGACGTCTGCGACACACCCCATGACGCCGACCTTTTCAACGCCAGGCGACGAACGAACAAACGGGAACGCCGCGGCGCCTGCGTTGTACCAAAACTCTATGTGATCGCGCCCAAACAGCACGAGCTTCTGGCCAATCGACTTCACGTCGTAGAGCTCGTCAGGCATCGCGTCGAACGTGCTGTAGTTTAGAGCCCCCCACGTGGTCGCGTCATCGAGGTTGGAGACGTAAAACTCGTCGGTACCAGGTCGGATCGCTATAACGTACCCGTCCTGCGACGTGCAGCGGCCGAGTGTTTGGGGAGTCGTGACTGAGGTCACCGCTGACGTTGTCGCGACGTAGTGGCTGCCGGCGCCGTTGCACAAAAAGATCCGACCAGGGCCTGCGCCCGTCATGTACCAGGGTCCCGAAGGAACGTTGCCAATGCTGGTGGCCGAGTTTTGGCCGTCGAAGGCGTAAAGGGTCGCGTTGCGAACGTACCAAACCAGGCCGCTGTGGATGACGACACCGGTGATTTGACCAGAGCCCCCGGAGAGCGCCCCGGTGGGCATCAACGCGTTTTCAATATAAAACGGCCTCACCGATCCCGGCGGCGATTTCACGACCATCAGGTTCACGAGCTCGACGTCTGAGATAAACGGCGTGCGGGCCTCGCCAGCCGAGACACTGAGCGGCAACTCTGTGTAGTTGTCGCTCATCAGTAGTACGTCGCTCGAACCGGATCTTCGCCACGTCGACCGCTGTACTGACGGTTGAGATCAAACTCGGCACGCCGCTGCGCGCGCTCGAAATCAACGCGTCGCTCGAGCGAGAGGCCAAACGCCGGGCACAAATAAAACGCGACGTAATCGCGCAGCTGTTGCTGCGCCTCATCGGGAATGCTGCCGACATCAAACGGGGCGAGACTGATCTTCGATAGGCGCAGGTATGCGCGATCGATCTCAGCCTCCGCCAAAGACTGGTCCGCCGCTGCTGGCGTCTGCGAGGCAGCGACAACCGAGAGATACCTGAGCACCTCTGTGGCCAGCTGTGCCTTGGTCATATCCGCCATCGCAGACCCCCAAACGGATTACAGCTTGCGCGGACGACCCGGCCCGCGCTTCACGGCCACATCGAGCCTTGGAACGACGTTGCCAAAGTCGTCGACATCGGCGTCGTCATCATCGGACGCGAGCGCCTCGGGGGCCGCGACCCCTTCGACCTCTTCGAACGACGGCAAACAGCGCAGCTTGTGCGCAAGCTCTGGGCTGTCGACAAACACGACCTGCCCCGTCCAAAAAGTCTTGCCCCACAACGTACGACTGTCAGGACTCGGCACCGCAACAACCGTCGGCGGACCGCCCATCTGTGTGCGCCCATCCATCGTCAGCTCGGGCGCATTGGGGTTCTCGTGGACCAGCTCACCCGAGGCGTCGACGACTGCCTCGCCGTTTGCGCCGATTGAGGCAACGTTGCGGCCCTTTCGCAGAATGGTGGGATGATGCTCAAAAAACACATCGGTGCCGAGATAGCGAAACGAGCCAGGACCCTTTTTGTACCGTGCAACACGGCCCTTCCGGGACTTGTTTTCGTCGTCGCGATTAAGGATCGGACCTTGAGCGTAATAAATCATCATCCCACCTAATTCTGTTGGTTAGTCCGCGGCAGCGGACACGAAGACCGTGCCGGTGCCGATCTGGACGCTGTTGAACGAAGCCTTTGCGCAACCCCGAATCTCGGCAACGGCAACGCCGCGACGATTTTCGTAGTCGAACTCGTCCGTCTTAACTTTCATACGGTCGCCCCAGGCCAAAAACAGCGACTGCGCGCCGACCAAGAACGCAGCTTCGACCGGGGTCGTGCCGCTTGCGCCGACATTGCCGAGATGCGCGCCGCCACTTGCGACAGCGCGGTCAAGCTCGGGGACTTCCTTGCAAATCACATTGCCGATCTTAAGGTCATCAGCCGAGAAGATCGGGTTGTCATCGCCACGCATACCAGCGTTGGCCTGCACGGTTTCAAAGTTTGCAGACAGGTCCCGGAAAGGAAGCGAGCCCATGAGCAGGACAAACTGCTCCGAGCCTGCGCGCGAACCCTTCGACACCAACGGCCGCATGTTCGGCGACGCCGACTGACACATACGCTTGATCAAGCGCACGATGTTTTGATGCATATCGTCGTTGGTGCCGTCGATGGTCGCAAGGTCCGTCGCGTGAACGCCGGAGTAGTTGGACTTCGCCGTACCGTAAAGGATCCGCTCATTCGTCGTCGCTGGGTTATTGGCGGCCGCCCACGCATTGCGCTCGGTGGCCGTTGCGGCAGCGTAAGTCGTGGTGCCGTCAACGTGGGGCGAGAGCCAGCGCGCGATAAACAAGTCGCGCAACTTTTCCATGTTCCACTGCCGAAGCATGACACGAGCGGCCTGCAACAGGTCGATCTTCGTCTTGATCTTCTCAAAGCGGCCGACAATGACGGCGTTTCGGATCTGATCGACGAAGACTTTTTGCCCGTAGTTGCCGAGGGCCTCCTCGTTACCCGTCAGGGTCGAATCACCCGTGACACCGTTACCGGTGAGGCGAGTGACAAACGAGAAGGTGACCGAATCACCGGCCTCCTTCATCAGCTCTTCTTTGACCTGGATGGCCGCGTTTGCGTCCGTGCCCATTAGCGCCTTGAACGGATTCATACGAACATACTCGTAGAATTCGTCGTCAGCCCACTGCGAAACTCGATTCGTTGTATGTACCGCTATATCTGCCATAACCGACCTCTTTGTCGGCGATAGCGGACACTCAGCCTAGGATTTCGTCCATGGACCGAGGACCCGCAAACGCCGCTCTGCTCGCCGCTCCGCCGCTTCCGCGACTGCTTGCGATGGATTTGGGTGTTTGGGTCGGTCGCGCGGAAGGTCCATCGCCACTCTGGCCAGACTGCTCTGCTTCCCACTTTGCCCGTAGCTGATTTTCGAAGTCGTCGAGACTCGACACACCCTGCAGACGCTTGGCCGTACGGGCCGTTTCGGCTGCAAAGAGTACCGGGTTGCGATAACTAGGATGACGGCCGTCCGCGATAGCGTTAAACTCGGCAACAAGTTGCGGGTTCTGTTGGGCCAATTGGCCAAACAGAACAAGCAGCTCTTTGCCGTCTTCGTGCGCTGCCTCGTACGACTCTTGAGCGTCTGCGATCCGTTCACGTCGGAACATCACGCGTTGCTCTTCGAGCCTCGCCTCGACCGTCTTGCCGCGCTCGTCAGCTACGCGTCGCGCGTAGGCCGCCGGGTCAGCATAAAAGTCAGCCGAGTCGTCCTTCGGGGTGTCGATGGGTGCTGGAACTGCAGGCCGTTGCTGCATGGCCTGCATCTGGCCGGTGAGCTGGGCGAGTTGCCTCTCGAGCTCCCGACTACGCTTATCGCGCTCACGTGCCTCTTTGCGAGACGCACCTAGCGCTTTACGGAGGCCTGCCGTGTTCAGCTCGGCGGGTTCGTTGTCTTGGTCGACCCCATCGTCGTGTTCCATCCCGGAACGGGCGGTCGTGCTTTGCTCAAGTCGCTCATCAGAAACGTCAAGCTTTTCGGCCGATGTGGCGTCGGGCTTTTCGCTGGACTGAGGGGCATCCTCGAGGGTGGGCCTCGACTTGATGGGTGAATCGCTCAAAATCGAATCCATCGATCTCACGCGGTTACCTCTCCAAAACGCCCATCACGGGCGGCGCATCGGTTTTTATCCATCACACGCGCAACGGACAGCTGATGCATGTCAACAAGTGTTGACATATGGTACGGACGACTGTCAACAAACGTTGACAACTTCCGTTGGGGGGTTACGCATGGCGTCAATGTACGTTTCTGAGTCTGAGCCTCAAAAACCCGACGCCATCGACGCCTACGAAAAAGTCCCCGACGTCGACCACCCTGAGTTGTCGGACGTGGTTGCCTGGGTCGACGAATGGGAGGAGGACACCGCGACGCCGCGCGAGCTCGCACGCCAGGACCGCGACTACTACGACGGCAACCAGCTCACGCAGGAGGAGCTTGACGATCTTGAGAATCGCGGTCAGCCGGCCATTATCAAAAACCGTATCGCCCGCAAGGTGAACACGGTCTTAGGCGACGAGATCGACAAGCGCGTTGACCCTGTCGCTCGCCCGCGCACGCCTCAGCACACCGGTTCCGCCCGCGCTGTAACCGACGGGTTGCGCTACGTTGCCGACGAGCAGGAGTTCAACCGTGTTCGAACGGCCGTCTTCAAAAACATTCTCGTCGAGGGAATGGGCGGGGCGCTGAAGTCCGTCGACGACGACGGCAAGCACGTGCTGACGCACATCGAGTGGGACAGACTTATCTATGACCCTAAGAGCCGGCGCGCCGACTTCAAGGACGCAAAGTTTTTAGGGATCTTGCTGTGGCAGGACTTAGACGATGCGATCGCCGACAACCCGGACGCAGATCCTAACGACCTAAACTCAGCCGTCGCAAACGATCAAATCACGTCCTCCGCCGAAACGACCGAAGATACGCCGCGCGGCGCCTGGGCCGACCGGCGCCGCCAGCGGGTGAAGATTGCCGAGGTCTATTATCGAATCGGCCGCAACTACTACTGGTGCCGCTTTACGAAGGGCGCGTGGCTGGTTGAGCCGACCCGCACCGCGATCCTTGATGAGAAAAATAAGTACTCAGTCAACCCGCTCCTCCTAACCAGCTGCTACGTCGACCGCAACGGCGCACGTCGCGGCATCGTCCGCGATCTTATCAGCCCCCAGGACGAGGTTAATAAGCGCGCATCAAAGGCGCTGCACTTGCTCAACGTCCGCTCCGTTATCGCGGAGCACGACGTCGTTGCCGACCCTGACAAGTTTATGGAGCAGATCGCAAAGCCAGACGGCTTTGCAGAGGTCGAAGCCGGCGCCCTGCAGGAGCAGCGGATCTTAATCCACGACGGCTCAGCGCTTGCCGCCCCGCACGTCCAGCTGATGCAGATGGCCATGAGCGATATCGACACCATCGGCCCGTCGGCGTCGAACCTTCCGGACCTTCCGCAGGCCGCGTCTGGACGGGCTATTCTTGCTCGCACAAAGGCGGCTGCCAAGGAGATCCAACCCGTCTACGACGCCCTCGAGATGTGGACTCTCGCCGTCTACACGATCGACTGGCTCTGCATTCGCTCCGCGTGGACCGAGGAAAAATGGCTCCGCGTCACTGACGACAACGAGCTTGAGGGTTATCGCTTCACTGGTCTTAATCGCCGGCTGACCCGCGCCGCACGCTTACAAGAGCTGCTCGAAAAGCAACCGCCTGTGCCGCTCCCCAAGGCGCTCGAGACAGCGGCAGGCGAGTTTGCCCCCCTCGTGCTCGCCCAAGCCCAGGCGTTGCTCGCGCAACAGCATCCGCCGCAGCCTGTGCCCGGGCAACCACCGCCCGACCCCCAGCAGGCTATCGTCGGGCTCGTGCTGCAAAACCCGCTGATGCAGCAAGACGTCACCGTCGACCAGGTTGATCAGATCCTCGTTGATATTATTCTCGACACAACTCCCAACACCGCTGTGATCGAGCAGGAGGAGTTCGAGCAATGGGCGCAGCTTGCGCCGTCGCTTGTCCAGGGCGGACTCGACCCGCGCGAAGCCGCTAAGCTTACGGTTCAGCTGTCGCAGTTCCGAGACAAAAACAAGGTCCTCGAGATGCTCAACAAGCAGCCACCGCCCCAGGTACAACAGCAACAGCAAATGATACAGCAGCTGCAGCAGCAGATGGCCCAAGTCGAGCTGCAGCTTAAGCAGTCCGAGGTGGCCAAAAACCAGGCCGACACCCAGCTGTCGGCCGCTCGTGCCCAGGCCGAGATGGCAATGCTTGGCCAGCCACACCAGGCGTCGCCGGTTGACCAGGCCCGGGCCCAGCGCGAGCTGGTGAAGACACAGCTCGACGTCGCGCGCACACAGGCTCAGGTCGGACGCGACCACGCGGCAACCCAGCGCGACGTCGCGGCAGCCGAAACACACCGCGTCGACCAGGTCATCAAAATCCAGCGGGCAAACCAGCCCCCCGAGGTGCCCTTTGTCCCGTAGAGCTCCACCACGTAAGCGCGGTGTCCTGGCGCAAAGCCCGCCGCTTGGATGTTTGGACGCAAGCCCGGACGAAGTCACCTCGGCTGTTGCCGCGTGTGCCGTGATCTCGGGCGTCTATCCCGGGCGCGGCGGCGAGTACGACCGCCAGCGCGACTGCTATGTCATCACCGGCAAAGACTTAAACCGTGTGAAGATTGTCGACTTCGTCATCCAGGGCTCCGATGTTGCCGGGGCCATCCATGTCGCGCGCGCCCTGTGGGGCAAGCGCTACGAGCGCGGAGATGCCGAGCCTGGCAGCTTCCTGATGCCGATACCAGTCTAAGTCGCAACAACGCGAGCCGCTTTAGCGGTCAGGGGAGATTTGCTATGTCTAAAAAAGACAAGGCGGACAAAGACGCGCCAGTGGCGAGCGGCAACGTTGCACCGTCGAGCGGTGTTGGTGACAAGTTCGGAGCCGACGCGTCGACAGATCCTGTTGAGAGTGCAAAGGACACCTTGCGCAAGGCTGACCACGGCGCTGCCGGCGGTGACCGCGCAACGTCCGGCAACGTGTCGGACTACGGTGGCGGCAAGCTCGAGCGCGATGTGGCCGAGCCAGAAAGCGCCGCTGAACGCAAGACGCGTTACAGCAAGCTTGCCCAGGCAGGGATCAAAATGGACGGGACGAGCGCGTACGAAGAGTACGAGGTCTACAAGCGCAACGTCAACGCGCTGCGTGACGAAGGCAAGGAGATCGATCTTGCAACCATCGAGCGCCTCTCAAAGCTTAAAGAAGCCGCCAAGGCTGAGGTTGAAAAGCACGGTCTTGATCCTAAGTTGATCCACTAGTTTACACAGAGGAGCGACGCGGGCAGGCATCGTGCCGCGTCGCACTCACTACGCCGTCTTCCAACTTATGCGCCTCTTCTCACGCTCGTTGCCGTAGTCGGGGGGCTTGGGCGGTGGCTTGTTTGCGCCCTTGTGCGGCTTGCCTGACTGGATAACGCGGCAGAGCGCGTAGCGGATCGCATCAAAGCAGTGATCGTTGCCGTCCTGAAGCACCGGCAACACGAGTCCGCTATTGCGGTCGGTCTTGTAGCTCCACAGCTTGGCTTCGCGCGCTGTGTTTACGCACCGCGGGTGGATAACGATCCGCTCGTAGCTGCGCAGGTGCTCGACCCCATCGTCTACACTCCCCGGCCACTTCGATGCAGGCAGCACGCGTGGGTATCCGTTGCGCCGAAGATAGCTGATTGTTTCGGGGCGCGCCGAATCCGCATACATCGCGTGCGTGCGGGCGCCCGGGAGGCGGTCAAGCAGGATGGGCGTATCGTCGACATCCACGCCAACGCCGCACGCCTCGTGCTCGACGTAGAGCGTGCGCGTTGAGCGACGCGAGCCGTCCTTGTTTTCCACCACCTCGATCCAGGCCTTCACAGCGGCGGTGGGGTCTGTTGCGAAACCAAAGTCCAAGCCGTAAAGCGGCGACCAGCTCTCCTCTGGCGTAAAGTCGCAAATCACCCAGCGACCCCGAAGCACTTGGGCGTCGGACACACGCCGGAGCTCGCCGCCCCAGGTGTGGGATGCGGCTTCGGGGTCTGTTGCGTAGGCGTGGAGCATCTCGGCGCGCAATACCTCGGGAAACCACTGGTTTTCGGTGTGGTTGACAACAACGTCGAGACAGTCCGGTCCGCGGTTAACGACGAGTCGCTGATAGGTTGCGTCCTCTTCCTGGTCCGGGTTCCAGGTGCAAATAATGCGGCTCCCCTCTTTACGGATCGTTGGCGTGAGCAGCTCCCACGAGCGTGGGCTCATCGTCTGGGCTTCCTCGCACCAGCACACGTCGATCCCCTCGAGGCCCTTGAGGGACTGTACGTTATTGCGGAGCCCGGAGAATATAAATTCGCTCCCGTTGCGGCCGACGATTGTCGTTTGCTGGACAGCGAAGAACGCCGACAGGCCGAGGGCGTCGACCTGTTCGGCGAGCAGCTTGTGGACGCTGTCCTGAATGCTGTTTTGAAACTCACGCGCACAGAGGACGCGTAGCTTTTGGGCTGATGCTTGGATCAAGAGGGCTCGGGCGACAGCCCAGCTTTTTCCGCTGCCGCGACCGCCGCGCAAGGAGATCAGGCGATTGGGCCTCCAGAGGACACGCGCCCAGGAGGGGAACTGGGCGGTTGTCAGCTGCCTTCTCCCCCGGGATTTTGGCTGCCTTCTCCTACAAACTCGACGCGCAGGTTCAGCGACTCGCCGTTGGCGCCCGCGTGCTCGATTGCCTGGACGGCTTTCCCGAGGTTGCGGTCAAGCACAACGCACGCCGCTTGGCAGCGGATCTTCTCGTCGCCGGACTCCAGGAGCTCGCCCAGGACCTGGACGGCCCTGGGGGTGAGCGCCTCGAGAGCGCGGCGGATCTCGGGGTCAATGGCCTTCTTACCGTTCGGGTTGCCGCTAACACCTTTGCCGTCAGGGCCTTTGGCCCAGTTGGGGTTGCCGCGTTTGCCGGGGACCCTTGGCTTTGTATTCATCATGCCGTCAAAACCCTCACAAGTCGATTCTAGCGCCCCTGGCGCGATCACGCGCCATAAAACGACTCGACGAACGCCCGGGCGTCGTCGAGGCCGAAGGCAACCTTGGTCCGGCACCCAATCGAATCGAAGTACGCAAGCCAGTCGCGTTGCTCTGGTGTGACGTCGCTCGGCCGTCCGTTGCGCCGCTTAAGCTCGACAATGAGGGCCACAACGCCCGAAGCAGGCGGGCTGGCCACGTGGAGGTCTGGAACCCCCCGGGAAACGCCCTCGGCCTTCAGGCGTGCCCCCGCGATAGCGCTGCGCTGGCCGCCATTGGGCACGGCGAAGTGCCGGATCCCGCGAGCGCGAAGGTAAGAAACAAAGGCCGCTTGCTCTTGATGCTCGGTCGGCACAGCCGTCTTCGGGCCCTTACGACGCTTGGGCGCGTCGTAGGGTTTGCCGTAGAGGACGGCGCGGGGGGTGGGCTTCATTGACGCACTCTGCCAGACCGGGCGCCGCTGGGCCACCGCCCGGAGCAGCCGGCGCGAGAGCGCGGCCACGTCGTCCGCCTTCCCTCTTGATCTCGGACGGACTGTTTAGTATTTAGGGGATACTGTATCGCCGCCCTGCTTCTCGCGGGGCGTTCAGAGAGGACGACGTGAGGGAACGGCTTGGAGAACGCATTCGCCGCATGAGAGCCGAGCACAAGCTCGGGCTCCGGGAGACTGCCACAAAGGTCGGCATCTCCCCCGCGTACCTATCGCGCATCGAGACCATGGACGAGAAGACCCCGCCTGCCGAGGACGTGATCTGCAAGCTGGCGAAGTTGCTGAACGACGACTTCGACGAGCTGATGCATCTTGCCGGCCGCGTGCCGGCGGATGTGGAGAAGATCATCAAGGGCGACCCGAGCATGCCCGCGTTCCTTCGATCGGCGAAGGAGCAGAAGCTCTCGGGCGAGGAGATCTGGAGACTTGTAATCCGTGTAAACCTGGGAAAACCCGTTTCTGACGCCGCCCTCCAGGCCCCCCTCCTCCCGAGGCGCTAGACTTGTAATCCGTGTAAAACTGGGAAACCTCGTCTCAGCGCACCTGGTCTATGAGGGAATACCAGGAATTCACGTTCTCTGTTTTCCGGGGGAAGTGGATTGGATTTTGCCGCAACAACCCGAAATCGTTACGATTACTGGGGCCCGGAGTGGTTCAAAACGGTTTATAGGGGTATGTAAACATACCTAGATGCTTTAAAAGTTTTATTTTTAAAGTGTATATAGGCTGAAACTGATCACCTTAACCGTTGTACACCCTCGGGGCGTCATGATCGTAACGATTTCGGGTGGTTGCGGCAAAAACTGGGAATCTGCCGTCAGCGCCAGACTTGTAATCCGGGTAAACCTGGGAGTCTCGAGGGAATACCAGGAATTCACGTTCTGAAGCACCTCTGACGGCGCTCGCCGACTCAATCCGCCCCGTCGGGGAACACGCGCTTGGCCATCGCAATGGCGCGGACCATGTCGGGGCTGAGCGGCACGCCAAGGGCGCGCACTAGGGCAGCCTTGTGGCGAGAGAGCTCGGCCCTGAACTGGCCATCGATTGGCGCCCGCGGGGGCTGTCACGCGAAGCGCAGCGCCCGCCAAGGGTGACCGTCGCGCCGCGAGGGCGGAGCTCGTCGAGTAGTGCGGAGGCCTTCATAGGTCGAAGACCTCCTGGCCGTCGTGGGACGCATCGTGGGCCGCGGTCCAGGTTGGTCCGTGAGACCGGCCATTGCACTCACTGCTATATTTCCTATTTGCGTCACTATCGTTCGTCTCAGAGTTTCCTGTGTACAATGCTTGGTCTTGATGACCAGCCTGGACCAGACCTATGCCGGTGTAGAACCAGGGCCGTTCGTCGCCGATGCGTGGGCGTCGTTCCGCAATCTGTGACGGGAGTGCCGCGTTGAGGTCGCGCCCGAAGGCTGCGTCGGTTCCAGGTCGTGATTGGCCGTTCTGCTCGCACCATCGGCGCCACTCGTCGAAGAGTGCGGTTCGTCGAACCTCAGCAGACGGACGGAGGATGCATCTCTCGCGAACGAACGCCGCGACAGGCGACGCCAGCACGGGTGCGAGCTCTCCACGGGCAAACGCGCGCACCGCCGCGGGGTCGAAGCGCAGCAAGCCACCGATGCGCAGGCTCGGAAGCGTGTTGGCCTCGGCGGCCTTGTAGACCCATGAACGGCTAGCGCGCAGGTAGGCCGCGACCTCTCGCCAGGTCCAGAGGGGTTCGGTCGGCGACATCAGGAATCCTCCCCATGGCCGGCGGTGGCTGACTCGATTCGCGACTCTGGGAACACGCGCTTTGCGGCGGCGATGGCGTGGACCATGTCGGGCGTCAGCGGCGTTCCCTTGGCCGCGTGGGTGAGGATGTCAACCTCGGCGTGGGTGAGCGTCGGGCCGGCGGCGCTCTGGCCGTGCGGAGCGATGACGAACTCGACGCCGTGGGCTTCCATGATCACCTCGACGCACGGGGCCGTTGCGCTGAGGATGCGGACTAGCTCGGCCTTGTTGCGAGCAAGCTCGGCCTTGAACTGGCCATCGATTGGCGCCCGCCAAGGGTGACCGTCGCCACCCGAGTCAGCTTCGGGGCGTCATGCGCCGCCCTTGGTGACCGTCTGGATTAACCAGACGACGCAGCCATTCAGCAGGGTCTCGGCGCGGTTCACACGCATCCCTTCGACAACCTTCCCTGCAATGCGGGCGAGCTTCTTGCCGACGCTCTTTGCCGAGAGGGCCCCTCCTGGGCGCGGTGGGCAGAAATCTGTCAGGGCCGTGCGCAGAGCCTCGCTGTGCTCCGCGTCGGCCATGAGGTCCTTCACCGTGAACCTCCCGTAGGTGAAGTGTTCGGCGAGGGTGGAGAGGAACGCGCGCAGCGTGTTGCGTTCCTCGTCAGCCCGGTCGAGAAAGTCCTGGCGCGCCTCGTTTAAGTCAGGCAGGCCGCACCACCTGATGGCGTGCGCGATGAGCCGGTTCCACTGCTCGTACGAGCCCCAGGGGCGCACCGGCTGGAGCGGGCGCCCCGCGACGCAGTAGGCGCGCAGGATGGTCAGGGCCGCTGTCGCAAGCTTCGGCCACTCGGTGTCGAGCCAGGTCTCGAGCTCGGGGTATTTAAAGCCGCTGCGCTCCTCCGGTCGCTCCTCGTCGGACTCGATGCGCACGTGGCAGACGCGCCGGCACATGTCCGCCGACATCTCAATATTATTACCGGTGGCAACGAAGATCCCCCGAAACTCGCCTTCGACCGACTGGGTGAGCCCCAGCATGCGGCCGGTGACACGATTGGTCGTAAGCATGGCCTCGATGCTCCCGCCGCCGACCCGCCGCACGTTGTCAAAGACGACCATGCGCCGGCCCTCGAGCGCGATGGCAAGGAGCGTCTTGCGCATCTCGTCTTCGTTGTCGATCGGCGCCATAACTGATGCCCTTCGCCCGCGACCGATGATACTCGCCGCCTTAGCCAGCAGGGTTTTGCCGCTCCCGCGGGTGTTGGCATCCATGGCGAACAGCGGCGCCGCCCCTTCGAAGGCGTAGCGAGCAAACAGCGACAGCACACACGCAAGCCACGAGGAGCGGTGCCCGGGTGAGGCAAAGGGGAAGTCGGACACGGCGTCAAGGAGGAGCTCGGCGGCCGCCCTCGCGTCGGCCTGCGTCGGGCTTGCCGGCACGGCGACGTGCGCGAGCGGTCGGTAGACGACCTGGGTCGCGGTGTCGTAGCCAGGCACGTCGACGACCGTGCCGTCGGGGCGAAGCACCGGGACCTCGACGACCGAGCTTACGTGCCGGATCCCGGGCCACTCGCCACACGAGACGATGGCGCGAGCGATCTCCGCTGGCGGAGTAACATCGCGGATCCGTCCGTCCGGACCGTGAGCCGTCCAGCGCGCCGCGTCCGACAGGAGTACGCGGAGCCAGTCGACGCCAACGGCCACCAGGCGGGGCTCGTTGCGCGCGGCATCGCCGCCCGTGGCGTCAGAGACGACATGCATGAGCACGCCGGCCGACTGGTAGATCTCCGCGCCTTCGGCTAGCGCCTCGATTGCCTGGTCGACCACCGACCGCATGTCCGCATCGATGGCAATCTCGCGCGTCTCGCGCCCACGCTGGGGCTCGTCGTCCGCCCCCTCGTCCGGCTTGCGCGGCATCGGCGCGATGCGAAGCGGCGGCAGGTAGTCGAGGCTGCGCAAAAACTCGCCGATGTCCTGGAAGCCTGATTCGCTCGCATCGACGTCGAGGGAATCGACGAGCCACCCATTCTTGGTCTTGCGCCCTCCGCCCGTGTGGCCCGCCGAGAAACAGAACGCCTTGCCCTCGCTGCCGATAGCCCCGAAGCACTCGTTGTGCTTGCAGATGGGGCATGTGCCCGTGCCGGCCCTCGGCCACTTGCGCGAGTTGTCGCGGTTGTACTTCTCGATGGCGCTCTCGCGGTCGAAGCGAGGGCGAGCGCGTGGACGCGGTGCGGGTTGTTCGGGCTCTTTGATGCCAGCCCATGCGCGGAGCGACTCGCCGAGGGGGCCAGTGATCTGGGCGATGGCCTGGGGATCACCTGCGATCTGATAGGCCGCCTCCACCGGGTAGCCGTTCGCATACAGCGCCGACGCCACAGCCAGCTTGCGCACTGCCGAGGAGAGCTCGTCGCGGCCAACGCGGGCGGGCCGCTCGTCGCTCATCCAGTCGATGGGCTGTCCGCTGACATGGACCGAGCCCGGGAACACGGTCTGACCCGAGGCGCGCAGCTCGACGAGCGTCATCGACCCGCCATCAGCGGTACGCATGGCGTACTTCGTCGACTCGGACCCTTCGGCAACGTACAACCAGTGCGCCTCGGGTGTGCTCGACTTGCCGAACCGCGCCTTGGTCGGAGGCAAGCATCGTGGCGCAAGCTCAATAGCCTGCTCGCTGTCGAGGTCGACGTCGACAAGCCAGCCGGATGCTTCGCCCAGCAAGATACCGATGTTGCTGTCGGCACGGAACACACCAGGGATGTCGTCGGTGCCGAGGCGCTGCGTCTGCCAGCGGTTACCAACAGGTTTTTTGCCGCGCGGCATTACAGGGACAGGGGACCAGCCGCGTGCGTGATAGCGGAGGGCGGTAGCGACAGGATCGCCGAGTTTCCCTGTGAGGATGTCTTCGCCGCGCACGTCGATGGTCACCTGAGTACCCCCTTGTTAATAAACCCCGGAGAACGGATGTGCCCGGAGCGCCGGGCGTCATAGAAATCGAGAATGTCCTGCACCGTGCCGCCATCGAGTGTCCGCACGAGCGACCAGAGAGAGACCTTGCCGTCGAGGTAGTCTTCTGCTTGCTTGACCACAAAGACTGGGTATTGCTTCCCGTCGACCCACATCGTCGGCATGCGGTGTCCGAGGTCTGCCTGAGTCTGCAGGCGATGGCCCCGGGCTAGGAGGTCCTGCCTGCAGAGGGCGGCCTCGGCGCGAAGCTTCGCCAGCGTCGCTGGGTTTCTCGGCGCATTCAAACGCCACCGCGCAGCGCGTTATGGCGGATCCCCGCGCCGACTGGCACGCTGTCTGTAATGGCGGACATGCAACTAGCTCGTTTTCTTGGGAGTCTTTGCTTTGCCACGCGGACGCGGTTTCGAGCTTTGGCGGCGACAGACAAAACACACTCCACGCGGATGGTGGTCCGCGGTAGCAGTCAGCGAAACCTCCCACTCGTGCCACTGGGCCGGCGTACAGAGGCCGCCCGAGATCTCCTTCAGGGCCTCCTTGTAGGCCGCATCGGGCGAACGCTTACCGGTGGTCCACAGCGAGACCTGCATGGCCGAGGCCGGGCTCCCGTGTTGCGCGAGGGCGCGGACGATATAGGCCTGGGTGGCGCGCTCGGGGGCGCGCTGCTTCAGCCAGGCAAGATAGGTGGCAAGCGGCGTGACAACGGTCACAGCGTGTTTTGTGGGCATGAACGACACCTACACGATACGCTTATTTCTCTGCAAGGATTATTTTTTATTGACACAGATTAAACGCATCGTTTATAAATCGGGTGTCGCCAACGGAGGGCGCACCCGATGCTTTGCTTTAGCCATGGTTCACGTCCGATCTACTTCAGCGGCACTTACCTGGACTGCCCCCTGTGCGCTGCTGCCGCCGCTCGTAAGGCAGCAAAGGCCGCCGCCTTGATCTTAGACAAGGCCGTCGACCGGATGTTCGAGGAACCAGCGCCGACGGTCGAGGCGCCCACCGCCACCGAGCCCCCCCTGGCGGTGCGCTAATGGACGCGCCCGCCACCTACTGCGCGCTCCTGCTCGAGCGCGAACAATTCTTAAATCACCACTGCGTCACCGGCCACGCCCCGAGTATCGACGCGCTCTGGCGCCTCGAATTGCTTTTGGCCGCCGAGTCGCCGACCCCCGAGCTGGTCGCCGAGTGGGCCGACCGGGCGATTGAGACGCTAACGCGGTCCCGCTCCGCGGCCCGCGTCACGGCCGGCACCGACAGTGGTAGCGGAGGCAAGCCGCGATTGCGCACAGGCACGGCAACAGTGTGCCGCCCACGAGCGTGTGCTTCGCTCATTTTTTGGGAAGGGGGCGTAGCGATGACCGTCCAACTTTTGTCGGCAGCCGATGGCTACAGAGTCACGGTCCGCAAGACGAGCACCGAACGGCTCTATGGCTACAGAGTCACGGTCCGCAAGACGAGCACCGAACGGCTCTTTGCGTCTGTCGACGCTGCGTACGCCGAATACATGGACCGCTGCTCGCAGGGTCAGCGCGCGACCCTGTGGGCCTGGATGGACGCCACCGACGACTACGACGCCGGGTGGGAGCCGCTCGCGACGTGGCTTGACTACGACGACCTGCGCGACGAGGCGGCGCGTCGAGGCGATGAGCCGAATCCGCGCGAGGGTGACGATGACGAAGCCCGCGACACGGCGGCGCCGCGATGAGCGCCCCCGAGATGTGCCGCATGGGGTCGTTCGACGCGAAGACCGGGGCGCTGCTGTGACACACAGATTCCTTGCCCGAGCTGTCGGCCGTCCTATCGCTACGATCGACCGCAGTGCGCGAAGGCGGACGGCGGGCGAGCCGCTGATTCTGATTTTAACTGCAATCTTTCTCGCGTCCGCTATTGCGTACGCATTGGTGGTCCTTTGATCCAGTCCCTTTTGCTCTCGATGATGCTCTCGGCCTTTGGCGCCACCTGCCCGGTTGACTCCATGCAGGCCTACTTCACCGGACGCACGCAGACGATGTCCGGTCGGCTGATGTACGAGTACCGTTGCCCGAGCGGTCACACGTTCCTGGTGCGCCAGTGAGCGTCACCACCGACCTGGACCAAGCCCTGATCAAGTGCGATAGCTGCCCGTCCACAATAGCGGCAACCCGCGACGAAGCAATCTTCGAGCAGGACTGGAGCTACTGCCGAGAGGCGTGCCTCTGGACCTGCCCGTGTTGCGAGACCATGGAGCGCGACCAGATGCGGCGCGAATATGGCCATCTTGCTGCTGTTGTGCGCCAAAACAGACAGCTGCACGAAGACGGGGAGCATGAGTCGGCGCGGGCGTTGGCGTATGTGCACGGTGTGATCGATCAGTCGGAAGAATAACGCGCGAACCCGCTCAAGGACCAATCGAAGATTTAACCCCGGTGGCCGCGACCGTATCGCGGCAAGGAGATTTGCAATTGGCTAGAGAACTACGAGGCAAAAAACCCGAGGAGCACAACCCGAGGCTGAAGCTGCTACTGGCTGGTATCGCAGGGGCAGGCAAGACGACGGCCGCGATACAGATGCCGCGCCCCTACGTAATCGACTGCGAGAACGGAGCAGCCCACTACGGTAAGCTGATCGAAGACAAGGGCGGCGTGGTTTTTAACACAACGTCACTTGAGGATGTGATCGAGGAGGTCCGCACGCTGCTGGCGACAGACCATCCGTATTTGACGCTGGTGATCGACCCGTTCACCACGCTCTACGACGCGGAGGTTGACCGGTGTGAGAAGGATGTTGGCAGCGAGTTTGGGCGCCATTACGGCGCGGCAAACAAGACGTCTAAGCGTCTTTACAGTTTGCTGACGCAACTGGATATGAACGTGATCGTCACGACGCACGCTAAAGCGGAGTACGGAGCGGACATGAAGCTTATCGGCCGCACGTTCGAGGGCTGGAAGAAGCTCGACTACTTGTTCGATCTCTTCCTCTTCCTCGACCGTGACGCAACCGGCGCTCGGTACGCGACCGTTAAGAAGACGCGGCTTGCGGGCTTCGAAGATCAATCCAAGTTTGCTTGGTCCTACGAGGCTCTCGCCGACCGCTATGGTCGGGAGAAGATTGAGCGCACGCCGACACGTGTTGAGCTTGCGGACCCTGCAACGATTGCCGCCTTCAAGGCGGCATACGCGCAGCTCGGCGAGGTCGAAGTGAGGCGGTTGAAAATCGACAAGGTGGTGACGTCGCTTGACGACGTTGCCGACCTTCCACGCTCACGAATCGAGAAGGGTCTCGAAGTTATCCGTAATCACCTTTCAATCAGCGCATCCTAAGGGACAACGACCATGCCTCTTTCTTACACACCAGATCCTCTTGCCAGCTCAACCACCCGTGATCCGTTGCTCCCAGGAACCTACGTGTTCAAAGTCGACCGGGCGGAGGAGAAGACCTTTAGCACCGGCGCTCGGGGGTTGTCGGTGAAGCTTCTCGTCGACTTCAAGGGCCGGGATGTCACGTGCTTTACAAACCTTTTCTATGACAAAGTGACCTGGAAGCTGAAGTCGTTCCTCGAGTGCGTGGGTCTCGACTACGGCAGTCCGCCCGAGCTTTTTGAGATCGAAGGGCGGTTCGGCGAGGCGAAGTTTGTGATCAAGGACAACTACTTCGAGGTCGCAACCTTCCTAAGTGGCGTCGACAAGGCGTTGAAGCCCAAGGCGCCTTCGGCCGGGAACGGCAAGGCGCACATAAAAGAAGACGACGTTCCGTTCTGATTGAGATCGTTCAGGGCCCCGCCGCAAAAGACGGGGCCCTGAACCCTCGGTTGCAACAGGGACCTGACGCACCGCGCGTTCCTGGAAATCTCGTTATCCTCGCGTATCAACGTTTAGGCCGACAGCGGCAAATCCCCAACAACGGAGACGGACCTTGAAGCTTCTAGGCTTGATGGCAGCGGTGTGTGCGGCAACAGCGTGTGGCAGTAGCGACCCGGAGGACTGCGCCGACATTGCGCCGTCAGGCACGTACAAGCTGCACTACGACGAAAAGAGCGGCAATTGTGATCTGGACCTTCCTGATTCGCTCGTCAGCCTGAGCTCCATCCAGGCCGAGCCCGACGCTGGATGCACCGTGATTTCATCGTCCGAGAGCGCCAACGAATGCCGTGTCGACTTCGACATCGACTGCGCGCTCCAGGCCGACAACGTACGCCTACGGGAGACGGGCTATCTCGAGATCCAGGACGACAAGGGCGAAGAAATCAGCGGCACCATAACATTTATTGCACGGCGTCTCGATAACAATAGCCCAATTTGCACGGGCACTTACGAGGTTACGCTCACCAAGCAGTAGCGAGACGTTCACCACCGCCGGCGCAAGTTATATCGAGAGGCTCGGCGCCATCGAGGCCGCCAAGGCCGACCTTGTGAAGCACGTGGAGGGCCGATGAGCTTCGAGGAAACCATAGCCCGGGCCGTAGAGCTCGCCGTGGAGAAGGTCCTGCGCGAGCGCGAGCCCGCCCTGGTCGCTGCCATCGCAGAGCGCCTTGGCAAGTCGTCGTCCGAAGGGCTGCGTGCCGCCATCGACAAGGCGCGTGGCTAGCAATGAGACGCTCCTACCCCACCAACGTCATCCCGCGCGGCGCCAAGCTGTACATCAAGGTGTGCATGCCTGACGGCCGGTGGAAGCAGGCCGCAACCGGCCTCGGGCTCGACCAGGGGGACGCCGCCGGCGAGCTTCAGCGACGCACGCAGGTGATCGCGGATACGAAGGCGGTCATCGTAGACCGTCGTGATGGTGGCTCGGCGAGTGGGAAACGAAGTGGCTGAAGCGGCGCGAGGACGACGCCCTCCAAGGCACTGCGCTCGCCCCGCTTTTGCGGAAAGCCGGGCCAGGTCGAGGGCTAGCGCGCCGCAAGCACCAACGCGAGCAGCGCTATAGCCGTGAAGGCCACCGCAAAGACGACGGCCAACCACTTCCACTCTTCGCCCCGTCGTTTCGTCACAATCAACTCCTGATGGATTTCACCAAGCTCGTCCGCAATCCGCGCGTGAGCGTCGCGCAATTTTGCTACTTCACAGGTCGTGTCGATATCGACAACGGTGTGCCGCCCGTACTCGCTGCGCAGCCAGTCGTCCGTCATCCCAGCACCGCACACGCCGCAAGCAGCGTCGCAATCGTCGCCAGGGCTACACCCGCCGTCGAGCGCCAACGCCCCTCGAGGTAGCGGTTGCGATCAACTAAGCGCTCGCGGTCGACACGGAGGTATTCAACCTCGCCAGCAAGAGACGCGATCTGCCTGTCTGCCGCCGCCAGCTGCTTGCTCCGCAACACCAGAAGCTGATCGATCTCGTTGGCGATCGTAACGTCCCACGAGCTCGGGAGCTCACGGTCGCAAGACAAGGCGGTCACGTGATTCCTGCGACTATCTTTAAGAGGATTAGGCCCTCAAGAAACGTCCAGTGCCACGGCTCGCTTCGAACGTCGTTAACCCACCCGTACGTCGACGCGTTCGCCTGCAACCACCTGTCCGTCGTGCCGTCCGCGATACCGTTGTTGGTATGGTCGGTATCGGCGCGGTTGATATCCACCGACACGCCGCTCTGGTGAGTTGAGCGCCCCGGCAAAGCAACCGCTTTGTACTTGCGGCCTTCCGCAATAGCGGTTTGTCGCAACGACCACTCCCGTCGCTGCTCGAGCGTCGACCGAAACGCGGAGTTGACGCGCAAGATAACGCCATCGTTGCGGGCCGCTTCCGCCATCAGCAGGAACGCCATTGCAGCGGGGCGGTGCAATGAATGCCTGTTGCCGATAGGCACGAGATCGAGCGCAACAGCTCTTCCTAAAATCCAACCGCCGGCCATCTCAGAACTCCGCTCGCACGCCGGCGATCGCCCCGACGCTATTGATCTGACTGATGCGCTGCGCGTAGCCCTCCGCAAAAACGGACAGCACCTTGTTGATGCGCGCCTCCGCCGTCAGCGACGCGCCAAACCCCTGGCTCGACACGTAGCCACCAAGGTCGACGCGCGTTCGACCAACCGGGAGCATTGCCACATGGTCCAGCCCCGTACGCACGATGGCCGCCGTGGTGAGCCCACCAATGGCGTCCAGTGCGGCCGGAGCTATTGAGGGTTTTGGTTCACGGTCACCGATGCGCTTGGCATAGCGTTCGCGCCTTGAGCCTGTGCAACCGCGATAGCCGCCGCGCCGTTCGCCGTGGTGCGCTTTAGTAGACCGCGGTCGACGATATAGGCCACCGCTGTCGCAGCCGCTGCGAGGATCGCATAGGCCACCGTGTCATGCGGTATGAGGTGCAGGAGCGCCGGCAGAATTGCACCAACGATAGTCAGTGCGGTCACGATGAAGCTTGAGCTCGCAAACGCGTTGCCGGTGACCGGTGAAGCCGGGTCGATTGCCAAATTCGGTGCTGCTTCTTTGGTGTCCGTCATTTCAGGGTTCCCTTGGTCCGCTATCGCGGGCCTGTGTAACTTTTCCAACTACATCGATCCAAGCCCAACGGACATCCATCTGCCCGCAATGGCGGCACCATTCCCGGGGAACAAGGCCACCGGTTTCGGGAAACATGTTGGAGCGAAACAGCCACTCAGCACCGCATGCTGCGCAGTGCGCCGACAGCCACGAGCCGGCGATATCGGCCAGCTGCTTGTGGGTGCGGCGCGGCATGTTACCCGCCCTCGCTGCGCATCAGACGGTGGAGCATTTCTTTGGCCGCGATCAGATTCCAATTAAGGTCGTTGATTGCAACGGTCAGCTTCTCGTGCTCGGCTACCGTGCGGCGAAGCGCTGCCTCGACCGTGTTGATACGCGCAAGTAGCGCCTGACCCATCCCCGGTGCGGTGCTGATGACAGACTTCTTCACCGGCGACGCTCGACAATAGAAAGGATCCGGCCGACCTTTTCCTCTACCGCGGCGCCGTGTTCAGTCATGACCGCCAGCTGCCGACGGAGCTCGGAAATAGTTTCGTGGTCGGCGGCCTGGGAGATCTCAAGGCGACGCACGTGTTCTGCCGATCCCTGCCAGATATACACGCCCAACGACGAGACAAGCCCGAGCAACCATAGCGACAGCTTGGCTAGCCCCGGGTTCGCCGTCGTGATTGGGGAGTCGTCGCTCATTGCATAAATTTAGCCATCATCCACCACACGAGCCACCTGGGCGCGGGATAGACGTAGAGCCGCGAACAAATAGCGTCGACACACGCGTCCGCGCTGCGTCCGTAGTGCTCGGCCTCGTGCGCGTAAGCCTCCGCCTCAAACCACGCGCGCGCTGGAGCCAAGAACGGGATTGGTAGCAGCACGTAGAGCAGTAAAAACAGCGGCCACGACAGCCTCGCTTGCTGGCGCACGTGCACGGCCTCGTGCGCGAGTGTCGAATCGTAGCGGCTGCCGTGTGCTGCAACCTGCTCGGCCGACAGCGCAAGCGGCGGATAGATAACACCGTTGATCGTAGTCCACGCCTTGTTGGTCCAGGGCGCGAAGCGAAGGAGCCACGACGATGCGCGGTCTCGGACGTCGAGCTCGAGGGTGCCGTGGCCGCGAAGGTTTGCCATAAACCTCATCGGCGCCGAACCCCGTACATCTCGTTGACGGTCGTTAGCGCCGGGCCGTTTTGCGGCGTGCAGGTGTCGTTTTTAACGGTCTCAATGCACGCGCTCTGCAGGGGCCAGCGCCGGTGTAGTCCGCGCGTTACAGAGTCGCGACCACGTAGCGCGTAGATGTCGTAAATCTCTTGAGCACTTAGGTTTGCAAGATACAGCCGACAATCCGCAAAAGTGCCGGACGTCCAGTTAAACCACGTGCCGCCGTTCTTACGCTCGGCGCCGATTGCCAGGGTGTTCGCAAAGTTTGCCACCGTCCCTAGGCCGTCGCTGTAGGGCTTGGTCCATGTCGTTTTCGCGACGCCGTCCTGATACCAGACGATCGCCTTTGAGGCATTGCTGCCAGCTCCCGACCCGTTCGCAACAACGGACACCGCGTGGTGGTGCAACACGTTGTCGCTGACAGTGCCGGCGCCAAGCTCCTGATGCCAGAGCACGCCGGTGTCGGTGTAGTCGCCGAAATTGATCAGCACGTGGTCGGCATTGTTAGCGATATCGCTCGTGTAGCCAGCGAGCGAAAACCAAATCGACTGATTCGCCGCGCTTACCGCGCCCTGTGCGCCCGTCGTAAACGATGCCATGATTGTCGCGACGCTCGACTGCGACGTCTTGACCCAGCACATCATCGTCCAGCCGGCGGACGCTTTGATCGACGAGCCGAACGATCCCATGGTCCCGATGTCGACGCGATCGTTGGTGCCGTCGAGTGTGTAGCCAGCGTGCGCCGGGACGGGCGCAAGCAAAGCAACGATTAGCCCGAGGGCTAAATTTAGTCGTCGGGCTAACTTCATCAGTTCACCGCCACGCCAACGTGCGCGACACGCCAGTCCTGAGTCATTGTGTCCGAACCATTCGCGGTCAGGCGCTCAAGCTCGCAGAGCAGGACCGTGCCCGCTGTAGCGGACAACCCGCTCACCGTATAGGCAAACGTCTTGCGCTGGATCGTCGCGTTGTCGGTGAGAGTTACCGCTGTTGCCACCTGCTGCGTAAACGATCCGGTGCCGTATTGTTGCCGGCAGTCGAGCGCCATAACGACGCCGTTGTTCGACGTGAAGCCGCTCGCCGCCGCTGCTGCGTCAATGGTGATATCGACAGTTGTCGCCCCTGTCGGCAGCACAATCTCAAGGCCGCGACCCTCTGACGTCGACGTGCTGTAGGCGATGACATTGACCAGGTTGTAGGTCTCGAGGTCCGCCATCGCGGTCGTGGGCCACGAGGTGCCGACCGGGAGCATCTGGTCGGCCATATAATCCTTGGTCCAGAGCGCTCCGCCACCACCGCCAGACGGGACCACCCACGTGCCGTCAGCTCGGAGGTATTTGGTCGTGCCGCCACCGGACGCGGGAGCAACGCCAGCAGCACCGCTTGTAAACGTCGACGTGAGCCCGTCGACATAGGACTTCGACGTCGCGTCGTTGGCGTTCGCCGGCGTGGTTGCGACGCGGAAGTTGGCCAGCGTGCCTGAGCCGTTCGTCGCCCCCGGCACACCGGCCGCAATGCGCTCAAGACCCGTATCGACAGTGGCGTCGGCTGCGCTGGTCGACGTCCATTGAAACTGGCCACCAGAACCTAAAGCCAGGTTGCTTGTTGCGTTGCCCGGCATCTTGGCGATGACGGTGCCGCTTGCGTTCTGGAGTAGGAACATCGACGCGCCGACGCGGAACGGATTCCAGCTGACCGACGGCGACAGCGAGCCAATAAATGACTCATTGGTCGTGTCGTTATAGCGGAAAAACAGGCCGCCCGATGTTGCGCCGCTCCCTGCCGCCGAGCGGCCGATCACGAAGTCGTCGCTAGTGAACGCGGTAGGGATAGAGCTTGTGGCGAGCGATAGAAAAAAACCGCCAGCAAACGTTGCGGCCGCGCCGATTGATAGGGAGCCTGTGACAAGGCGCTGGCTGTTTAGGTTGACGGTTGCGTTGGCGCCAGCGAGGGCGGAGTTGACCGCGGCAAAGGTGACCGATCCACCACCGACCTGAGCGAATGCGAGCGACGTTGATCCGAGAGTGATTGCCGCGTTAGTCGTTAGCTCCCACAGAGTGTCGGCCTGAGTCGTGCCCTCCGCAACCATGACGGCCGAGCCGGGCGCCGCTTCCGGAGACGCGTCCATATCGGTACCCCGCGTCCAGGCGCCCGCGTTGCAACGGTAGATACCGTTTTCCGAAGCGGTCGATTGGTTTTTTACGAGCACGCGGTCGTTCGCAACGACCGACACGCCATCGATAGTCTGCGGGGCCGAGAGCGTGATGTTTGCTGTGGTCGCCGCACGCACCGGCGACTTCCACGACAAGGCCTGCTTGTCGATAGCGGCTAGCGACAAATAGTAGCCGTAATTAAGAGCGTCGTTCGTGCCGGACGGGTCGGCGAGATTTACGATCTTTTGACTATTGACCGAAATGTCCGCGTTAGCGGCCGCAAGCGCGGTGTTGACCGCGGCAAACGTTACCGAGCTGCCCGTGGTGGGCGCGACCTTTGCGAACACAAGCGACGTCGCGCCGACCGCAATTGACCCGTCGGTTGTCAGCATCCAAACAGTGTCAGCGTTGGCCGTGCCTTCGCTCACGGGGACAAGTAAACCCGCGTTGTTAAAAAATCCCGAATTGGGCATATCGGCTGCGCGGATCCAAGAGCCGGACTGGACAATCCAGAGCCCGTTGTCGACGCCAGAGGTCTGCGCAACACACAGGACGCGGTTGGCAATCGATAGGGCGACGCCGTCAATCGTCTGTGTCCCCGACTGGGTGACGTTGGTTGTAGCGACAACGCGAGCGACGCCCTTGAACGATCCGTTCGTTGTGTCGAGCGCAATTTTGTCGTTTGACGACATGAACCCGGCGCTCGTGCCGTTCACCGCGCTTGCGTGCAGCGTGCCGCCCAACTGATTGCCGTGCGCGTGCACATGATCGCCGCGCGCGTACAACGCAGAAGCGCCAGCCGATGCCGTACCAATGTCGGCGGGGGCTGAACCATAAGGCGACTGGTCGCCCGTGTTGGTGCCGCTTGAGGTACCCGAGAACGTGCCGCTCTGGGTTGCGAGAGTCCCGAGCCCGAGCGTGGTTTGTTGGGCCGCGGCGCTCGCATCATCCATCAGCGCTCGGCCCGCGGCGGTCGCTACGCTGGTGTCGATGCTCCAGACTGACCCGGAGCTCGACACCACGATATCGCCCTTGTCGCCGTCGGTGACTGCACCGCCACCGCCACCGCCACCGCCACCGCCACCCGACGCATTGATGGCGCCGATCACGGCAGCGATTGTGCTGCCACTGCTCCAGGTGGTCATGCCTGTTGAGACAGTTGTCCCCATCACGAGATCGGTCGCATCGTCGACCGCGGGCAGCGTCGCCATGGCCATGTAGTTTGCGAGCAGCACGCGAAGGTTTGCAGTTGTCGTGTTAGGGACAAGGATCTTCTGGCCGTGCAGGTTTAAGTCAGGCGAGACGACCTTGACCACTGCGCCCTGGGTGAAGCTGATACCGATGCCGCCCTGGGGGTTGATGATGCGGCCGCTGCCGTCCGTTTTAGCGGCCACAGGACGCTGATGGATGATTGAGTTGTTGACGGTCTGAGGCGCAACCGCGACGAAATCGATCTTGACCCCCGAGACGGCTTGGCCGTCAGGGCCGAGGATTGTGTCGGTGACCAGACAGGTGGCCGCAAGAGCTGTAGAGCTCGCGAAGGTAGCGAGTGCTACGACGAGGGAGCGGAGCATTAGTTGTCACCTTCCTGTTCGACCATCTGTGTTGGTTGGCGTAGATCTGGCTGCTGTTGGGCGTCGGCGCTCATCTCGGCAACACCCTTCAGGCCGAGCGTCGATAACGAGCTTGCAGCCGCACGGATCGCGGCCTCCGTGATAGGCTTGCCGGTCTTGCCGTCGAGGATAAGATTTAGCGCCTTGTTAGTGGCCTCGATCCCCTCGCGCGTGCTGATCGCTTCAGCGGCCACAGCCGCGTTGCCGGTGATGGCCTCGAGGTGGCGCCGAACAAGCTGCAGCGCTGCCGCGGTGTAGCCGTTGCCAGACGCAAGCTTGTCGAGTGCTCCGCCGCCGAGCTCGGCGAACGCGTCAGCGATTTGTGGTTGCGTCGTTGAGCCCCTGATGTTCGGACCGAAGCCAACACGCTGCATTAGGTCGCCCATCCGACTCAGACCAAGCAGCGCCCTTGAATCGCCATGAAACGCTGCCTGGAGCTTCGGGCCGTATCCCCTGGCGCTAAACAGGCGCAGAATAATGCCGGGCTGTACGCGGTCGATGCCCGCTGCGCCTGACGCGGCAGACGTCGCGGTGGGCTTACCGCCCTCTACGAGCACCTCCTCAAACATTTGAGCGCGGAGGTTTGCCGCGTCAGCGGGGGATTGCTTGGCGAGCACCTCGAAGACGCTTCGGATTTGTCCTGGCTCGGAGTTTAAAAGCCGGCGCGGAATGCTCCCGACAGCATCGCCATCGGCAACCGTGAGCATTCGCTCGATGGTATTGGTGACCACCTCCGCGTGAGCTTCGGTGCCCCTGCGCCACGCGGCATTGGCCTGGCGCCAAAGGGCTGCAGCCCCGGCGCTCGCTGTTGCCTCGGCGCCGTCAAACGACGCGTCGATCGTTTGGAGCAGACGACCGGCTATCGCTTCCTCGGTTTTCTTCGGCACGGCGTTACCGAGTAGCGACTCTTTGCCGTGCGTAATCGAGAGGAGTTTTGAGCGGACAGAGTTGAGCTCCTGGAGGGACAACCCGCCGCCAGCGCCTGTGGTTTCGAGTTTGCCGTAAAGGCTGCCAACCAGCCCTGTGATCTGATTCGGCTTCAGGTTGTAGTCTTGGATCTCCTTTTGGAACGCCGCACGGATCGGAGCGTAATCAACACCACCGCCAGCCTGCTCGGCTGCCTGGTAGAGCGGGCGAGCCACCGCGGAGCGCTTCAAGAGCAGCCCCTCTGCGTAATTCGACACGGCCTGGGCTGCTTGCTTTGCAACGCGCGGATCACCAATCAGCTTGGGGTTTGCGGCAATTCCCTCGACATACTTGTCCGCAATACGCGCGGCGGTCTCGAGCTGCGAAGTTTCAAATTTCTGGGCCTCGTCCATCGTTGCCGGATTCTGGCGGAGGCGGAGCTCGCGCAGCGCTTGTGCACGACTGCCAGAGGCTTGCGCCGGTGTGAGCGGGAGTTTCTCGCCCATCGCCTCCCATTCGGCTGCCAGCGCGCGCGACTTTTCGAGATTGGTCTGTACCGTGGCGTTGCTGGTGCCGATTGCGGACGGCTTCGCCGCATTCGAGGCAACGATCTCCGCTGACTCTCGCGCCGCATCCTGAACGCGCGAGCGCACTCCGATCTTGTCCAAAGCCCAACGCCCCGCTGCCCCAACACCCTTGGCGAGTCCGTACCCGAGCGCGCCAGCACCGGCGCCGACACCGGCGCCGATCGCTGTGTCCTTGGTTGCGCCGGCAATATCGCCTTGGGTTAGATCTGCGTTTGAGCTACCAAGTCCGGAAGCCGCGCCAATCTTTGCGCCAAGCAGCACAGTGCCGCCAAGCGTGCGTGCGCTACCCATTACGGGTGACGTTGCGATGCCGCCACCGATTTCGCCAGACAGATACGCACCGCCGTGCGCCTTCTGCGCGCGCTCGTTGGCTGCTCGAGCGGCGTCTCGTTCGATTCGGTAATCCTCCGCGAATGTCGGCGGATCCTGCTCGTCCGCGTGGTAGCCCATGACCTTGTTACCGATCGCCTGGACGACGCCCTGGGCCTCATCGCCAAAGCGCATCGTCGCGCCTTGGGCGACACCTCGGCCAAAAGCCTCGTCCGCAGCAGCGTCCGGCAGCACCTCGCCCTCGGGGGCCTCTACACCGGTCTGCTTGACGAGACGGTGTGACGCGCGCCAGTCGGCAGAGCCGACGGGCTTAAGCATGACGCGGTTTAGCGCTTCGCGTGGATCGAGTCCGTCTTCGCGGACCAGGCGCGCAAACTCTGCCCGTTGTTGCTCGGTCGGACCAGCCATTACTGACCGCCCTGGAGCAGCGAATCCATCAGCGCGTCGGTCTCGTTGCTGCGGTAGGTCGGCACAGGTTTGCCCTGGCCAGGCACACGGTAGCCTGCTTGATCAAAATTGCCCTTGCGGTCGCTAAGCTTGCGACGCAACTGCGCCCGCATGTTGTCAGCTTTGCGTTTTGCCGTGTCGGGCGAGTCGCCGGGCTGTGGCAGCATCCTTTTGTAGCGCTGTAGGTCGGTCTCAGTGAGCTTGCCGCCCTCGAGGATGGTGCCGATTGACTGCGCTGCGACGTCCGCGTTGTTTTGGTACTGCGACGTAGTCGTGTTCGGCACGAGCGACGTGAGCCGGGCGCCTAGCTGGTCGCCGGTGCCCTTGTTCGGGACGGTCGCGATATAGTCCTTCGTGAGCTGATCGACCGAGCCGATTGCAGTGTCGAGATCTGAGAGCTCGGCAACCGCCGCCGTTCCAAGTATCTTGCCGCCGACGCTGACATTCGTTGCGCCGGCCTTGCGCAGGCGAACCTTCCACGCGTCGAACGCCTGGCCCCAACCGCGTTGTCCTGGCGTCAGTCCCGACGTGCGCGCAAACTCGCGCTCGTCCTCGCTGAGCTTCGCGAGCGGATCTTCGGTGCCGGCCATGCGCTGGCCGATTGCGATCTGCTTTTCGGTGGGCAAAACCTGCGGGCCAGCTTGGCCTTCCGGCAGCCACGTCTGTGCCGACTCTTCGCCAGGCAGCGGGAAGTGATCGATTACGCCGCCTTGCACAAGCTGGTCGCGACGCTCGCGCACCATATCAGCGGCGCCCGGGTCGGCCTTCAGGACGTCGGTCAGTAGACGTTGGGCGTTTTGTGTTGAGGCCGTGCGCTTGTCGCCGATCTCTTGAGTGGCCTTGGCCATATCCAACTGAGACTTCCGGACGCCAAGCTGCTGTTCTTGCATTTGCGACCACGCAGCGGGGTCGGCTCTTCGCGCGGCTTCAGCGTCATCGTTTTGCAACGCCTCGTTGAAGGCACGACGCTTGTCGCGAGCCTCGTACAGCGAGTCGAGCCGAAACCGATGCTCCTCGGCGGCTAACTTGTTTTGCTGCATGCCCTGGATCATCTGAAACGTCCGCGCCCAATCAACGGGCTGGATGCTGTCGCTCACAAGCCGCGTCATCACCGAGCTCCGTACAGCGACGCGAGGTCCAACCCCGGGACCTGCATTGGAGCAATCTCTGGCTCACCAACTTGCACGCTGTACTGCGGAGGCATCTGCGGTGCGCCCACGTCGACGCTGTATGCCGTCGGTGACCCCATCTCGACGTTGCCTTGCGGTGCCGGTTGGCGAGGCTCGCGCATGATGGCAGGAAGGACCTGGAGCTGCTCAGGGCTTAAGCGCACAAGCGTGCCCGTATCAGAGCCGCGACGCTTCACTTCGTCCGCCATTACAGACCTGCCTTGTAGAGTGCCGGTAAATTCATCGACGGCGCCGCAGCCATCGGTTGCGCGAACTGGCCGCCAGCAAAGACGCCACGGTCGGCAGCCATCTTTTGTGTGGCGCTCAACGCTTGGCGGTCGCGAAAATCCTGGAGCAGCTGCATCGATTCATGGGACAGCTGCGCATCCGGGTGGCCAGGGATGCCGCTCGCTGATGCGGGGACCTGCTGGTAGCTTTGATGGGGGTGCGCGGCGTTCTGTAAGTTGTTGTCGCCAGCCACCTGAGGGGGCGGCGCAGCCGCTTGCGGGATCGGGATACCCAACGCAGCGTACAACTTAGCGTACAACGCAGCGGGGTCGTACGCTGGAGCGGATGGCGCAGCCGCTTGCCCGAACGCGTGCGCGACCTGGTTGGCAGCGGGGGCTGGAGCGGATGGCGCAGCCGCTCGCCCGAACGCGTGCGCGACCTGGTTGGCAGCGGGGGCTGGAGCGGATGGCGCAGCCGCTTGCCCGAACGCGTGCGCGGCCTGGTTGGCAGCTGGGCTGTACGCTGGAGCGGATGGCGCAGCCGCTTGCCCGAACGCGTGCGCGGCCTGGTTGGCAGCT
>Ga0163144_10004332_pt1 | contig 31998 bp, 32 predicted proteins | sample OliLak19BULKMAT1_FD_123175 | JGI IMG/M metagenome (GOLD analysis project Ga0163144, IMG submission 123175) | Freshwater microbial mat bacterial communities from Lake Vanda, McMurdo Dry Valleys, Antarctica - Oligotrophic Lake LV.19.BULKMAT1 | ecosystem: Environmental > Aquatic > Freshwater >... | reverse complement strand
GGAACTCAACGCCAGCAATGCCTGCTTCCCAGGGACGAACCTGCGCCTGCGTTACAGTGTCGCCGCCGCGGCCTGAACCGAAAAAGCGGACAATTTCGGCAGGGCTATGTCAGGAGGTCTGAAATTGCTTCTTTAATCCCAAGCTAGACTTCCTCGACTTCAACGGCGACATGCTTGCCGGAGGTCGGAGCCGGACCGGTGTTGAAGCGGGGCTTGTGCTTCGAGATGAACACCCCCGCTATGTCCATGAATTCAGCGGCCTCACTGATGTCGGCCGAGGCGACATAGTCGAAATAGATGTCGGGCGTCGCGGCGAAGAGTTCTTTCGCGGTCGGCGCGGCCTTGTTGTCCATGTGCGCCGCGAGCGCCTCATACACCGAGCCCTTAAGCGCCACTCCGACGAACAGCACCTGCGGGTTCTTGTCCGCGTCGAAGGTCACAAATTCATACACGCCGGGTTTGTGCGGGGCATGGGAGGGCAGGGAGTCGGGCTTAAAGCGGAAGCAACGGTCGGACATCGCGATGCGGAATTTACGGACGGACATAGCGTCCTCCTTAGTAAAGGCCCATCTGCTCTTTCGCGTCTTCGGTACCCATTGTGCGCGGGTCCCAGCCCGGCACGAAGGTCAGGTCCACATCGACATCCTTAATGCCCGGCAGTTTCGTGAGGGCGGTGTGCACCGAGGCGAGGAGCATCGGTCCGTATGGGCAGGTGGGTGAGGTCAAGGTTATACGCACCTTGACCGAGCGTCCTTTGGGCGACTCGCCAAACTCAGCGCCGTAGACCAGGCCTAGATCCACGATACTGATGTGTATCTCCGGATCCTGGACAGGCTGGAGCGCCTCCCCGATCTGTTTGAATGTCGCTTTCATCGCGGCCGCGGTTTTCACGCTCATAATCTTTTCACCTCATGTGGCATGCGCAGGCGCAAGGCCGCCTCAAGCGCAACGCGCAAGGGCTCGATCTTCACGCGTGCGACCATCTCGGAGCCGAATGCGTAGATCAGCAGGCGGCGGGCCTCATCAGCGCCGATGCCGCGCGCCCGCATGTAGAACAGCGCCTCAGATGAAAGCTGGCCGATCGTGCCGCCGTGCTTGCACGAGACATCATCGGCGTAAATCTTGAACTCAGGGTTCGTGTTGACCGACGCGGCCTCAGACAGCAGAAGGTTGCGGTTGTAGACCTGGGCATCCGTTTTCTGGGCACCGGGCGAAACCGCGATCAGACCGTCGAAGATATAACGCGCCTTCTCGTCGACCACGGCCCTGTAGAGCTCGCGCGTCGTGCCGCCGACGGTATCGTGGGTGACGACCGTGTGATGATCGGCAATCTCGTCGCCGTGGAGCAAGGAGAGCCCGTTGAGCGCGGCGTCGCCGCCCGGAGCGGTCAGCGTCAACCGCAGGTCCTCCCGGACAAGCGCTCCGCCGAGGTTGAACACATGCGACTCGTAGCGCGCGTCGCGACCGACCGTCACGAGCAGCGCGGTCGTGCGCCGCCCCGACTCGTGCTCGCGCGCGACGCGATAGTGCTTAAGCTTGGCGTTGTCGCCGAGAATCACCTGCACGACCGAGTTCGTCCAGAAAGGCACGCTCCCGTCGCCAAGCGACTCCTCGATCAGCTCCGCTTCAGCACCGTCTTCAATAATCACGATCACACGCACATGCGCGGCTCGCGCGCGCCCGTCCGCGCCGGTCTGTGTCTGGTGGACGAGATAGATCGGCCGATCGACGCGCGTGTTCTTAGCGACGCGCAGGACTATGCCGTCACGAAAATGTGCCGTCGCAAGCGTCGCCAACGGCAACTCGGCGGGAAGCGGCAGTTCGAGCAGGGGACGGATAACCTCGGGTTCCTCGCGCAGGGCCTCCACGAGCCCCGAGACCTTCACGCCGGGCGGCAGATCCTTGAGCGCTTCGTGCCTACCCTCGCGCAGGCCGTTGACCAGGACGACACGATGAAAGCCGAGCGGGCACAGCACCCGGCCCGCGAGCGGTTCCAGCCGGTCCGGCGCCGTGGCCGGCTCGAAATCGACGCCGGCCAGCGCAGCCGTCGGGGTGAAGCGCCAGGACTCGAGGCGGGCATGCGGCGGTCCGGAGAGTTCGTAAGACGCGCGGGCCGCCTCGCGAAGCGCGTTCAGCCACTGCGGCTCGCCCGCTCGGCGTATGGCGTCCCAATGCGCGCTGCCGCGCCAAGAGCTCTTGCCGCCGGTGGAAAGAAGCGCCGTCACGCCGCCACCGCCGATTTCCCGGACTGCGCCTCTATCCAGCCGTAGCCCTCTTTTTCAAGGTGAAGGGCGAGCTCCTTGCCGCCGGACTTGACGATCCTGCCGCCGGAGAGGACATGCACGAAATCAGGCACGATGTAGTCGAGCAGACGCTGATAGTGCGTGACGAGAACTACGGCGCGCGTGGGATTGCGCAATTTATTAATCCCATTCGCTACGATCTTGAGCGCGTCGATATCAAGCCCGGAGTCGGTCTCATCGAGAAGGGCCAACCTCGGCTCGAGAACCGCCAGCTGGAGAATCTCATTTCGCTTCTTCTCGCCGCCGGAGAAGCCTTCGTTGACCGAGCGGTTGAGCAGAGAGGGGATCATCTCGACGAGCTTGGCCTTCTCCTTAATAAATTTAAGAAACGCGCCGGCGTCCATCTCGGGCTCGCCGCGGTGCTTGCGCTGGGCGTTGTAGGCGGCCTTCAAGAAGTACTTATTGGAAACACCGGGAATCTCGACGGGATACTGGAACGCGAGGAAGACGCCCTCGCGAGCGCGGACCTCGGGCGCCATCGCGAGCAAGTCAGAACCTTGATACAGCGCGGAGCCCTCGGTGACGGTGTAGCCGTCGCGGCCGGCCAGCACATAGGAAAGGGTGCTCTTGCCCGACCCGTTTGGGCCCATGATCGCGTGCACCTCTCCGGCCTTGACCTCAAGATTGAGTCCCGTGAGAATCGCCTTGTCCCCGACTTTAGCGTGCAGATTAGTGATTTTCAGCATGTTAGCCAACGCTCCCTTCCAGCGAAATGTTCATGAGTTTGTGCGCCTCAACGGCGAACTCGAGCGGCAACTCGGCGAAGACCTGCTTGCAGAAGCCGTTGACGATCATCCCGACCGCGTCCTCGGACGACAGGCCGCGCTGGCGCAGGTAGAAGAGCTGATCCTCGCCGATCTTCGAGGTGGAAGCCTCATGCTCGACGGTCGCCGAGGTGTTCTTTACTTCAAGATACGGGAAAGTGTGCGCGCCGCACTTGTCGCCAAGAAGCAAGCTGTCGCACTGGGAATAGTTGCGCGCTCCCTGAGCTGACTTCGCGATTCTAACCGCACCCCGGTATGCATTTTGGCCATGACCGGCCGATATGCCCTTCGAGATAATCGTCGATTTTGTGTTTTTCCCGATGTGAATCATCTTGGTGCCGGTGTCGGCTTGCTGATAATGGTTCGCCAACGCCACGGAGTAGAACTCCCCGACGGAATCATCACCCATAAGTATGCACGACGGGTATTTCCAGGTGATCGCCGAACCGGTCTCCACCTGGGTCCAGGAGATCTTCGAGCGCTTTCCCGCGCATTTTCCGCGCTTGGTCACGAAGTTAAAGATGCCGCCCTTGCCGTTCTTGTCGCCGGGGTACCAGTTCTGGATCGTCGAGTACTTGATGGTCGCGTCGTCATGCGCCACAAGCTCGACGACGGCCGCGTGGAGCTGATTTTCATCGCGCATCGGCGCCGTGCAGCCTTCGAGGTAGGAAACGCTGGCGCCTTCATCGGCCACGATCAAAGTTCTTTCAAATTGGCCGGTGTCTTTGGCGTTGATACGGAAGTAGGTCGAGAGCTCCATCGGGCATTTCACGCCCTTCGGGATGAAGCAGAAGGAGCCGTCAGAAAAGACGGCGGAATTTAAGGTCGCAAAATAATTGTCGGTGTAGGGTACGACCGAGCCGAGGTATTTCTCGATCAGCTCCGGATGCTCTTTGACCGCGTCGCTGAAGGAGCAAAAAATGACGCCCGCCTCGCCCAAGGTCTTTCTAAATGTCGTCGCAACCGATACCGAGTCGAACACGGCATCTACGGCCACATTCGAGAGCATCTTCTGCTCATCGAGCGGGATGCCGAGCTTCTCGAAGGTGGCCCGGATCTCGGGGTCCACCTCGTCCATCGAATTCAGCGTCTTCTTGGGCTTGGGGGCGGAGTAGTAGATGACGTTCTGATAGTCGATCTTGGGATAGTGGACCGAGGACCAAGCCGGCTCCGTCATACCCAGCCAATGCTTGTAGGCCTTAAGGCGCCACGCGAGCATGAAGGCGGGCTCCTCTTTTTTTCTTGAGATCAGCCGCACCGTGTCCTCACTCAACCCGCGTGGGACTTGATCGACTTCGACATCCGACTTAAAGCCGTACTTGTACTCCCGATCCGCGAGTTCCTTCAATTCTTGGTTGGCCATACCGGAGTATAACATACTCTACTTTTTTGTCAAGTATGAGATTCCATCCATCAATAACGAGGACCCGAGCACTCATTCGCAAAAACCGCTTATACTAGACTTTTTAGTCTTGTATTGTATACTCGGCTATGCCTCTCACGGCCGCCCGCGGCTTCGGCTCGATTAAAGTCGGAAACACTCCGCTTTTAGACGTCTCATTCGCGTTCCCGGAGCTAGGCGACAACGTTAAGATCGTCGCCAAGGCGGAGTGGGCCAATCCAGGCGGATCCGTTAAAGATCGGGCAGGATTCTTTATTATCAAGGATGCGCTCGAGAGAGGCAAGCTCGAGGGCGGACGCATGCTGCTCGACTCCTCGTCAGGCAACACCGGGATCGCCTACGCGTGGCTCGGGTCGCGGCTCGGGATCAAGGTCGCGCTCGCGGTCCCCGGCTCGATCAGCAAGCATCGCCGTGCGATCCTGGAAGCCTACGGCGTTGAGCTGCTGTTCACCGACCCGCTCGAGGGCTCCGACGGAGCGATCCGCGAGGTCCGGCTCATGATGAAGGCCGAGCCGGGCCGCTACTGGTACGCGGACCAGTACTCGAACCCGATGACCTGGAAGGCGCACTACGAGACGACGGGTCCCGAGATCTTCGCGCAGACCGGCGGCAAGGTCACGCACTTCGTGGCGGGCCTCGGCACGAGCGGAACGTTTATCGGCGCGAGCCGGCGCCTGCGCGAGCTGAAACATGACATTCGTTTGGTTTCCATGGAACCCGACGGCCCCATGCACGGGCTGGAGGGTCTTAAACATATGGAAACCTCGATCATACCGGCGATCTACGACGACGCCGTGGCGGACAGCCGTATTTCTGTGGCCACCGGTGACGCGCAGGACGCGGCGCGCGCGCTCGGAAAGAAAGGCGGCATCCTGCTGGGACCGTCCGGCGGCGCGAACCTCGCGGCGGCGCTCAGGCTCGGCCGCGACCTCAAGGCGCAGGGACGCGAGGCCGTGATCGCGACAGTGTTTCCGGATTCCGGCGAGCGCTACCTGGGCGAGAGGTTTTGGGCGCCATGAGCCTCAGGCTGAATCGAGCCGTGGAGCAGATCGCCATGAATACCGCCGAGAAGGCCTTCCCCGAGGAAGGATGCGGCCTGCTTATCGGTCCGGTCCCGGACGGCTTCGACGTAATGGGGCGCGCCGTCGAGGTGGACGAGGCGCGTCCGCTGCCCAACGGCTGGGACGCCTCGGCCAAGACGAACCGTTACCTGATCGATCCGAAGATCATGGCGCGCGTCGAGGCCGAGCTCTCGGGCACCGGGCGCGGCGTCGTGGGCTTCTTCCACTCGCATCCGCAGGTCCCCGCGTGGCCGTCGCCTTTCGATCTGATGATGGCCATGCCGTGCTGCAGCTACTGGATCATCCAGGTGCGCGACGGCAAGGCCGTGGACTCGAGGGCATGGCAGCGCACCGAAGACGGAAGATCGTTCGTCGAAGAAGAGATATTCCTAGGGGGTTATATATGAGCATCGAGATCCGGCTTCCGACCGCGCTTCGCGCGTTCGCGGATAAGCAGGAAAGAATAAGCGTCGACGCCAAGGACGTCGGGGACGCTTTGGAAAGGCTCTTTATCAGGCACGAGCGGCTGCGCCAACAGCTGATGGCGCCTGATGGAAAATTGCGATTATTTGTGAATATTTACGTAAACGACGACGATGCGCGCGACAGGCAGGGCCTTTCGACGCCGATCAAGGACGGCGACACCATCCTCATCGTTCCTGCGATCGCCGGCGGCTCCACCGTCGCGGAACAGGGGCTCACGAAAGCGGAGCTCGTCCGTTATGACCGCCACCTGATCATGCCCGAGGTCGGCCCGGAGGGCCAGAAGAAGCTCAAGAACGCGTCGGTGCTATGCGTGGGAGCCGGCGGCCTGGGCTCGCCCTTGGCGCTGTATCTCGCGGCGGCAGGCGTCGGGCGCATCGGCATCATCGATTTCGACGTCGTTGACGAGTCGAACCTGCAGCGGCAGATTATTCATGACACGGCGTCGATCGGGACCTCGAAACTGGCGTCGGCCAAGAAACGGCTCCTGGCTCTAAATCCCTACATCTCCGTCGAAACGCACGAAGCGCGCTTGACCTCCGCCAACGCCGTCGAGCTGTTCAAGAAGTATGACGTAATAGCGGACGGCACCGACAATTTCGCGACCCGATACCTCGTGAACGACGCCTGTGTTTTGACCGGTCGTCCCAACGCATACGGCTCCATCTTCCGCTTCGAAGGACAGCTCGCCGTGTTCGGGCTCAAAGACGGCCCTTGCTACCGCTGCCTCTACCCCGAGCCCCCGCCCCCCGGCCTCGTGCCGTCATGCTCGGAGGCGGGCGTCCTGGGCGTGCTGCCGGGCGTCATCGGCACGATGCAAGCGATCGAGGCGCTCAAGCTCATCCTGGGCATCGGCCGCCCGCTCTCGGGCCGCCTAATGCTCTATGACGCGCTCGAGCAGAGCTGGCGCACGTTAAACGTGAAGAAAAAGCCCGCCTGCCCCGTCTGCTCCGAGAACCCGACCATCAAGGCTCCGATCGATTACGAAGCGTTCTGCGGATTAAAGGAGAAGCCCATGTCCACGATCCCCGAAATTTCCGTTCAGGATTTGAAAGCCAAGCTCGACAAGAAAGAAATTTTTGTTCTTGTCGATGTGCGCGAGCCGCACGAATACGAGATTGCCAAGATCGCGGGCTCGACCCTGATCCCCCTCGGTAAGCTGCCGGAGCGCTTCGCCGAGCTCGACAAAAGCGCGAAGCTCATCGTCCATTGCAAGATGGGTGGACGCTCGGCCAAGGCCGTCCAGCTGCTTCGCGAAAAGGGCTACGACGCTACGAACGTGACGGGCGGCATCACCGCCTGGTCCGAGCAGATCGACCCTTCGGTCCCCCAATATTGAGATGCTTGCCATCTAACCGGGGCTCGGGCGAGGCCTGCGGACGCTGATGCCCGAGCTTCCCAAGGCGACGGCCCGCGAGATGCTGTCCTGGCCGCACGGGGGCTTCTCGCTCGATGGCGGAATGCATGAGGTATTATGCCGTATGCGACGACCCACGATCATCTATGGAACGGCCTGGAAGCAGGCGGCGACGACGGAGCTCGTGGAGAAGGCCCTCGCAGCGGGCTATCGGGCCTTCGACACCGCCAATCAGAAGAAGCACTACAGCGATGACCTCACCGGGGTCGCGATCCGGGACAGCGGCCTGCCGCGCGCCGAGCTTTTCCTGCAGAGCAAGTACACCTCCCCGCGCGGGCAGGATCACCGCATGCCGTATGATCCAGCGGCGGACGTCGCGGTGCGGGTGCACGCGTCCTTCGCGGGCACCCTCAAGAATTTTGGAACCGACTATCTCGACTCATTCCTCATTCACGGTCCGGACGGGGCCGGGGTGCTCGATGAGGCGGACCGGGAGGCGTGGGGGGCGATGGAGGAGCTGCACCTCTCCGGCGCCGCGAGAGCGATCGGCATCAGTAACGTCGGGCTGCGCCAGCTGCGCGAGCTCGAGGGCGCGAAGGTCCGGCCGATGTACGTGCAAAACCGCTGCTACGAGCAGCGCGGCTGGGACCGGGACGTGCGCGAGTACTGCCTGGCCAACAGCATCGTGTACCAGGGATTTTCCCTGCTGACCGCGAATCCCGAGGTCGTCGGCCATCCCGCAACCGCCGCGATCGCGAGGCGGCTCGGCGTCACGCCCGCGCAGGTCGTCTTCCGTTTCGCGGTCTCGCTTGGCATACTTCCACTGACCGGCACGACCGACGCGCGACACATGAAGGATGACCTCGAGGCGCTCTCGCTCGAGCTCTCGGCGGCCGAGCTCGGCGCGCTTCGCGCGCTTTAATTATCTAAGGCTTCTGGTCCGGGGCCGCGGCGAGCCCGGCGTGGATCCGGTCCTCGAGGCGGTCCGCGACGGCCGCGGTCGCCGCGTCGAATTGTTCGGGAGAGGGAGGATGCTTTTCGTGGAGGAGGTGGTCGAGGAGGGCGGAGCGTTGCGCTTCAGCTCTCGAGATACGGTGCTTACATCACGGCCAACCAACCCTGCTATCCCACGCAATTATTTTCCATGAGCTTTGAACAACGACAATCGGTCTCCTTCGTCTTCCGTCAGGTGCTTGTAGGGTTTTGTCATCTCGCCTCATCATAGCGGACGCCTTGGCCGTCAAGTGTTGCACTTCGAAATTAAACTCGGGTATCCGTTTGAAGGAGAATTGCAGTGATGACTTCTCTCTCCGAGAAAGAAGCGCAAATCCTTCTTTGTGGTAAACTCGTGGCATGAGTGAATTGGCCCAGAAGTCCTGCGTTCCCTGCGAAGGCGGGGTTGAGCACATGGCGCTTAAAGACGCGAAGAAGATCCTGAGCAAACTCCGGGGCTGGAAGCTCGTGAAGGGCCGGGCCCTGCGCCAGGAGCTCCTGATGCAGGATTTCTCCGCGGCCATCGAGTTCATCCACGCCATCGCCCAGACGGCGGAGTCCGAGGGCCATCATCCCGACCTCCACCTCACCGGCTACCGCAAGCTGGCCATCGAGCTCTCGACTCACGCGATCGGCGGGCTGTCCTTCAACGATTTCATACTCGCGGCGAAGATCGACGCCATGCCGCGCAAGCTCAAAAAGAGGAACTGACCTAAAACGTGAGCCGGGCCTCGATCGATGAATTAAAGAAGCGCGTGGAGCGGGAAGGCTTCGCCTTTCTCGAGGGCGGCGCAACGCGCGCGCTCGTCGAGAGCGTGCGGGCGGGCGCACTGGCCGACTGGGCGGGCTTCGCCGCGAGCTGGGACGATCTGCGGCGCGACGAGTACATGGCCGACGGCGGCCGCGACCGGCTGAGGCGCCACGCCGTGTTCACGATCTCCGCCGATACACTCGAGGCGCGCCTCGAACCGCGCCAGCCGCATTACCAGGACCGCGCCTACAACGCGCTCAACGGCGGGATCGAGCGGTGGTACGAGCCCGTCGAGCCGGGGGTCTCCACGGGCGCCGCCTTGTCGTCGCTGCTCGCCTTCGGCGCGGACTTCTTCCGCCGGCTGCGGCCCGGCGCCGCCTGGCGCATCGAGGTCCACCAGTTCAGGATCGAGGCCGCGGCGGGCAAGGCGGGACGCCCGACGCCCGAGGGCGTGCACCGCGACGGCGTCGACTACGCGCTCGTGCTCCTCGTCAAACGAGAGAACGTGAAGAGCGGCACCACGCGCGTGAGCGCGCCGGACGGAAAGACGCTCGGCAGCTTCACCCTCACGAACCCGCTCGACGCGGCGATCGTCGATGACGCGCGCATGATGCATGCGGTCACGCCGATCGAGGCCGTCGATTCCACGCTTTTCGCGCGGCGCGACGTGCTCGTCGCGACCTACCGCGGGATCGAGCCCCAAGTCTATAAAACTTTCGTTTGACGTCAGAAGTCCATCTGAGCTGACAGTCTGAACGTCCGCGGCGCGCCGAGATGGAGGTAGCCATCTCCGAAGTACTCGCCGACGTCTTTCCAATAGACTGTATCGAGGACATTTTCAACTCGAAAGCGACAAATGACCCGGCTCGGGCCGATGCGCATGACATAGCGAGATCCCAGGTCGAAACGGTTGTATGCGGGAACCGACAGCGAATTGTCGCGCAGGGCGTATTTCTCCGAAACGCGCGCCCAGGAGCCATTGAGCGAAGCTCCAGGAACCCACGGAATGTTCCAGTCGAGCGTAGTCTGACTACGCAGCCATGGGACATTAAGCGGGGCATTGCCGTCGAAGGTTGCCACACCCGTGCCGCTCTGCCGGGCATGGATCAACGTCGCGCTGGCAAAGAGACGCAGATCGTCGGTGACGCGCCCGGCGGCCCCGAACTCGAGGCCGCTATGCTTGACACTCCCCCGCTGGACGAAGACGTTATTGGGGCCGACGAATTCGTATGGTTTCCAGATGTGGAACGCCGACGCCGTGACCAGAAGCCGTTTGGAAATGTCGCGTTTGATGCCTAGCTCGACCTGCCGGGTGACCTTGGGGTCCATGGTCTGGCCGGCGTTGACGGCCGTGACGCCTGCGGTGCCGCCGAGTTCGAGGCCTTGGCTGTATGCGGCATAGCTCATCAGGTCGGACTGCGGCATAAAGGTGAGGGCGAGCTGCGGCGAGAGGAACGATTGCCTATAACGCGAGACGGGAGCGCCGTCCCGCTTGCTGAAGCGGTCGTCCGAGATGGCGTTTACGCGCAGACCAGCATGGACTTTCCAACGGGAAGCAATGGAAATCGAATCTCGAGCAAAGACGGCTGTCTCGGCGTACTTCTGGGTGCGATGGACAACGCCCGTCCCCCGAGGCGATGGCGCAAAGACCAGCGGGTTAGGATTGTAGATGTTGTCCGTGCCAACGTATTCGTAGACTTCACTGCCGAGATTCACCGTGCGTTCGAATCGCGACAGGCCAAGAGCCGCCTCATGCCGTATGCCCCCCCAGTCGCGGCTGACGCTCAAGACCGCCTGGGCGTGGGTCGCGGTACGGACCTCGCCCGAACTTCGATAGTCGTAGAGATCGTAATCGCCGTTACCACAGAAAGTGACGAGGTAGACGGGACCGCTTGAACAGCCGTAGGGAAACGCGGCCTTGTCCTCGGCGGCGACGCGGTTGCGGTTGACCGCCATCTCGAAGCGCCAGTCCGTATCGGCCCGATAGGCGAAGCGCGCACCGAGATTTTGAGCCTCAATCACGACCGGCTCGCTCCAGGGCTGATTATTAAGCATCTTCTCCGGCCGGACACCGGGCGGGAGGGCGGTCCCACCCAACGGCTGGTAACCGGGCACTGAGATCGGGCTCTTCTTCTGCCAGTCCGCGTCGATCCCGAAAATAGCGTTCTCACTTAGCCGCCAGTCCAGCGCCGCACTCAGAAATTCACGGTGTCCGACCGCTTCCTTAACATAAGGATGCAAATCCTCATGAGCCGCGTTGAAGCGATAGCCGAAGCGCCCTATGCGGCCACCCAGGTCCGCGTGGGCATATCGGGTTGCGCGGTCGCTTAGCTCGAGCGTGATGCGACGCACGGGCGTGTCCGCAGGCTGCTTGGTGACATAGTTCACCACGCCGCCCGGAGCAGCCATGCCCGCCTCGAAGCCGGCGACGCCCTTCAATATCTCGACTCGCTCCTTGTTCTCCAAGGGCATGCTGGACTCGTTGGCGATGGTCAGGCCATTACGTTTATAGCCGCTGGCATTATCGAGGGTGAAGCCTCGTATTGAGATGATTTCGTAATAGCCGAGTGGGGAGTAATTCTCGCCCACGGAAGCGTCGTTTCCGATCAGGCCAAGGACGTTGCGCGCTCCCTGATCGTCCATGAGTCCTCGCGGGATGATGGTCGCCGAAGCGGGCATTTCAAGGACCGGCCGCCCCGTGAGGCCGAGCCGGGTAAGCGCGGAGTCGTAGTCGTTTGGCTCCCGCGGCGCGGTAATGATAACCGGAGTGAGCGGCTCTGCGGGATGCTCCGCCGCTAAAGCCAGCACCGAGGCGCTCAGCGCATTGGCGAGACAGAAACTGAGGACGCACGTCTTGGAGAAATTTATCATCGTTTGCTCCCTTGTCCGACGGCCAGGGGAACAAACAATGTCAGAGCACTCTGCGCTTCCCTTCGCTGGCATTACCCAGATCAGGTTCAGAGGGTTTCTCTCACCCAAAGCTCGAAAGCTTTAGGACCCCTAGCAAGCGGGATTTTAGGTAATAGGCGGGAAGGTGTCCAGCGGAAACTACACGCTCATTCACATACTTGACAATAAAGTACAGTTGCCTTATACTCAGTTAGATGCACGAGCGCGCAGTGGCAGTGGAAACCGTCGATTGCAGCTAGGGAGCCCGATGAAACTGACTGAGAAGGTCGAGAGCGTCCGGAAGGAGAAGCTGATCGAGGAGATCGAGTCGGCAGTCATCCGCTTCGCCGGCGACTCCGGCGACGGCATCCAGCTGACCGGCATGCAGTTCACGACGACGACCGCCTTCGCCGGCAATGACCTAGCCACCTTCCCCGACTTCCCCGCCGAGATCCGCGCCCCCGTGGGCACGACCGCCGGCGTCTCCGGCTTCCAGATTCAGTTCTCCTCGCGCCAGGTGCTCACCCCCGGCGACGCTCCCGACGTGTTCGTGGCGATGAACCCCGCCGCTCTCCAGGCCAACTATAAGGATGTGAAGAAGGGCGGCATGATCCTCGTCAACAAGGACACCTTCAACGCGGGCAACCTGAAGAAGGCGGGCTATGAAAAAAATCCGCTCGAGGACGGCTCGCTGTCCGAGTTCCGCGTGATTCCGGTCGAACTCGGGCGCCTGACGCGCAATGCGCTTGACGGCCTGGGCCTCACCGCGACGGAGACCGAGCGCTGCAAGAACTTTTTTGCGCTCGGCATGATGTACTGGCTCTACGACCGCCCGATGGCGGCGACGCTGAAGTACATCGAGACCAAGTTCAAGAAGAACCCGAAGTACGTTGAAGCCAACCGCAAGGCGCTCAACGCCGGCAATGCGTATGCTGAAACCGCCGAGATCTTCGGCCACCACTTCCGCGTGAACAAGGCCCCGATCAAGCCCGGCCTATACCGCAACATCACCGGCAACGAGGCGACAGCACTCGGCGTCATCGCGGCGTCGGTCGTCTCGGGCCGGCCGTTGTGGTACGGCTCGTACCCGATCACGCCCGCCTCCGACGTCCTGCACGAATTATCAAAGAATAAGAACTTCGGCGTGAAGACATTTCAGGCCGAAGACGAGATCGCGGCGGTCGGCAGCGCCATCGGGGCCGCGTTCGCGGGCCACTTGGCGCTCACCGGCACCTCCGGCCCCGGCATCGCGCTGAAGGCCGAGGCCATCGGCCTCGCGGTCATGACGGAGCTTCCGCTCGTGATCTTGAATGTGCAGCGCGGCGGCCCGTCGACCGGACTTCCGACGAAGACCGAGCAGGCCGATCTTTTCCAGGCACTGTACGGCCGCAACGGCGAGTGCCCGGTCGTCGTCGTCGCCGCCGCGACGCCCGGAGACTGCTTCACGATGGCCTACGAAGCCTGCCGGCTCGCCGTCAAATACATGACTCCGGTATTCCTGCTCAGCGACGGCTACTTGGCCAACGGCTCCGAGCCGTGGCTGATTCCAGACGCCAACAAGCTGAAGCCGTTTGACAAGGTCCCGCTTCCGCCCGTCGGCGAGTTTAAGCTGTACAAGCGCGATCCCGAGACGATGGCCCGCCCGTGGGTGACGCCCGGCACGCCCGGCTACGAGCACCGCTTGGGCGGCATCGAGAAGCAGAACATCACCGGAAACATCTCCTACGACCCCGACAACCACGAGTTCATGGTGCGCCTGCGCGCCGCGAAGGTCAATAAGGTCGCGCAGGACATTCCGCCTCTCGAGATCTTAGGCGAGAAGAAGGGCAAGCTCCTGGTCGTCGGCTGGGGCGGCACCTACGGCGCCATCACGGCCGGAGTGCAGAACCTCCAAAAGGCCGGCAAGAGCGTCTCGGCCGTGCATCTACGCCACTTAAACCCCCTTCCGCCCGACCTCGGCGACATCATGGCGGGCTTTGAGCATGTGGTCGTGCCCGAGCTCAACACGGGCCAACTGCTCAAAATTTTACGCGCAAAATACCTGGTGCCGGCGACCGGCATCAACAAGATCAAGGGCCAGCCCTTCAAGGTTGCCGAGATAGAAGATGGCGTTGAAGCGATCCTTAAGGGAGGAAACTGACATGGCCATCGAATCCGACAGTGAAATGGAGATGCTGCCCGCCGCGGGCCCCATCGTGCAGACCGCCAAGGATTTCAAATCGGACCAAATGGTCCGCTGGTGCCCCGGCTGCGGCGACTTCGCGATCTTGGCGACCGTCCAGAAGCTGCTCCCCACGCTGAACATCCCCAAGGAAAAGTACGTGTTCGTCTCGGGCATCGGCTGCTCCTCGCGCTTCCCATACTACATGAACACCTATGGCTTCCATACGATCCACGGCCGCGCGCCGACGATCGCGACCGGAATCAAATGCGCGAACCCGGAGATGCAGGTCTGGGTCGTGACCGGCGACGGCGACGGTCTTTCCATCGGGGGCAATCATCTCATTCACGCCCTGCGCCGGAATGTGGACTTGAAAATACTGCTGTTCAACAACCGCATTTACGGTCTGACCAAGGGCCAGTACTCCCCCACCTCCGAGCTCGGCATAAAGACGAAGTCCTCGCCGATGGGCTCGATCGATGCGCCCTTAAATCCAATCGCGTTGGCGCTCGCCGCCGAGGCGAGCTTCGTCGCGCGCGCTGTGGATACCGACCTTCCGTATCTGAGCGAGGTGCTGACCCGTGCCGCGAACCACAAGGGTTCTGTTTTCATTGAGATCTTCCAGAACTGCATTGTCTTCAACGACGGCACCTTCGATAATGTGGCCGCGAAGGATGTGCGCGAGGAGAAGATGATGAAGATCGCGCACGGCAAGCCGTTGATCTTCGGCGCCAAGCGCGACAAAGGCATCGTCCTCAACGGCCTCGAGCCCGAGGTCGTCACATTCGACCCCGCAAATCCACCCAAGAATATCCTGATACACGATGAGAAGGCACCCTCGGCGACGCTCGCCAACCTGCTCGGCCACCTCGCCGAGCCGGTGCCGCAGGGCATCTTCCGCGCCGTCGAGCGGCCGATGCTCCACGAAATGATGGCCGCGCAGATCGACCAGGCTCGCAAGGAAAAGCCTGCCGATCTTCAGAAGCTGTTAAACGGCCCCGAGACCTGGACCGTCGCTGCCTAATACTAGCCATGCCCCTCCCACAGAACGACTCCCGCCGCGCAGCGCTCGTTAAGGGCGCCTCCCGCGCCAAGACGAAAGCCTTGGTCAATCTTTCGGCCTGCACGGGCTGCGAGGTCTGCATCGTAGCCTGTCCAGTCCCCAACTGCATTGAGAAGTTCGGCGATGACCCCTCAAAATTCGGCGTCTACGTGAACTACGACATCTGTATCGGCTGTCAGCTCTGCGTCAAGGACTGCCCCTGGGATACGATTAGGATGGTTCCAGCGGGCTCGGCCCAAGGCCAACAGACGAGTCTTGACAGCCAAACCAGCCACGAGCATCCCGTCTTCATAAGCCCCGATCTCGTCCCCTTGGACATCAGAACCTTCGCAGTAAAAGAGCCATCCTCGGACCCACTCCACCTGGCGGTCTTCAACAGTCAAAACCCCTCGATCATGGTGCAGTAGTTTGTGACTCGACAAACTCAATAAAAAAGTATAATTAAAATATGCCTCGAATGATTGGCACTCCAGAGCGTGCTAGAGCAAAGCCATGAGAATTACAGCCCCGGAAGAATACGGATTACGATGCATCCTTCTGCTGAGCACTAAAGGCAAGGGAAGGCTCGTGACGAGCGGCGAGATCGCCGCGGCGGAGGCCATGTCGGTTCCCTATGTCAACAAGATTTTGAACATCCTCAAGCACGCGGGGCTGATCGAAACGGTACGAGGCAACAAGGGCGGGCACCGCCTCAGCCGGAATCCGGCCGAGATCAACGTAGCTGATGTGCTCAAGGCCCTCGATGGGCCCCTTTTTGAACAGGGCTTCTGCGAAAAATTCTCCGGCCTCAATAAGGAGTGCGTCCACGCCCACATGTCTTGCTCCATCCGGTCCGTATGGTCCGTGTTGGCCGAAAACATTGAGGCGCTTCTCAGCCGAACGACTTTGGATGAGCTGGGGCGGCAGAAGGAGGGCACCATGACAATGGGCCTGCGCGGAAAAGGATGAGACTAATTTTTTTTGGACATCAACTAGACTTTTTAGTATAGTTTGGCGGAGGGCAACATGACCTATGTGATTCAGGAGTCGTGCCTGGGGGAGACGTATGCCGCATGCGTGGACGTCTGTCCGGTGGAGTGCATCCACCCGGTACAACATGAGGGTAAGCCCTTCATGATCATCGATCCTGATGTCTGCATCGACTGCGGAGTGTGCCTGCCCGAATGCCCGATCGGCGCCATCGTCGGATCCGCGGAAGAAGATCCGGCCTACGCCATCGTGAACAAGGATCTGACTCCGGCGGCCATCGAGTACGAGAAGGCCCACGGCAAGATGGCGCCCAGGGCGCCGAACGCTCCTCCGCGGCGACCCGAAAACAAGCTGATTAAATAAAGGACAGGAGTTTTATGCCTACAACGGATGAAGTGCTGAGGGCGCTGTCGACCTGCATCGAGCCGGAGCTTCACAAGGACATAGTGACTTTGGGCATGGTGATAAATCTCGTCGTGGAGAACGGAGCGGTGAGCTTCGATTATGTGCTCACCACCCCCGCCTGTCCTCTAAAAGGAATGATGCAGCTCGAGGCGGAAGAGGCGGTGAAGAAGGTCGCGGGCGTCAAGTCGGTCAAGATCAACATGACCGCGTCCGTGAAGAAGGACGCGCGGCTTGAGAATATCCTGCCGCCCGGCATCAAGATCCTCATCGCGGTCGCCGCCGGCAAGGGCGGCGTGGGCAAGTCCACCGTCGCCTCCAACATCGCCGCGGCGTTGGCGCTTGACGGCGCGCGCGTGGGTATCATGGACGCCGACATCTACGGCCCCAACCAGCCTCAGATGATGGGCGTCTCCGGGCACAAGCCGATGGCCGGCGCCGATAACAAGATCGAACCCGCCGAGAACTACGGCGTCAAGGTCATGTCCATGGGCTTCCTGATGGAGCCGGACGCTCCGGTCATCTGGCGCGGCCCGATGCTGCATGGTGCCATCACCCAGTTCCTCAAGGATGTGAAGTGGGGCGAGCTCGACTACCTGATCCTCGATATGCCGCCAGGCACCGGCGATGTCCAGCTGACTTTGTGCCAGACCGTGCCGATTGCGGGTGCTGTGATCGTGACGACGCCGCAGTCGATCGCGCTCTCCGATGTGCGCAAGGCCGTCGCGATGTTCAAGAAGCTCAATGTGCCGATCTTGGGCGCCATCGAGAACATGTCCGGCTTCATCTGCCCGCACTGTTCCAAGGAGAGCAAGATCTTCGCCGAAGGCAGCGCCGCCGCCCTCAAGAAGAACTTCGGCATAGACTTGCTTGGCCGGATTCCGCTCGATCCGGCGATCTGTCAAGCCAGCGAAGACGGCAAGCCGATGGTTCTGTCGCACCCGGACTCCATACCCGCCAAGGCCCTGCGCGAAGCCGCCCGCAAAGTCGCCGCCCAGGTCAGCATCCGCAACGCGAGCATCACCCCGCTTGAGATCAAGCTGGTAAAAGCCTAACAGGAGCATGTCATGCCAATGGAAGTGACCGATCAGAGTTTTGCACATGAAGTGAAGCAGGCGTCAGGTCCCGTATTGGTTGATTTCTGGGCCCCTTGGTGCGGTCCTTGCCGGTCCTTGGCCCCTATTTTGGAGGAGTTGGCTAAAGAATATGAAGGCAAGGTGAAGTTCACGAAGGTGAATATTGACGAGCACCCGGCCGCGGCCGCCAGTCTGGGCATTACTTCCATCCCCGCCCTGGTTTTATTTAAAGGAGGACAGGTGCTGCGCCAAGAGGTGGGCTCGCGTCCCAAGGCGGAGATCGCGGCGATGATTAACAGCGCTATTTAAAATTTCCCCAAGGGAATCAAAGGAGCCGATAATGGACACGCAAATAAAGACAAAGGAAATCACGCCGAAGAACACGATGCAGGAGATCCTGGCAGTCTACCCAAGCGCCCAGCGCATCTTATTTACGCGCTATCACATCGGAGGCTGCTCGGATTGCGGCTTCCAACCCACGGATACCCTTGAAGCCGTGCTGACGGCTAAAAACGTCCTGGACTTGGATGAAGCCATCCGCATCATCAAGGACAGCGCCGAAGCCGAGGCCAAGTTCCAGATATCCCCCTCCGAACTGGCCGGACTTTTGAAGGCGGGCAAGGTGAAGCTCTTGGACATCCGGACGGAGGAGGAGCGCCGGATCGCCAACATCGAAGGCGATCAAGCAGTCTCGCCGGAACTCGTCGATGAGATCAAGAAATCCTGGCCCAAGGAAACCGCCATGGTTCTTTATTGCCACGACGGCCAGAAAAGCGTGGACGCCGCCGCCTACCTGATCGGCCATGGCTTTGGCAATGTCAAGAGCCTGCGGGGAGGCATCGACGCGTGGTCAAGCGAGATTGACCCGCTGCTTCCGCGCTACTGATTCCATGCGACTGCCGGGCGATATCCTTCTCTTATCGTGCTACGAACTCGGGCGACAGCCTCTCGGGATTGCCTGGCCTGCGGCTTATCTGGAGCAGGCGGGCTTTCAGCCTGCCTTGCTGGATCTTGCCGTTGAGACGTTTGCCCCGAAGAAGGCGGGGCGCGCAAAGCTGGTGGGGATTTCAGTGCCCATGCACACGGCTCTGCGGCTTGGGGTCCAGGCCGCCAAGCGTGTTCGCGAGGAAAATCCAAGCGGCCACATCTGCTTCTTCGGGCTTTACGCCGGCCTCAACGCCGCTTACCTGCTTTCAACGGTGGCGGACTCGGTCATCGGCGGTGAAACAGAGGAAGCCTTGGTCTCTCTGGCGTCGGTGCTGGAATCAGGCGAACCTTCCCCTGCAAGGGGAGTCTCGCGCAAGGGCCACATTCAAGCCCCGGTGCTTCAAAAATTAAACCTTCCCCTTCCCCAGCGCGCTTCTCTGCCGGGCTTGGAGAAGTATGCTCAGTTGGAAATCAACGGTGAGCGGCTTTTGGCGGGCGCTGTGGAGGCCAGCCGTGGTTGCAAGCATCTTTGCCTCCATTGCCCCATCCCGCCGGTCTACGGGGGCAAATTTTTCATTGTCCCCAAAGAGACGGTCCTAGGCGACATCCGAAACCTGGTTAAGGCGGGAGCCCGGCACATTACCTTCGCAGACCCTGATTTCCTCAACGGCCCGGGGCATGCGCTTGCCATAGTTCGTGCTCTGCACCGGGAGTTCCCCGTGCTGACCTTCGATTTCACTGCCAAGATCGAACATATTCTAAAACATCGGATGCTTTTTCCAGAGCTGGCCCGCTCGGGCTGCCTATTCGTGATCTCCGCCGTGGAGTCGCTGAGCAACCGGGTTTTGTTTAAGCTGCGTAAAGGTCATACCCGGCAAGATGTTTTTAGAGCCTTGGATATAGCGTGGGTTGCCGGCATCGCACTGCGTCCCTCCTTGGTTTCTTTCACGCCCTGGACGACTCTAGAGGACTACCTCGACATGCTGGAATGCATCCAACGCGAGGATCTCGTGGAACATGTCGACCCCGTCCATCTCTCCATACGCCTGCTGGTCCCGCCCGGCTCCTCGCTCCTCAAGGATTCCGACATCATGAGTTTCACCTGGGGGCTGGACCAGCCCAATTTCTACTACCGGTGGTCGCATCCTGATCCGCGCATGGACATACTTCATGGGGCGGTCAGCCGCAGGGTGGAGGAAGCCGTTACCCTTGGGGAAGACCAGCAGGCGACCTTTGCGGCCATCCGCTCCCTGACCATGCGGGCGCTGGGACGCTTGGAAAAATCGGCAAGCCCAAAAGTCAGCGCCGGCGGCAAGAAGCCTCCCCGCCTCACGGAAGGCTGGTTCTGCTGCGCGGAGCCGACGCGCGAGCAATTCGCACCGATGGCAAAGGAGAACGCTCATGGAATCTGAAATCAAAATTACGGCTCACGCGGATGCTCACAGGCCGGACACCTGCAAGCTCGAGGTCAGCGTCCCCCTTTACGCGGACCGTGCCGCATTTTTTGCTGATAAGGAGAAAGCCAAGCATTCGCCGCTTGCAGAAAAGCTCTTCGCTATAAAGAGCGTCGGTGCCGTTAAAATCTCGGGCAGTTCCGTCACGATCACCAAGCACGGCGACGAAGCTTGGCGGTCCGTGAACGGCAAGGTCGCGGGAGCTATCCTCGAGTTCCTCAAGTCCGGCCAGCCCGCGGTGTCCAAGGACTATGTCTCAAACGAGCTGTCCCCAGATCAACTGCGAGTCAAGGTCCAGGAGATTTTCGATTCGGAGATTAATCCCGCTGTTGCCGACCATGGCGGGGTGGTGACCCTTTTAAACGTCAAAGACAACAATATTTATCTGCGCATGGGCGGAGGCTGCCAGGGCTGCGGCATGGCTGACGTCACTTTGCGTCAGGGCATAGAGACGGCCATACGCAAGTCCCTCCCCCAGGTAAATCAAATACTGGATGTCACGGATCACGCCTCCGGTGGAAACCCCTATTATGCCCCCTCCAAGAAGTAGCTCTATGGCCCGGATACTCTTGCTCCTTCCCACCAGAACCTACAGAGCTCCCGATCTTCTGGAGGCCGCGCATCGGCTCGGAGTGTCAATCACCGTGGCGAGCGAAGAGAGCAATGTGCTCGAGTCCCGCAATCCCTCCGGATACCTCACGCTCGACTTCGATGATCGAGAGGGCGCTTGCCGAAAAGTTTTGGAGTTTTCAAAAAAATATCCTCTTGACGCTATTCTTGGCGTAGACGACTCGACCGTGGTCGCGGCCGCCGCCATCTCCTCGGCCCTGTCTTTGCCCTCCAACTCCGTCAAGGCGGTCGAAATCTCACGCGATAAACTGCTGATGCGGGATTGCCTGCGCAGCGCTTGGGTCCCCGTTCCGGGGTTCGTGGACTTCTCGCTCCAGGATGATCCTGTCGCGGTTTCCGCAATCATCCGATACCCTTGCGTCCTTAAACCGACGATGCTTTCGGCCAGCCAGGGGGTCATTCGGGCTGATGGGCCTAAAGCTTTTGTCCGCGCCTGGAAGAGGATCTCGGCCATCATCAAGGCGACCCGCAGCGTACCGGTCATCCTGGTGGAAACATTCATTCCGGGGATGGAGGTCGCCTTGGAGGGATTGCTTGAGAATGGGCGGCTTAAGGTGCTGAGCCTATTTGACAAGCCCGATCCCCTCGATGGCCCCTATTTCGAGGAGACCATTTACCTCCGGCCGTCTCGACTGCCCAAGAATATCCAAAATGAGATCATCTCCTGTGTCGAGAAGGCCGTCAAGGCCCTCGGTCTTGAGCGAGGTCCGGTGCACGCGGAGGTGAGGGTCAATCAAAACGGGCCTTACATCATCGAAGTCGCGGCCCGGCCCATCGGCGGGCGCTGCTCGAAGACCCTCCGGTTTGGACTGGGCATCTCCCTGGAAGAGGTGATCCTGCGCCAAGCTCTGGGACAGAAGCTTAATTCCAACTGGATCAAACCCGATCCCTTTCCCTCCGGCGTCATGATGATTCCAACCCCCCGCGCCGGGACGCTGTCCAAGGTCTTGGGACTGGATAAGGCTCGCGAAGTGGCGGGAATAGTCGAGATCCTCATCACCGCCCATCCCGGACAGAAGCTCATCCCACTTCCAGAAGGATCGCGGTACCTTGGGTTCATCTTCGCCCGTGCGCAGACGCCGGCAGGAGTCGAGGCCGCGCTCAGACGAGCGCATCGTTTGCTCAAGATCGAAATCCAGCCGGCAGCCGCGAAATCGGAGAGGTTGGTCTTAGCCGCCTGTAAACAGTAATCAAGCAAGGAGAAAAAATGGTGCGCATCGGAACAGGCAATACACTCAAGGAACTCCTCCATCTGAACATGAGCCCGGTCGGCCTTGCTTTCGTGGAACGGCCTCCGGAAGGCATTTCTCGGGTAGGGATTTCCGGACCGGCGGGCTGCAGCTATTGGAAGACCGCGGCCGAAGGGTGCGTATTCTACACCGAGGCCGCCGACCATTTCTCCTGTCCCATAGGAGCCTATACCCACCATGTGGAGTTGCCGGCCGATCGCGCCGGCGAATTGGAGAGCATGCTGGGCAAGATGATGGAACTGTCTTATTTGCGGAAGGAGGAGATTGCCGCCATCCCACGCCGCAAGGAAACCTTCCGGTTTCTCGTATACGGATCTCTGGACAAAATGCCCATCGAGCCCGATGTGGTGCTCATCCGGGGAAACGCCCGGCAGTTGATGCTGCTCCAGGAAGCGGCGCAAGCAGCGGGCGTCGCGGTCGAGGCCCCGCCTGCCGGCAGGCCGACCTGCGTCGTCATACCGCAAGCCATCGAGTCCGGAAAGATGGTGCTCAGCCTTGCCTGCATCGGCAATCGCATCTACACGGATGCGGCTGACGGCGACGCGTATTGCGCTATCCCTAAGGCCGTGGCGGAGCTTATCATGGCCAAGCTTGAGAACGTGACGCGCGCCAATCGTGAATTAGAGGCCTTCCATCGAAGCCGCAGAGCCGAGCTGGTCTAGGAGATGGATTCCTGCGACCTTGCCCTCGACTATCACGAGCGCACCAAACACCACTACGACCGCGGCGCCCGAGCCTTGGGGTACATGGATTGGAGCACGCAGCCTAATCCTTTCCGTCGTTACGAGGGCGCGGCACGCATCCCGCTCCCGTTGCCGACCCAGGATATGACCCCGCCGTACGGACATCTGTATCATCGCGACGCCGCTGCGCCGCGGCCGTTTTCCATAGAGGCGGTGTCCGAGTTTTTCTTCTATTCCATGGCTCTCTCCGCATGGAAAGGCTTCGGAGATACGAAGTGGGCTCTGCGCGTCAATCCTTCAAGCGGCAACCTGCATTCCACCGAGGCCTATCTCCTGCTCCCCGGACTTGAAGGCCTGCAGTCGCGCCCGGGGGTATACCATTACGCTCCCGAAGATCACGGGCTGGAAAAGCGCACGGACTTCGGCGTCGAGTCGTGGGAGCGGCTTCTGGCCGGATTTCCCGCCGGCTCTTTCCTGGTGGGGCTGACCTCCATCCATTGGAGGGAGGCCTGGAAGTATGGCGAGAGGGCCTACCGCTACTGCCAGCATGATGCGGGCCATGCCCTGGCCGCCCTGCGTCTATCCGCCTCCGCCCTGGGCTGGACGCTGCGCACCCTCTCGCCACCTTCCGATGACGACATGAGCCGGCTTCTGGGCTTAGACCGCAGCGACGAGTTCCATGCCGGAGAACACGAAACTCCCATCCTCTTGGCCGTGGTCGTGCCGTCGGGACAGGCTGTAAACCAAAAGAACGGACTCGGGTCCCAGGCCGCGGAGGAGATAGCCGCGGGCACCTGGTTTGGAAAGGCCCGCCCACTGAGCGCCGATCATCACGCATGGGAGATCATCGATCAGGTCTCGCAGGCCTGCAAGAAACCGCGCGTGGAGCATGGGGGCCAGAATACGGCCAAACAAGCGGCAGGCGCCGCTACGGTTCAACAAGAGCCGGTGGGCAGCTCAAAATCGCTCAGCGCCGGGCGGATCATAAGACAACGCCGAAGCTGCCTCGCCTTAGATGGCAAGACCGTCCTATCGCGGGAAAAATTCTACGGCATGCTCAAGCGCGTCGTGCCGAGCCTGAGCGCAATCCCATGGGATGCGGTGGACTGGCCCATCTCCGTCCATCTGGGGCTGTTTGTACATCAGGTCGAAGGCCTCCCGCCCGGGCTGTATGCGCTGGCCCGCGACTCGGAGAAAATCGGCTATCTCAAGTCCCGCATGAACCCCGATTTTCTTTGGCGGATCCCGCCGGGTTGCCCCGAGGGGCTGCCTCTCTTCCTGCTTTTGGAACAGGACGTCCGGTCTCGGGCAACGCAAGTCAGCTGCGGCCAGGATATCGCCGGGGAAGGGGCTTTCAGCCTCGGGATGCTTGCGGAATTTGAGCCGGTCATCCGCAAACATGGGGCGCACTTCTACCGTCGGTTATTCTGGGAAACGGGCGCCATCGGCCAGGTGCTGTACCTGGAGGCCGAGGCCGCGGGCCTGCGCAGCACCGGCATCGGATGCTTTTTCGATGACCCGGTGCATGAAGTCTTCGCGATCCAAAGCCTCGATCTGCAAAGCCTATACCATTTTACCGTGGGAGGACCCGTGGAAGACACGCGGCTGAACACTTTGCCCGCCTATCCGGAATTGGCCTGGAGCCCACGGTGAGCCGCCGGATACTCGTCGCGATGAGCGGGGGCGTGGATTCATCCGTGGCCGCCGCCCTCGTTTCCGAGCGGGGCGACGAGGCCGTCGGCGTGACGATGAAGCTCCTCGCGCGCGCCGACACCGGCTTCGGTTGCTGCGGCTCGCCCGCCGATGTCGATGACGCTAAGCGCGTGGCGGAGAGTCTCGGTATCTCGCACTATGTCTCTGACATGGCCGAAATCTTCGCGTCGAAGGTCATTCGTCCCTATATCGACGCCTACCTGAGCGGCACGACGCCCAATCCGTGCGTTGAATGCAACCGCTCGCTCAAGTTTGGCCACCTGCTGGCGCTGTCGGAGGCCTGGGGCTGCGATGCGGTCGCGACCGGGCATTACGCGCGCGTCGTGAACGGAAGCCTGCACAAAGCGCTTGAGCCCGGCAAAGACCAGAGCTACTTCCTGTACTCCCTCGGCGCTCGGGTGCTGTCGCGCGCCGAATTCCCCGTGGGCAGCCTCAGCAAGGACGCGGTTCGCGCGAAGGCACGCGAGCTTGGCCTCAAGACCGCCGACAAGCCCGAGAGCATGGAGACCTGCTTCATCCCCAAGCGCGACGTGCGCGGCTTCGTCGCCGCCCATGCCGGCGCGACGGCGCCGGGGATCGTGTCGGGGCCGATTCGCGACCAGGCAGGCCGCGAGCTCGGACGCCACACCGGCCTCGCTTCCTACACGATCGGCCAGCGCTCCGGCCTCGGGCTGAACGGGCCCGAACCCCGCTACGTCGTCCGGCTCGATCCGATCGAGAACGCGGTCGTCGTCGGCGGCGCTGACGAAATCTATGCCCGCTCGATCGTCGTCGGCGCCATGACCTGGACGCGTGGAGCGCCGATCGACCCGCTGCGTGCCGATGTCCGCATCCGCCACCGGCATACGCCCGCGCCATCGTTGATCGAACCCGGTCCGGATAAGACAGCGAAAATCGTTTTTGACGAGGCCCAGCGCGCACCCGGGCCGGGTCAGGCAGCCGTGATCTACTCGGGCGACGAAGTCGTCGGTGGCGGCACGATTCAGCGATGGAGCGCGTAAGTCGTGGCTACACCCCATGTGGTTATAGTCGGCGGAGGCTTCGGAGGACTCAACGCCGCCTTAGCTCTTGACCGACAGCCTGTGCGCGTCACCCTTATCGACCGGAAGAATTACCACTTGTTTCAGCCGTTGCTGTACCAGGTCGCGACCGCGGCGCTGTCTCCGGGAGACATCGCCCAGCCGATACGAACCATCCTTAGAAGCTGTTCCAATGTGCATGTACGGCTGGCGCAGGTTACGGCCGTCGATCCAGCCGGTCGTCGGGTCATGCTGTCTGATAGCGAGCTCGCGTATGATTACCTGATCCTGGCACCGGGGGCCAGCCACTCCTATTTCGGCCATGAAGACTGGGCCGAACATGCACCGGGGCTAAAAACCATCGAAGACGCGCTGGAGATCCGCAACCGCACTTTGCTGGCCTTTGAACGGGCGGAAAATGAGGCGGATTCAGATCGCCGCCGAGCCCTGATCACATTCGTGGTCGTAGGAGGCGGGCCCACCGGGGTCGAGCTGGCCGGAGCACTGGCCGAAATCGCCCTGTATGCCCTCAACGGCGATTTTAAACGGATAGACCCGCGTACCGCTCGGGTCGTTCTTCTTGAGGCGGCTGCGCGCATATTGCTCGGTTTTGAACCTGTATTAAGCGCCGCGGCACAGCATGACCTGGAGAGGCTGGATGTGCAGGTTCATACCAGCACCCCCGTCACGCGGGTGGGGCCTGGCGTTGTCGAGGCCGGCTCGCTGCGAATCGATACGCAGACGATACTCTGGGCCGCGGGGGTCGTGGCCTCGCCCCTGGCTAAAAGTCTCGGAGTCCCCCTGGATAGGGCCGGCAGGGTGCGGATAAACTCGGATTTGACCGTCCTTGGCAATCCCGAGATTCAGGTCATCGGGGACATGGCGGCGCTTGAGGATAAGCACGGCCTCCCATTGCCAGGCATGGCTCCCGTCGCCATCGCGATGGGCCGGCACGCTGCCGCCAACATCCAGCGCCTCCTCAAGGGAAAGCCTACGCTTGTATTCCACTATAGAAACCGAGGGATGATGGCAACCATCGGCAGACATGCCGCCGTGGCACAAATTGGTTCCCTGTATCTAAAAGGCTTTGTCGCTTGGCTTGCCTGGCTTTTCATCCATCTCCTATCACTCTGCGGATTCAGGAATCGTTTGATCGTATTTTTAGAGTGGACGTGGTCTTACATCACTTTTAAGAGGGGCGTGCGGCTGATTACAGGCGACGGCAAGCTGTCTTTTCGGGGTTGATCAAAGGAATCTATTATGGAGTTAAAGACCGAAATACAAGAACTAGCCAAGGATTTCTTAAAGGCGGCTCTCTATCGAGCGCGCGAATCCCTCCATCGCAATGATTCCCTCAATAGCAAGAGCGGCTTCTGCGGGCTTGGAGATACCGCGCCCATGCCTCAGGATCTGCCCGAAGAGCATGTCGCCCTTCTAAAATACTTTTCGAGTGAGCGTCTGACGCAGAGGCGAGGACTCATCCCCCCCCTGCTTCAACGTTGGATTTCAGATTTTGACCCGATTGACCGGGCAAACAATCATTTTTTGAAACGGTTCCGGCAGAAGCATGGTTTTGATCGGAGACGATATGACGACAGGGTCGAACAGGCCTTTACCGAAGGGCTCCGCAAGATCCACGCCGAGCAAGAGGAAGTCTTAAATCGCCATGCGGCGGAGCTGGTCGCCCTATTAACGGAGTAAGGCCCCTCACTATGATTTCAAAACCAAGAATTTCCACACTCGATGCCTTGAAGTTCGATAATCGGTTCGTGCGCGAGCTGCCCGGCGATCACGAACCCATGAACAGCCGCCGTCAGGTTATCGGCGCCTGTTATTCTCGAGTCGCGCCAACCGAAGTCGCCCGACCGCAGCTCGTCGCTTACTCCAAGGAAGTCGCCGGGCAGCTGGATTTGACACCGGAAGTGTGTGAATCGGATTCTTTTACCCAGGTCTTTACAGGCAATCGTCTGTCGGCAGGCATGGATTCCTACGCGACCTGTTACGGTGGTCACCAGTTTGGAAATTGGGCGGGACAGCTCGGTGATGGTCGCGCTATAAATCTGGGCGAGGTGCTCAACCGGCAAGGTGAGCGTTGGGCGCTGCAGCTTAAAGGCGCGGGTCCCACGCCTTACTCGCGAAGCGGAGACGGCTTGGCGGTGCTGCGCTCCTCCGTGCGCGAGTTTTTATGCAGCGAAGCCATGCATCACCTGGGCGTGCCCACCACGCGGGCCTTGAGCCTGACTCTGACCGGTGAGCGGGTTATGCGGGATATGTTCTACGACGGTAATCCCAAATCCGAGCCGGGCGCCGTTGTCTGCCGGGTCGCGCCATCGTTTACGCGCTTTGGCAGCTTTCAGATTTTCGCCGCACGCGGCGATATCGATCTACTGCGGAAACTGGCGGACTACACTATTCGCACGGACTTCCCACATTTAGGAAAGCCCTCACCGCGGATTTATATCGCTTGGTTTGAAGAGGTCTGCCGCAGAACGGCGGAGATGATCACGCACTGGCAGCGTGTTGGGTTCGTTCATGGCGTAATGAATACGGATAATATGTCGATCCTCGGCCTCACCCTCGACTACGGTCCCTACGGTTGGCTGGAAAACTACGACCCCGACTGGACGCCCAATACCACCGATGCCGCTCATCATCGTTACGCTTTCGGCAATCAGCCGGAAATCGCTTTCTGGAACCTCGAGCAGCTGGCCAGTGCCCTCTGCCCGCTCATTGGGCAGGCAGAGCCTCTGCAACAGGCGCTGAACGTCTGTATGGATAATTTTGAACGGGGCCGGCAAGCCATGCTTTCTGCGAAACTGGGCCTGAACGCCTTTGACCCGGCGACGGATGTCAAATTAAGCGAGGAATTATCGCTCGTATTGCAGCTGGTTGAAACTGATATGACCATTTTCTATCGCAAGCTTGCCCAAGTCGACGCGGGTGTCGGGTCCGTCGAGGGTGGCGATGACGAAATACTTATGCGTCCGCTGATGGATGCTTACTACGCGCCTGAGCAGTTAACCCCGGGACACAAGGCGCGCATCGGCAACTGGCTTCGGAGCTACATAAAGCGCGTTCAAATTGACGGGACGCCTGACGCCCTGCGCCGAAAGAGAATGAACGCCGTCAATCCGAAATACGTGCTGCGCAACTATCTGGCTCAAGTCGCGATTGACAAGGCCGAGCAGGGCGATTTCTCGATGGTTAATGATTTATTGGAACTATTACGCCATCCCTATGATGAACAAATTGACATGGAAGAATTTGCAGCGAAACGCCCCGACTGGGCGCGCCGGCGGGCGGGCTGCTCGATGCTGTCGTGCAGTTCCTGACACAATTAAACTCAAAGGATGCCAATCATGATGAATTTCACTCCACGCTCCGTCGAGAAGGTCGAAGACGCGCGCCTGCGCATCGTCTGGGACGACGGACACCGGAGCGAGTATCTTTTCCCCGTGCTGCGCCGCTGTTGTCCCTGCGCCCAGTGCAAAGACGAGTGGACGGGGAAATCCCTGCTCGACCCGGATAAGATCCCGGACACGCTCGGCGCCCTCAGCGCCAGCCTTGTCGGCAACTACGCCATGAGCTTCGCGTACAGCGATAGGCACGGCACCGGCATCTACACCTTCGAAATGCTGCGCAAGCTGTGCAGTTGCAAGGACTGCGAAGCAACACCAGAGAACTCTTCGGCAAGTGAAGGATTGAGGTCGTAAGGGGTTCACCAATGCCGATACAAGATGAAATCGTACCCGCAGGCGTGATGACCACTCAACTCGACGCAGCCCTGGGTTGGGCGCGCAAGTACTCGATTTTCCAGTATCCATTCGTGACCGCGTGCTGCGGCATGGAGTACATGGCCACCGCCGCGAGCCACTACGACATGGACCGCTTCGGCGCGGGCTTTCCGCGCTTCTCACCGCGCCAGGCCGATGTTTTGATGGTCGTCGGCACCATCAGCCACAAGATTGCCCCCATCCTGCGCCGCATCTATGATCAGATGGCGGAGCCGAAGTGGGTCGTGGCCTTCGGCGTGTGTACCTGCACCGGCGGCTTCTACAACGACTACGCGACCGTCCAGGGCATCGACACGCTCATTCCGGTCGACCTCTACATCCCTGGTTGTCCACCGCGTCCGGAGACCGTCATCCAGGGCCTGACCATGCTCCAGGAAAAAATTGAGAAGACGCAGGGGAAAGCCCGGTGAACGACAGTTTCCCGCAGGGCAAGCGCTCCTCACATAGTATTCTACGCGCGTGCTGCGTGCTTTTCGCCGCCGGGAGTATCCAGTCATGGACAAAAATGTAACGCAGAAGTTGATCGAAAGTCACTTGGTCGAAGGCCGAATGACGCCCGGTGAAGAGATCGGTTTGAAAATCGATCAAACCTTGACCCAGGACGCGACCGGCACCTTGGTCATGCTGGAATTTGAAGCCTTGGGAATCCCGCGAGTGCGGACCGAGCTGTCCGCGCAATATGTGGACCACAACCTGCTTCAGGAAGACTTTAAAAATCCCGACGACCATCTATTCTTGCGCAGCGCTTGTAAGAGATTTGGCCTTTGGTACAGCCCGCCCGGTAACGGCGTGAGCCATCCCGTGCATATGGAGCGCTTCGGCGTGCCGGGGAAAACCTTGTTAGGCTCGGACAGCCACACTTGCGCGGCCGGCTCGTTGGGGATGCTGGCCATCGGCGCGGGCGGTCTGGAAGTCGCGATGGCGATGGCGGGCGAACCCTTTTACATCAAAATGCCGAAAACATGGGGCGTCAAGCTGGTCGGGGAACTTCCCGACTGGGTAAGCGCCAAGGATGTGATATTGGAAATGCTGCGCCGGCACGATGTGGATGGCGGGATCGGCAAGGTCATCGAGTATTACGGTCCCGGATTGAGGGCCCTGACTGCCATGGACCGGCATGTGATCGCAAATATGGGAACCGAACTGGGCGCAACGGCGTCGGTCTTTCCATCGGACGAGGCGGTCAAAGTGTTTTTAACGAGCCAAGGGCGCGGCGATGCTTGGCGGGAAATCCGCGCGGACGAAAATGCGGCATACGATGAATACGAGGAAATCAACCTTGAGGACCTCGAGCCGCTGATCGCGCTGCCCAGCAGTCCGGGTCATGTGGTGCCGGTGAGAGAGGTGGCGGGCCGGGAAATCTATCAGGCCTACATCGGGTCATCCGCCAATCCCGGGCTGCGTGATTTTGCGATTACCGCCTTCATCGTGGACGGCAAACGTGTGCACGACCGTATTTCCTTCGATGTTAATCCCACCTCCCGGCAAATTTTGGAGAACATGATCGCGCTGGGTATTCTCGAAAAGCTTATCCATGCGGGCGCTCGCCTGCACCAGGCGGGTTGCGGAGGCTGCATCGGCATGGGACAGGCTCCGGCCACCGGACGCATTAGCCTGCGCACCGTTCCGCGCAACTTCCCGGGCCGCTCCGGCACTAAGGAAGATCAGGTCTATCTGTGCAGCCCGGAAACCGCCGCAGCCTCAGCCCTGACCGGCGTGATCACCGATCCGCGCACGCTGGGTATGGCGTACCCCCGCTTCAAGGAGCCGGAGACCAACCGGCTCAATACCGAGATGCTGGTTGCTCCCATGTCGGAAGATGCGTCGTATGCGCTGGAGAAAGGCCCGAATATTAAACCGCTACCGACTTTGGAGCCGCTGCCCGATCTGCTCGAAGGCGCGGTGCTATTAAAAATGGGAGACGATATCTCCACGGACAGCATCATGCCGGCCGGGGCCAAGGCGCTGCCTTGGCGTAGCAACATCCCGGAACTCAGCAAGTTCGCTTTCAGCCAGATCGACGAGACCTACTACGAAAGGGCCATGGGCTGTCAGAAGCAGGGCTCGTTCGTCGTGGGCGGCGCCAATTACGGACAGGGTTCGAGCCGCGAACACGCAGCCCTAGGGCCCCGATATTTGGGCCTTATGGCTGTGCTTGCGAAAACTTTTGCCCGGATACACCTGCAGAATTTGAGCAACTTCGGAATATTGCCCCTGACCTTTGTCGATCCAAAAGATTGGGAAAAGATCACCCAAGGCGATGTGCTGTCTATTCCGGATGTGCGAAATGCCATCCGTACAGGAAATCGGGTGATGGTGATCAACCAGACCAAGAACGAGACTTATGAGACCGAGCACCCGATGACGCTGCGCCAGGTGGAAATGGTCCTGGCGGGCAGTCTGATCAACCTGATTCGGCAGAAAAGGAGTTCAGCCTCTTAATCCCCGGGGGCGCATTACGGCAGCCGAGCATAGCGCGGGAAATAACGGCGTCAATCGTTTAGGGAGGAGACCATGAGCCGGATCAAGAACACTCATTTAAAAAGAATAGGCGGAGAGATCAACCTTGCGCGCATCGAGGCGCACTTTAAAGACATTCTCGCCGACCTCGGAGAAGATCCGAGACGCGAGGGCCTAAAAGCCACGCCGCATCGCGCGGCGAAATCACTGCGTGACCTCACGAGCGGCTATGCCGTCGACATCGACGCGATGATCAACAAGGCCTTGTTCAGCGAGTCCTACGATGAAATGGTGATCGTGCGCGACATCGCGTTCTATTCGATGTGCGAGCACCACATGCTGCCGTTTTTTGGCCGCGCGCATGTAGCCTATCTCCCCAAGGAAAAGATCATCG
>Ga0163144_10004331_pt1 | contig 32002 bp, 26 predicted proteins | sample OliLak19BULKMAT1_FD_123175 | JGI IMG/M metagenome (GOLD analysis project Ga0163144, IMG submission 123175) | Freshwater microbial mat bacterial communities from Lake Vanda, McMurdo Dry Valleys, Antarctica - Oligotrophic Lake LV.19.BULKMAT1 | ecosystem: Environmental > Aquatic > Freshwater >... | reverse complement strand
TTCCGCGTTCCCGATTTCCTGCGCTCCAAGGAGGCCGGCCGGAAGATCGTCATGCTGACCTGCTATGACGCACTCTTCGCGAAGCTGCTCGACACCGCAGTCGACGTCCTCCTTGTCGGCGACTCGCTGCATCAGGTGCTCGGCGGTCACGAGACGACGCTCGGCGCCACGCTCGATCAGATGATCTATCACGCCGCTGCCGTGCGTCGCGGCGCGTCGCATGCCCTCGTGCTCGTGGATCTGCCGTTTCTCTCGTATCAGGTGTCCGTGGAGGAGGCGATTCGGCACGCGGGTCGTGTCCTCCGTGAAACCGACGCACAAGCGGTGAAGCTCGAAGGTGGCCGGGCGATGGCCCCGACCGTACACGCGTTGGTGGAGCGCGGGATTCCGGTCGTCGGGCATCTGGGCCTGACACCGCAGTCGCTCAACCTCATCGGCGGCTACAAGGTGCAGGGCCGCACGCTGCCGGCGGCCGAGGCGATGCTGGCGGATGCCAAGGCGCTGGAGGAGGCGGGGGCATCCGCCGTGGTGCTGGAACTGGTGCCGGATGACGTGGCAGCGCGCATTTCCGAGGCGTTGAGCATTCCCACGATCGGCATCGGTGCCGGTGTCGGCTGCGATGGGCAGGTGCTCGTGCTGCACGATCTGCTGGGGCTCACCGAAGAATTCCGGCCGCGCTTCCTGAAGCGCTATGCCGAGCTGGCGACGACGGTGCGCAGTGCCGTCGGCACCTACGCGGAGGAGGTCCGGCGCGGCGTCTTCCCGGGGCCGGAGCATGGCTTTCGTGAGTGAGTTGCCGGTCGTCCGTGCCATCGACGATCTGCGCTCGGCGATCGCCGCGGCACGTCGAGCGGGACGCCGCATCGCGTTCGTGCCGACGATGGGGGCGCTGCACGAGGGGCATCTGCGGTTGCTCGATCGTGCGGCTGCCGAGGCTGATTTTGTGGTCCTGAGCATCTTCGTGAATCCGCTGCAGTTTGCGCCCCATGAGGATCTCGCGCGGTATCCGCGTGATCTCGCGCGCGATCAGGCCCTGGCGGCCACGCGGGGCACGCATCTGCTTTTTGCCCCGCCCGTCGAGACGATGTATCCGACGGGTGCCGAGACGCGCGTCGTGCCGGGCCCGACCGCGGACCACTGGGAGGGTGCCGTGCGTCCGGGGCACTTCACCGGGGTCCTCACGGTCGTGCTGAAGCTGTTCCAGTTGGTGCAGCCGGATGTGGCGATCTTCGGGCAGAAGGATGCGCAGCAGGTGGCCCTCGTGCAGCGCATGGTGCGCGACTTCGACGTGCCGGTGCGCATCGTCGTGGCGCCGACGGTGCGGGAGGCCGATGGGCTCGCGCTCTCGAGCCGCAATGCCTTCCTCTCGGCTGCGGAGCGCGGCCAGGCCCTCGTGCTGTCGCGTGCCCTGCAGGCGGCGCAGGCCCGATTCGCGGCAGGCGAGCGGCGTGCGGCGCCGCTGCACGAGATCATGGCTGCCGTGTTCGCGACCGAGCCCTCGGTACACGTGGACTATCTTTCGGTGGTCGATCCGCTGTCGTTCGCGCCGGTCGACGCGGTGTCCGGCGATACGCTGATCGCGGTCGCCGCCCGCGTGGGGCAGACCCGTCTGCTCGACAATCTGGTGCTTGGGCCGGGAGTGTCCTGAATGCTGCGTCACATGCTGAAGTCGAAGATCCATCGCGCCACGATCACCAATGCGGACCTGCATTACGAGGGATCGCTCACGGTGGATCGCGACCTCATGGAGGCTGCCGATCTGCGCGAGCACGAGGAGGTGCACGTCGTCAACGTGAACAACGGCGCGCGGCTCGTCACGTACGTCATCCCCGGCGCGCGGGGCTCGGGCGTGATTCAATTGAATGGTGCCGCGGCGCGGCTCGGCATGCAGGGCGATCTCGTCATCTGCCTCAGTTACGGCGTCTTCTCCGAAGCGGAACTCGCGACGTTCGCGCCGCGCATCGTGCATGTCGACGCCGACAACCGCATCGTCGCTGCGCCCGTGCTGGTCTGACGTCGCGCATGGCGACGCTGATCGGACTGCCGGCCTGGGCCGACGTGGCGCCGCGTCGCGAGGCGCACATCGGTCGCGTGGTCGGACTGCTCGACGAATGGGCGTCGGCGATGGCGCTGCCGTTGGCGGAGCACCACCGCTGGCTGCGGGCGGGATGGCTGCACGATGCCCTGCGCGATGCGGCGCCCGAGGTGCAGCGGACGTTGGCGCCGGACGCCGAGGGACCACCGGTACTCTGGCACGGGCCCGCAGCGGCCGCACGTGCCGCGCAGGATGGCGAGCAAGATGCCGGTGTGCTGGCCGCGATCCGCTGGCATTCGCTGGGCGCGGCCGAGTGGGATGCCTGCGGTGACGCGCTCTTCTGCGCGGACTATCTCGAGCCGGGCCGGACGTTCGATCTCGATGCGCGTGCGGCGCTCCGGTCGCGGTTTCCCGAAGCGCCGCGCGAGGTGCTGCGCGAGGTGGTGCGCGCGCGGATGCGATACGGATTGCGCGAGCGCTTCGCCCTGCATCCGCGTACGGCAGAGTTGTGGAACCGCGCACTGGGCCCGTCGGCGGCGTGGGACGCATGAGGCGCGTGGGAGGGATACTCGCGCTGGTGCTGGTGGCGTGTCGCCCGGCCACGACGTCGTCGAAGCCCGGGGTGGGGATCGGCCGTGGTGAGGTCGCGGAGTCCACGCTCGCGTGGCCGGTGCCGGACCCCGAGACCAGCACGCAAGTCGAAGTGCGCAACGCCGCCGGCGTCACGGGGCTCGCTCGCATCGTCACACACCGCCTGCGCGCGGGCGGATTCGACGTGGTCACCTTCGGCTCGCATGACGCCGGGAGCGACACCACGCTGGTCCTGGCGCGGCGTGGTACGGCAGACCGCGCACGGCGCGTGCGTGACGTCCTCGGTCAGGGCATGGTGCGCGAGCAGCGCGATACGACGCGCCGCGTCGATGTCACCGTGATTCTCGGTCGGGACTTCAAGGTGACGCCCTGACCCGGTGCCGCTCAGTCGTGCGGAGGATATCCGACGAGGCCGAAGGTGACGTCCATCACGTTCGTGCCGGTCATTCCTGGTCGGAGCAGGGCGCCCGCGGCGTCGAGGGCCGGGTAGGCGTTGTGCGCGGCGAGCGCGGCGGCCGGGTCGAGGCCGGCTGTGGTGATGGCACGCCACGTCGATGGTGTCACGATCGCGCCGGCGGCATCCGTCGGTCCATCCCGTCCGTCCGTGCCGGCCGCCAAGACGCTGATCGGAGCATTCGACCCTTCGAGCGCCGCAGCTGCAGCGAGCGCGAGCTCCTGATTTCTGCCGCCAAGCCCCGGGGCGACACCCAGAGTCACCGTGGTCTCACCACCCCAAATGAGCAGCGCGGGTTGCGCGCCCCCTTCCGCGCAATACTTTTTCAGCGCTGCAGCTACACTCGCCCCTGCGTCTGCGGCCTCTCCGGCCATCGGCGTGGCATGCACGACCGGGACGAGGCCCAACGAAGCTGCCCGATTGGCCGCCGCGTCCAACGCCAGTCGATTACTCGCGATCACTTCCGTCTGCACGCGCGCAAAGACCGGATCTCCGGGCTTCGGCGTTTCATACGAAGTTGCGGCCTCGGGTCCGTCCAGCACGGCGCGCAGATCCGGCGCGAGGGCGTCGAGCAGGGCGGCGTTCGACAGCAGTTCGCGCACCGCGGCGGCGGTGGCCGGATCGGGGATGCACGGGCCGGAACCGATTGCGGCGAGATCGTCGCCATTGACATCGGAGACGGCGAAGACGGCAATCGATCGGCCCGATAGTGCCCGCGCGAGCTTGCCGCCGCCCCAGCGGGTGAAGCGTTTGCGGATGGTGTTCATCGCGGCGATGTCGAGGCCGCTGGCGAGCAGGTTGGCAAAGAGTTCGTGCAGGGAGTCGCGTGAGACGCCGGGCATCGGTGCGCCGACGAGGGCGCTGGTGCCACCCGAGAGCAGCACCCAGACGGTGGCGTCGGCGGGGATGCGGGTGCAGAGTGCGCCGAGTGCGGCGGCCGCCGCGAAACTGGCGTCGCCGGGCTGCGGGTGATCGCCAGCGAGCAGGGTCAGCGAGGGGTGCGGCGGCTCGCCCGGTTCGGGCGGCACAATGAGGCCGCCGGCGGGCGCCAGGTGCAGGTCCGCCAGTGCCGTCGTTGCGGCGGCCGCCATGGGTAGCGCAGCCTTGCCCAGCGCGATGAGCCACGGCGCATCCGTCGGCGCGGCGCGCCGGGCCAGCGCCGCGTGCAGGGCCGGTCCAGGCGCCACCGCGGCAACGGCCGCACCGTAGAGCTCGACGAGCAGATCGTGCGACGTGACGGCGGACATCTCGGACATGGTGTTCCTTGTTCGGCAGTGAGACCGCAGGACGACGCAACAGAATCGCAGGACCGACGATTCGGCAATGGATCGTGGCTGGACGCAGGACGGACGCGCTTGGGCCCGGATGCTCGGGGCGTTCGTGCAGATCGGCAGGGCCGCGGAAGCCCGGATGCTTCGGCGGACAATCTATCTCCATCTTGGGAGCACCCCGCGAATGGCCGGACGCAACTTCCTCTTCGTTCCAGGGCCGACGAACAGCCCGGACCGCATCCTCCGCGCGATGCATGTGCCGCAGGAGGACCACCGGTCTTCCGCGTTTCCGGCACTGGCGCTCGGTGTTTTGGGTGGTCTCAAGCAGGTCCTCAAGACCGAGACCGGCCATGCGTTCCTCTTCCCGGGCACTGGCACGGGCGGGTGGGAAGCGGCGCTCGTCAACACGCTCTCGCCGGGCGACAAGGTGCTCACCTTCCGCTTCGGCCAATTCTCGCATCTCTGGATCGACATGATGGTGCGGTTCGGTCTCGACGTGACGGCGATCGATGTCGAGTGGGGCATGGGTGCGCCGGTCGATCAGATCGAGGCGCTGCTCACCGCCGACGCGCATCACGCCTACAAGGCGGTCTGCGTCGTTCACAACGAGACGGCCACCGGCGTCACCTCCGACATCGGTGCGGTGCGCAAGGCGATGAACGCCGCGAAGCATCCGGCGCTGCTCATGGTGGACAGCGTCTCCGGCCTTGGTTCGATCGACTTCCGCTTCGACGAGTGGGGCGTGGACCTGCTGGTGTCCGGCTCGCAGAAGGGCTTCATGCTGCCGGCCGGCGGCGGTGTCGTCGGCGCCAGCGCAAAGGCCATCGAAGCCGGCAAGACGGCAAAGCTGCCGCGCTGCTACTGGTCGTTCGATGACATGATCCGGGCAAACGCGACGGGCTACTTCCCGTACACGCCGTCGATGCCGATGCTCTACGGTTTCAAGGAATCGGTCGCGATGCTGCTCGAGGAAGGCCTCGAGAATGTCTTTGCCCGGCACCACCGCCTCGCCGAGGCGACGCGTCGCGCGGTGAGCGCCTGGGGGCTCTCGCTCTGCGCCAAGGCGCCGCAGTGGTACTCGGATACCGTGAGCGCCATCATGGTGCCGGACGGGTTCAACGGCGCCGACGTCATCGATGTCGCCTATCGCCGCTACAACTTTGCCCTCGGTGCCGGCCTCAACAAGATGGCTGGCAAGCTCTACCGCATCGGCCACCTCGGCGACCTGAACGAGATCACGCTGCTGGCCGGCATCGGTGGGGCCGAGATGGCAATGCGCGATGTGGGCATGACGGTGAAGCTCGGTACGGGGGTCGCGGCGGCGCAGGAATACCTGCTCAGCACGCAGACGCCGCTGCCGGCCAAGAAGTGAGTCATACTCGGTACGAGCCGGCCACGCCCCGGCTCCAGCGCAGCGAGCTCGCGGTCCCGGGCTCCTCGCCCGGGATGTTCGAGAAGGCTCTGAAGTCCGCCGCCGACGTGGTGTTCCTCGATCTCGAGGACGCCGTGGCACCCGGCGACAAGGAGCAGGCGCGCAAGAACGTCATCGAGGCGATCAACGACCTCGACTGGAAGGGTGCCGGGAAGACGATCTGCGTGCGCCTCAACGGCATCGACACGCACTACTTCTATCGCGACGTCGTCGACGTGATCGAGCAGGCGGGCCACAAGCTCGACACGGTGCTGATTCCCAAGGTGGGCGTGCCGGGCGACGTCTACCTGACCGATGCGCTGCTCACGCAGATCGAGGAAGCCAAGAAGATCCCGCATCGCATCGGCATCGATGTGCTGATCGAGACGACGCTCGGCATGGCAAACGTCGAGGCGATCGCCACCAGCTCGAAGCGCATGGAGGCGATGCACTTCGGCGTGGCCGACTACGCCGCGTCGTGCCGCGCACGCACCGTCGTGATCGGCGGACTGAACCCCGATTATCCGGGCGATCAGTGGCATTATGCGCTCTCGCGGATGATCGTCGCCTGCCGCGCCTACGGCCTCCGCGCCATCGACGGTCCCTTCGGCGATTTCAACGATCCCGACAGCTTCATCCTCGCGGCCCGCCGCGGTGCCGCGCTCGGCATCGAAGGCAAGTGGGCGATCCATCCGTCGCAGATCGCGCTCGCCAACGATGTGTTCACACCGCCGCCCGCCGAAGTCGATCGGGCCCGCCGCATCCTCATCGCGCTCGATGAGGCCGCCGCAGCGGGCAGGGGTGCCGCACAGCTCGACGGCCGCATGATCGACGCGGCTTCGGCGCGCATGGCCATCAACATCGTGAACACGGCAGAAGAGATCGCCACGCGCGCTCCCAAGACTGCCTGACCCTCATCAGAACCGGAGACACCCGTGGACATCCACGAGTATCAGGCCAAAGAACTTCTCGCCGGTTTCGGCGTCGCCATCCCGCGCGGCGGCGTGGCGTACAGTCCTGAGCAGGCCGTGTATCGCGCCACGGAAATCGGCGGTACGCGCTGGGCCGTGAAGGCGCAGATCCACTCAGGCGCCCGCGGCAAGGCGGGCGGCATCAAGCTCTGCACCACCGAAGACGAAGTGCGCAACGCCGCCAAGGCGCTGCTCGGCAAGCGTCTCGTGACGCAGCAGACCGGACCCGACGGTCGCGTCGTGCACCGCTTGTACATCGAGTCGGCGGTGCCGATCGTGCGCGAGCTCTATCTGGGCCTCGTGCTCGACCGCACCAGCCAGCGCGTGATGATCGTCGCGTCGGCGCAGGGCGGCATGGAGATCGAGGAGATCGCCCAGCGCGAACCGGAGTCGATCGTGCGCGAAGTGGTGGAACCGGCCGTGGGCATGATGCCGTTTCAGGCGCGCGAGATCGCGTTCCGTCTCGGCCTCGAGCCATCGATGGTGAGCCGCATGACCACGACGCTCATGGGCTGCTACCGGGCCTTCCGCGAGCTCGATGCCACGATGGTCGAGATCAACCCGCTCGTCGTCACGGCGGACGGTGCCCTCCTCGCGCTCGATGCGAAGATGAGCTTCGACGACAACGCCATGTTCCGGCGGCCCAACGTCAGCGAGCTGCGCGACTATGCCGAGGAAGATCCGCGAGAGTCGCAAGCCACCGAGCAGGGCCTCAACTACGTGGCGCTCGACGGCGACATCGGCTGCATCGTGAATGGTGCGGGTCTCGCCATGGCCACCATGGACCTGATCAAGCACCACGGCGGCGAGCCGGCAAACTTCCTCGATGTCGGCGGCGGCGCCTCCGCGGAGAAGGTCTGCAACGCCTTCAAGCTGGTCCTCTCCGATCCCAAGATCAAAGTGGTGCTCGTCAACATCTTCGCCGGCATCAATCGCTGCGATTGGATCGCGGCCGGCGTCGTGCAGGCGGTGAAGGAAACCAATCTGCAGCACCCGCTCGTCGTCCGGCTCGCCGGGACGAACGTCGAGGAAGGACGCCGCATCCTGAAGGAGAGCGGGCTTTCCATGATCACCGCAGAGACGCTGGCCGAAGCGGCCGATGTCGCCGTACAGGCCCGCAATGCCCGCGTGAGCGGAGGTGCCGCATGAGCATCATGATCGACGAAACCACGCCCGTCATCGTCCAGGGTTTCACGGGCGACAAGGCCACCTTCCATGCGAAGGAGATGCTGGCCTACGGGACGAACATCGTGGGCGGCGTCACGCCGGGGAAGGGTGGCCAGCGCCACCTCGATCGTCCGGTGTTCAACACGGTCGACGAAGCGGTGAAGGCCACGGGTGCGACGGCCTCGATCGTCTTCGTGCCGGCGGCCTTCTGTGCCGACAGCATCATGGAGTCGTCCAACGCCGGCATCACGCTCGTCTGCGCCATCACCGACGGCATTCCGGCGCAGGACATGATGATGGTGAAGCGCTATCTCTCGCGAGACGAAGGCGCGCCGCGCACGCGGATGGTCGGTCCGAACTGCGCCGGTCTCATCTCCGCCGGCCGTGCCATGCTCGGCATCATGCCCGGGCAGATCTATCAGCGCGGCCGCGTCGGCCTCGTGACGCGGTCCGGCACGCTGGGCTACGAAGCGGCGCAGCAGCTCAAGGATCTGGGGCTCGGCGTCACGACGTCGGTCGGCATCGGCGGCGATCCGATCAACGGCTCGTCGTTCAAGGACGTCCTCGCGCTCTTCGAGAACGATCCCGAGACGGAAGCGGTCCTGATGATCGGCGAGATCGGCGGGCCGCAGGAAGCCGAAGCGGCGGAATTCTCGCAGCAGATGAGCAAGCCGGTGCTCGGGTACATCGCCGGGCTCATGGCGCCGCGCGGCCGCAAGATGGGCCATGCGGGTGCGATCATCTCGGCGTTCGGCGAGTCGGCCTCCGAGAAGATGGAGATCATGAAGTCCGCGGGCATGCCCGTCGTCACGAGCCCGTCGGAGTTCGGGACCTCGGTGGCCAAGGTGCTGGCCTCGCGCGGCAAGAGCGTGGCCCAGTGAGCGCCAAGCCGAAGCTCGTCGTGACGCGCCGCATTCCGGCGGCCGTCGAGGCGGAGATTCTGCAGGAGTTCGACGCCGTGCTCAACCTCGAGGACCACGATCTCGGCGCCGAGGGGCTGAAGCAGGCGTTGCAGTCGGCAGATGCCGTGATGACGACGGTGACCGACAAGGTCACCGCCGAAGTGCTTGGTGTGGCGGATCGGCGCACGGTCCTCATCGCCAACTTCGGCGTCGGCTTCAACAACATCGACATCAAGGCCGCCAAGGAACTCGGCATCCTCGTGTCGAACACGCCCGACGTGCTGACGGATGCCACAGCCGACATTGCCATGACGCTGCTGCTCATGACGGCACGTCGCGCCATCGAGGGTGATCGCCTCGTGCGGGCGAAGGAGTGGACCGGGTGGCGCCCGACGCACATGCTCGGCACGCACGTGACGGGGAAGACGCTCGGGCTGATCGGCTTCGGCCGCATCGCCCGGGCCGTGGCGCGGCGGGCGCATCACGGCTTCGGCATGAAGGTGATCTTCGCCGATCCGTTCCCGCCGACGGCCGCCGAGGCCGCCGCGCTCGGCGCCGAGCCTCGCGCCACGATCGAGGTGGTCCTCGCCGAGGCGGACTTCGTGTCGTTGCATTGCCCGGCGACCCCCGAGACGCGGCACCTGATGAACGCCGAGCGTCTCAAGCTGATGCAGAAGCATGCCATTCTCATCAATACGGCGCGCGGTGACGTCGTCGACGAGGCGGCGCTGGTGGAGGCTCTCGCGGGCGGGACGATCACCGCGGCCGGTCTCGACGTCTTCGAGCGCGAGCCGCTCGTGACGGACGGGCTGCTGGGCCTCGACAATGTGACGCTGCTGCCGCACCTCGGCAGCGCGACGATGGAGACGCGTGTGGCGATGGGGATGCGCGCGCTCGAGAATATCCGCAGGCACTTCCGGGGTGAACCGCTCCGGGACCGTGTCGTGTGAGCGACGAAGTCCGCCAGCCCTACGATGCCGGGCACCTCCCGGCATCGCCGTTTCAGGCCGCCGCCGATGCGGCGGCGTATGCAACCGAGATCGGTGACCTCCTCTTTCGGCAACTGATCGCGATCCTGCAGGATCGCGAGCCGGAACTGGTGCCGGTGCTCGAGGGCGAGGTGGACATGCCGCCGCCGCATCTGGCGATGCGTGCGCTTCAATCGCTGGGACTCTGGTTCCATCTCATCAGCATTGCCGAACAGAATGCGGCGATGAAGCGGCGGCGGCAGCTGGAGGTGGAGCGGGGCCCCGAAGCGCTCAAGGGCACCTTCCTGCAGGCCCTGAGCGAGGCCAAGCGATTGGGAGTGCCGTCCGAGGAAGTGGCCGAGGTGGTGCGCCGTCTGCGCGTGCGGCCGGTGCTGACGGCCCATCCCACCGAGGCGAAGCGCGTGACGGTGCTCGAGAAGCACCGGCGCATCTATCGCCTGCTGGTGGAGCTGGAGAGTCCGCGCTGGACCCCGCGCGAGCGGGAAGGACTCGTGCAGCAGCTCCGGTCGGAGATCGAGCTGCTCTGGATGACGGGCGAACTGCGCCTCGAGAAGCCGACCGTCGAAGGCGAGGTGGGCTGGGCCCTCCATTTCTTCAACGAGACGCTGTACGACGCGCTGCCCAGCCTGCAGGACAAGCTCGAGCGCGCCCTCGAGACGCACTATCCCGAGCTGGCGGGGTCGGCACCGCCATTCTGCCAGTTCGGCTCCTGGGTGGGCGGAGACCGCGACGGCAATCCGTTCGTCACCAATGAAACGACGCGCAGTGCGCTGGCGGAGAATCGCAACGGCTCGCTGCGCCGCTATCGCGAGCGTCTGGTGCAGTTGGTCCGGACGCTGAGCCCGAGCGAGCGCAGCGTCAGTGTGTCGCCGGAGTTCCGCACCGCCCTCGATCGGCTGCTGTCGGCCAGCGGCGAGGCCGAGACGATCTGCAGTCGCAACCCGGGCGAGCTCTTCCGGCAGTTTCTGGTCTGCCAGCTCCGCAAGCTCGACGCAACACTCGCGGCGCCGCTGAAGAAGCTCGACGACGCGATGCCGTTCGCCGGCTACCGGAGCGCGGATGAACTCATCAGCGAGCTGAAGGTCCTCGAGGCCGGCGTGCGCTTCTCCTGCGGCGCGCATGTGGCGCGTCAGTACGTCACGCCGGTGCGGCGCGAGACCGAACTCTTCCGCTTCAGCACTGTCCGCCTCGATGCCCGCGAGAACTCCACGAAGGTCTATCAGGCGCTCGTCGCACTGTGGCGGCTCCGTACGGGCGCGTCGTCGGAGGCACCGGCACCGGCGGCGGCCAGCCCGGAGTGGCAGCAGTGGCTGACGTCGGAACTCGCGCGGCGCCGCTTCGATGAAGTGCGGCTCTCCGCGCTGCCCGAGGATGCCGCCGAGACGCTGGGCCTGTTCCGGCTCGTCGCGGAACTGCGCGATGCGGTGGACCGCGAGAGTTTCGGCAGCTTCATCCTCAGCATGACGCACAGCGCGGCCGACATTCTTGGCACGTACGTGCTCGCCAAGGAGGGCGGACTCTTCCCGGATGCGGCCGGAACCGAACGGTGCGCCCTGCCGATCGTCCCGCTCTTCGAGAACATCGACGACCTGCGCGCGGCGCCCGGCATCATGAAGGAACTGCTCACGACGCCCGTGATCCGCCGCAGCGTGCGCGATCAGGGCGGCGTGCAGGAAGTGATGATCGGCTACTCGGACAGCAACAAGGACGGCGGCTTCTTCACGGCCAACTGGGAGCTGTACAAGGCCCAGGTACGGTTGACGCGGCTCGGCGAGGAACTGGGCGTGCCCCTCGTGTTCTTTCACGGGCGCGGCGGATCGGTCTCGCGGGGCGGTGCCCCGACCGGGCGCGCCATCGCCGCGCAGCCGCCCGGCTCGATCCGCGGAGCGTTGCGTCTGACGGAGCAGGGCGAGGTCGTCTCGTTCAAGTACGCCAACCGCGGCACGGCCAACTACCAGCTCGAGCTGCTTTCGTCATCGGTGCTCACGCATACCCTGCTCAGTGGCCGGGAGTCGCTGCCGGTGCAGATGGGCGGCGAGTTCGACGAGGCGATGGAGGCCGTGAGCGGTGCGTCGCTCGCGGCGTATCGCATCTTCGTCGAAGATCCCGGCATGCTGTCGTACTACACGGCGGCAAGTCCGATCGAGGAACTCGCACTCCTCAACCTCGGCTCGCGTCCGGCCAAGCGGTTCGGGGCCAGTACCCTCGACGACCTGCGGGCCATTCCCTGGGTGTTCGGTTGGATCCAGAACCGCCACTTCATTCCAGGCTGGTACGGCATGGGCAGCGGGCTCGAGGCGTTTCTCGAGGTGCGCGGTGCGCGCGGCGAAGCATTGCTGCGACGCATGTTCCGGGATTCCCGGCTGTTCCGTCTCATCATCGATGAAGCCGAGAAGACGATGGCGCAGGTGGAGCTCGGCCTGGGTGCGGAGTTCGCGGCGCTGTGTCCGGACGAGGCGCTGCGCGCCCGGATCTTCGGCCGCATGCAGGAGGAGTATCAGAAGACCGTCGCCTGCGTGTTGCGCGTGTCGGAGGGCGGCGTGCTCTGCGAGCGCTATCCGCGCTTTCTGCGGAAGCTGGCCCGACGCGAACGCACCATGACGCAGGCCGGCCGGATGCTGGCGGAGTTGCTGGCGCGCTATCGCGCCTCGACCGATGAGGCGGAGCGGGCCGACCTGCTGCAGCAGGTGCTGCTGGCGATCAACTGCGTGGCGGCAGGGTACGGCGCCACCGGCTGACGCCGCACCTGCGGCCGTCCTGGAGGTCGGATCGCCCCGGAGCGCATGCGCCCCGGGGCGATCGTCTACTCGCCGACCGTTGGCGCGGCGTTCCGGCGCTGCTTCTTCTCCACCGCCGTCCGGAGCTGGCCGCAGGCCGCGTTGATGTCGAGCCCGCGGCTGCGACGGATTGCCGCCTCGATGCCGCGGTCGCGCAACCGGTCGGCGAACGCGGAGATGCGGTCCGGCGTCGTGGGCGTGAGGCCCGGTGCGCCCCCGGGATGGAGCGGCAGCAGGTTCACCAGCGCCGACAATCGCCGCGCGTGCGTAGCGAGGGCGTCGGCATCGGCATCGGAGTCGTTCTTCCCGGCGATCAGCACATACTCGAAAGTGACGCGCCGCTCGAAGAGTTCCGCCGCGGCAAGCACTGCCGTCAGATCGTACTTCTTCTCGACCGGCATCAGGACGCGCCGCTTTTCCGTCGTCGGTGCGTGCAGCGAAATGGCGAGGCGGAACTGCTCGGGACGGGCCGCGAACGCCTCCATGCCGGGAATGATGCCGACGGTCGACACCGTGATGTGGCGGGCGCCGATGCCGAAACCCTCGGGGTCGTTCAGGATGGTGAGCGTGGTGTCCACGGCGGGCCAGTTCAGCAGCGGCTCGCCCATCCCCATGAAGACGACGTTGGTCGGCTTGTCCTCGGGGGTGGTAAGGACGATCTCGCGCACCTGGGCCGCGATCTCGTGCGCGGTGAGGTTCCGGCGGAAGCCCATCGTGCCGGTCGCACAGAAGACGCAGCCCAGCGCGCACCCCGACTGCGACGAGATGCAGAGCGTCCGGCGCGAGGCCGTGGGGATCAGCACCGACTCGATCAGCTCGCCGTCCGCCAGATGCCAGAGATATTTCCGTGTGCCATCGGCCGACTGCTCCCGCGTGGCGAGCGTCAGCCGCGGCAGGGGGAAGGTGGCATCGAGTTCCGTACGCAGCGCCAACGGCAGTTCGGTGGCCTCCTGCCAGCTTCCGACGGGAGCCACCCAGAGGCGGCGCAGGAGCTGCTCGGTGCGGAAACGGGGCAACTGCTTGGCCTCGACCCACGCCTGCAGGCGCACCTTGGCCTCCGCCGGAGCAAGGTCGAGCAGGGTCGGTGACTTCGCGTCGGACGGCACGGCAGATTCGGTCATCCGGCAAATCTACCGTAGCGTGCCGGAATTCGCGTAACGCGAGGCGCCACAACGGCTTGTAGGCCGTCTGAGCTCGGTCTACTTTTCCGCCCATGACCGATTCCACGAAGCCCGGGTCGCTTGCCTCGGGCGCGACCTCCATGCGGACCCACCGCTGCGGTGCGCTGCGCCGCGAACATGTAGGCCAAACCGTGCGCCTGGGCGGCTGGGTGCACCGGCGGCGTGACTTGGGCGGCATCGTGTTCATCGATCTGCGCGACCGCGACGGCATCGTGCAGTTGTCGTGCGACCCGAAGTGGACGCCGGCCGATGTGCTCGAGCGTGCGGCGCAGTCCGGCACGGAATCGGTGGTGCTCGTGGATGGGGTCGTGGCACTGCGGCCGGAGCGCGCGCGTGACTCGTCATTGGCGACATGCGATGTCGAAGTCCACGTGACGGGGCTGCAGATCGTCGGTCCGGCACAGACGCCGGTGATTCCCGTCGCACGGAAGGAGGGTGAGGAACTCGCGGCGGAGGAACTGCGCCTCAAGCACCGGATTCTCGACCTGCGCCGTCCGGAACTGCAGCACAACCTCGTGCTCCGCCATCGCCTGAAGCAGGTGGCGCGCCGGATCCTCTCCGATCTCGGCTTCCTCGAGATCGAGACGCCGATTCTCACCAAGCCGACCCCGGAGGGCGCGCGCGACTATCTGGTGCCCAGCCGCGTGCATCCGGGCGAGTTCTATGCGCTGCCCCAGTCACCGCAGATCTACAAGCAGCTCCTCATGGTGGCGGGCTACGATCGGTACTTCCAGATCGCCCGCTGCTTTCGCGACGAGGACCTCCGCGCCGACCGTCAGCCTGAGTTCACGCAGATCGATCTCGAGGCGAGCTTCGTCGGGCAGGCGGACATTCAGGAAGTGATCGAGCGGGTGCTGGTCGCGCTCTGGGCCGAGGATGGTCACGATGTTGCGCGCCCCTTCCCGCACATGTCGCATCACGAGGCGATGGAACGCTACGGCATCGACAAGCCGGATCTGCGTTTCGGCTTCGAGATCACCGATCTGTCCGCGCACGTCGGGACGGATGCGGCACCGTTCGTGACCGAGGCGCTTGCCGCGCAGGGACGTCTGCGCGGCATTCTGGTGCCGGGTGGTGCCGACCTGTCACGCAAGGATATCGACGCACTCGCCGCCGCGGCCAAGGATGGGGGAGCGGGCGGCCTGATCTGGTGCAAGCGAGGCGACGCCGGCTGGGAGGGGCAGGGTGTCAAGGCGATTGGTGCGACCGCGCTCGAGCGGTTGGGCGGCACGCCTGGCGATCTGCTGCTGGCCGTACCCGGACGCGACGCGGTTACGTCTCCCGCGCTGCACCATGTGCGCGCGCTGCTCTGCAAGCGCCCCGGCGTGGTACCGGAGCGTGCGCATGCGTTCTGCTGGATTCTCGACTTCCCGCTCTTCGAACACGATGCCGGGTCCGGGCAGTATGTGCCGGCGCATCACCCGTTCACTGCGCCGCATCCCGACGACGCACCGTTCCTCGAGACCGATCCGGGCCGTTGCCGTGCCATGCACTACGATGCGGTGTACAACGGAGTCGAGCTTGGCTCTGGATCGATTCGCATCACCAACCCTGATTTACAGGCGACGATCTTCCGGCTCCTCGGCATCGCACCCGACGAGGTCCAGCGGCGCTTCGGCTTCCTTCTGGACGGCCTTGCCGCCGGGGCGCCGCCGCACGGCGGATTCGCCATCGGCTTCGACCGTGTGGCGATGCTGCTCTCGGGCGCGCCGTCGCTCCGCGATGTGGTCGCCTTCCCGAAGACCACGGCAGCACGCGCACTTTTCGAAGGAGCACCTGTGGCGGTGAACCCGAAGGATCTGGCGGCCCTCCGGCTGGCGATCACCTGATGGCGGACGAGACCCTGCTCCGTCTCTCGGCCGAGGGTGCCGACCCGCTCCTCCTCGCCGGTGTCAATGACGCCACGCTGCTCGAAGTGCAGCGCATGTTCGGCGTGCGCGTCGGCTTCCGAGGCGATACGCTGACGCTCGCCGGTGCCGTCGCTGCGATCGAAAAGGCGGCGCCGGTCGTGCAGGGCATGATCGAGTTGGCGCGCATGGGCGAAGCCGTCAGCACCGATGACGTGCAGCGACTGGCGCAGGATGGGGCGATGCCGCCGCAGGAGGCCGGTGGATCGGGCAACGGCAAGATCATGCTGCCCGGACTGAAGAAGGCGATCGCCGCGAAGACGGAAGGGCAGCGCGACTACCTCAAGGCGATCGACACGCACGATGTCGTCATCGGCATCGGGCCGGCCGGAACGGGCAAGACCTATCTCGCCGTCGCGAAGGCCGTCGAGGCGCTCGCGCGGAAGAAGGTGCGTCGCATCATTCTCGCCCGGCCCGCGGTCGAAGCCGGCGAGTCGCTGGGATTCCTGCCGGGCGACCTGCAGGCCAAGGTCGATCCGTACCTGCGTCCGCTCTACGATGCGCTCGAAGACATGATGCCGCACGATCGCGTGCTGCGCGCCCTCGAGACGCGCACCATCGAGATCGCCCCGCTGGCGTACATGCGCGGACGCACGCTCTCCGAAGCGTTCATCATCCTCGATGAAGCCCAGAACGCCACCGTTGCGCAGATGAAGATGTTCCTCACGCGCCTTGGTATCGGCAGCAAGGTCGTCGTGACCGGCGACAAGACGCAGATCGACCTGCCGAAGCGCGAGGAGTCCGGTCTCATCGCCATCGAACGCGTGCTGCCCGGCATCGACGGCATCGCCTTCAGGTACCTCACCGAAGCGGATGTCGTCCGGCACCGGTTGGTGCGGGACATCATTCGCGCCTACGCCGAAGATCAGGCAGGCTGAGCGCCGATGCCCGCGCGTGACGTCGTGATTGGCGGCCGCCGCCGACCGCTCCCCGACGCCACCGTGCGGCGGGCTGTGCTCGCCGTGCTCGAGCACGAGCGGGCCGATGCCATGGTGAGCGTCACCTTTCTCGGCCGCGATGCCATGCGCCGACTTAATCACGAGTACAAGGGGCACGACCGCCCCACCGACGTGATCGCCTTTCCGCTCGCCAGTCCCGACGGACGCGCGGTCGGTGACGTCTACATCTGTGCCTGGCAAGCCGTGCGTGAGGCGGAGAAGCGCGGGATCACCGCGCGCCAGGAACTGCTGCGGCTGCTCGTGCACGGCACGCTGCACGTCCTGGGCTGGGAGCATCCGGAGGACGACGGCCGCGAGCGCTCTCGCATGTGGAAGCGTCAGGAAGCGCTCCTCTCCGGACTCCGCCGATGATGGAGACGCTGCGGCTGCTCGTGGCGCCGCTCGCGGTGCTGTTCGCGACGCTCTGGGCCGCGCTGTTGGCACTCGCGGCCGAGGCCGAGGGTGGTGGCATCGGTCGGCTCGAGACCGAGATGATCACACCAGCCGGCGGGCGGCCTGTCGCGATTTCGCGTGCGCTGCACGTGGCGCACCTCGCGCTGCTGGTGCTCGCCGGCACGGCGGCCGGCGGGGTGACGGCCTGGTGGACGTGGGGGCCGCTGCCCGGCCTCATTCGATTACTCGCCGCCGTCGGCTTCGTCTGGGTCTGTGCCGATCTGCTGCCGCGGCTCCTGGCCGCGCTCGCGCCCGAGGTACCGATCGGCGTGCGTGCACTTGCGGTGCGAACGTTGCGGCCCTTTGCGCCGCTGCTGCGCGCCGTGGCATGGGCCGATGCGCGCGTACAGCCGCAGGCCGGGTCGCCCGGCGCCATCAAGGCGGGCCGCGACGTCGCCTATGGCGTCTTCACGCTGCACGAGGCGATCATCGCCGACGTGATGACGCCGCGCATCGATATCATCAGCGTCGATCTCGCCGATGACTGGGACGACGTCGTCACGACGCTGCGCCGCTCGGAGCATGCCCGGCTCCTCGTCTACGATGACCTCCCCGATGCCGTCGTCGGAGTGCTCCATGCCAAGGACATGCTGGCCGCACTCGCCGACGCGCAGAGCGCGCGCGACTGGCGCGCCTTGATCCGGCCGGTGCAGTTCGTCCCTGAGGCGAAGCGCCTGGATCGTCAACTGCGTGATTTTCAGCGCGGCGGCGGCCATCTGGCGGTGGTGGTCGATGAGTTCGGCGGGACCGCCGGATTGGTCACCCTCGAGGACATCCTCGAGCAGGTCGTCGGCGAGATTCAGGACGAACGGGATACCGACGAGATCGCGCCGATCCGCGCGGTGGGAGACGATGTCTGGCGCGTGCAGGGCAATGCGGCGCTCGCGGAACTCGAGGCAGCGGTCGGTGCCGAGATCGGCAACGAGGACGTCAGCACCGTCGGCGGCCTCGTGCTCTCCGAATTCGGGCGCGTGCCGCGTCCGGGCGAATCGATCGAAGTCGGGCCGCTCGTGTTTCGGGTCGAGCAGATGCGCCGCCGGCGCATCACGCGCGTGGAAGTCCGTCGGCGCTCCAAGGAGATGCCCGAGCCCGAATTGGCCGAGGAGTCGGCCTGATGTGGGCGTTCGTGCTGGCCACCGGATTCTTGTTGGCGGCCTTCGGTGCCACCGCCGCAGCGGCACTCGTGACGGTGTCGCGCGCCGAACTGGCGCGGGCACTCTCGCGGCGCCTGCGCGGGGATGACGTGGCGATGGCACCGCTCGCGGAAGTGGAGCGCCAGCTGGTGGCGGCCTCGAGCACCACCGCGCTGGGTGTCCTCCTGATCGGCGCGTCGCTGCCCGCGCTCGTGGCAGGACTCGGCGTGGTCGCTTCGATTCTCGCGCTCGTGCTGCTCCTCATGCCGTTCGTGCTCGTCACCGGCTACTTCGTGCCGCGGTGGCTCACGCAGCCGCGCGCCGCGTCCGTCCGGGCGCGTGTCCTCCCGGTGCTCCGGCCGTGGGCTCGGCTCCTGGATCGGGTGCTGCCGGTGTCCGATGCCGATGGCCCCACCGAACTCCGCGCGATCTGGCGTGAAGGCGTCGGGACAGCGGCGGACGATGCCGACTTTGAAACCGCTGGCGGCGTGATGGCATTCTCGGAGCGCCCCGTGCGCGAGGTCATGACGCCGCGCACCGAACTCGTCGCGATTGCGGAAGCCGCGCCGCTCGACGAGATCCGCGCCGTCTTCACGACCTCCGGCTACAGCCGCATCCCGGTCTATCGCCGCACCGTCGACGAGATCGTCGGCATGCTGCACGCCTTCGACCTCTTCAAGCTCCGCGACGGCGATCCGCTGCCGATTCGTCCGATCGCCGAGGCACCGGGCAGCCGCGCCTGCGGCGATCTCCTGTTCGACATGCAGCGTGAGCGGCGGCACCTCGCGGTCGTGCTGGACGAGTATGGCGGGACGCTCGGCGTGGTGACGCTGGAGGACCTGCTCGAGCAGCTGGTCGGCGAGATCTTCGACGAGCACGATGAGGGCGCGGCCGCCGCGCCAGCCGTGACCGACGGCGGCATCCTCGAGGCGGATGCGGACACGCCGCTTGCAGCGGTGGCCGTGCGCTTCGGGGTTCCGGTGCCGAAGAGCAGCAGCGGCACCATCGCGGGTTTTCTGGTGGAGCGGCTCTCGCGCATTCCCTCGGCGGGTGAGCGGTTCATCGCCGACACGCTCGAGTTCGATGTGGTGCAGGCGAGCGCGGTGCGCATCGAGCGTGTGCTCGTCCGGCCGGGTCCGGTGGTACCGGTGCTCCTCGATGGCGGAGACCGTCGATGACCCCGGCGCGCAATTACGTCCCGGAAATGGCGGCCCTGCTGCGACAAGGCAAGCTCGCGGCGTTCGTGCTGCGCGCACATGACCTCGAGAGCGCCGATCTCGCGGAAGTGCTCGCCGAACTCGACGACGACGAGCGCGTCGTCGCCGTGAAGGCACTGCCGCCCGAACTCTCGGGTGCCGCGCTTGCCGAAATGGCCGACAGCGAGCACGCCGAGGATACGCTGGCGGCGCTCGAACCGGGCGAGGCGGCCGAGATCGTCGATCAGCTCGACGACGACGACGCGGCCGACCTGCTCGGCGAGCTTGATCCCGCGGAGCAGGAAGCGATTCTGGCCGAGGTCGAGGACCGGAGCGATCTCACCACGCTCCTCTCCTACGATCCGGAGACCGCCGGCGGACGCATGACGACGTCGGTCGTCGCCGTGCAGGACGATCTGACGGCGGGGCAGGCGATCGAGAGTATCCGCCGGCAGGCCGAGGACGTCGAGGACTTCTATCAGATCTTCGTGGTGGATGCCGAGCAGCAGCTCGTCGGCGTGCTGCCGCTCAAGGATCTCGTCATCAGCGCGCCGGGCCGACTGGTGCGCGAGTTCATGGCCGACGCCGACATCGCCGTAACGACCGACGTCGACCAGGAAGAGGTGGCGCGGCTGATGGCCCGCTACAACTTGGCAAGCGTCCCGGTCGTCGACGCGCATCGCAAGCTCCTGGGCCGCGTCACGTTCGACGACGTCTCCGACGTCGTCGAAGCCGAAACCACCGAGGACATGCTGCAGTTCGCCGGCGTGAGCGCCAACGAGGAACTCGACGCCGCGTGGCAACCGTCCGTGCGGAGCCGCCTGCCGTGGCTCCTCGTCAATCTTTGCACGGCGTTCGCCGCGAAGTCCGTCATTGATGCGCAGCAGGACATCGTCCGGGCCGTGCCGCTGATCGCGGCGTGGCTGGGCGTCGTGGCGGGCATGGGCGGCAACGCCGGTACGCAGGCGCTCGCCGTGACGGTCCGCCGACTGGCCCTCAATCTCATCGCGCCCGGCGATGCGATGCGGATCATCGGCAAGGAGCTGACCGTCGGGCTTGTGAACGGCTTTGCGTGCGGGCTCATCGTCGCCCTCGTCGGCTACGTCTCGCAGGGCGACTCCGGCGCAGTGCTCGGTCTCGTCGTGGGCGGCGCGATGATCGGCAATCTGATCGTCGCCAGCATCGCCGGCGCCACGATTCCGCTGGTGCTGCATCGCCTCAAGATCGATCCGGCCATCGCGTCGTCGATCTTCGTCACGACATTCACCGATGTCTTCGGCTTCGGGTTGGTGCTGCTCTTCACGCGCTGGCTGCTCCTCTGATGCGCGTACTCGTCGTCTTCCTCCGACTCTTTCCGTTCGTCGTGGCCTTCCTCCGCGATCGGCACCGCTGGATTCTGCTCGGCCGGCCGGCCAAGCGCACGACGGCGGAGCACCAGCGCCGTGCCGAGCGCCTCGTGCGTGCCGTCGCGGCGCTGGGCCCCACGTACATCAAGCTCGCGCAGGTCTTCGCCTCCCGCGCGGACGTCGTGCCGGAGCCGTACCTCTCCGTGGTCGGCACGCTCACCGACCGTGTGCCGCCCCTCGAGCCCGGGACCGCCGAAACGGTCATCCGCGAGGAGCTGGAGCAGGATGTCGGCGCGGTCTTCGAGCAATTCGATTCCACGCCGCTCGCAGCGGCCTCGCTCGGACAGGTGCACCGCGCGCGCTGGCAGGGGCGCGATGTCGTGGTCAAGATCCTGCGACCCGGCGTCGAGGAGATGGTGCACGACGATCTCGACATCGCCTTCCGCGTCCTGATGGTGCTCAATCTGCTGGCGCCGTCGCATCAGAGTCGCGCCGTTTCGGCGGTGGTCGAGGAGTTCGCCCGACGCATCGACGACGAGATGGACTTCCGCGAAGAGGCGAAGTCGGCCGAGGCGGTCCGCCGCAACCTCGCGAGCGAGTCCGGTGTCGTCGTACCGGAAGTGATCACGTCGCTGGTGCGCCGGCGCGTGCTCGTCCTCGAGTACATCGAGGGCACTCGCATCGACCGGCTGCAGGAGCGCATTGCCTCCGGCGAGCTCGACCTCGATCGACTGCTCCGCACCATCGTCGATGTCTACCTCAAGATGGCGCTCGAGGATGGCCTGCTGCACGCGGATCCGCACTCCGGCAATCTGCTCGTCGATGCGCGCGGCCGGCTGGTGCTCCTCGACTTCGGCATGACCGTCCGCATCGAACCCGAGACGCGCTCACGGCTGATCCGAACGGTGGCAGCGGCCGCGCGGGGTGATGTCGATGGCGTCATTACCGGCTTCTATGCGCTCGGCATCCTCGATCCCGAGGTAGACCGCGGCACCATTCGCGATGCTGCCGAGCGGCTCATGGCGCTCTCGTTGGTCGACGACGTGACTCCGCGGCAGGTGCAGCGCTTTGTCGAGCAGGTCTTGCAGACGTTCTACGAGTTTCCGCTCATGCTGCCCCCGAACTTCGTGTACGTCGGCCGCGCGGCCGTGCTCGTGGAAGGCATCGGTCATCGCTACGATCCGAACTTCAACATGGTGCGCATTGCGCGGCCGGCGGCGACGAAGTTCGTGGCCCGGCTCGTGGAAGGAGCGCTAGGCCGGGATCCGTCCGCCAAGGTGCAGGACTGGACCCAGGAGGGCCTCGGGGTGGTCCGCTCCCTGCGCGATCTCCTGCGCCGCCTCGAGCGCGAGGAGCTGCGCGTACGGACGCATCCGCGCGACGCCATTGAACTGCAGCGCTTCGTCAAGACGCAGGTTCGGCGTGGACTGCTGGCGACGTTCGCCTTCACGACGGCCCTGATCTCGACGCTGGTCTGGATGCGCACTGATCGATTCGAGATTCTTGCCACCGGCCTGACGTTTTCGCTCGGGATGTTCGTCACGATCTACATCATGCCAAGTCACCTGTTTCAGAATCCACTGCGGTTTCGGCGGCGGCGGCTGCGATGAGGTGCGGCACCCGGCGCATGTCCGCTTGCCCGCATGCGTTCCTCCCGGCGATTTTCCGCTGATGGACGTACAGGATCTGCTCGAGAAGCTGTTGCGGGGCGACGTGCCGGCGCTCGCCCGCGCCATCTCGATCGTCGAGAACGAGCGGCCCGGCTTTGAGACGTTGCTTTCCGGCGCGCATCGGCATCTGGGCCGGGCGCGGCGCATCGGCATCACCGGACCGCCGGGCGCGGGCAAGAGCACGCTCACCGAACGCCTCGTCACGGCATGGCGCAGCCGCGGTGTGACCGTGGCCGTCGTGGCGGTCGATCCGACCAGTCCCTTCACCGGCGGCGCCCTCCTCGGCGACCGGATCCGCATGGAGGCCGTGGCCCTCGACCGTGGTGTCTACATTCGGTCCATGGCGAGCCGAGGTTCCCTTGGTGGTCTCGCGACGAGCACCCGCGAAGTCTGCGATTTGCTGGATGCCTTCGGTTTCGATCGCATTCTCGTGGAGACGGTCGGCGTCGGCCAGTCGGAACTCGACGTCGCCCGCATGGCCGACAGCACGATGCTCGTGGTGGTGCCGGAGGGCGGCGACGGCATCCAGGCGCTCAAGTCCGGGGTGATGGAGGCGGCCGATCTGCTGGTGGTGAACAAGGCCGACCGACCGGGCGCCGATCGCATGCGCAAGGAACTCGAGGGCGCCCTGCAGATCCGCCGCGGCAACGCCGGCATCCGTGTGACGGCCCACCACGGATCGCTCCTGAAGGTGCAGGGGCCGCCGCCGGGTGCCGATGATGAGGGATGGCAACCGCCCGTGCTGCCCACCTCCGCCGCCAAGGGTGAGGGCATCGCCGAAGTGATAGACGCGCTCGACCGGCACTGGGACGCGCTGACGGCCGGGGGCGAACTGGTGGCGCGGCGGCGCCGACGCGTGCACGCCATGACGCGTGAAGTCGCCGATCGGGCGCTCCGGCGATGGCTCTGGCAGGAATCGGACGCCGATGCCCGCCTCATCGCGCGCGTGGATGAAGTGATGACCGGCAGGACGAGCCCCTATGAGCTCGCCGCCGAACTCGTGGACGGTTTTCGACAGGCTTCGATATGAGCAGCGTCTGGGATGCAACGGAGCGGGAAGCGGAACTTGCCCGGCAGGTGGCCGCGCGCGACGCGGAACTCGTCCGACTGCGCGCGGAAGTCGAGGCATGGCGCGCCAAGGCGGGGAAGCTCTCCCAGCGCCAGGGTGCCGACTTCACCTCGATCTCGGGCGGCGAGGTCGATCTCGCGTATGCCGCTGCGGATGCGGGCATCCCCGAGTCGGTGGAGATGCCGGGAGATTTCCCGTATACGCGCGGCATTCACCCCACGGGCTATCGTGGGCGCCTCTGGACCATGCGCCAGTTCGCCGGATTCGGTACCGCGGAAGAGACGAATGCGCGCTTCAAGTTCCTGCTGTCGCGCGGACAGACCGGCCTCAGCGTGGCCTTCGACTTTCCGACCCTCATGGGCTATGACGCGGATCACCCGCGCAGCGAGGGCGAGGTCGGCAAGTGCGGCGTGAGCATCACGTCGCTCGCCGACATGGAGACGCTCTTCGAGGGAATTCCGCTCGATCAGGTCTCGACGTCGATGACGATCAACGGCCCGGCGGCGATGCTCTTCTGCTTCTACGTCGCGGCCGCCGAAAAGCAGGGGGTCAGCGCCGCGCAACTGCGCGGAACGATCCAGAACGACATGCTGAAGGAGTTCGAGGCGCAGCACGCGTGGATCTTCCCGCCGCGCCCGTCACTCAAGGTGATCGTCGATCAATTCGAATGGGCCGCCGAGCACGCACCGCAGTGGAACACGATTTCGATCTCCGGCTATCACATCCGCGAGGCCGGGGCGACGGCGGCGCAGGAGCTGGCATTCACGCTCGCCAACGGCTTCTGCTACGTCGAGGAGGGCATGCGCCGGGGTCTCGACGTCGATGCGTTCGGTCCCCGACTCTCGTTCTTCTGGGACGTGCATAACGACTTCTTCGAGGAGATCGCCAAGCTGCGCGCGGCCCGGCGCATCTGGGCCAAGCACATGCGCGACGTCTACGGCGCCAAGGATCCGCGCAGCTGGAAGATGCGGTTTCATTGTCAGACCGCCGGCGTCTCGCTCACCGCGCAGCAGCCCTACAACAACGTCGTGCGCGTGGCGTATCAGGCCATGGCCGCGGTGCTCGGCGGGACGCAGTCGCTGCACACCAATGCCTTCGACGAGACCCTCGCGCTGCCCACCGAGGACTCGGTGCGGATTGCGTTGCGCACGCAGCAGATCCTCGCGATGGAAACTGGTGCGGCCAACGTCGTCGACCCGCTGGGCGGCTCGTACTACGTCGAAGCGCTCACCGATCAGCTCGAGCGCGAGGCCGAGGCGATGTTCGCGGAAGTGAAGGCGCAGGGCGGCGTGGTGCAGGCCATCGAGGAAGGCTGGTTCCAGCGCCAGATCGGCGCCTCGGCGATGCGCTTCCAGACGCAGGTCGAGCAGGGTGCAAAGACGATCGTCGGCCTCAACGACTTCATCGAGACCGACGAGCCGCCCGTCAACATCCTCAAGGTCACCGACGAGGCCGAGCGCCGGCAGCGGGAGCGACTCGCCGTCCTCCGTACCACGCGTGATCAGGGGCGCGTCGATGCGACGCTTGCCGCCCTCGGTGCGGCCGCGCGCGAGAATCGCAACGTGATCCCGCCGATGCTCGACTGCGCCCGCGCCTATGCCACCCTCTTCGAGATCCGCCACGTGCTCGAGGACATCTACGGCGCGTACCGCGAGCCGGTCTTCTTCTGAGCCGGGCCGCATGCTGAACACGCCACTTCGCGCCGTCGTCTTCGATGCCGGCAACACGCTGATCTTCCTCGACTTCGACCGACTCGCGCGGGAGGTCGGTGCCGCGACCGGTCTGGCGCTTGAGGGGGCACGTATCCGGGCCACCGCACCGGACGCGGCACGGGCGCTGGAGCGCAAGGAGCGGCTCACCGATCGCGAGCGGGCCACCCGCTATCTCGAGCTGCTCTTTCTGCATGCGGGTGTCGAGGAATCGCACCTTCCGGCCGTGCGCGAGGCGCTGCTCTTCATGCACGCGGAGCGGCATCTCTGGAGCGGCATGCAGGACGGCACCGCCACCGCGCTCGAGCGGCTCCGTGCCTTGGGCGTCCCATTGGGCGTCGTGTCGAATTCCGATGGGCGCGTGGTCGAGGCACTCGGGGCCGCGGGCATCCGCGACCGCTTCGATGTGATCATCGACTCGGCCATCGTCGGCGTCGAAAAGCCGGATCCGGCCATCTTCGGCCATGCACTTGCGGCGCTTGGCATCTTGCCGCACGAAGCGCTGTATGTCGGCGACATCTATGAAGTCGATGTCGTCGGGGCCCGCGCGGCGGGTCTGGACGTCGTGCTCATCGATCCCGATGGCCGCAATGCCGGCCGGGATGTATCCACCTATGCGTGCGTTGCCGATCTGGTGACGGCCCTCGAAGCCTCGGGTCGTCTTGCCGCCGGTGTCGCCGCCGACCCGTGATCCGATCCCATGACTGACGCTCCGCCGCTCTCCCGCCCGATCCGCGTCCTCGTCGCGAAGCCCGGCCTCGATGGCCATGATCGCGGCGCCAAGGTCGTGGCTGCCGCCCTGCGCGATGCCGGCATGGAAGTCATCTACACCGGTCTGCACCAGACGCCGGAGATGATTGCCACTGCCGCCGTCCAGGAAGATGTGGACGTCGTCGGCCTCTCGATTCTCTCGGGTGCGCACATGACGCTCTTCCCGCGCGTCAAGGCGCTGCTGGCCGCGCAGGGGCGCGAGGATGTCCTCGTCACCGGCGGCGGCATCATCCCGCAGGATGACATGGAGACCCTGCAGACGATGGGCATCGGCAAGCTGTTCGGGCCGGGCACCCATACCGGCGACCTGATCGCCTACATCAACAGCTGGGCTGCCGACCACCTCCGCGACTGAGCGAGTTGCACCGCATGGCTTTGAAGACCAAGTCCGACGCACCCGCCCGCCTGCGCGCGCTGACCGAAGCATGGCGTACGCTGGAAGCCAAGCTGCAGCAGGGCGGCGGCGCTGCACGTGTGAAGAAGATGCACGACAAGGGGCAACTCGCCCCGCGTGAGCGCGTCACCGCGCTCCTCGACGAGGACAGCCCCTGGTTCGAGCTCGGGCTGCTCGTGGCGCATGACCAGTACGAGGGCCAGGCCCCGGCGGCGGGCGTCATCACCGGCATCGGCCGCGTCGCCGGCCGCGAGGTCGTCGTCGTCGCCAACGATGCGACGGTGAAGGCCGGCTCGTGGTGGCCGGAGACGATCACCAAAATCCTGCGCGCGCAGGAGACGGCGATGCGCCAGCGCATCCCCATCATCTACCTCGTCGACTCGGCCGGTGTGAACCTGCCGTATCAGGGCGGGGTGTTCCCGGGGCAGTACGGCGCGGCGCGCATCTTCTACTACAACTCGTTGATGCGCCGCTACCTGAAGGTGCCGCAGATCGCCGCCGTCATGGGCAGCTGCATCGCCGGCGGTGCCTACCTGCCGGCGCTCTCCGATGTGATTTACATGGTGGAGGGCACGAGCTTCATGGGCCTCGGTGGTCCGAATCTCGTGAAGGGCGCCACCGGCCAGACCATCGACGCCGAAACGCTCGGCGGGGCCGCCACGCACACCGAGCTATCGGCGGTGGCGCATTACCGCGCACCCACCGATGCCGACTGCCTGCGCCAGATTCGCGAGTACGTCGGACGGTTGCCGCTTTCGCCGTGTCGCGCGGCGCCCGCGCTCATCGCGCCCGTCGATCCAAAGCGTGAACAGACCGATCTGTATGACCTCCTCCCGCAGGATCATCGTCTCTCGTACGACATGCGGCACATCCTCGATGCCCTGCTCGACGGCGGGGTGCTCGACGAGTTCCAGCCCGACATCGCCAGAGAGATGCTCTGCGGCCATGCCCGCATCGCTGGGCGGCCGGTGGCGGTCATCGCCAACCAGCGCGGCCTGCTCAAGGGCAAGCCGGGGCAGCGGCCACGGTTCGGGGGCATCATCTACGCCGAGAGCGCGGAAAAGGTCGCCTACTTCATCGAGACCGCCGACCGCGAAGGTATCCCGCTGCTGTTCGTGCAGGATGTGAGCGGGTTCATGATCGGCCCCGACGCCGAGCATGCCGGCATCATCCGGGCGGGCGCGCGGTGGGTGGAAGCGATGGCCACGGCTTCCGTGCCCAAACTGGTGCTCACGGTCAACCATGCTTCCGGCGCCGGCTACTATGCGATGGCGGGGCAGGGCTTCGATCCTGATTTCATCATCACCTGGCCCACCGGCCGCATGGCGGTGATGGAGGGCGAGTCTGCCGTGATGGCGGTGCACGGCCCGGAGATCGAGAAGGCTGGTCGGGAAAAGCGGCCGCTCGCGCCTGAAGTGCAGAGCGCCGTCGATGCGATGCGCGCAGACTACGACACGCAGCTTGACGCGCGGTACGCGGCAGCGCGCGGGTTCGTCGATGCCATCATCGCCCCGGAAGATTCCCGGCGCGTGCTCGATTTCCTGCTCGCGACCTGCGCCAACAATGCCGGCCCGCATCTCGGGCCGTACGTCCTGCCGTCGCGCTGAGCCCGTCGGCATGTCTCTGAGGAAACCACGATGATTCCTGCACGCCTTCAGACCGTCGCTCGTGCGGCGGTCTTCCTGTCTCTGGTCACGTCCGCCCTCGCAGCACAGGACACGGCCAGCGCGCCGCGCGCGCGGGTGGCGCCACCGGGACTGGCCGCGCGGCTTGGGCTCATGCCGCTTGTCTCCACCAATGTCCCGGGCTTCCGCAGTGCCAACCCGACGTATGACGGCCGAGGCGTGCTGATCGGCATTCTCGACAGCGGCCTCGATCCGTCGATACCGGGCCTCCTGCAGACCACCACGGGCGAGGCCAAGATCCTCGATCTGCGCGACTTCTCGGGGGAGGGCCGTCTGGCGCTCACCCCGGCGGTCGTTTCTGGCGACGGCGTCATCATCGGATCGTCGTCACTCACCGGTGCAGCCGCGTGGCGCGCAAAGGCGCCAGGCACCTGGTTCGGCGCGCAGATCCGCGAACGCCTGCTCGGCGAGATGCCGGCGGCCGATCTCAACGGCGACGGTGACGACGAAGACGTCCTCCCGGTGCTCGTGGCGCGCGTCAACGGTGAGTGGGCCGTGCTCGTCGACCGTGATGGCGACGGGTCGCTGGCCAATGAGGCCCCCATCCGCGATTACCTCGTGGCGCGCGAGTGGTTCTCGTGGGTCCGGCCGGGTGGCACGCCACCGCTGGCACTTGCGGTGAACTTCGCGGATGTGCCGGATCAGGAAGCGCCGGCGCTCGATCTCTATTTCGATACCAGCGCACATGGTTCGCACGTGGCCGGCATTGCGGCGGGGCACGACATCTACGGCGTCGCAGGGTTCGATGGCGTCGCCCCCGGCGCATGGCTCCTGGGCCTCAAGATCTCCGACAACGCGCAAGGCGGCATCACCACGTCCGGCAGCATGGCGCGGGCCTTGGGCTATGCCGTGCGCTTCGCGAAGGAGCGGAGGCTGCCGCTCGTGCTCAACATGTCGTTCGGCGTGGGCAACGAACTCGAGGGCCGCGCGCGCATCGATGCCATCGTCGACTCCGTGCTCGCGGCGAATCCGGGTGTCGTCTTCACCATTTCCGCCGGCAATGACGGGCCGGGCCTCTCCACGGTCGGGTTCCCCGGTAGCGCCTCCCGCGCCATCAGTGTGGGCGCCACCATGCCGGCCATCTTCCGCCCGGGTGCCGAGGGCCCGGGTGCCGAACTGGAGCCCGTCGCGTCGTTCTCCAGCCGCGGCGGTGAACTCGGCAAGCCCGACATCGTCACGCCGGGTGTGGCGTACGCCACGGTGCCGGCGTGGAACACGGGTGACGAGATCAAGGGCGGTACCAGCATGGCCTCGCCGCACGCGGCTGGGCTCGCCGCGCGGCTCGTCAGCGGCCTGGTGCAGCGCAGCCTGCCGATCGACGCCGAGCGAATTCGATTGGCATTGCAGGCCAGCGCGCGGCGTGTACCCGGTGCCGATGTGCCGGATGAGGGGGCCGGCCGCCCCGACCTGCTGAATGCCTGGGCGTGGCTTGTCACGCCGCACGACGTCGAGCCGCTGACGGTGCGACTGAACGGCAGCGCCCCTGGTACGTCGGCCTTGCTGCGGCGGGGCAGCGCGCTCACCACCGATACGACCATCAGCTTCACGCTGCTCCGCTATCGCGCAGGCCCGGTGCGTCGTCTCAGGCTCGCCAGCGCCGTCTCCTGGCTTTCGGTGCCGGACGTCGTGGTGCTCGACGGCGACAGCGTCACAGTGCCGATTGTCGTGCGCGCCGGCGCGGGTAGCCGGTCGGCGATCGGCACCGTCGTCGTGACAGCCGAGGCCGATTCGTCGGCTGGTCCGTTGGCGCGTCTCGGCATCACGTTGTTGGCCCCTGCGCCGGTCGGCACGCCGTTCGTGCTGGAGGCTCCACTGCAGGGCGTGGCGCGCGTTGGTGTGCCGGTAGAGCAGGGACGCGCCTACGGTGTGGAACTCGTCAGCGAAGGACCGGCCGCCGCCGCCGATGTGCACTTCTACGAGCCGGACGGCCGACCCTGGAGAGACGGGCAGTCGCAGGCGCTCAGTGAAGACGCCGAGGAGGCCACCCAGTTCGTCGTAAGCGGGCGGGATGCGACCGCGGGGCTGTACGAACTCGTGCTGCGCGCGGCGGACGCCGGTCCGGCGAAGGCTACCGTGACGGTGCGGGCGTCGCCGGTAGGCATCACCGGTGTCTCGCGCACCGCGACGGTCGTCACGGTCAGCGGTCGCGCCTTTGGCCCGGTACCGGCGACCGGTCCCACGGCAAGCCTTGTCGGGGCCGAGCGCATCATGAAGGTCGAAGCGCGTGGCGGAGTGAGCCGTCGGACGCCGATCGTGCTGCCCGCTTGGGTGCGTCGTATCGTCGTCGATGTCGAGATGCCGCGCGCACAGTGGAGCCGGTTCACCGACTTCGGCGTGACGCTCTTCGATGCCGAGGGTCGGCAGCTCGGCAAGGATCCGATGAACTACCCGGGCGTGCGTCTGGAAGTCGCCGAGCTTCCGGAGCCGACCGCCTCGCGCACGGTGGTCCTTGGGCTCTTCCCCGGTATGGCCGATCCCGCCGACGTAGGGCCGTGGACGGCCACGGCGACGATCCGTTTCTATGGCGAAGACGAGACGCTGCTGCGTCGAGCGCCGGGTGCCGCGCCGAAGCTTGCCAAGGGCCTTGCCCAATGGCGCTTCACGCTGCCGCCAGCGAGCGCACTGCCGTTGCCGGAGGAGGCGATGCCGCTCCTTCGCGTGGCGATCACCACCAGCGGATTCGGATTCTTGCACGAGCTTCCGCTGCCGGCCGTCGTCCCGGCCGTGCGTGCGCGACCGACGGCTCCCGCACGAGGGCGTCGTCCATGAGCACCGCACAGACTGGAACGGTGGAGGGCGTCCTGCAGGACGGGGTGCTCACCCTGACGCTCGCGCGCGCGTCACGCAAGAATGCGCTCGACGCGGGGATGATTCGGGCCTTGCAGGCGCAGATCGATCGCGCCGATCACGATGCCGATGTGCGCGTGGTGCTGCTGCGAGGCGATGGCCCGGATTTCTGCTCCGGCGCAGACTTGGCGGAGCTGCTGGCATCCGTCACCCGCACCCCCGAGGAGAACGAGGCGAGCGCACTGGAACTCGGGCGCATCTTCGTTGGCTTCCGGAAGCTGCCGCAGCCGGTGATCGGCGTCGTGCGGGGCCGCGCGCTGGCCGGCGGCATGGGACTGGTGACGGCGTGTGATCTGGTGATCGCCGCAGAGGATGCGGTCTTCGGGTACCCAGAGATTCAGCGCGGCTTCGTTCCCGCCATGGTCATGACGATGTTGCGGCGCATCGTCGGAGAGCGTGTGGCGTTCGACCTCGCCGTCACGGGACGGCTCCTTGACGCAGCTGAAGCGTTGCGACTCGGCTTCGTCAACGAGGTGACACGGGTGAGTGAACTGGAGGACAGTGCCCGTCGCCTTGCGGGGACACTTGCAGGGCGTTCCCGTACAGCGGTCGCGCTGACGAAACGCCTGCTGCATGATCTGGACGGCAAGTCATTCGAGGATGGGATCGCACAAGGCGCCCGGATCAATGCGCATTCCCGGACCACGCCGGAGTTTGCCTCCGCCCTCGCCGCATTTCTGCAGAAATAACCGTCGCAATCTTCGATGGAAACGCCCGTGGCACGAATGATGTTCTATTGTGCGGTGCTCGACGACTGATTCTTGATGCCCATGTGAAACCGATACGACGAATGAGTCGTATGTACGCATGCATTCGGAATCGGATAGGATCGTCGAAACGTCGTTTCCCCAATGAAACGTACGAAACCCAGCGCAGCTCGGAGAACAACATGAAGACGTTCAACAAGGTTGTGGCAGGTCTCGCGGTCGCAGCGGTGCTCGGCGCGTCGCAGGCAGAGGCGCAGTCGCGTATCGTCATCGGCGGCGGTTCGACGCTTGGGATGAGCGACATCAAGGAGACCGCCAACGGCGGCTTCAACAACGGTCCCCATCTCATTCTCGGTTATGAGTTCGTCTCCGCCGGTGGCTTCGGTTTCCGCATCGATGGCATGTACCACCGTATTTCCGGCGACGAC